>RBWB01584176.1_pt1 | contig 10539 bp, 9 predicted proteins | sample 2014201 | NCBI WGS metagenome assembly RBWB01 (sample SAMN10133834, study PRJNA383868) | Human oral metagenome, whole genome shotgun sequencing project. | isolation source: supragingival plaque isolated from 88 juvenile twins | host: Homo sapiens | place: Australia
AATTTTTTGATTAATGTACTTATCTGTTAGTCAATCATTGAACATTAATCATTGTTTAATATGCTTTTGCGAACAACACACGTCCTTTGGAAGGTTTGCCTGAATAGATACAAGTACCTGCTTCCTCTTTTTGGTCTAAAGGAATACAGCGAATGGTCGCTTGTGTCTCTTCTTTGATCTTTGCTTCCGTCTCAGGGGTACCATCCCAGTGGGCAGAAAGAAAACCTCCTTTGCTCTCAAGTATTTCTTTGAACTCCTCATAGCTATTGACTTCTGTGATATGACTATCACGGTAAGCTAAGGCTTTTTGGAAGATATTCTCTTGTATATCCTTAAGGAGTTCTTCTATGTGTGTAATGATGTTATCTCCAGATACACTCTCTTTGGTTAGGGTATCACGACGGGAAACCTCGTAGGTATTGTTTTCTAAGTCGCGTTGTCCAATAGCTAAGCGTACAGGTACTCCTTTGAGTTCGTATTCATGGAACTTGAATCCGGGTTTTTGAGTGTCATCATCGTCGAATTTTACGCTGATATTACGTTCCTTGAGAGCCTTCATTAGTGGGGTAATTCGCTCACGGATGGCCTGTAGCTGCTCTTCTCCCTTGTATATAGGTACAATGACCACTTGTATAGGAGCCAAAAGTGGAGGTAGTACTAAGCCATTGTCATCACTATGACTCATGATCAGTGCCCCCATAAGTCGGGTAGAGACACCCCAAGAGCTTGCCCATACGTAATCCAAGACTCCTTCTTTGTTGGCAAACTTCACTTCGAAGGCCTTGGCAAAATTCTGCCCCAAGAAGTGAGATGTACCGGCCTGCAAAGCTTTTCCATCCTGCATGAGGGCTTCTATACAATAAGTATCATCAGCCCCAGCAAAGCGTTCACTCTCAGTTTTATGTCCACGAATCACAGGGACACCCATATATTTTTCTACGAAGGTAGCATATACATCGTTCATTTTTTGGGCTTCTTCCACAGCTTCCTCACGTGTGGCATGGGCGGTATGTCCTTCTTGCCAAAGAAACTCAGCGGTACGTAGGAAGAGGCGAGTGCGCATCTCCCAACGCACAACATTTGCCCATTGGTTAATGAGCAAGGGAAGGTCACGGTAGGACTGTATCCAGTTCTTATAGGTGTTCCAAATAATGGCCTCACTGGTGGGGCGAACAATGAGCTCTTCCTCCAGTTTTGCCTCTGGATCTACCATAAGTTTTCCTTTTTGGTTAGGGTCTGTCTTGAGACGATAGTGCGTTACTACAGCACACTCTTTGGCAAAGCCTTCGGCATTTTTTTCCTCCGCCTCGAAATAACTTTTGGGGACGAAAATAGGAAAATAAGCGTTTTGGTGTCCTGTATCCTTGAACATTTTGTCTAAAATGTCCTTCATTTTCTCCCAAATGGCATATCCGTAAGGCTTGATAACCATGCAACCACGCACGCCTGAATTTTCGGCAAGCCCTGCTTTTACTACTAATTCGTTATACCACTTAGAGTAATCTTCTGCTCTTGATGTTAAATTTTTACTCATGCTACTATGTTTGGCACAAAAATTGTATATTTGTGCAAAAGTACAAAATAATTTTGATACTGTGTTCTCTTTGGAAATGATATTTTTTAAGAAAAACACAAGTTATTGAAAACAAATGTTTTAAATTACATCACTATGAAAAAGACGACAATTATTAATTATGGTGTAGGAGCTTTGATAGCTCTTACAGGCCTTACCTCTTGTGGAGGGGTATATACCGGTATGGGATATGACGATGGTATTTATGGGGATAAAGCACCTCGCCCTTCCTATGAAAGGGACGACTACGAGCGTGCTCCACGTACTTATCGTGAACAACTAAACCAGAAGATAGCTGAGTATAAGGACTTTGAGCATCAGGCACAGCGTCTATCTCCTTCCTACACTCCTTTGACAAATGTAGATGGTTATCGCACAGATAGTTCCTCTCAGGCCCCTACTTACAATTCCTATGGCAGCTGGGGAGAGAATGCACGCCCCTCTCAGGTGAATGTCTATAACTACAGCGGTTGGGGCTCTCCTTACTATTGGGGCTCTGGCGCTTGGGGAGGTTATTATTCTTCCTCCTACTACTACCCTCGTAGTGGCTGGAGCTGGGGTATCTCTCTAGGTTCTTATGATCCTTATTGGAGCTGGCGCTACTATGACAGTTATTACTATCCTTATTATTACGGGTATAACTACTATTACCCTTACTATTATGGATATAATTATTACTATCCTTACTATGGGTATAACTACTATTACCCTTATTATGGATATGGTTATTATTATCCTTCTTATCGCTATGATAGGGAAAATAATAATTACTATTACCAAGACCCTTATGGAAATACTTCTCGTAGGTACTCACCTACTAATGGACGTCGAGGAGATAGTAATCGTTATGACAACTATAACTATGATCGAGGTACTACCCGTTCTTATGACAACTCTTCCCGATCTTATCATGAGAATTATAACAATTCCTCAAGAGGGTATAACTATGGCAACTATAACAACAATAGTTATAACAATTCCTATGATAATTCTTCCCGCTCTTATCATGAAAGCAGTAGCTATGGAGGAGGAAATAGTGGAAACAGCGGGAATAGTGGAAATAGTGGCTACCAAGGTACAAGAAGAGATTATTAATCAATTATAAGTAAAAATAAATAAGAAATGAAAAAAAATATACTAACCATAGGTTTTTGCTTAGCAACTACCTTTGCCTTTGCCCAAAATCATACCGATGGATTGCGTTATTCTATTGAGGAACTCTCTGGAACGGCACGTTTTAAGGGGATGAGTGGGGCTTTTTCCTCCTTGGGAGGTGATTTTTCATCTATCTCGCAGAATCCTGCAGGGAGTTCTATTTTTACCAGAACGGAGTTGTCTTTTTCTGCAGGTACAGCCTTTACTGATAATAAGGCCACTCTCTTAGGCGGCACAGCGAATGGGAAAAATAGTATTTCTTCCAATGATGTGTATTTCAGTCAGTTTGGGATCGTATTCCCTATTCCTTTAGGTGATGAAGGATGGCGAAATATGACTTTTGCTTTTAACTATCAACAAACGAATAATTTCAACCCTAATGATTGGGGATATACCTATACTCCTGATAAAAACATGGGGGATTATTTTGTAAATAGAGCCAATGGTATCACCCAGCAGAATCTTTTCCTGAATAACTACTATAAGTCAGGAGGTCAATGGGTAAGAGAGTTTCAGGGATTGAACAATATCTATAGTCGCATGGGGAGAGCTCCTCAGCCTGAAAAATATCGTGATGCCTTGCTTGGATATACTGCCGGCTTGATTGGTCCTAAGACAGCTCCAGATGGAATCCCTCCAACAGCAACGGATTCAGAGGCTAATGCAGCTTTGAACGAAAAAGAATATAAGAAAAATATCTCCGATGGGGCTACTACGATGCGAACTATCAATCAATATAGCGAAGGAGGAGTAAACAAATACAACTTTAACTTTGGGGCACGCTATGATTTCTTTTCCTTTGGGATCAATCTTAACTCTCATAGGGTAGACTATAGGGTAGTTTCCGAGCAAAGAGAAGGATATCTTAATAATACCACCAATATACGCTCAGCTGTTTTCCAAAATGACCTTAAAACTACAGGGAGTGGATTCTCTTTGCAGTTGGGAGCTATCGCTGAGGTGTATGAGGGAGTACGTATAGGTCTTAGCTATGCTTCTCCTACATGGTACACGCTACAAGATGAGACCTCACAGGCTCTGTGGACAAATACCTCTGACAATAGAACATATCCCGCTACACCAAATGTAACTAATATTTATGAAAAATACCAATTTCGCACCCCAGGGGCCTGGACAGTGGGACTTAGCTGGGTGTGGAACAAGCAGCTGATCGTAAGTGGGGATTATACCTATAAGGGGTATGGAAATATGCGCTTTACCACCGATGATCTCAGATCAGAAAATACTGTGATCCAAGATCTATTGGGCGATACTTCTTCCTTGCGTTTTGGAGCGGAATACCGCTTACCAGTAGGTAAAACAACTCATTTGTTCTTCAGAGCGGGAACACGCTATGAACAAAGTCCTTATAAAAGAAGTTATTTCAAAAACCTCGGTCAGGATCGTCCTATGGACGACCTCTACGGATTCTCTGGAGGGCTTGGCTTATCGTTCTCTGGATTGCGCTTTGACCTCTCCTATGACCGTGCTACACGAACCCACCAACAGGGACTTTACTATGCGACCAATAGTGATAGGGTAGAGGTAGACAATACTTTGGATAACCTTTTACTCACCGTTTCTTTTAAGCTTTTTTAATTTGTTGATGTAATAGATGAAAAAGAGGCTACCTGAAAAGGGTAGCCTCTTTTATGTTTTTACTTATTATTCTTTGCCACCAAAAGCTTTTACATCTTTTATAGTGACATCTCCTTCGGAGAGGATTAGCAGGCGTTCCACTACATTTCTCAACTCTCGAATGTTCCCTGTCCAATCATATTGCTGGAGCTGTTCTATAGCCTTGGGTTGGAATTTTTTACTGGTGGCTTGTTCCTCATTGATTTTATCCGTGAAATAGCTAACTAATAACGGAATATCATCTCGCCGCTGGTTCAGTGAAGGTACTTCCAAAAGAATAACGGCCAAGCGGTGGTACAAGTCCTCTCGGAAGCGTCCTTGAGCAATTTCCTGTTTGAGGTCTTTGTTGGTAGCAGCAATTACTCGTACATCTACCGAAATATCCTTTTCACTTCCTACTTTGGTGATTTTCTTCTCCTGTAGGGCACGTAGCACCTTGGCTTGTGCCGAGAGGCTCATATCACCAATCTCGTCCAAGAAAATGGTACCCTTGTCTGCTGCTTCGAACTTACCTACTCGGTCTTTTACAGCCGAGGTGAAAGAGCCTTTGATATGTCCAAAGAGTTCACTTTCTATCAGTTCAGAAGGGATGGCGGCACAATTGACCTCTACCATAGGCTGCGTGGCACGCTCACTACCCTGGTGCAGAGCACGGGCAACGAGCTCTTTACCAGAACCATTAGGACCTGTGATGAGTACTCTTACATCGGTAGGAGCTACCTTTTCGATCATTGCTTTGATCTTTTGGATAGGAGCACTTTCTCCGATCATTATATCTGAGGTAGTGGTCTTCTTGGTTGTCTTCCCTGTAGCTTTGGGCTTTTCTTCCTCTTGGGACTGGGGTGTCATAAGGGCATTGCGTACAGTAGTGAGTAAGCGATTCAGGTCAGGTGGTTTGGCTATATAGTCAAAAGCTCCCATTTTCATCGCTTGTACAGCTGTTTCCAAGTCGCCATGTCCAGAGATCATCACTACCCTTAGGGTAGGGTAGAGCGCTTTAGCTTCCAAGAGTACTTCTAAGCCATCTTTCTTGGGCATTTTGATATCACAGAGCACCAAGTCATAGGCTGTTTCACGAATTTTCTCCATGGCTTCCTGACCATTGCTGGCCTCTGTTACCTCATAACTCTTGTCCTCCTCACTTAGGATACTGCCCAATACCCGTCGGATAGAAGCCTCATCTTCTACTAATAGTATCTTAGGCATAGGTTTTTATTTTACATCAATCACCAGGGGAAGTACAAACTCAGAGGATACATTTACTTGATTCTTCTTAGCTGGAATAATAGGAGGAAACTTTTCTGTTTCGCTGCTTAACAAGTCATCTAAGGAAGGAAGAAGTTCTTTGGTTTTCTCGGACATTTCGACTTCTTTTACACTAATCATACCTTCGTTGTTGATCAGTAGGGTTACTTTAACCGTATCCGAAAGTGCATCACCGATGGCCAATTTTTGGCTGTTGAGCATTTCTTGGTAAAGCTTGGAGAGGTTTCCAGTGAAGCACTTGAGTTTTTCGTCCTTAGTGGCAATGTCCTCACACTCTTTGAAGGATGGATTTTCGTCCAAATCCTTTCCTAAGGCCTCAAAACGTTCTGCCGCCATTTTTTGTTCTTGCTCTTCCTGAGTCACTTCGGGTTCTGCGGGCTTACTCTCTTGGCAAGCATAGAGACTTACGCAGAGTATGGATAATAATATTTTTTTCATAAAGCTATCTTTTTAGGGGGTAAAAATACAATTTTTTTCTTTATATATTTTGTATGTTGAAAAAAGGTTTATCTGTAACCTATACTATTTTCTAACTAATTAAAAATCAATGCCTCCGTTGTCTTTTCCATCTCCTGTATTGGAAGTATCACCATTGGGGAGGGTTGCGTCGGGGTTGGAGGCATCGAAGCCATTACCACAGACTATATCTATTTTGGAGTTTTCCAAGAGCTTATCTCCTTCATAGAGTACTTTTTTCCCGTCCTTGTCGAGGGTTCTGGGTTTTACTTCTTTTCCCTTGTAGAACATCTGGAGCACCATATCCTTACCTATATTATTGACATAGGTAATCTTTCCCACTTGGAACTTAGCGGATTTTAGGTTATCCTCAGCGGTAGAGAGTGGCATTTGTATCACATTGGGCACAGTGATCTTGCGATAATTGGCAGGATTGAGTGTTAGGTATATTTTTCTATCTTTTTTTACCTTTTCATTGGGTTCAGGGGTTTGGCTTACCACAGCATATTTGGGAAGATTTGGGTCATAAGCCGCTGAATCAATTACTTCATAGCGTAAATGATTTTTTTCTAACAGTTCCTGTGCTTCACTTAGGGTAAGGACTTTCTCTACTTTCCCTCCTTTTTCACTCATCTTGGGTGTTAGGTCAGGCACCACGACAAACTCGCCATGCCTTGTCCAGCTATCAAGCGAGAGAAGGGCAATATATATAAGCCCAAAGATCAGCAAGAAAGCTAAAAAAAGTTGAAATCCCCAGAAGCGAACATTCTTGTTCTGCATCAAAGAGGAGAGATAGGCTTTTATTTTTTCCATAATAGGTATTTTTACGTTTTTGATAAATTCTTTAGTTAAGCAAATGGTCAATACACTCATGTACCTTGTCACTATTCCAGCGGGTGTTGCCAAATCCCTGAGCGACAACTTTATTATTTTGATCTATAATATACCCCGAAGGAATTTTTTCTGGGTCAAAAGGCATTTTCACGTCTTGAATAAGGTAAGTGACCTTGAAAGTGAACTTTCGATCCTGTTGTTTCTGCTCTACAGGCTCAGGAAGCTCGTTAGTAATGATATAGAAATCAACCTTTTGGTGATATTTATTATAGAGTTTTTGTACCCCAATAAGGTCAGCTATACTCATAGCTCGCCATGAGGAAAAGAAATAAACAAACTTCACCTTACCATTTGAGCGAGTGAAGGGAAACTGCTTGTTATCCCTATCCTTGAGAGTCCAATCAGGGTCTATACTATATTGTTTGTCCTTGGGCAAAATCTCCACAGAGGATGCAAACAATCTCTGTAAGAGGATCTTGGATTCATAACCTAAGTTGGTTACGAAGAAGGAGGCAATAAAAGCAAAAAGCAATAAATTCAGAACGGTACGTTTCTTCATCAGTTATCGTTGTTTTTAGGGGCAAAGGTACATAAAAAAAATGGTACAGAGGCAAAAGATGTTAATCTTTTATAGGAATTTGTTTTGCAAAGGGGTGCTTTCTCAGGTAATATTCCAAAAGATGTGCTTTCTCAGGCGTGTGCTCGATAGGGAGAATGAGTTTTTGGAGGATTTTTTTCGAGAGCTGATAGTTCAGTTCTATGAATCCGTACCCTCTCAAGCGCCCTTCTTCTATGTAGATGACACTGCGCTCCTGAACACTACGCCCTTTATCCATGATGACAAAAGTTCTTCCTGTAAGTGTATAGTGCTCGAGGGCTTGATGTACTCTTTGGTTGTAATCCTCTACAGCTTCGTCGCCCATACAAGCCCCTGCACACTTACCTATAGAGTGGTTGTAACAATAGGTACGTGCCTGAGAAAAGCCATTAAGCTTGGTGCAGAGCTCATAGCGTTCGGTCATCTCAAAGAGTAGGTTAAGCCCCTCTTCCTGACTTTCAAAGATAGCCAAAGCCTCTTGTTTAGGCGTCCTTAATTCCACCGAAAGGCATAAGTAACCCCGCTTATCCTTATGAGAGACCAAGGCAAAGGGAAAGGTTTTTTTCTTCTTCTTTGTTTTGAAATGAACGGCTATGTGTTTGTGTTCTTCCTCCTGCTTGAGGGTTGCTATTAGGTCTGTCCCTGTAAGTTCATACATGACCTTTCCTACTTGCTGTTGTAGAAAAATATCTCTCTTTCCCTCACCTGTAAAGTGTTCATTGACACGTTTGCGGATATTCTTACTTTTGGACATATACAAGAGCTTTCCCTTCTTATCATATAGGTAATAGATTCCTAATTGGTTGGGTAGTCCATCGAGCATGGAAAGCAGATGCATGGGTAGGGGAGAGAGGTCTTGCTTGACAAACTCACTGAGGGCTATCTTTTGCGTATCCCTATCCAAAAGGAGCTTGAAAAGGTGTACTGTAGCCATAGCATCTCCATTGGCACGATGCCTATTGAGCAAAGGAATTCCTAAGGATCGGGTGAGCTTTCCCAGACTGTAAGAAGGTTCATCGGGCAGTAGTCGCTGGGACATCTCCACTGTACAGAGAGTACTACGCTGATAATCAAAACCTAACCTACGAAACTCTAAACTCAGTACTCGATAATCAAAAGAGGCATTGTGGGCAACCAAAATGCAATCTTCGGTAATCTCCACAATACGCTTGGCTACCTCATAAAACTTAGGTGCCTGACGCACTGTTTTGTTGGAAATCCCTGTGAGTCGTACCACAAAATCGTCTATTTTTTTCTCTGGATTGATCAGTGAGATGAAGCGGTCGGTCACCTTTTGTCCATCAAAACGATAGATAGCAATCTCCGTAATAGCCTCTTCTCCCATCTTTCCTCCAGTGGTCTCTATATCTATAATTGCGTACAAAGCTGTTTTTTTAGCGAGGGCAAAGTTAGTAAATACCTATCGTAAAAACAAATTATTCCTCAGAAATAAAAAATATAAAAAAAAGTATTATTATATGACAAAAAAATCATACCTTTGTAGCTTTAAAAAAATATTTATGCTAATTAAGATACTTGATAAGGAGTTCCGTCCCTATCTCTCAGCTCAGAGAATAGCTACAGAGGTAGAAAGGCTTGCCAAGGAGGTAGAGGAACAAATGCAAGGGAAAACACCCCTTTTCATCTCTATCCTCAATGGATCATTTATGTTTGCTTCGGATTTTATTCGCGCTTACCAAGGGGATTGCCAGGTGTCTTTTGTACGTTTTTCCTCCTATGAGGGACTACAAAGCACCCACAAAGTAAAGCAACTCTTTGGGCTTCCTTTTGACATAGAAGGGCGTGATGTAGTGGTCATAGAAGATATTGTAGATACCGGAAATACCTTGGAGGAAATATATAACTTCTTTGCGGACAAGAAGGTAGCATCCTTACGGATAGTAACTCTTTTCTTCAAGCCTGAGGCTTATAAGAAGGATTTGGCAGTACATCATATAGGATTCTCTATCCCAAACCGATTTATCGTAGGATATGGATTGGATTATGACGAACTGGGACGAAATCTCCCTGAAATATATCAATTAAATATAGAAAACATGAAGAATTTGGTTTTGTTTGGCAAACCAGGAGCTGGAAAGGGGACACAAGCCGCTTTCCTAAAAGAAAAATACGGATTGGTACACATCTCCACAGGGGATTTGTTCCGCCACCACTTAAAGAATGGTACCGAGTTGGGGGTATTAGCTCAATCCTATATGGACAAAGGTCAGTTGGTTCCTGATGAGGTAACCATCAAAATACTTCAAGAAGAAATAGAAAAGAATCCTAATGCAGGAGGCTTTATCTTTGATGGTTTCCCTCGTACCATTGCTCAAGCAGAAGCCTTGGATACTTTCTTAGCCTCCAAACAAATGTCCATCAGTGCTACCCTTGCCCTCGATGCGGACGATGAGGAGCTTATCAAAAGATTAGTAGAGCGCGGTAAAGTAAGCGGTCGCTCCGATGACCAAGACGAAGGCAAGATCCGCAACCGTTTTGTCGAATACAACCAAAAAACTGCTCCACTGATTGACTTCTATAAAAAACAGGGCAAATACCATCCTATCAATGGTATTGGCTCTATTGAGGAAATCACCCAGCGCCTCTCCAATGTGATAGATGTGTTGTAAGAAATATCTATAAAAACAAATCTCTAACCTTATGGTTAGGGATTTTTTTATTGTATATTGGTATAATTTATTGTATATTTGCCACTTGTTGGCAAGCTACAAGAAATTGTATTAGAGGGGGGGTACGAGTGCTAAAATGAAATGTAAGAAATAGTCTTATGAGTTATTATATAATAAAAAGTTACAGTAAAGATATTACAGAAGAAAATTTTATGTTGGAAATGATGGATCTTAAGGATAATCGTTGGTTAATCAATTATGGAATGCAATTAGAAGAATCCTTTGATTACATTAATTTTAAGATGTATGGAGAAGAAAAATTATTCTTTGATCAAGATATTATGACTCCTTATTTTGGGATTTACTTGTTAAGTGAAAGATTCCAAGAT
>RBWB01584177.1_pt1 | contig 10538 bp, 5 predicted proteins | sample 2014201 | NCBI WGS metagenome assembly RBWB01 (sample SAMN10133834, study PRJNA383868) | Human oral metagenome, whole genome shotgun sequencing project. | isolation source: supragingival plaque isolated from 88 juvenile twins | host: Homo sapiens | place: Australia
ACACTCCAGACCGTCTTCAATTGAAGAAATACTCACCAAAACTTCGCAAGCACGTAGTGTTTACAGAAGTTAAGTAGGGGTTCAATACGAATCAATACATAAGAAAAACGCTGATTTAAAGCGTTTTTTCTTTTTGTTCATTTCAGTACATTTGCAATATAAATCATTCGAATCACTACCTTTTCTTAATTCCTGCCTTAATCAAAAGATATTTCATCATAAAACTAAAGTAAGATTATATTTCTTATTCCATATTTCAAAATAGATGATATAATAATACTGTAATCTAGTGAAAGAGAGACGGATTTAAAATGGATATTTTCAATACTGTTGTTACTTCGGTTATCACATCAGGTATCATTGGTGTCTTTATATCAGAGTATTACCAAAGAAAAACTTTGGTCAAGAAAATGAAGAGGGATTTCGTTATTGAACTCTTTGGCAACAGGTTCATGTTAAAAGAAAATTACTATGGCGAAGCAACTGAATTAAATAGAACGTTAGGAAAAATTCCAATCATATTTTCGGATAATAATCAAGTTATTGAGTGTTACGATTGCTTCCTTTCTGTTACAAATGATCAGAATTTTTTAAGACTAATTAAGGCTATGTGTAAAGATAAAAATGTGAAGATTGATATTTCAAATTGGGATGATACAATGATTACGAGAACACTTTCGGTGGAAAGATAGTAATAAGCTTTTGAAAAAACAAAAGCAAAATATTTGATTAAATAAAGAATAGGAAAATACCAAATGGGCATGAACTCTATGAAACTTTCTCCGACTAAACAATTATTAATCATCGGAAATGGATTTGACAAACATTTAGGCTTGAAATCCTTGTATGTCGAATATTACCTTTCTTTAACAGAGAATGAACGGAAAAATAACATTTTCACGTATTTAGCATCAAATAAAAACTATAATTGGGCTGACGTTGAATCCTTATTACTGAAATGTCTAATAATTATTAAAAAACTAGACGCTCAGACTGTAAAAAATTATATTTCAGCTTATAAAAGTGATTCTAAAGAACAGATCTTATCTTTATTAGTTTCATCCAACAATTCACAAAAAATTATGACGATTTCAGAAGAAAAAGAACTAATAAATAGAGTATTAAAATTCTTCTTTTTATCATCGCTTATATTTCCAGATTCCCTTTTAGAATTTTGCCAAGAACCTACTCATATTTTTCAAAAAAAACTGATGGATTTGATGATGGATCAAGTTAAAAATTTTGAATCAGGTTTTAAGAACTATCTCACAAATGAAATTAAAAACTTCCCCGAAGTAACTTATAATATTAAGTCTCAAAAGTTCATAGATGAGTTAATAAAATCTGGAGTATATTTTACCGATGAATATAGTAATTTTTTACTATCCTTTAATTACACTCCGCTTCCCACTAGTACAGAACTCTTCAACCTCCGAGGGAGCAATAATGTTCACGGAACATTATTAGATAATATAATTTTAGGAATAGATCACCATGACTATCAAGAATTTATGGCGTTCACTAAAACATTCCGTATTATGACCGAACTCCCACAAGAACCTTTAAAAATTTATGATAATTCTATAGACATCATTAAATTTTACGGACATTCATTAGGTGAGGCTGATTACTCTTATTTCGTTTCAATATTCGATGCCTTTAATATATATAATTCTGATATAGTACTAAAGTTTTATTATGATGACTTCGACGGTCGCTCCCATAAAAAAGAACAAGTTGAAAGAGTTTATAAACTTATAAATCATTATGGAGAAACTTTTGATAATAAAGATCATGGGCAAAATCTACTTCATAAGCTCGTACTAGAAAAGAGAATCTATGTGTTGAAAATGAACGAGGATATTTGTTACACCTGATCTATCTGTTTTAAGTTTAAAATAAAAGTCTATCAACAATTGATGAATAATTACCCTAATTATATTCAATATAAAAGCAACGGAGATACATTAGAAGTATTCAATATGTTGATTTCCCAAGCCAGCTCTTATCTACAATAAAATACTTCATACTTTCCTATAGTATAATAATATCTCCTAAAATCCTCTTCTGTAACTAGTTTGTTTAATCCTATTTTTCTATAGCGCCTTATAAATTTTTTCTCATACTATAAATTCAATCTAAAAAAGACTCCAAGAAACAATTTCTTGGAGTCTTTCCATTCCAGAATATCTCTGCCCTTTATTAGGGAAGAAACATCTTACCTTTCAACTTAAACTTCACTTAGTCCTTACGACTAGCCAAGTACAAGCCTCCTGTCACAGCCATCAAAGCAAGTCCTGCAACTACTGCTGCGTTAGATGCTTTTTCACCTGTGTTTGGAAGTTGGGGTTTTTGACCTGATTCATTTGGTTTGCCTGGTTTTTCTGGAGTGTAAGTATTGACAATGTCAAAATCATTCACTTCAGACTTGTAACCTTTCGGAACATTGGCTTCTTTTATAGTGTAAGTAATCTTTTTACCATCTTTCTTAAGATCAAGATCTGTAAATTCATACTTCCAGCCAGTTGCTTCTGAAGCTGTAGCTTCTTTACCTGTGTCTTTACCATCCGCAAAGAGTTTCACTTTGATAGATTTCGGACGAACACCTTTTTGGTTTTCATCACCCTTCCAGATTTTTCTACCTTTCACAGCAGTCTTCTCTGGTGCATGATGGTTGGTCACATTCATTCCGTTAATTTCTGGTGTATAACCTGAAGGAACATCCACTTCTTCCACAGTGTAAGTAATCTCTTTACCATCTTTCTTAAGATCAAGATCTGTAAATTCATACTTCCAGCCGGTTTCTTCTGAAGCTGTAGCTTCTTTACCTGTGTCTTGACCATTGGCAAGAAGTTTCACTTTGATAGATTTTGGACGGAGACCATCTTGGTTGTCGTTATCGTCCCAAGTCTTTTGACCACTTACAGCTGTTTTCTTAGTTGTATAGTGGTTGGTAATATTGAAACCATTCACTTCAGACTTGTAGTCTTTCGGAACATCCACTTCTTCTACAGTGTAAGTAATCTCTTTACCATTTTGATAGCGATCAAGATCTGTAAATTCGTACTTCCAGCTGGTTTCTTCTGAGGCTACCGCAGTCTTACCTGTATCTTTACCATTGGCAATAAGTCTCGCGGTGATAGAGTTTGGACGGATACCATCTTGGTTGTCCTTATCATCCCATTTCTTGAGACCGTTGACTTTGATTTTCTCTGGTGTATGTTCATTGGTAATCGTGTACTGACCATCTGCATCTGGTTTATCTGGGTTAATCGTTGTATAACCTGTAACCTCAGTAATTTCTTTTACAGTGTAAGTAATTTCTTTCCCTTTTTCATACTTAGGAAGTGGTTTTGATTCAAACTTCCAACCAGTTTTTTCTGACATTTCCAATTCTTGAACGACTTTTTTACCATTCAGAATTTGAACCGTTACAGTGGCAGAACGCTTGCCGTCTTGGTTGTTGTTATCTTTCCACACCTTACGTCCTGAAAGAACAACTGTTTCTGGAAGGTAGGTGTTGGTCACGACTTGTCCTGTCACTGATGCTTTATAGCCTTTTGATAAATCAATCTCTTTGATTGAGTAAGTGATTTCTTTTCCACCTTCATATTTTGGAAGATTTGTGAATGATGCAACCCAAGTATTATCATCTGTCTTGTCCTTAGCAGTCAAGGTCAATTTCTTACCTTCAACTGCGATTGGATCAGATCCATCCACTGATTTGTACAGCTGGATTGTAACAGAGTTAGGACGTTTGCCGTCTTGGTTATTCGCATCATTCCATACTTTCGTTACTTTGTAGTTGATTGTTTTTGGAATGTATTTATTTGTGATGTCGAAGTCTGTAATAGAAGATTCATATTCTGCGACTGCTTCTTCTGTCACCGTATATTTAATCTCTGTCACTTCGCCATTAACGTTTTTATATTTTGTAAGTTTTGTAAATTCGACAGACCAAGTACCATCTTGAGCAGCTTGAACTTCTTTCGAATCTACTTTCACACCGTCTGCTAGAAGATTGATTGTAATCTTAGTTGGACGTTTACCATCTTGGTTATTCGCATCATCCCAGTTTTTAGTTGCTTTAATATCAACTGTTTCTGGTGTGTAGCTATTGGTAATGGTGAAACCAGTTGCGGCATCTCCTGTCACCTCAGACTTGTAGCCAGCAACTGCGACTTCTTCTACTGTGTAGACAATCGCTTTACCAGCTTTGTTCACATCAAGATCTAGGAAGCTTCCTGACCAGTTGTTGTCTTTATTGAGTTCAAGGGTCTCACCTGTATCTTGACCATCGGAAAGAAGTTTAACTGTGACTGATACTGGACGTTTGCCGTCTTGGTTATCAGCATCGTTCCAAACTTTCTTCACTGGAACCTGTGTTTTACCTGGTGTGTAGCTATTGGTAATGGTGTAGCCAGTTGTGGCATCTCCTGTCACCTCAGACTTGTAGCCTGAGACTGCGACTTCTTCGATAGTGTACTTAATCGCTTTACCAACTTTGTTCACATCAAGATCTGTGAAGTTTCCTGACCAATTGTTTTCTTTATTGAGTTCAAGGGTCTTACCTGTATCTTGACCATCGGCAAGAAGTTTAACTGTGACTGATGCTGGACGTTTACCGTCTTGGTTGTTCTTATCATCCCATACTTTCTTCACAGGAACTTCAGTTTTACCTGGTGTGTAGCTATTGGTAATGGTGTAGCCAGTTGTGGCATCTCCTGTAATCTCAGACTTGTAGCCAGCAACTGCGACTTCTTCTACTGTGTAGACAATCGCTTTACCAACTTTGTTCACATCAAGATCTGTGAAGTTTCCTGACCAGTTATTTTCTTTATTGAGTTCAAGGTTCTTACCTGTGTCTTGACCATCGGCAAGAAGTTTAACGGTGATAGACTCTGGACGTTTACCGTCTTGGTTGTCGCTATCACTCCAAACTTTCTTCACTGGAACCTGCGTTTTAGCTGGTGTGTAGCTATTGGTAATGGTGTAACCAGTTGGCGCATCTCCTGTAATCTCAGACTTGTATTCTGCGACTGCAACTTCTTCGGTTGTATAGACGATTGGTGTGCCACCTTTATCTGCATCCAAATCGGTGAAAATAGCTTGCCAGTTGTTCACAGCATTCAATTCACGTGTTTGACCAGTTTCAACACCATCTGCTAGAAGTTTAACAGTAATAGACTCTGGACGTTTGCCATCTTGGTTGTCGCTATCATTCCAAACTTTCTTTACTGGCACCTGTGTTTTAGCTGGTGTGTAGACATTGGTGAAGGTTGTGCTATTAGCTGTACCATCACTGCTATATTCAACCGTTGCGTGCAATTTACCTTGGCCGTCATCGATTACACTTACTTTAGCTGTGACGGTCTTAGAATCGTAGGTGATACCATTCTCCGTTGTGCCAGCTTTTACTTCCTTGATGGTGTAAGTGTAAGTGCCTGCTTCATCAAATGTCAACTCTGAGAATTTAACTTTTCCGTCAGCAACATTCTTCGCTTTTTCAACGTTGCCAACTTGGTCTGTCAAGGAAAATTCAAACATATCAGCTTCAAGATTGCGATTGGTTAGTTTCTTATCAACTTCAAGAACTACTTTGGCATTTTCAGCCTTATAGGTATTTTCAAAAGTGCGGTTATTATTTGCATAAGTAACCGTCGCTTCAAGCGCTCCCTTACCGTTGTCAACAACTTTGATAGTTACTTCTAGAGTCTTATTAGAATAAGTGATACCATTTTCAGTTATGCCAGCTTTCACTTCCTTGATGGTGTATGTATAGATACCTGCAGTGTTAAATTCTAGTTCATCAAACTGAACTTTTCCTGTCTCATCATTCTTCTTCCTGTCCTTAACATCTCCATGTGAATCAGTCAAGGTGAACTCGAACTCATTTTCTTGAGCTCCTGTCTGACGACCTGTCAACTGCTTAGTCACTTCAAGAACAGCTTTAGCATTGGAAGGGGTATACTCATTATTAAATGTCATTTCAGTAACTGGACTATCATCACTTTTGGTAATAACCGGATTGACTTCCATGATTCCATCATTATTAGAATCAGTCGGGGTAACTTTTATTTTATAAACAGTCGTATCCTTTTTATAACCTTCAACATCCGAAGATTCTTTTACAAAATACACATGCTCTTTATTTAAATCTTCTTTTTTGAATCTAATCGATTCAAATTGAATCGAACCATCAGCTGTATTCTCAACTTCTTGCAGTACATTATCAAATCTGTCTGTTAATTTAAATTTAAATACTTCACCTAATCTCGGCAATTGACCATTGACAGTTTTTTTAGCAGAAAGAGATAAATCCCCCTTATATTTTATTGTACGAACTGTATTCCCTACGGTATTTGTCACTTCAGTACCTTCAGGAACATTAGAAAAATCTGTGACAATAACTATGGAACGCTTTCTACTACCATCAATTTTTTTTACATTTTTAATTTGAACTGTATGACTGGCTTCATCATATTTTGTTTCAAATGACTCATCACCATAAGCATAGACAAATTTAACATTACTATCTAATTTATCATCTATAACCAGTCTCCCAACCTCAAAAACCTCATCTGGATCGAATGTGATAGTATACCTGACTGTTTGATCAGCTGGATCACTTGATATTGATGTCTTATCTACTGTTTTATATGCATCTGCAGCACTATACCCATTTCCTGGCTTTAAACGATATGAATCAATTACAATATCTTTTTCACCATTAGTTTTTGTAAAAGACATAATTGCTCGATTATCAAGCTTTAACCTTGTTCCTGCCTTGATTGTGATAGAGTACGTAATAATTGGTTCTTGACTACTAGTTAGCTCTTCAAAGGTGATATTGATTTTATTCCCTTCCGAGTTATTTGTATACTTCACATCATCTGCAGACTCTAGTTTCAAATCATTGTTATAAACAACCCCATCGGGCGTTGGAATAACATCCACTACATTTACATTTCGAATATTTTGACGATTATGATTAACATTAATTCGAAACTTAGCAACCCTGTCTGCTGTTGGGGTATATATCCCAATTTCAGTTGCATCATCTGGGTCTGTTCCAGTGGAATAATCATAATCACCAAATTGTATTGAACTACCATCAAATGCCGTTTTTTCAATTGCTTTTTTATTCCCAATAGAACTGTCTGACTGCCCTGTTACTGTTACTGTTGTTTTTTTACCATTGACATCAATGGTAGCCTCTTTATCTTGTTTCGTTTCATTATTTGCTATAAAATTCATCGAAAAACTACCAGCAACACCATTTGCAGCATCAGTAAATATCAATCTATAACTTCCATCTGGTTGTTTTTCATACCCTTTAAAGTGTCTAGGATCCAGTTGAATATCATGGTTTTTAAAATTTTCTGGGATTTTTACTACAATGTAGTCACCCTCTTTTATCTTTCCATGTTCAACCGTATATTCAACCGAGATACTAACATACTGTCCATGTGCAACAATATTGTTTTCATTTTTAACAGTTGTATGTACATAGCTAGCAGCATCATTCCCTGAGGAGGCGTACACTAACTTAAAAGCAAAAGGAAAAATAATTAAGAATATAGAAAGTACACTTGCTACATACTTAATTATTCCTTTGTGAAAAAAAGATTGCTTATCATCAGCATTCATCTTCTTAATCTCTCTTTCTTAAATCTTAGGTATAGTTATCGAGGAGATAAGGCTACCAGTGCTTAATTAGTTTAATATTTATTACTAATTGTTTCTATTTTATCACATTTCTCCACGATTGTACTCAAAAATAACTCTTAAAAAAAACAAATATTTACACTTTGTAAATACTTATCTATACGCTATTGGAGTATGTTTAATTCTTATTTTGATTTTATAGTTTTATTTTTTGTTGAAAAAACGAACGTTCTCTTCATAAGAGCTTGACGAACATAATCACAACCTCTTCATTACAGCCAAATACTTATATTTTATACTCAGATTCGGTTTGAAGCGATAATCCAAAATGACAAAACAATTTCGTTTTCCTTTCAATCATGTCACGTTAAAATTAAACTTTAAGCACGAATCTATTTATCTTGAAAAAGTTTTTTGTACAAGATAATAGTCTGTATATTTTTATCTTATCCAAGTATTAAAAAAATCGAATCTTCCATCTGAAGGAAAGCGTTGAAATACTAATACAAGTTTTAAACGATAAAATAATCTATCCGAATCTGGATAGGGTAAACTGTACCCCAAAAGTTAAATTTTTCTGTCTAACTTTTGGGGTACAGTACACTCCTGCCCTCGTCGTCATCAATCTCCTCTTTGCTCTCTGGCTTGGGAAAAAGTATTCCACCTGGCTTGTTCACAAAAACGAATAAAATCCCCTGCAAATCTACATTGCAGAGGATTTATTTTTATTCTTGTACTTCTTTCTGAGCAGCCTTTCCTTGGTCTAGAAGGGCTTGGACGATTTTTTCATCGCGGAGTTTAACTGAGTCGTTGATCATTTCAGCAGATTTGACGATGCTTGTTTCTAGTTGAGCACGTTTCTGACGTCCCAACTCAATGGCAGCAACGATACCTTGGTTTTGAGCGACTAGACTTTCAGCAAGTTTGGTGACGGATTCAACAGCTACTGTTGGACTTTGGGCAATTCGTTCCATCTGCGGAATCACTTCCTTGCTGGTTTCAGCTAGCATCTGAAGGGCAGCATTGTTGGCATTGACAATGGCATCTGCCACGACACCTGATTTCATCGATTGTTGCAAAATACCAAGTTGAGCAATCGAAAGCTTCATGGTTGGAATGGTATTGCGACGAAGCATGCCCAATTTTTGGCGCATGTCCGATGAAACTTTGACGAGATTACGCATTTGTGGAGTCGTCGTCCAAGCTACGTAAAGGCGACTAACATACTCTGTATGTTGTTGTTCCAGTGTATTGACCACTTCAGCCATACGAGCTAATTCTTGGGACTTGGTTTGATATTCTACCGTACTTGAATCTAGTTGATCTACTTGAGTCTTCAATTCAGCAGCACGATTCCCAGCTTCTGCCTGACTGGCCTCGATAAAGGAAATAACTCCCACTAGATTTTCAATGGATTTGGTATTGTCCTCAATCAGCATTTCAGCAGAAACAATATTTCGCGCCAGCACATCTTCTTGCTTGACCACAGCAGCAGCCATACCATCTAGCTTTTGCTCAACTGTTTTTGAGTCAAAATAAAATTCTTGTAGACTGTTCTGACTTTTTTTAAACAATTTTTGCAAAAAGTTTGGCTTTTCTTCCAACTCTGCAATTTCAGCATTCTTGTATTTGGCTACAAAACCTTGGAGTTCACGGTTGGTATTTTTCAGCAGGTCATCCACCTGAGGAATTTGCAGTTTCTTCTGCTCGGTCAAGATACGGTTAACCGTACCATTGACACCTTCCACCGCTGATTGACCAAAGTCCAAGAGAGCATTTTGGTCTGTGACAAACTGATCTACCAACTGAGGCACGCGCGCCTTGATTTGCTCTTGTTGCTCAGGACTTAGCTTTTCAAGAAAGGTGATCGTCTGGGCTGAGCCTGTATTAGTCTCGATGATTTCGGTTGTCTTGTCCACTTTGGCCACTGTATTATTAGCAATCTGATCAATATCAAAATTAAATTCTGTCATGGTTACTCCTTTGTGTCTACCCTATTCTTTGCGATCTTTTCCTAAGATACGCAGGCTAATATCAAAATCGCGCATATCTGTTTCATTGAGCTCTCTCAAAACTTGGTCTAGCTCAAGGTCAAATTGTTCGATGGCTGCTTTAGCTTGCTCCAAGCGTTCTTCCGCCCGATTATAATTTTTGGGATTTGACTTAATCTTTAAATAGCCCTCTAAAATCGTTTGGAATTTCTCCATTTTTAAACTATGGATGGCCGTCAGCTCTTCTTTGGCTCCAACATCCGATGACTCGATTTTGTCGAGAATCGCTTGATGGTCCGCAGCAATATTTGCCAAGGTCTGAGACAATTCAGGCGCCAATTCTTCGGGCTCCTTATTTTCGATGTCTACTAGACTCTCTCTTTCTAGTCGCTCTAGCTGGACGTCTATGGTCGCCCTTACTGAGCGAACCTTTTTATCAATGCGACTATAAACAGCTTCGTCAATATAAGATTTTAAACGATTGGCCTCTTGATGAATTTCTTGAAGTTCAATCAAGACCTGATTAGCTAGGCTTTTATAGGCTGCTGATCCTTTTTCAGACAAGGTCTCTTCTAACTGCTGGATATCTTTATCAGCCTGACGAATCCGCGCTTTTAAAAGCTCAATCTGATCTTCCAAAGAACGATCCTTCAAGAGAGGATAACGCCAACGCTTATAGGCTAAATAAGCCCCGAAACCTATCAAGCCACAAATTGCCAAAGGCAGAGCTACCTGAACCAAGAGACCCAGCAAAAACAAGCCACCCCAGAAATAAAGGCATCCTTTCAATAATACATTACCCGATTTCATAAACATTCCTTATCTTAAGTTTATAAATCTATTTTAGCACAAAAGCTGAAAATGAGGGCGGAAAAGTCA
>RBWB01584180.1_pt1 | contig 10537 bp, 6 predicted proteins | sample 2014201 | NCBI WGS metagenome assembly RBWB01 (sample SAMN10133834, study PRJNA383868) | Human oral metagenome, whole genome shotgun sequencing project. | isolation source: supragingival plaque isolated from 88 juvenile twins | host: Homo sapiens | place: Australia
ACGAGCTCGCCGGGCTGGACCCCGGCCGCTGCGTCTTCACCCTGCGGGGCCTGCCTCCGTTCCTGTCGGACAAACTGCCCGCCCAGGACCGGTGAGCGCCGCGCGTGGAGGGGGGGAACGGAGCAGCGCGCCGCCCGCCCTGCCTGCGGTGAGCGCCGCGGCACCACTGCGGGCGAGCCTCCCGCCCGGCCTGCCGGCGGTGAGCGCCGCGGCACCACTGCGGGCGAGCCTCCCGCCCGGCCTGCCGGCGGTGAGCGCCGCGGCACCACTGCGGGCGAGCCTCCCGCCCGGCCTGCCGGCGGTGAGCGCCGCGGTAGCCGCAGGACTGCCCCCGCTTTTGTGCGCTCGAGTCCGTGCCACTTCCACTGCCCGGCGTGGCGCGTCAACGCCTCGAAGGGTGAACGACGCGCGCAGGGCGGTCATGCGCGACCATCTGAATGGGCGGACTCGCACTTCGGTCCGCCCGGGCCCCCGAGGCGCATCGGTGGTCCAAAATACGTCTGAGTCTCGGGCAGTGAAGGGGGGCGCAGTGGGCATGTGGTCCAAAATGCGTCTGAGTTTGCTCGGATTCGCTGGATTCCGCCGAAAACGGCCGAACTGAGACGCATTTTGGAACATCGCTCCTCAGGGCGGCTCCCGCAGGGCGGAGCCCAGACGCATTTTGGACCACTCCAGTGTTTTGTGCCATACGAAAGTGACAGGAGCCAGGCGCGGGAAGCCACTCCAGCCGCACGGCTCCTGGCGGCTCGGGCGCGCCGCGGCCCCGCTGCCCACGAGCCGCCCGCGCGGCGGGCCCTAGACCACCAGGTCCGCGCGCGAACGGGTCGAGGCGACCAGGCGGATGTTCGCCAGGTCCACGGTGCGCACCCAGTGGGCGGCGGCCGCGCGGTCGCGCCCGAACGCCTCGTGGCGGGCGACCAGGCGCCGCAGCACCTCGTTCTCGGGCGTGTCCACGTAGACCAGCACATCGACGAGCCCGCGCACCTGGGACCAGCCCGGCAGGTCCAGGCCCAGGTAGTTGCCCTCCGTGACCGCCACGCCCTCGGGCGCGACCCGCAGCGACGCGGCGACGGGCTCGTGCAGCTCCCTGCGGTAGTCGGGCGCCAGCACCGTCGCCTCGGCGCGCTGGATCCGTTCGAGCAGCGCGACGAAGCCCCCCACGTCGAATGTGTCGGGCGCCCCCTTGTGGTCGGCGATCCCCGCCTCGGCGAGCACCCGGTTCGACATGTGGAAGCCGTCCATCGGCGCCATCCCCGCCAGCGGGATCCCCGCTTTGGGCAGCAGGTCCGCCACGAGCGCGGCCACCGTCGACTTGCCGGTCCCCGGTGGGCCCGTCAGCCCCAGGACGCGCACGCGCCCGCCCTTGCCGACGCGGTCGGCCACCTCCTCGACGATGCGGCGCGCGATCCGGGCGGAGGACTCCAACGAGGCGGGGTCCTGCGGGGAGGGGAAATGCGGGACTCCCGAGGAGTCGCGGGCGGCGGGGGGAGTGCTGGCCATGGGGACCGCCTCAGGGTTTGATGACGGGCAGGGTCGACCACGGGAAGTTGATCCACTGGGAGGTGTGGCGCCACACGTAGTCGGGTTCGATGATCGACACCGGCTTCTTGTAGACCACGGCGCTGCGGGCGTCGACCCGCACGGAGGCGCCGCCGTCCAGGGTGAGCCCGTGCTCGGCGATCAAGTCCATCACCATCTTCAGCGTCTTCCCGGAGTCGGCGACGTCGTCGACCACGAGCACGCGCTTGCCGTCCATCGCCGACACGTCCATGAGCGGGGGCAGCAGCACCGGCTCGGCCAGGGTCTGCCCGACGCCGGAGTAGAACTCCACGTTCATCGTCCCCATCGCCTTGACGTCCATGGCGTAGGCGATGGCCCCGGCGGGGATGAGGCCGCCCCGGGCGATCGCGACGATCAGGTCGGGCACCCAACCCGAATCAACGATCCGGGTGGCGAGTTCGCGCGACGCGTCCCCGAACCCCTGCCATGTGAGGACCTCGCGGTCGGGGGCGTCGGTTGCGTCTGGGCTGGCGGAGGCCTCGGCCATGGTTCCTTCTTTCGCTCCACGCGGTCTTGCGTTGATCTTAGCCGCCGGAACCGCCCGGTGCGCACTCAGCGCCGGGAGCGTCGCACCCGCGCCAGCTCCCGGGCGTAGGCGCCGCCCGGCGAGGCGGGCGCCCCGTCGTGGGTCCACGTGAGGATGCGGTCCGCGTCGAAGACCCGGGCGCACGCGCCGCACGAGGCGACCCTCCTGGGCGCGCGGAAAAGGCGGCGCTGCGCCCCGCACGCCGGGCAGGTCCCCACCCACGGGGCGTCGGGGGCGGGCAGGGCGCCGGGCAGCGTGGCCGAGTCCGGTGCTCCGAGCGCCCTGGCCGCCTCCCGCCACCGCGCCCCGTGCCCCTGGCTGGGGCCCACCAGGGCGTGGGCGATCTCGTGGAGGACCACCGCCCTCACCGTGGCCTCGTCGTAGATGTCGGTGAGGGGCCCCGACAGGGAGATCGTGCGGGTGGCGTGCGCGCAGGAGCCCGCGCGCCGCTTGGCCCGGTCGAAGCGGAAGGCCCACTGCCCCAGGCCCGCGCCGTCCATCAGCGCGCGTGCGAGGGCGCGGGCCTCCTCGCGCCTCACGGCCGGCCCCCGGGGCGCACGGCCGCCTCCGCGTCGGCGATGACCCCGAGCAGGCGCTTGAAGGACACCTTGTTCGGCGTGCCCAGCCTCTGCGCGAAGAGCGAGACCCGCAGTTCCTGGGCCATCCACTGCGCCTGCGAGAGCAGCCGGGCGGTCGTGGCGTCGTAGGGGCGCCCGGCCGCTGCCCGGCGCGCCCCCTCCAGGCGCCGGGCCGCCTCCCCGAGGCGGTCCATGTCCGCCAGGTCGCGATCCAGGGCCGCCGCGGACTGGGAGGCCCGGTCGATGCGCACGGCCCCGGCGCGCAGGTAGCGCGCCAGGTGGGGCAGCGCCCCGAACGGCGTGTCAGCGAGGAAGCCCGCGTGGACCAGGCGCCGCGTGTTCTCCCTGACGTCGTCGACGACCTCCCGCAACGAGGCCTGCGGGTGTGCGGCCACGGCGCCCTCGGCCTCGCTGTGGGCCTCCATGGCGCGCACGACGTGCCCGAGGATCTCGTAGACCCGGTCCTCGTGGCGCCCGCGGGCCGCTGCGGCGAGGCGCTCGAAGTCCTCGGGGGAGCGGACCGAGTCGGGCTCGCACAGCTGGTCCACCAGGGACAGGGCGGAGGCCAGCTGCGCGTCCGCCACCAGGGCGTCCGTCCCCCTGTAGGGGGAGGCGGCCAGCATCAGCGCCTCGCGGCCGGTCCACCGCGTGGTGACGCGGGCCGTCGCCAGCCGCACCCGCTGGAGCAGCAGGCGGGCCAGGCCGAGGCGGTGCTCCCTGGCGGCCTCGGCGGCGTTGGCCATGACGCGGACGCCCGCGCGGGGGTCGTCGGCGCTGCCCTGGGGCACCAGGGCGGGGAAGGCCCTCAGGGACAGGCCGTCCGCCTGGGAGGCCACCGCGCGCGGGAGCACGGGCATCGCGGTGATGGAGTCCTCGTTGAGGGCGCTCAGCGCCGCGGTGTCCGCCCCGCCCCCGGCGCGGGAGGGGGAGGCGTCGGCGGATGCGTCCGGCCGCCCGTCGGCCCCTGTTCCCCGGCCCCCGTCGGTCCCGGGCGTTCGCCCGTCTGCCCGGGCGCCCCGGCCCCCGTCGGATCGGCCCTTCTTCCCGCCGCCGGTGGTCCTTTCCGTGCCCTCCGCGGTCTTCCCCCTGCGGCCGCGGCCGGCCTGCGCGTCCTCCATCGCCTGGGCGATGGCGCCGCGGACGGCGCGGCGCACGGCCTGGTCGGCGGCCCCGGCCAGCGAGTGCTGCAGGTGGGCGAGGTCCTTCCCCGCTCCGAGCTCGCGCCCCCGGGAGTCGACGACGACGAAAGTCATCCGCAGGTGGTCGGGCAGGTGCTCGGCGGCGTGGGCGAGGTCCTCCTCGGACAGTTCCACGCCCCGCAGCTCGCGCACGGCGGAGGCGAAGGCAGTCGCGAAAGGGGGGCGGCGCGGCGCGGAGCCCCCCGTCGGCCCCTGGTCGGCAGCCGGGGGAGCCCCCCCAGGGGCGCCCTGGGGCGCGCCCGGATCCTGCGGGGAGTCGGCGCGCTCGGACGCGGCTCGCGCAGAGCCCGCGCCCCGGGCGTTCCCCCCGGCCCCGGAGCGGGGGCGGTCGGCGCGCGCCGCGCCCGTCGACGCCCCCCACCGGGCCAGGCGGTCCATCGCGGCGGACAGGGAAGCGGGGTCCTCGCGGTCGTCGGCGCGGGTGGGGACGGCCCGGTCGCGGGCCGGGGACGCACCCGATGGATTGTCCGCCAACCATTGCGCGATGCGGGCGGCGGTTTCGGGAGCGGGCGCCAGCAGGCGCCGCTTCGCCTTGGGAAGGGCGCGGATCGTCCCCGTGATCAGCTCCTCCACCATCCCCGGCACCAGCCAGTCCGCGCCCTCGTCGCTCACGCGGGCCAGGGCCTCGACCGGAACGCGCACGCTCACACCGTCCCGCGGGGACCCGGGCGAGAACTCGTAGGACACGGGCAGGCGCACGTCCCCGCCCACCCAGTGGTCGGGGAAGCCGTCCCCCTCGCCCGCCCCGCGCGGCAGCAGCAGGGCGCGCGGGTAGGTGAGCAGGTCCGGGCGCGAGCGGCGCTCCCCCTTCCACCAGCGGTTGAAGTGCGCGGCCGACACGACGTCCTCGGGGACCAAGTCGTCGAAGAAGGCGAAGCGCGCCTCCTCGTCGGCCACCAGCCCGTGGGTGCGGCTGCGCCGCTCCACCTCCCTGGCCTGCTCCACGAGCTCCTCGTTGGCGCGCTGGAAGGCGTGGCGCTCGCGCCACTCGCCCTCCACCAGCGCGTGGCGGATGAACATCTCCCGCGCCAAAGCCCTCGCCGTCAGGGGGCCCGCGCCCAGCGCCCCCGCCCCCGGCGCCGCGCCCAGCAGCCCCGACGAGGACGCCCCCGCCTCGTCGATCACCGTGTCGCCAAGCCCGCCCAGCAGCACCGGGCGGTCCGCCGACAGGGTGAGGCCGTAGAGCAGGACCTTCTCCTTGACCATCGCCGCGCCCTTCGACGAGGACCAGTAGGGCTCGGAGTGGACGCGTTTGACCAGGGCGCCCGCGGCGGGCTCGACCCACTCGGGGCGGATGCGCGCCACCGTGCGGGCGAAGAGGCGCGAGGTCTCCACCAGCTCCGCGGCCATCACCCATGCCGGGCGCCCCGCCACGCCCGAACCCGGCCAGATCGTGAAATGGGTGCCCCGCGCGCCCTCGTAATCGCGTTTCGACTCGTCCCAACTGCCCAGGTTGGACAGCAGGCCCACCAGCAGCGAACGGTGGATCTGGTCCGCGTCCACCGTCGCCGTGCCCTGGGTGAAGGCCACGACCGCGCGCGCCGCCGCATCGGCCGCTCCCCCCGAGGCGGCCGCCTCGACGACGTCGCGGCGCGGGGGCTCCCCCACGGGGCCCGCGTCGATGCCCAGGGGGCGGGCCATCTGGCGCAACTGGTTCACCACGTCGCGCCACTCGCGGAAACGCAGGTAGTGGAGGAACTCGGCGCGGCACAGGCGCCGGAACGCCGACCCCGACAGGTCCCGCGCCTGCACGTTGAGGTAGCGCCACAGGTTCACGTAGGTCACGAAATCCGAATGGGGGTCCGCCAGGCGCGCGTGGGCGGCGTCGGCCGCCGCCTGGTGCTCGGCGGGGCGCTCGCGCACGTCCTGGATGGACAGGGCCGCGACGATGACGAGCACCTCCGAGGCGCACCCGTTCGCGTCCGCCTCCAGCAGCATCCTGCCCAGGCGCGGGTCGATCGGCAGGCGCGCCAGGTCCCGGCCGATGCGGGTGAGGCGGTGCCCGGGCTGGGCAGATCCGCGACGGGGCGCGCCCCGCCCGGATCCCGTGCCCTGGGGGGAGGGCGCGGCGCTGGGGCGCGACCCCTGGCGGTCCCCGGCGCCCTCCGCGCTCCGCGGCGCGGATCCCGGGCGCCCGCCCCTGCCCGGTCCCCTGTCGGAGGGGCCGTCCGGGGCCAGGGCGCCGATCTCGACCAGCAGGTTCACGCCGTCGCGCACCGCCCGCCGCTCGGGCGGGTCCACGAAGGGGAAGTCCTCGACCGGCCCCAGGCCCAGCGACGCCATCTGCAGGATCACGCTGGCCAGGGACGTGCGCAGGATCTCCGGCTCCGTGAAACGGGGGCGCGCCTCGTAATCGCGCTGGGAGTACAGGCGGATCGCGACGCCGTCCGCCACGCGCCCGCACCGGCCCGCCCGCTGGTCCGCACTCGCCTGGCTGATCGGCTCGATCGGCAGGCGCTGCACCTTCGTCCGGTTCGAGTACCGGGAGATGCGCGCCAGGCCCGGGTCCACCACGTAGCGGATGCCCGGGACGGTCAACGAGGTCTCCGCGACGTTCGTCGCCAGGACCACCCTGCGCAGGCGGTGCGGCTCGAACACCCGGTGCTGCTCAGCGGCGGTCAGGCGCGCGTAAAGGGGCAGGATCTCGATGGAGCCAGGCAGGACGCCCCTGTCCTCGCCCGCGCGCACCCCGCGCGCGCCCAGGTGGTCCAGGAGCGCCGACTCGGTGTCCCGGATGTCGCGCTCGCCCGGCAGGAAAACCAGGATGTCGCCGTCGCCCTCCGCGCTCAGCTCGTCCACCGCGTGGCAGATCGCCGTCTCCACGTCGATGTCCTCGCCCAGGCCGTAGCCCAGTGCCGGCAGGTCGTCGTCGGGGTCCTCCAGGACCAGCTGCTCGAAAGCGCCCGGCCCGTCGGCCCCGCTCCCGTCCGGCGGGGCCCCGCTCCCGTCAGTGCCGGACCCGGTCGGCCCGCTGCCCGGACCGGCGCCGGCCGACGCGCTTGCACTCCCCCCGGTTCCCGGGCCGGCGGCGCCGGCCTCCGCCCCGTCGGACCCGGTCGGCGCGGACGAGCGCGACGGAGCCAGGTCCGCGGCCAGGGGGCGGTAGCGGATCTCGACGGGGAAAGTGCGCCCCGACACCTCGATGACGGGCGCGGGCTCGACGGGGCGCCCCCTGCCCACGGGGCCGTCCCACCGGCCGAAGTGCTCGGCGAAACGCGCCGAGTCGATCGTCGCCGACGTGATGATCACCTTCAGGTCCGGGCGGGCGGGCAGCAGGCGCGCCAGGTACCCCAGGATGAAGTCGATGTTGAGACTGCGCTCGTGGGCCTCGTCGATGATGAGCGTGTCGTAGCGCTCCAGCATCGGATCCGACTGGATCTCCGCCAGCAGGATGCCGTCGGTCATCAGTTTGACCAGCGTGGTGGGGCCCACCTCGTCGGTGAAACGCACCTGGTAGCCGACCACCTGGCCCGGAGCGCGGCCCACGGTCTGCCCCAGTTCGGCGGCGATGCGGTCGGCCACGGAACGGGCCGCGAGGCGCCTGGGCTGGGTGTGCCCGATCATCCCCGTCACGCCGCGCCCCAACTGCAAGCAGATCTTCGGCAACTGCGTCGTCTTCCCCGAGCCCGTCTCGCCCGACACGATCACCACCTGGTGGTCCCGGATCGCCTCGGCGATCTCGTCGCGGCGCGCGGACACCGGCAGATCCGGGAAAACCACCACCGGGATCGCGGCGGCGCGCTGGGCCAGCTGCTGGGGCGTGAAGGGCCTGTGGACGTGGGCGCGCTCGGGGCGGGCGCCGGACCGGGCCCTCCGGCGCCCCTTCGCGCCCCGGGCGGGCTTCGGGCGGGCGGGGGTCCTGTTGTCGTGTTCACCGGGCATGATGCGCCCAGTGTAACGAGTGCCGATGGCAGTGCCCCAGACCTGGACACGCCGCGGAACCGCGGTCAGGAGAACGCCCTGCCGAAGAACACCACCGTGAAGCCGTGCGGGTCGTCAGTGGGGCGGACGACCAGCCACACCGGGTACCTGCTGCCATCGGCGGAGAGCGGGCGCGCCGAGGACGAGGTGTCGATGCCGCAGACGAAGTCCCCCTGCTGGTAGGGCTGGCCGGTGAACCACGACTGGGCGAACGCGAGGCCGAGGGGGTCGCCCGGGATCGTGAACTCGCCGCTGCCCTCGCGCACGTCGGGGATCGCGCCGCAGGCGCCCACCTGTCCGCCCACGGGGAACTGGACCGCCCGCATGCCGCACGTGTCCAAGTCGTCAGGAGCGCATCCGGCGATGCCCTCGGTCCGCAGGCGGGCGATGTCGTCCTGCGAGGCGTGCCGGGCGGCCGCCGCGTAGTCCTCCGCCGCCACCGCGTCGTAGAAGCCCTGCGCCTCCGCCTGGTCGGGGGCGGCGACCGCGCCGTTGGCGGTGTCGAACCACGAGGACACGGCCTCGAAGGCGGAGCCGTTCCACCTCATCGCGACCACCGCCTCGGTCGAGGGGGCGCATGTGGGGCACGAGGCCTGGTCGCCGAACATCGAGACCCCGGAGACGCGCAATGAGAGCGCGTCGGCGGAGAACTCCACCGAGGTGAAAGCCGGCCGCACGAGGGCGGCGTGCGCGGCGGCCCCGATGTCCTTGCGCGCGTCCAGGGCGGCGACCAGGGCCAGCGACGGGTCGTAGAACGCGAGTTCCTCGACCATCGTGTCCCCTCCTCCCCGGCACACGAGGCGCGCCGCCGTCGTCGGGGCGCCCCCCAGTGACCCCTGGTAGGCGCTGTCAATGGTGATCGACACCTCGTACATGCCGGCGTTCGCCCGGGCGGTCCCCTCCGAGAACCGCACCTTCCCCTCCGCGTCCTTCAGCGCGTCGACGGTGCAGCCGTCGGGGACCGCCAGCAGCGCGTCAGCGAGGTCGTCGGCTGTGGGGGCGGTGGCCGTCGGTGCGGGGGAGGGGGTGGCCGAAGAGGACTGGGCAGAGGAGGACTGCGCCGTGGACTGGGCGGAGGACTGCGCTGCGGTGGGCGGGACCGACGGCTCGCCGCCTTGGCGGGTGGCCGACCACACGAGGGCCGCGACCAGGGCGATGATGACGGCCGCGGCGACGGCGATCATCGTGGCGAGCCCCTTCGTCCGGGTCGCGGGCGCGCCGCCTGCGGGCGAAGGGGGCCCGTTGGGGGGAATAACGGGATCTGACTGCGGACTGGGAGTGGGATTGTCGTCCATTCACTGATGGTAGTGCATAGCCGTCCAGTAGTGGGTATAATGCAGCGCTCTTCTCATCACTTTCTGGTCGGCGGCGGTGGCAACCCGGGCTGGGCGCCATGCTGGCGCGCGTGGGGCCGCGGCTGCGCCCCGTCCCCTGCTTGGGCCGCCGTGCGCTGCTGGTCGTGGTGGCGCGGCCGTCTGCGCCCCGTCCCCTGCGTGGGCCGCCAATGGATAATGAGTCCATGAACGGACTCTTCGCAGGGCTGACCACGTTGGACGTCATACACGCGCTGGACCACGTTCCGGACCCGACGGTGAAAGTGACCTCGACCGACCACGTCATGGCAGCCGGAGGGCCCGCGACCAACGCCGCCATCGCCTTCGCGGCCCTCGAGCGGGCGGCAGGGCGCCTGCGCCCCAGCACGGGAGCGGCTGGCGCGGGCAACGCCAGGGCCGAAGACGGCGACGGGGCGGCCGCCCCAGGAGCAGGGGCCCTGGAAGCGGGCGCGGAAGGCTCCGGCCGGTCCCGGGCCGTCCTGCTCAGCGCCCTCGGGGCGGGCGCCGCGGCCGAGTTCCTGCGCGCCGACCTGGCGGAGGCGGGCGTGCGCCTCGTCGACGCGACCGCCGCCTCGAACAGCAGCGGGCCCGCGGTCTCCGGCATCATCGAGCACCCCGGGGGCCGCATGGTGGCCTCCACGAACGCCAGGGTCGAGGTGGATCCGGCCCTCGCCCGCCGCGCGCTGGAGTCCATGCAGCACTTGGACGTCGTCCTGGTCGATGGGCACAACCCCGGCCTCGCCCAGTCGGCGCTCACCGCGGGGACGCACCCCGCCACCGACCCCGACGACCCCTTCGCGGAGCTCGAGGCGAGGCCCGCGCACCTGCGCGTGCTCGACGGCGGCTCCTGGAAGGACTGGTTCACCCCGTTGCTCGGCCTCGTCGACGTGGCAGTCGTGTCCGCCGATTTCGCCCCGCCGCTGCTGCGCGCGCCCGACGGCGCCCAAGTCGCCGGGTTCCTGCGCGGATTCGGCATCACCCGGACGGTGCGCACCCAAGGGCCGGGGCCCGTCCAGTTCTGGTGGGACGGCCGGTCGGGGGAAGTGGAGGTGGAGCCCGTGGACGCCGCGTCCACCCTGGGCGCGGGCGACGCCTTCCACGGGGCGTTCGCATGGGGGTGCGCCCGTTACAGGAGGGTCGGTGCCCCGATCAGTGACCCGCGGGGGCTCATCCGTTTCGCCTCGGCGGTCGCGCGCGTCTCCGTGGCCTCCTTCGGGACGAGGAGGTGGCTGTCGAGCCCGGAGCTGCAACGGTGCGTGGAGAGCTTCGTGGAGAGCTTCGAGGCGGGCCCCGCCGCAGAACCCGGTGGGCCCGGGGGAGCTCCGGGACGTTGAAGGGGCGGGGCAGGCCCGGCATCGGGGTAGGCAACGGGGCATTGGGGGGAGAGCGTGGGCTTGCATTGGGGCAGGCAATGGGTCA
>RBWB01584197.1_pt1 | contig 10512 bp, 9 predicted proteins | sample 2014201 | NCBI WGS metagenome assembly RBWB01 (sample SAMN10133834, study PRJNA383868) | Human oral metagenome, whole genome shotgun sequencing project. | isolation source: supragingival plaque isolated from 88 juvenile twins | host: Homo sapiens | place: Australia
CGCAGTGTTCACAGCGTCTTGTCCGGTCATGGCGTCTACCACAAACAAGGTTTCGTCAGGGTTTGTAGCTTCTTTCACAGCTGCAATCTCGTTCATCAACGCTTCGTCAATAGCCAAACGACCAGCGGTGTCCACGATCACAGTGTCATAGCTCTTGGCTTTTGCTTCTTGGATGGCAGCAAGCGCAATTTTCACCGGATCTTTTTCCTCCAAATTGAGGTAGATGGGCACGTCTATCTGCTCAGCCAACACGCGCAACTGCTCGATCGCAGCAGGACGATAGGTGTCGCAGGCAGCCAACAACGGACGGCGGTTCTTCTTTGTCTTCAAGAAGAGGGCGAGTTTACCAGAAAGTGTGGTCTTACCCGCACCATTCAATCCTGCCATAAGGATGACACTAGGACGATTTTCCAACTTGAGGTCGGTGCTTTCACCTCCCATCAATGTCGCCAACTCATCGTGTACAATTTTCACCATAAGTTGCGAAGGCTTCAATGCCGTCAACACGTTTTGCCCGAGGGCTTTTTGCTTCACGGTGTCGGTGAAAGTCTTTGCCACCTTGTAGTTGACGTCGGCATCAAGAAGCGCACGGCGCACATCCTTAAGAGTTTCGGCTACATTGATTTCGGTGATTTTGCCTTCACCTTTGAGTATTTTGAAGGAGCGTTCGAGTCTTTCGCTGAGATTGTCAAACATGTATGTGGAGTCTTATGAAGATATGTCTATAATATAATGCGTTGTTGCATAGATTATTTCGTGCAAATATACGAAAAGTTTTTGACAACGTGACGAGTTGAGCCCGTTTGTTTGCTCTACTCTACGAGGAAGCAGTGCTAAATACGAGGATTTACAGACAATTTTGATCAATTAGTTGCGATATCCACTCGCATTGGATGCTGAACAGATTTTGTTTGACAACAAAACCCTCACGCGTCTCACGACGCATGAGGGAAACGAGATATAGAAAACCTATTAAAAAAGAGAGTCTAGTAACAGTTAAAAGCCTGCTTCATAGGAAATAAGACCTGCGTTTTCACGCTCCGTCAATTTCGTATGTTGCATAAGAGTGCCTTAGAAGGTGAGTTCTACGCCAACACCAAACACGTGGTTGGTGCGGGTGAAATCGTCAGAACCATTGACAACCTTTTTCTGCACCAATGCTTTTGCAGCATCTGCACCTTGTGCTACACCAATGATTTTAGATGCATTGTTGTAATCAGCTGATTCCTTGTGATAAGTATCGTAGAAAGTGTGGAAATATCCTGCATTCACCTTGACCATATCGTTCACACGGTAGCCTACTCCAAGACCCAAGCTCGTAGAGTTGGTGGTAAACGAGAGGTCATTCATGTAGGCATCAGTGTTAGGATAAACCGTGCGTTGCACACCAGCACTTACTTCCCAAGACTTATTCAAATCATATTCTGCACCGAAGAGATATTCTTTCGTGCCTGCATTGAGCAATTCGTTGCGGTATGCACCTTTCAAGCCCGACTTAGCCTGCTTGTCGAAATAGTGGTGATAACCCAAGTTCAGACGAAGACCTTCCACAGGACGCACTTGCACACCGAATGTGAGCAACGCAGGGATGTCGCTGCGCACTTCTGCGCCATCGCGATAGGCTGCGAGCGCAGAAAGATTGTTTGCGCTTTCACTATTTGCTGATTCGTTCTTGAAAGCGATGGCAGTGCGGAACTCATATTTTGCAGCAACATCGATGTATTTGCTGCGGAAATGCGCACCCACGATAGGAGCAAAACCAAAATCATGTTGGTCTGCATTGAGAGTCACATCTTTTGTTGCTTCAGAAAGCACAGTCATTTGACGAACTTGAGGAGCCAAAGCTGAAGCCAAAGCAGGCTTAGCCGCTAGTGCACCATTTAAAGCCGCTGCACCGAGTCCAAAATAACCACTGGCAGACACAAAGTTTGCGCCATTACCTGGATTGATTTGGATGTTCTTCAAATGTCCGTAATAGTGTGCTGTAGCATATACTCCGCGAAGTCCGCCATAGACAGAGAAATGGTCGTTGACACGGAAACTTGCACCAAGCGTAGTTCCGAAAACATACTGCTTGCCATGCATATAAGCATCAACCTTATATTTGTTGAAGCCAAAACCAGGACGAAGTGCTTCTAATTTTGGACCTACCATTCCGAGCAAAGCCACTTGACTCTCAAAAGAGCCCATGCCTTGTTCGAACTCAGCTTTACCACCTCCACCAACGAGGGCGAAGTTGAATTGGAATGCCCAACGATTTTTCACCCATGCAGCTTGCAAAGAAGGAATGATGGGTGCAGATGCAGTGCCTTTGAAGAGTTTGGTGTCGCCATTGTTATTGGCACCATAAGCAAAAGGCGCGAATTTAGAGGTTACTTCGCGAGTTTGGTAAGCAGACTGCAAATTAAGACCGAGGTGAAAACCTTCTTTCAAAAAGGAGACACCAGCAGGATTGGAGTAAACACCATTGAGGTTAATCGCTGCGTCCTGTGCTGGGTTGCGCAAGAAAGCTACACTTTGATTGGTGTTGGTGAGATATCCACCCGCAGTAGCGGTCAAGGCTGCACCCAAAAGGGCTACAGACATCACGATTTTTTTCATATACTTCCGTTCAATTGTTTAATTTCACCGACAAAGGAACAGTATTCCCTGCACAAATCCAAGGAATATGTGCAAATTTCTAATATGATTCACGTCCAACGTATCAAATTGCTACTTCGGGTTATCAAGTAATCATTATATAGCAGTCGAAAAGTTGCAGAAGAATCGCACAAACTATCAGCAAAAATGCAAGAAGAGCATCGCACAAAAGGTTGCATCGTCAGTTTTTTTACCGAATACGCAAGAAAAATCGCTGCATCATCAGCAAGACAATGCAGCGATATGGGTAAAAGTCGAGACAAACACCAATAACCTCGTGAAATTATAGTGCAGCGTTTACAGCTCTCTTCCGTCAATCCACTGAAGAACAGTTGAGTTCTTTTCGCACAGACTCGTATTGTTGAAGCAACTTTTTATATTTACTATCCTTCAGTTCGCTCTGCACCTTCTCATAAGCCTTTTGCCAATCAGTATCTAATGAGAAAGGCGTCACTAGGCTCTCATCAGGAAATACGAATCTCAACGCAACTCGTTCATTGTCATCGTAAAAACAAGGCGTACTCAAAGAGACGTCTCTAAACATCAATCTTAAAATCTCATGATCCTCGCTTGAAAGCTGATCATTCACAAAGGAGACGTAATAAAGGCTCAGAAAATCTGTCATATTGAAGGCTTGCAAATCAAGCCAACGTCGATTGATTCGAGCGGTATCTCGAGTGCTTTGCTGCTTCTCTTGGAGATAGAGCAACGCAGCTTCTTGAAATAAAGCAAACTGAACGGACACATAGGTGGCACGCCCACATCTGAGCGTACGTTGAGCGCACTCCAACTCTAGTTCAAACACAGAATCTCTCCTCGCAACCGCGGGGAGTGTCAGCAACACCAACAAGAGTAAGAGTAGTTTCTTCATGGTCAAAAGAAGTTATGATCAAGAATTAAATGAGCAGATTGCCATCGTGAGCTAGCGGTCTGCCACTATCTGAAAGAGACGTTCAGCGTCACCTTCAAACAGTCTCATCAACAAGAGCTTTCCTCCGTTTTTCGGAGAAAAAAGTCGTATAAACCTGAATCCCCAAAGGCAGAAAATATGATGCAGCAAGCCCCGAGTCCCGATAAACAACAGATGGGACACTCACAGGTTAGGAGCGGATGCGGTGTCCATTTTGTTTTACAAAATCATCCCATGAAGCAGACTTGCTGGCTGTGGGAACTTTTTTAGATTTTGTCAGTAAAGGTATCTTCCCCTTCACACCATGCGTGGCAGTATTGATGTAGTGACAGTAAGCTGCTGCGAGAGCATCAGTAGCATCTAGGTAAGGCAACATACGCTCATCGGAGATTTTGAAAGTGCGCTGCATGATGCTAGCCACTTGCTCTTTAGAGGCAGCGCCATTACCCGCAATGGCTTGTTTTATCTGCATTGGAGCATATTCGTGAATTGGGATTTGGCGAGCTATCGCCGCGGCAATCACCACCCCTTGTGCACGCCCTAGCTTGAGCATCGACTGCACATTCTTACCAAAGAAAGGAGCTTCAATCGCCAACTCATCGGGATGAAAGGCATCAATCACGCCCATCACACGCTCATAAATGCGACCAAGTTTCAGATACACGTCGGCAACTTTGCGCAAGTCTATGACACCCATAGCGAGCATTTGAGTTGTCTTGCCCGTCACAGCCATAATTCCGTAGCCCAATACATTAGTACCAGGGTCGATGCCCAAGATAATCCTATCGGGTAGAGAGTGAGTCGCCTTATTCATAAAGCAAAAGTACATCTTTAACGACAAAACTAGAAGAAATCACTATTAAAGATTACTATTCCACGCATTTTCTTACCATATCCGACGGATAAGTGTTATATTTGCAGTCACATTTCATTGCATAAAATCGGAACATCATGATTAAAAGACTCTTTTCTACGTTTGTATGTGGCGTTGTTTTAGGCGTTACCACCGTAGCTGCTCAAGCTGTCATCACCTTCAAGACCACGGAACATAACTTTGGTAAATTCAATGAAAAGCAGGAACAAACCTATGTTTTCAAATTTAAGAACACGGGTGATAAACCTCTCGTCATCGAACAAGCCGTTGCTTCTTGCGGTTGCACCGTTCCCACTTACACTCAAGCACCTATTGCTCCTGGAAAAAATGGAGAAATCAAGGTGGTTTATAACGGAAAAGGCAAATCTGCTGGTGAGTTCAAGAAGCTGATCACCATCCGTTCCAACGCAAGCAACGAGTTGGTGCGCCTCTACATCATGGGCAACATGGAATCTGCAAAGGCTAACAACTAAAAAGCCCAACCCTTCACTCAGCTCTCTCTGATATTCCACCTTTAGGTCCCCCAACTATGATTTCACATCAACATCTTGTCATCATGGCAGGCGGTATTGGTAGTCGCTTTTGGCCGATGAGTAGTGTAGAACGTCCCAAGCAGTTTCTTGACATCCTGGGATGCGGTCGCACTATGCTCCAACTCACTGTAGATCGCTTTGAGGGCATTGTGCCAGCCTCCAACATTTGGGTGGTAACCTCCGAGCGCTATGCCGACATCGTGCGCGAACAATTACCCGATGTCCCAGCCGACAACGTGCTCCTCGAGCCTTGTATGCGAGGCACTGCGCCTTGCATCTGCTATGCTTCGTGGAAAATCAAAAAGCGTGATCCACGCGCCACCATCGTTGTCGCACCTTCCGACCACAACGTCAAAGACGTTGCCTCATTTGCCCAATGTATTGGTGAGTGTCTCGAGTTTGCTGCTGAAACAGATGCTATAGTCACCATCGGCATCAAGCCTAATTGTCCTTACACGGGCTATGGATACATCAAAGCTGACCTTGCTTATTCCTCCTCACGCAAAAGAAATATATATGCTGTCGATGGATTTAAGGAAAAACCTGAGTTGGCAGTGGCACAACAATACGTGGCACAGCCCAACTATTTCTGGAATGCAGGCATCTTTGTGTGGAGTGTGACCACCATCGTCAATGCTTTTCGTGTGTATGCCCCCAAAATCTCGAGTATCTTCGAAGGTCTGCTTCCCTACTACGACACACCTGAGGAGAAAACTAAGATTGCCGAACAATTTCCGCTGAGCGAGAATATATCTGTGGACTATGCCATCATGGAGCATGCCGAAGATGTGTTCGTACGCCCTGCAGATTTGGGTTGGAGCGACCTAGGTTCCTGGAGTTCTCTCCACGATGAACTGCCACACGATGCCTACAATAATGCAGTTGTCGGTGAAGGCGTCAAACTCTTTGAGAGTAATAACTGCATGATTCACGTTGCTCCTGGCAGAAAAGTCATCGTTCAAGGTCTAGAAGGCTACATCGTGGTCGAAAAAGAAGGAGCTCTGCTCATTTGCAAAATGAGCGAAGAGCAACGCATTGGGCTTTTCCAAAAGAGCTAAACCCAACATATCAGCACTTCTTCCCTAAATCATTAGAGAAGAAGTGTCTTTTTTTATCTCCACCCCTCCTATTTCAGGGGTGAACCCTCCCTTAAGTTATTCACATGAATCCATCTCGCATCGCCTGTTCTATCGCAGCTCTTGTCAGCGCTGCAGCAGCTCAAGCACAAAGCCCTAAACCCAACGTCATTGTCATCATGACCGACGATGTGGGTTATGGTGATTTCTCCTGCTATGGTGCCACTCGCGTACAAACCCCTCACATAGACCAGCTCGCAGCCCGCGGCACCCGCTTCACCGATGCCCACGCCTCAGCCTCTACCAGCACACCTTCTCGCTACGCCTTCCTCACTGGCGAATATCCTTTTCGTAGACCTGGCACGGATGTAGCGGCAGGAAATGCAGGAATGATCATCAAACCCGAGCAATTCACCCTTGCCGACCTATTCAAACGCGCAGGCTATGCCACAGCAGCCATAGGAAAATGGCACTTAGGATTGGGAAGCAAGACAGCGCAACAAGACTGGAACGGACATCTCGACCAGACTCCTGCCGATTTGGGCTTCGATTATAGTTGCATCATGGCAGCCACAGCCGATCGAGTCCCATGTGTGTTCATAGAAAACGACCAAGTCAAAAATTATGACCCAACTTCGCCCATAGAAGTCAGCTACCGCAAGAACTTTGAAGGTGAACCTACTGGAAAATCAAATCCAGAACTCCTGCAACTTCAGCCTTCTCATGGACACGACATGAGCATTGTCAATGGCATTTCTCGCATTGGCTACATGAAAGGAGGCGGAAAGGCGCTGTGGAAAGACGAGAACATCGCTGACTCCATAGCTGCTTATGCCATCAACTGGATAGAACAGCGTGTAGACATGGCGCAAAACGCCTCGCACTGTCGTAAAGGAGAATGTGATCATACTAGACGCAGTCAAACACATCTGCCCTTCTTCATGTATCTCTGCACCAACGACGTCCATGTGCCACGATGGCCGCACCCTCGCTTCGCAGGAAAGAGCCCCATGGGTTCGAGAGGTGACGCCATTCTTCAACTAGACTGGACCGTGGGGCAAATCACCGCAGCGCTCCAGCGCATGGGCATCGCCGACAACACGCTCATCATCCTCACCAGCGACAATGGTCCGGTTTTAGACGACGGCTATGCAGATCAAGCAGAGGAGTTGGCAGGCAACCACCGTCCGTCGGGACATTGGCGCGGTGGGAAGTATAGTGCTTTTGAAGCGGGAAGTGCCGTTCCTTTCATCGTAAGTTGGCCCGCGGGAAAAGTGCCACAAGGCAAAACCAGCCGAGCTTTGGTGAGTCAAATCGATGCTGTACGCTCGCTTGCTGCCGTGGTGGGAGAGCAACTCGCAGACACACTGGCAGTGGACAGCCGCGATCAGCACCGCACTTGGCTTGGACTCTCCAGCAAACCTCGCAACTACGTGCTTTCCATGGCTTATAATCGTTCGGTGTCTATCCGCACTCCTCAGTGGAAATACATCATTCCGATGAGTGGTCCAGACATGGTGCCTTGGGGACCACACATCGAAACTGGGTTCTCTGCCAATGCGCAACTCTACAACATGAGAAGCGCACAAGATGAAACCAACAACGTGGCTGAAAAGCATCCGAAGGTGGTGCAACAACTCCACGCGCAACTCAAAAAAGAATTGGAAGCTCCTCAACGATAACCTTCGTAGTGCCGTTCTCTTTCTCGTCCCTTCCCACTTTTAGGACATAAACTCATCGGTGGAAAGCTAAGCCCCCTAGCTTTCCACCGATTTGGGTTTATTCAGTCTGATGTTTCAGCAGTAAATTTAGAAAACTCACTCCACCAAACTGAGAAGAACTCGTTGACTTCTCGCAGGTCTTTTTGCCTCGCAAAGCACGTTTTTCGCATCACCTCCGACTGCATTTGGGCAGTTCCCTCAAGTTATCCTTTCTCTCTTTTGCTACTCTTTTCCCTCTCTCAGAAGAAGAGTTTCCGTTGTCGCGAGACACAACCTTGAGCCCCTCCTGCTTCATCTCATTATCAACTTATTTTCAACCATTTACAATGACACCCCACCGAGTAAATCTCCCATAGAAGAAACAATCTCTCAGAGTATCTCCCAAAAACGTCGGACATTTTCCAAAAAACGTGGGAGATTTTCCAAAAAACGTTGGACTTTTTCCGAAAAACGTTGGACTTTTTTCCAAAAACGTGGGAGTTTTTTTCTCGACAGTCCGACCTTCTTATCTACACTCTCGTTGGCGCTTGTCCTAAAACACAAAAAAGGCAGGGTTTTCTCCCTATTGGAAGAAAACTCTGCCTTCAATTTGTTCTTACATTTAGCAGTGTTCTGGGCAAAACAAAGCTCGTTTTGGGAATGGTAGCACGTTGCACAAGTCCCTTTGTCCAGCTTACACTACTTTTATTACAGCTGTTGCCAAGCGGCTTAGTCCACCTTCTTCTTCAAGCTCACAATGAGTTCGTCGAGCAAAGGGAGAATCTCTGAGATAGACTGTTCTTGCACACCATTGTTGCAAAGAAGTTCGAGCATACAATTAGGAATATCCACCGATTGCTCGCGAAGCGCGTGACCATGCTCCGTGAGTGCCACTATCGTCTGGCGGGTATCCACCTTTCCTTTGGTGCGCGTCACGATGCCCTCACGCTCCATGCGCTGAATCAATGGAGTCACCGTATTGGTCTCCAAAGCTAATTTCTTGGCAATGTCATTTACAGGCAAGGAATCCGTTTCCCAAAGCACCATCAAAACGAGATATTGGGGATAAGTCACCCCCAACTTGTCGAGGTGTGGGCGGTAAGCCTGCGTGATCAATCGACTTGCCGCATAAAGTCGGAAGCAGAGCTGGTTGTCAAGTTTGAGTTTATCGTAATTCATGAGTGTAGCTTTCAAACGAATGTATGAGGAATTCCGTATTTCCACTGTCCAAATCCCACTTTTCTCTGGACGCGATGAAGTAAGTAGTTAGGCTTACAGCGTCATATATCAGCGCAACAAACACAATCGAGAGCCCATTGCGCCTAGGCTCAAACATTGCTGTTTACCATATAGGGCAAGCTCTGAGTTAATCCTCAAAAGCCGTAGACATAGAAACGGAAGAAGCCGACACGGAAAATAGTGTTCCGTGCCGGTCTTATGAAGTTTACTGATAGATAGGCATTAGAAGAGTTTTTCAATCTGCTTCTCAATATCCTTAATGTCGTGTGTGGGCTCGAAGCGTGCCACAACCTTTCCTTCGCGATCAACGAGGAACTTGGTGAAATTCCACTTCACGTCGCTTGTTTCGCGCCAACCAGGAAGATTTTTGTCAAGAATACCTTCGAGGATGGGGGTGAGTTGGTGGTTCTTGTCAAATCCCTTAAAGGGTTGCTCAGCCTTAAGCCAAGTGTAGAGGGGAAGTTCGTTCTCGCCATTCACCTCTGCTTTGCGGAATTGTGGGAAGTCTACACCGAACTTCAAAGAGCAGAATTCGCTGATTTCAGCATCGCTACCAGGAGCTTGACCTCCAAATTGGTTGCAAGGCACGTCGAGAATTTCAAGACCTTGAGCTTTGTGGGCGCGATAGAGCGCTTCAAGTTCGTCATATTGGGGCGTGAAACCGCATTCCGTGGCTGAGTTCACGATGAGTAACACCTTTCCTTTGTACGCTTCAAGGCTTACTTCTTGACCTTTCTTGTCGGTCAACTTGAAATCATATACTGTTGCCATATTTTTTTGCTTGTTTTGACGCTGGTCTTCCCAGAAAAATGTCCGTTCCATCATGTTCTGTGCTGGAAGACTAGGTGAGGGAATAGCTACCATGTCGTGGGGTTGAATAGAAATTGTTATGGTCTATGTCCGAGAGATGGCTTGTTCTGAGAGCTCGCTCGGAATGTTCGTACTGCAAAGATACGATTTTCCTCATCTATCGCAAGCGATAGTCGAGAAAATATCGCAGTTGTTTTACACTTTTTCAGATTAACCAAGCCGAAAGCTCGTATTTTCAAATCATCTCACACAAAGAGTCTCGCATAGAACTCGGCTTTTTTCTCCAATTTCAAGGGATAGGCGCGCGAACTACTAGGCATCCGCCAGAAAACAATGTCACGACCTAAGCCATGTTGCTCTTGCGGACAAAGCACCGACTCTCCGATTTTCGGCAACTTTTCCACACCCAACGTGCGACAAAGCGTTTCTCCAGCCAGTCCTCCAGTCGTGATGATATGTCGACACGAAGGCATCGCAGACAAAAGAGACGCAATATCTGTGGGTTCTACGATTTCAAGAAAAGCATCAGAAGCATTACCCTTCAGTCGCCTTACTTTAGTGGCAGTGTCGAAGAAAGCAAAACCTTTGTCGCGCGCAAACTGTTCAATGGCAGCTTGATCAAATCGTTTTTCCCCTTCAACCACGAAGTGCTCGCGATTCTCAAAAAACAAAAGCCCCATGATGCGCCAAAAATCATTGATGAAGTTGGGATAAAAGAAAAACATGCTCC
>RBWB01584202.1_pt1 | contig 10506 bp, 6 predicted proteins | sample 2014201 | NCBI WGS metagenome assembly RBWB01 (sample SAMN10133834, study PRJNA383868) | Human oral metagenome, whole genome shotgun sequencing project. | isolation source: supragingival plaque isolated from 88 juvenile twins | host: Homo sapiens | place: Australia
CATCAGGACGAGCACCCAAATCTATCGTAGTTCCACTCACCTGTATCGATTTGCCTACCACCGAGGGAAGGCAGAACCGACGGTTCTTTAATATTCTACCCAGACACGCTCATCTAAAAAACGAGCGCGTCCGCTCTTGTACTACTACTGTCTATGTAAATCTTTCAATGAACTCTTTCATAATGCCCACGGTTTTTTGTTCCCGAAAGCGGATGCAAAATTACACACTTTTTCATTTCCCGCAAAACAACTCGCAAGAAAATATTCATTTTAATCTATTATTTAACATTTGCAAACGCTTTGAGGGTCTAAAAAACACCCATACACCTTATATATATAGAGCAGGACATTCGCAAACAGAACAATATTTCTCTCTATTCGCCGAATAAAATATGAAGTAATCTTAATCCCTTTCTCGATATCAGCTGCACGAACTTGCGTGTATCTTTACATACGTCAGCCGCTCTCGAGAAATATCATATTAAACTCAAAGCGGGCTAATCACCGATGTGGGTTAATACCCAATTGCCAGATCAAGGGGAAAAGCACAAATAAAATTTGTCGGGCTAGACCAAGCTAACCCGACAAACCATATCTATAAAGTCTATAACATCCCTTTTCGGGAGAACTACAAATCGCCCTACTCTACCTTGGATTGGGCAGCATCGACTTATTAAAGCGCAGTGGACGTGCAGGAATGGGTAGCGCCCAGCGTGGATCGTTGGGTGGAAGCGTTAGGTCTTTCCCTACAACATGGTGCACGACAGTCTTTGCAAAACGCGAGTCAAGGTTCAATCGTTTCAGGTCGATAAAACGTGTAAGACCTGTTAATGCAAACTCGCGCCTACGTTCCTCGAGCACCAACTTTAATGCCTCGTCGCGATTAGCTGCTGTAAGCGCCTTATTATCTACAATCCTATTGTTACGCAACTTGTTAAGCAGTTCCATTGCCCTTCCTATGCTTCCCTGTCTTGCTTCGCATTCGGCCGCAACAAGATACATTTCGGATGTAGTTATCCCCATGTTCTGCTCAAACCAAGGCCGCCATAAGGGTTTTTCAAACTGCGTGCTGTTTATGCTATCACTGAAGAACAACAGCCTACGCATATCTTTCTTTGTAAAGTGTTGCATCAAGTCATCGCTACCGAAAGTTTCATCACTCAGCGCATAAACAAATGGTGCAAGACGAATAAGCACATTCTCCTTGTTTGCATCTTTATCGGGGATATCGATTCGCCCAATGGCACTTTCGTTAACCAGCACATGATAATCCCTCATATCTAAGAGCGTATCGTTACGGGCCAAAACACTGTCGGCACATTCCAACGCTTCCTTATACTTGCCTTGATAAAGATACATGCGCGCCAAAACACCCCGAGCACCAGATTTTGAAAACTTAAAGGCGTTAGGCTTTGGCTTATAGGGCAAGTCACGCACGGCTGCCTGAAGATCCTTCTCAACCAAATCGTACACCTCTGCCACCGTCGCGCGCTTCAAATCCGTCAGGTTGATGTTATCTTCCAACACCAAAGGCACACCAAGATCTGCTTGTGCCGTCGACGGGTCGTAATGTTTACCGTAAACATTGACGAGATTTAAGTATTCAAGTGCCCGCTCAGCCAGAGCCTCAGCACGAAGATTAAGCTTCTGAGCCTCGCTACCATGCGTAGCATCCATCACGTTGTTTATCACCACATTCGAGTAGAATATGCGCTGATAAGCCGATGCCCAGAACACGTCGGTAACACTTTCGCCGAACACATCCTTATTAAAGGTGTAGAGATTTTGTATATATCGCTCTTTGATATTCAGTCCTGGGATAAGTTCATTCTCTGCTGTGTCGGGCAGATAAACATCATCGGTGAGGTAAAGGGGGAAGTTCTCGCCCCCCTTCATCAGGTCAGGAAAATTCATGATGTAGGCGTAATCGTCTACGGTTTGCGGTATCGTCTCTCCCTTGGGCTGTACATTCAGAAAGTCTTCACAAGCCACGTTCAGGGCCACGAGTGTCACGCCAAGCGCCGCATTTATAAGTAACTTTTTCATTGTCGAGCATGTTTAGAAGTTAGCAGATATTCCCAAAGTCCACGTTGTGGGAATGGGCGTAGATCTTTTTCCCCATGTGTATCCATAGGTGGACATCGCTTCGGGGTCGAAACCCTTGTTATTGGCATGCCACGTAAATAGATTCTGGGCTTGCAAGGTTACTGAAAGCGAGCTTAACCCAACGCGCGAGATGAGCTGTTTTGAGAAATTGTATGTCAACGACACATCGCGCAGCTTGATATAGTCGCCCTTTTGCACATGCTTATCGGCTGCATACCAGGGGTGTTGGTCATCAGCCATATCAATTTGACCACCTACGATACCAGGCGTTACGTCTGGATTCTTTTCGTCACCAGGCTGTTTCCATAGGTTAAGAACCTCTCTTGCGATGTTCGAACCCGTGGGATACATCAGATATTGAGCTGCTTCACCCCGGAAAACGTGTCCACCATAATAGACGAACATGAAAGACAGGTCGAAGTTTCGATAGCTAAGGCTATTTGTTAGCGACCCTGTATATACGGGCGTTGATGTTCCCGAAAACTCCAAGTCGTTGATGTCGGTCACGTTTTGATCCACATCCTGACCTTGATTTACGTAGAACTGTGGCCGACCAGCATCGTTAATACCTGCATATTTAAAGCTGAACACTCCTCCAACAGGATATCCTTTTACATTAGCATACTCCTTTGTATAGGCGAACACTGTGGTTTCAGAGTCTTCCACATCTACCAATTTGTTCTTGTTATAACTGAAATTCAGCGACGTATCCCACTTAAAGCTAGGCGTGGCCACATTGGTACTACCCAACGACAATTCCACACCACGGTTATACATCGAGCCATAGTTCAGCAGCACATTATCCCAACCCAGCGTATAGTCGCTGGTGCGAAAGGCAAGCAGGTCGGTGGTATTCTTGTTATAGAAGTCAAGACTACCCCAAATTCTGTTTCCCAGTATGGCAAAATCAATTCCGAAGTTAAACGTCGCAGTCTTTTCCCATCTCAACGACTTGTTTGGCGGATTCTTAATTTGAGCGAAGAAATCCTTGGCCCAATCAGAATATTGTGCGTCGCTTATAGTAAGGAATGGGCCGCCACCCTTGGGTATATTTCCGCCAATACCATAAGTAAGCCTCATGGTTAGGTTGTTAAGCCACGAAGCGCGCCCTTCCATAAAGTGTTCGTTGCGCAAATGCCAGCTGGCACCCAACGACCAGAGGGGACGATACTGATACTTAGGATCGGTACCAAATAGGTTCGACTGGTCAATACGAATACTACCTGTTAAGTCGTAACGATCGTCGAAGGCGTAAGACGCATTAGCGTAGAAGGCAACAAAACGATTGTCGTGCTCACTTACATAGTTGTTGTCTAGCGGGCCCCACTCTGTGAAATAGCCATAGAGTGCTTGCGTACCTTGCAGGTTTAACAAGTTGAGAGTGTTAATTGGCTTATAGCCCAGTGTTTGGTCGTCATAGCCAACATAATTCACACTTGTTTCCGTTTCGCGGTTTTGTCTCCGTTCTGCTCCAGCTATAGCTGTAATGTAGTGTTTGCCCGTCTCCTTGGCAAAGTTCAATTGCGCACGCAAGGTGTACGATGGTTTATCTCCCCGCTTTTCGGTGAGCATACCACCCTCGGGAATATTCAATGTCAGTTCTTGTTTAACTGGGTCGTATTGCGCTGCATCATTTATGTAGTGCCGCATCTTATAAGAGTACTTCGTAGCCACATACCTATCACGATAATAGCCATTCTCGGTTTGATACCTAACATCAAGATTTAGCCAAGGCGTAAACATCACATTGAAGCCCAATTGCATACGATAGTAGCTGCTCTTATTCTCAAAGAACTCTTCTTCACGATTAGTTATGGGGCTGTAATGCTCGTCGTGCAATCCAATACTCATCAGTCGCTGCATCTCGTATTCAGACTTCTTATGCCTGATGTGTAGCGGACGCCCTTCGGCATCTTCCAACATATAATACGAAGGCATGCCCAACAACGACCCCTCATAAGAGCCTGCACCCGAATCGCCCTGCCCACGCGTAAAGTTAGCTGCCAAAGAGACGTCGGCCTTCAACCACTTGAAGAACTTCATCTCGTCGCGCAGGGTAAATCCATAGTTCGTTGTAGATACGTATTTGGCGTTAGGATAAACCGCCCCATAGTTAAGTGTTAGCGCATACGTGTTATATTCGTTGCCACCCGTAACGCTAAGGTTGTGCTGGTGTTCCACACCTGTTCGACGATAAAAGCGGTCAAGCTGATCCCGATTGTCCAAATTGCGATACACATCCAGCTCTTTCTCAAGTTGTGCATCATCCATCATGCCCGCGCGATGTTTCAGCAAGGCCACCCACAATGGGTTATGTTCTTCACGTTTGTTCAAGTCGCCATAAGTTCCCTGAACATATTTGAAAGACCACTTTTGAAAATCTACCAACTCACGGCTGTCCATAAGGTTAAGATAATCCATGTTGGGCTTTGGCGTAAACTTCACACTACTATCGTAGCGCACGTTCACCTTACCCGCTCCGTTTCCAGATATCGTGGTAATTACAATAACTCCATTAGCAGCCCTTGCACCATATATAGAAGCCGCAGCGGCATCTTTAAGCAAAGTTACACTGCGAATGGTGGCTGGATTAATACTGGCGAGCGAGCCTTCGAATGGCATTCCGTCTACAACGATAAGCGGTTCATAGCCCGATGCACCGTTGCGCAAGGTTGTTATACCACGAACAAAAAAGTCGTTCGTGCCCATCACCGTCAATCCAGCGGCTGCTCCCTCCAAGCGTTGCATGATGTTGGTTTGCAGCTTACCTTTAAGTTTCTCGGGCGTGATCAGCGCGAAAGCACCCGTTGCCCGCTCTTTGGAGAGCGTTTGATAACCCGTCACAATCACGTCTGATAGCGAATGCTGATCAGATTCCATTGTCAGGTTCAGCTTGCGCCTCGAACCGATACTCACCTGCTGCGGTTTCATGCCCACAAAGGTAACTACCATCGTCTTTTCCTTATCGGTCAAGGGGATGTCAAAATAGCCATCGCTGTCGGTAATACCCACAAGCGAGCTTTCTTTAAAGGCTATAGCCACGCCTGGGAGCCCTTCGCCCGTGTCGTCAACGATGCGCCCCGAAATACGGCGTTGCGTATGTTTCGTGTCTTGTTGCACCTCGGTCTGGGTCTCTTCTGGTGTTAAAGCACTAGCCGTCAGTGCATACGGATTAACAAGCGCGCATGCCAATACACAGCAAACGCGCAACAACTTGCCCTTGGGCAAGCCTTGTCGTTCAGGAGTTTGGGTGTGGATAGATTTCATCTCATTCTGGATTAGCGTTACAGTCTAAAACAATTCGGTAAGGGACAAGGCACTTCTCCGCCACAATGTGCGTACCGTTCTCTCCACCTATTCTATTCTGTTGCTCCTTTGTTTTATGTAGAGCGATTCAGGTTTATTTCGCAAAGATAGTCATTTTCTTATTATTTGCAAAAATAACGAATAAAAAAAGATGGGACAAAATAAAATATTTTTCACGACAACATATAAATCACACATTATCAGCTAGTTAATTATAAACCACTCAACATAGAACGATGCGCCTCTCACACATTATATATATAATATGGAGTAGTTGACGTTGGCAAAATGGCAAAAGCCTATCGGGAGAGTGTTGCCATATATAGTCCGATGCAAGGAATTAACTACTTAGATGCAAGTACACTTTGCCAAGACCGCACCTAACAACAAAACGCACATCCACTAATAAGCCCTCATTCATCAACTTTTGAATTCTTAGACTGGTACAACATTTTGGGACTTCTGTTCCATATAAGTTGGAACAGTATTCCAGATGATATGGAACACCGTTCCAGTTGACATGGAACAGGGTTCCAACTTAGATGTAAGACGACGATCGATATAAAATGGCGTTACAAGGGTTTACCATTTGTAGAGCGACTTATCGTATATAGCTCTTCATCTCCTCATTAAGGGCATTCCACAAAAACGCTATAAACGAGCCCCCAAAAGGCTTGCCACATACGCAACCATCGGTGAGTATGCCCTTGGGGTTATCCCCAAAATACGTCTTGGTTACCAAGAACATTGCGCAAACATCACCCCTATGCAAAGCGCAAACTGTCTTTCTACTCATAAACATGCACATACCCCTTGCCCTTATGCACCAGCTTTGAGCATGTTGACATTAAGAATGACGATTTCTTTTTGGCGAACGAAGATGGCGCCTTGCGCTTCAAGCTCTGACAAAGAACGGATAAGCGAACTTTTCTTCACCCCAAAAAGGTCGGCCAACTCTTGTCGCGAGTGGTGCAGGGTAATGTTGGAACTACCTGTCTTACGGGCCATACGCAACAGATGTTGGGCCAACCGCTCGCGAAGTGGAGCAAGATAAACCGACTTTATCTTATTAAGAAGAAAAAGGTTGATGTCTGACAGCAGGCGAAGAAAGTTGTGGCGCACCTGCATGTTGGCATGTAACAAAAGGTCGAGATGGGCAACAGACATACAAAAAAGCCTTGCATGACTGACTGCCATAAGGCTAACGGGCGCATTTCTATCGTTTGAAAAGAGGAAAGCGGGTGTCAAAAGCGTACCCGTTCGCAGATAATCCACGGTGAGTGTCTTGTTATCGCCCTCGGTCATACGCGCCACCAACTCTCCGTCTAACACGATAATGGCCTCTTGGCAAGCTTTGCCTTGATACAAGAAGGTATCTTTCGCAGGAATGTCGCGCACATTGAAGTCGAGCGCTTTCAGTTCGCCTTCAATTTCCTCGGCCTTCATTCCCGCAAACAGCGTTGCCTGTTCCAATGCATTCCATACGTCGTTATACATGTGCGTTAATGGCGTTAAAATGAAAGATAGCTTGCGTCGGACAGCCGGTAAACTATTCCCCACAGCATCCCCTTATGCTATCTGCCAGCAAAGTTACGCAAATTCGAAGACTAGGGAAATACCAATTTATAGGTATTCAGCACGAATGGACAACGCATTATCTTTGGCCCGAATAACGAAAAACGAACTTTTTTGAGTAAGTTTGCAAGTACAAAACAATGCACATCGACAATGAATTGGCAACAACTGATATCCAACAAACGCCTTGGGCAAGAAGGTAAGCACCCCGAAAGGAATGACGACCGCTCGGAATTTAAACGCGATTACGACCGATTAATTTTCTCGGCACCTTTCAGGCGACTGCAAAACAAGACGCAAGTTTTCCCCCTACCGGGCAGTGTATTCGTACACAACCGCCTAACACATAGCCTTGAGGTAGCCTCGGTGGGCATGTCGCTGGGCAACGATGTAGCTCGTGCGCTGATAGCACTGCATCCCGAACTGGCCAACACGCTGTTCGAGGAAATCGGGACCATTGTGAGCGCAGCTTGTTTGGCACACGATATGGGCAACCCACCTTTCGGACACAGTGGCGAAAAGGCAATACAGACTTTCTTTTCAGAAGGCCCTGGACTGGCGTTGAAAGACAAACTGTCGGCCAACTTCTGGACCGACCTCACCCATTTTGAGGGTAACGCCAATGCCTTCCGCTTGCTCACCCACCGCTTTAACGGACGACGGGCTGGCGGTTTTGTAATGACTTATAGCATGTTGGCCAGCATCGTGAAGTACCCCTTCGAAAGTGGTGCGGCAGGAAAGAAGGCCAAGTTTGGCTTCTTTGCCTCGGAAGCAGACACGTATTGCAAAATAGCCGATGAATTGGGCATTATTCGCCAGTCTACACCCAGCGAACCTTTGCGTTTCGCACGCCATCCGCTTGTATATTTGGTAGAGGCTGCCGACGATATTTGCTATGAGGTGATGGACATCGAAGACTCGCATAAACTGAAGATTCTATCGCTTGAAGAAACCGAAGACCTATTACTTGGCTTCTTCGACGAAGAAGGGAAACGTCGCATTAGAAACCGAATTGATGAAGAGGGTGTTACCGATGTGCACGAAAAGGTGGTGTATATGCGGGCTTGCGTGATAAGCTTGTTGGAACGAAAATGCGTGGAGGCCTTCGTGGCCAACGAGCAAAAGCTGCTCGATGGCACACTTGAAGGCTGCCTAATCGACCACATTTCGCCCCTTGAACGCGAGGCTTATCACCGCTGCGAAAAGGTTTCGAGACAGAAGATATACAACAGCAAGCCTGTGCTTGATGTGGAATTGAGCGGTTATAACATTATGGAGACCTTGCTTACGGCATTGGTTGAAGCCGCAGTAGAACCGCAAAGGTATTATTCTAGACAGCTTATTCAGCGCTTTAGCAGCCAATACGATATCAACAGTGCTAATCTAGAAACACGCATACAAGCCGTGATAGACTATATTAGTGGTATGACCGACCTGTTTGCGTTAGACGTTTACCAAAAGATTAAGGGTATTTCACTACCTATCGTGTAAGGATAGGCAGTGAAATAAGACATAGGAAACACGCAGATTATAAAGCTGTCGCTATTCAGTTTGCGTGTTTTCCTGTTGCTTTTTTCGTCCATTTCATCGCCGTTTGCCTAAAAAGTGACGTAGGGTTGCAGCCTTCGTACCTTCTCTTCCGAGAAGTCTTTCAGCAGTTTTAGCTGGTCGAGGCTCTGCAAGTCGCCATGCAACCGACGAAAATCGACAATGGCACGTGCCATATAAAAGTTGATGTAAGGGTGGCGTTTCAGTTCGTTAAGGCTTAGTTTATTGACATTGAGGCGATGAATTTTACCCAATTCATCGGTAGAGACAGCAAAGAATGTGAGCGACTCGATGGGAAAATCTTCAATCTCGGCCAATTGTTCGATGCTGGAGAAACCACCCAGCCGATTGCGATAATTCACTATCTGGCGAGCGAAATAGCTGCCAATGCCTGGCACTTTCTTTAAGTCGGTGGTATCGGCACTATTCAAGAACACATGCATACCAGCCTTTAACTTCACGGGATAACGTAAGGTGTCGCGTTGGTGCATGGCGTGCGGACGCTCGGAGGCGATGAAATCGGCTGCTGGACGATAGTCGTCGGATATGCGGATGTAAGGTTCTAGTTGTCGATACTGCTTTAACGTGAGTCCGTAAAGTCGGGCAAAGTCTGACGGTTGCCGAAAAACACCACCCTTGTTACGATATTTCAGCAGGCTTCGCACTTGCCAAGGCTGCAGCCCTAAGGCCAATAATTGCTCGGGCGGAGCGGTGTTTGGGTCGAAAGGCGTTAGGTGGATGGCCATCGGTGTAGGTTCGTCGAGTCTCCAATCGTTATCTGAATGTCTCGATGAAACCGACCGTTTTAAGGCCTTTCGCTGCTCGGACACGGGTTTGTCGGGTGTTACAGACAAACCGCTTGACCATCGGATGGCTACGAAAATAACCACAATGGCCACCAAAAGGAAGAGGATGGCCTTGCGGTCGGACTTTGAAAAGTAGAACAGTTCTTTTATTGACATGGTATGTAAGGTTATTAGTTTCGGTTAAATGGGGCTTTTTCGAGGTTTTATCCCGCTGTTACGGGAGGTAAGAACCATCAGAACAGCCCTAGCTGATGTAAGAAAATGGCGAGTATGCACAGCGGACAGATATAGCGAACGCTGAACAAATAGGCGCCAAAGAGGGTGGAACGGAGCGTGCCCCAATTGGTAAACTCGTCCTTAACGAGTTTTCGCGGCACGAACCAACCTAGGAAAATGCAGGTAAGAAATCCGCCCACGGGTAGGAAAATCTGACCCGTTACGAAGTCGAACATGGAAAACAGCGTGTGCCCACCTATGCTTAAACCGCTCATTGGACCCAAGGATAGCGAACAGAATATGCCCACCGTAAGCGTTCCTGCCGTAACGATGGCTGCCGCCTTTTTACGACTGATGTGCAGTTCTTCGAAAAAGAAGGCGGTGCTTACCTCGTGTAGGGAGATGAGCGATGTGAGTGCGGCCAACGACAAGAGAGCGTAGAACATGAGCGAGAGTACATACCCCACGACAGGAACTCCCGAAAAGGCCTGCTGGAACACGTGCGGAAGGGTGATAAAGATAAGCGAGGGACCGCTATCGGGGTTTACACCCACCGAGAAAGCAGCTGGAAATATCATCAAACCAGCTAAGATGGCTACCAAACTGTCGATAATGGAAATCTGAACAGCCGTCTTTAACAGGTTGGTTTGTCTGCTAAAATAAGAGGCGTATGTGCAAATGCAGCCCATGGCTATGCTCAACGAATAGAACGATTGGCCTAACGCATCGAGAAAGACGTTGGAATTGACCTTAGAAAAGTCGGGATTGAAGAGAAAAGCGATGCCTTTGCTTGCCCCAGGCAGCATACACGAGGCCACAACGATAACCAATAACAGTACGAAAAGCGTTGGCATGAACATCTTGGAGGCCTTTTCGATGCCCCCACGCACGCCATGGATGATGACATAATGGGTGAAGAGCAGGATAATGGCAGTCCAAAAGACCGGCA
>RBWB01584204.1_pt1 | contig 10504 bp, 9 predicted proteins | sample 2014201 | NCBI WGS metagenome assembly RBWB01 (sample SAMN10133834, study PRJNA383868) | Human oral metagenome, whole genome shotgun sequencing project. | isolation source: supragingival plaque isolated from 88 juvenile twins | host: Homo sapiens | place: Australia
TCTCCAGCGCCGTCTTGTGGGGGAAGAGGTTGAATCGCTGGAACACCATGCCGATACGAGAACGCTGAGCAGCGATCTCCTTATCGTGGCGCTCGTACAGCACGCCGTCCTCGTCCTCACGGTAGCCGAGCAGCTCACCGTCGACGTACACGCGGCCGGCGCTAATGTCCTCGAGCATGTTCAGGCATCGCAGGAGCGTCGACTTGCCCGAACCTGAGGGGCCAAGGATGACGCAGACCTCGCCGGAAGCGATATCCAGGTCGATGCCCCGCAGGACGTGCAGGTCACCAAAGAACTTGTGGACTCCGCGAACGGAGACCATGGGCGTCGTGGTCGTCATGGTGTCACATCCAAAAACTTGAGCTTGGTGCCCTTGGCCTCGTTATCCTCATCGGAAGAAGATGACGTGGCGGGGGAGTGGGCGCCGGCGTTGTCGCGGCGCTCGAAGCCCTTGCCGTAGTACTTCTCGATGAAGGACTGAATCCACATCAGGAGACTCGTGATGACGAGGTACCAAATCGCAGCCGCGATCAGGAGCGGCACGGGAGCGAACGTCGCCTGGCCACGCTGACGCGCAATGAACGTGAGTTCGAGGGTGAAGGGGATCGCCGAGACCAGGGAGGTCGTCTTCAGCATCGAAATTGTCTCGTTGCCGATCGGCGGCACAATCACACGCATTGCCTGGGGCAGGATAATACGGCGGAAGATCGTTCCGCGCGGCATTCCCAGCGCGGTGGCGGCCTCCCACTGGCCCTTCGGGACGCTCAGCAGGCCCGCGCGCATGATTTCCGCGAGGTACGCGCCTTCGTTCAGGCCCAAGCCGATGAAAGCCATCCAGAATGGGGTGAAGTAGGTTGCCGTATCAAACGTCAGCTCCCATCCCCACAGTGAGCCGAGGAAGGGCACACCGAAGGAGAGCTTCGGGTAGAGCGTGGGCAGCAGCGACCAGAATATCAACTGCGTGTAGATAGGGGTTCCACGGAAGAACCAGATGTAGGCCATCGCCACCCAGCGCAGGACCGGGTTTACGGACTGACGCATGATCGCCATCATGATGGCGAGAGCGGTGCCCACCACCATCGCGAGGATCGTCAGGATGATCGTGAAGAGCACACCCTGCAAGATCGAACGCGAGAACAGCCACTGGGACACCACCTGCCACTGGAAGTTTGCGTTCGTCACCAGCGCGTGCGCTGCCATTGCCGCAAGGATTGCCGCGACGATTGCACTCGCCCACCTCCCTGGGCGGGGGACTGGTTTCGCGTCGATCAGCTCAACGCCGTCTTTGATGGTTGCCATGAGATCCTCAGTCGTTCGTCGCCGGGTTCAGCTCGGCGGTGGTCAGCGCTGCGTCCTGAGCGCCATAGGTGGTCAGGATGTCCTTGAGGTAGCCGTTGTCCATCAGGTACTGCATGGCCTTCTGGATGGCCTGGGTCAGCTGCTCGTCGTTCTTATTGACAGCTACGCCCTGCGGCGCAGACTCGACGACGTCGCCGACCTGCTCGATCTTGCCGCTCGAGAGATTTGCGGTGTAGCCGATGACAGTCGAGTCAGCAAGGGTGGCGTCGTACTGGCCGCCGATGACCTTCGTCGCGATGTCGGTCTGCAGGTCATGCGGCATGATCGTGATCTTGTCCTTGCCGTCGGCCACGCACTGCTCCGACAGCTCGGTGGCGTAGTCCTCCTGCGCAGTGCCGGTCTGAACGCCGATCGTCTTGCCACACGGGTTGGTCGGATCGAAATTCTTCGGGTTGCCAGCAGCGACGCCGTAGGCGGAGCCCACCTCAACGTAGGAAATGAGGTTTGCCTGCTCCTCGCGTTCGGAGGTGATCGTGAAGGAGGAGATACCCACGTCGAACTTGGTGCCCAGCGCCGGAATAATGGTCGGGAACTCAGCGTGGTTCGTGGTTCCCTCGTTCAGACCCATGACCTTGGCGAGCGCCTTGTTGATGTCGACATCATATCCCTGAGGGGTCTGTGAATCGTCACCGAGGAACTCCGCGGGCGCATAGTCGGCGGAGGCGCCGTTTCGCAGCGTACCTCGCTCCTTGACTTCGTCGGGAACCAGGGCAGCGATTTCGTCGACGGTCGGGATCTTCGACATGTCGTACGAGGCCGTGGTTGCCGCGGCCGAGGTGCTCTCAGATCCGCTGGTCGACGAGCTGGTCGACGTCGGATCCACGCAGGCGGCGAGAGGGAGAGCAGCTGCGGCTGCGAGGACGATGAGGGCGTGTGCCTTCGAGATGGTCATGATCTGCCTTCCGATGGGAGTGGGCCGTGGCTCGTGATTGCTACCATTATGCACCCATATGCATCTAAATGCATATTATGCGTAACATGCCCCGAACTAGTCGACGGTCGGGTTGAGTGTAGCTGTCGTCAGTGCTGCATTCTCGGCGCCGTAGGACGCCAGAATGTCGTTGAGGTAGCCGTTGTCCATCAGGTACTGCATAGCCTTCTGGACTGCCTCAGCAAGCTGTGCATCATCCTTCGCGACCGCCACGCCCTGAGGGGCTGACTCAAACGTGTCGCCAAGCTGCTCGATCTTGCCGGCAGACTGCGAGCTCGTGTAGCCAATGACTGTCGAGTCCGCGAGGGTCGCGTCATACTGGCCGCCAGTCAGCTTGGTGGCGATGTCCGTCTGGAGCTCGTGAGGCATGACGGTGATCTTTTCCTTGCCGGCTGCAATACACTCGTCAGAGAGCGTGGCCGCGTATTCTTCCTGAGCCGTGCCGGTCTGAACCGCAATAGTCGCGCCGCACGGGTTAGACGGGTCAAAATTCTTCGGATTGCCAGCAGCGACGCCCCATGCGGATCCGACGTTCAGGTAAGACACCATGTTGACTTGCTGCTCACGCTCGGAGGTAATGGTGAACGATGAGATGCCTACGTCGAACTTCGTGCCGAGAGCGGGGATGATCGTGGGGAATTCGGAGTGCTTCGTTTCTCCGGCGTTCAGACCCATAACCTTAGCGAGCGCCTTGTTAATGTCAATGTCATAGCCAATGGGAGTCTGTCCATCAGCATCCATGTATTCGGCAGGCGCATATCCGGTAGAGGCTCCGTTACGCAGAGTGCCCCGCTTCTTAATGCTGTCGGGAACGAGCGCTGCAATCTCGTCGACGGTTGGGATTGATGAGATGTCGTAGTGTGAGGTGGTTGATGTGGCTGCCCCCGTCGTCGTGTCTGCGGTACTCGTGCTCGTCGTGGGGTCTGCGCATGCGGCCATTGCGGACGCGGTACTGGCCAGAGTGAGCATGGCGAGAAGTTTCTTGGTGTGCATGATTATGTTCCTCAGTATCCGTGATTCGAGTGATATCGTGTACTGAACATGCAAGCATGTGCATACTATGCATGTCGAATGAGTCTCGGATCGTGGATATACAAGTGGGCAAGCACACGGTGCTTGCCCACTTGAGAGGTTCACTTGCCGCGAAGTGCGCGGCGTGACGGCTTGGCGCGAAAAGGATCGATGCCCTTCGGAATGGGAGGCTCGCCCGATCGGAGAGCGTTGATACGTGCCGAGACCTGGGGAACTTCCTCGGGGGTCAGCACGTTCTTCAGCTTGCGCAGCTCGCGCTGTAGATCCTTCAGGGCGATCTGCCCGTCATCGTGACCCACCTGGATCTGATGAACGGGAACGTTGCGCATGACCTTGGTGACGCGCTTCGTCTCGGCCTTGAGGAGGGGGCGGACGCGTGACGCGGGGCCCTCGGAGATGAGAACGACGCCGGCGCGGCCAACAATGCGCCACACGAGGTCCTGCTCACGGGTGTATGCGACGGGCTGCTCGGGAATCACCCAGCCTCGCTGAATCTGGGACAGTGCAACCTTCACGGCACCCGCCGTATCCTCAACCTGCGAGTACAGAGCGCGGCGCGTCAGGAGACTCAGGAGTGCGAGCACGGCGGTGATCGCAGTCAGAATACTGAAGATCAGCCAGCCAATCCATGACCGGTGGATAATCCAAGCCGTCAGCATAAAAGCGCCGATGATCGCCGCTGCGGTGCCCAGGAGAATCCACGGAAGTGCCGGGTAGGTGCGTTTGGTCAGTCGGTACGCGTCGAGGACGTTCTGATAGAAGCGCCTCTTGCCGGGGGGATTCGATTCACTCATAGCCTCATTATTGTACGTGCAATTGATGATCGAAAGTCCACCCGTCCGATCAGGCACTTTGTGAAATGAGTTGCATCACATTGGTTGGCTTTGGACAATGTCGGTATGAACATTGGCGGTTACGACATTGGCCAAATCTTCCATATCGGGGCGACAGGCCCCGTGTGGCGTACGCGCACGAATGCGGGTGAGGCGCTGTTGTCGCTGCGCGTCGCCGGAGATGGAGAGCGCTGCCTCGAGCGGTGGAAGGCGTGGGCGTCGATCACGTCGCGACACGTTGTTGCCTTGCGCGACGTTGCGCGATCAGATGACGGCCGCTGGGCAATCGTTTACGACTATGTGGCAGGACGTCCCCTCGACGCGGAAATTGGCTCGCCTGACTTGCGCCCCATCGCGACAAGACGCCAGATCATCGAAGGAATTGCTGCCGGGGTCAGTGCCCTGCACAGCGCTGGAATCGTCCATGGGGATTTAACGCCCTCCAACATCATCGTGACACCATCTGGGCGCGCGGTCATCATCGATCTCATCGACGAGTTGGGAGAGGACGACGGAACGCCGGGGTGGAGTCAAGGACGCAGCGGGCCGCAGGCCGATCGTGCGTGCCTGCGTCAGCTCGCGCAGATTCTGCACATGGACGAGGCCCTGGCTGAGCTCGGGTTCGATGAGCCTAACGATTGTCTTGCAGACGCGACGCCCGTTGTTGACGATCCCGTCGAGCACCCTATTTCGCGTGAGCCCGTGGATCCCGAGCGCGTCATCGCAGACTTGCGCGCTGCGGCACTGCGCGAAGATACCCTCAGAGATGGGCAGTCCGAGCGCCCGGCTGCGTCGACACCGCAGAATGTGCGTGGTGGGAGACAGGAAGCGCAGCGCGGCCGGCGCCGAGCGCTCGGCGTCCTCGCTATGGGGCTGGTGGCGATCATCGCAGGTGTGTCCATTATGGCCTACGGCTTCTTGAGTAGCGGTCCGAGCGACGACCAATCGGAGACATCGGTTGACAGCGATCCCTCACAGTCCCTTGAGCAGTCGTCCGGTAGTCCATGCGACGTTTCCGCCCTGTCAGAAACGATTAATCGTGCGATCCGCACGCGCGACGAAGCAGTGGTCGCCGGTGACCCGACGCCTCTTGAGAGCGTTCTCGGTGGCGAGCTGCTTGATCAAGACAAGGAACGCATCGCAATGATGCAAAGCGACGGAGTGCGCGTCTCGCAGTTGTCCTCACGGATCGATGATGTGTCCGTTGTAGCGTGTGAGCCGGGAGCCATCGATGTCAGTGCAACGTTGACGGTTCTCACGTCGGAAACATGTCGAGCTGGAACGTGTGAGAAGCGCTCGGAGCCCCAAGTAACCGACCTTCGCGTGCGCGTCGATCCAGTGTCGGGAAAGGTTGTGAAGGCGGAGCCCGCTGATCAGCAAAGTGGTGCAGACGCGCAATAACGCGCGACAACTTCGCATGTGTTCAGGCAATAGCGATGGGGTGGGCCTCATGCGAGGCCCACCCCATCAGCGTTCGGTGAGGATCAGAGTCCGAGGTCGGCCTCGAACGCGCCTTCCTCCAGACGCTTCTTCACATCCATGAGGAAGCGCGAAGCGTCAGCACCGTCGACCAGGCGATGGTCGTAGGACAGCGACAGGTACACCATCGAGCGAATCGCGATGACGTCGGCGCCGTCGGCACCCTTCATCACGACGGGACGCTTCACGATCGTGCCAACGCCCATGATCGCGGTCTCCGGCATGTTGAGGACCGGCGTATCAAAGAGCGCGCCACCCGAACCGGTGTTGGTCACCGTGAACGTCGAGCCGGACAGCTCGTCGGGACCAATCTTCGAGTCGCGAGTACGGGCAGCCAGATCATTGATCGAGGCGGCGATGCCCGCGATGTCCTTGTCTCCGGCGTTCTTTATCACCGGGACCAGCAGACCGCGCGGCGTGTCAACGGCGATACCCACGTGCTCGTAGTCGAAGTACGTGACCTCCTTGTCGTTGATCGTCGCGTTGATCTTCGGGTGGTAGGCGAGGGCCTCGGTCGCGGCCTTCACGAAGAAGGGCAGGAACGTCAGCTTGGTGCCGTGCTTGGCAAGGAACGCGTCCTTCGAACGCGCGCGCAGAGCGGCAATCTTCGTGACGTCAACCTCGATAACCGTGGTCAGCTGAGCCGCAGTCTGAAGCGATTCGACCATGCGGCGAGCGATCGTCTGACGCAGTCGCGACATCTTCTCGGTCGTGCCACGCAGCGGCGAAGGCTCGCGAACAGCGTTGGCCTGTGCAGCGGCCGGAGTAGCGGAAGCAGCAGGGGCGGCGGGGGCTGCGACTGCAGCGCGAGCGGCAGCGGCGGCAGCCTCAATGTCCTCGCGGCGAACGCGGCCGCCGACACCCGTGCCCGACACGGACGCCAGATCGACGCCGAGCTCGCGGGCGAGCTTACGAACGATCGGGGTGACGTAGGCGGAGCCGGTCACAGCGACAGGGGTTTCAATGACCGGAGCGGCGGAAGCCGTCTGTGCCAGCGTGGAGGCGTTTGGGAAGGGATCAACCGGAGCTGCCGGAGCTGCCGGAGCAGCGGGCGCAGCCGGTGCCGCGGGAGCAGCAGGCGTCACCGGAGCGGCCGGGGCAGTTGCCTCGGCGACGGGAGCAGCAGAGGGAGCCGACGAAGAAATGATCGCGACGACGGTGCCGACCTCAACGGTCTCATCCTCGGGAACGCGGATCTCTGCAAGGAAACCGGCGACCGGGGAGGGGACCTCGGAGTCGACCTTGTCCGTGGAGACCTCGAGCAGCGGCTCGTCGGCGTCAACGGCGTCGCCCACGGACTTCAGCCACGTGGTGACGGTGCCCTCGGTGACGGACTCGCCCAGAGCGGGCATGCGCACCTCGGTACCCTGCGCGGGAGCGGAGGCAGGGGCGGCAGCGGTCTCGACAGGAGCTGCAGCAGGCGCCGCCGGAGCCTCGACAGGAGCAGCCGCGGGTGCAGCAGCAGGGGCTGCCGAAGCCTCAGACGCATCGCCAATGCGAGCGATCTCGGTGCCAACCTCGACAGTCTCATCCTCGGGGACCAGGATTTCTAGCAGGACGCCGGTCACGGGGGAGGGGACCTCGGAGTCGACCTTGTCCGTGGACACCTCAACGATGGGCTCATCGAGTTCGACGGTGTCGCCGACCTGCTTGAGCCACGTGGTGACGGTGCCCTCGGTGACGGACTCGCCCAGAGCGGGCATGGTCACTGAAGTTGCCATGTGTGTTCTCCTAATAAAGATTGTCGGTCAGTTGTGGACGTGGAGCGGCTTGCCTGCCAGCGCCATTGCCGCTTCGCCAAGCGACTCGTTCTGGCTGGGATGCGCGTGGATCAGGGAAGCGACGTCCGAGGGATACGCCTCCCAGTTCACCATGAGCTCGCCCTCACCAATCTGCTCGCCGATGCGCGCGCCGATGCCGTGGAAGCCCACGATCGGACCGCCCTCAACCGAGACCAGCTTGATGATGCCCGATGTGGCCAGGATAGACGACTTTCCGTTGCCGGCGAGGTTGTACTCGACGGTGCGTACCTGGTCTCCAAACTTTTCACGTGCCTGCTTCTCGGTCATGCCGACGGAGGCAATCTCCGGCTCGCAGAACGTCACACGCGGGATGTTGATATCAGCCTGCATGGTCGGGTTCAGGCCAGCGATCTCTTCGGCGACGAAGATGCCCTGCATGAAGCCGCGGTGTGCCAGCTGAAGGCCGGGAACGATATCGCCGACCGCGTAGATGTTTCCGACGCCGGTGTGCAGGCGGTCGTTGGTGATGACGAAGCCGCGATCCAGCGTGATGCCGGCCTGCTCGTAGCCCAGACCCTCGGTCACGGGGCCGCGGCCAACCGCCACCAGGAGGACGTCGGCGTCGAAAGCCTTGCCGTCTTCGGTCGTGACGTGCACGCCCTGCTCGTTCTGCGTGGCCGAGGCGAAGCGAGTGTTCGTGTGGAACTTGATGCCGCGCTTGCGGTAGGCGCGCTCGAGCTGCTTGGAGATGGCCTCATCCTCGTTGTTGGCGAGGTGGGGCAGCGCTTCAATGATCGTGATCTCGGCGCCGAAGCTGCGCCACACGGAGGCGAACTCCAGACCGATGACGCCGCCGCCAAGAATCACGGCGGAGGAGGGAACCCAATCCATCTGAAGGGCCTGGTCGGAGGAGATCACGCGGCCGCCGATCTCGAGGCCGGGGATCGAACGCGAGTAGGAGCCGGTCGCCAGAACGATGTTACGGCCGGTAATGCGCTGGCCGTTCACCTCGATAGTGTTCGCGTCGGCGAGGCGGCCCCAGCCGGAGATCACCTCGACGTTGCGAGACTTGAGCAGGCCCTGCAGGCCCTTGTACAGACCGGAAATAACAGAGTCGCGGTACTTACCCACCTGAGCCATGTCAATGCCGTTGAAGGTGGAGGAGACGCCGAACTTGGACGACTCACGCACGGCCTCGGCCGTTTCTGCAGCGTGCAGGTACGCCTTGGTGGGGATGCAGCCGCGGTGCAGACAGGTGCCGCCCACCTTGTCGCCGTCAATGAGGGCGACCTTCATGCCCAACTGCGCAGCGCGCAGGGCGGTCGCGTAGCCGCCGGAACCCGCACCCAGAATGACGATGTCGTAGGTCGATTCGCTCAAGGTTTAAAACTCCTCGCTGATGAGCTGAAGCTCAGATGGTTGTTATCATGGCGGGCCTCACGGTCCTTATAGGCCCATTGTCCCACGTTTGTGCAACGCTGTCTTGAAGCTCGGTGTTCCATCGCGGTGCATCAGGCCACACGGCATAGTTGCTCATGGTGCTCTTCCCCAATGCGATGCGTCGCGACAATGCTGTCGGTAGGATCAGACGTGTGCACGGACATGAGACGACGAACGAGGCCGTCGGTGCGCGCGATCAGCGCCCACCGTCGCTTGGGCTTGGCCGCATCATCATTGCTCTGTTTTGGCTCCTCGGGGCCTGGATTCTCGTGACGGCTATCCTCGATCTTTTTCATGCGCAGGGGCAACCCTGGGGGCCGCGCATCGTTGCGCTGCTTGCGGGTATCGACTACCTCGTCGCGGCCACGGCGCTCACCCACAACGGGCGACGCATGCGCATGGTTGGTTGGGTCACGATCTCTCTGTCGATCGCCATTCCGATTATTTTGTGGGTCGCATCGCTCGGCTTGGATGAGCTGAATTCCGCGCGCTCAGCTTGGACTGGCCTCGGCGCTGACTTCTACTTCCTACCCTTTATCGTGTCGATCATCGGATTGATCTGGATGTGGCGCTCGAATCCGCGCAGGATCGTCTCACTCGCAGAGCAGGTCGAACGTCCGTCCTCCCCGTGGAGGGCGCACTGACCCACTGCTTGATTCAGCGATGAACGCAGTAAACGAGGCCCGGCGGAGCGGTCCGATCCGGGCCTCGTTCGTCATCTTTTCATCGTGGGGTTAGACGCCGTTTGGGAAACCCAGCTGTCGCCAGGCCTCGTACAGCACGATCGATGCGGAGTTGGCCAAGTTGAGCGAACGCACCCCGTCAACCATCTGGATGCGCACGCGATCCTCCACGCGCGGATGATGCATCGCATCCTCGGACAGGCCGACCGACTCGCGCCCAAAGAGGAGGCCATCTCCATCGGCATAGGAGACGTCGGAGTACATGGTGGTTGCGTGGCCCGTGAGCGCCCAGACGCGCCCTGGAACCTCGGCGAGTGCCTCATCGAGGGAATCGTGCACCATAACGTGCGCGAGGTCGTGGTAGTCCAGGCCTGCGCGGCGGAGCTTCGCGTCGTCCATGTCGAAGCCCAGCGGCTTGACCAAGTGCAGCATCGATCCGGTGCACGCGGACAGGCGAATAGCGGCACCCGTATTGCCGGGGATTTCCGGCTCCCAAAAAATAATGTGCAGCATAATCCTTAGGCCTGGTGGGTCACGGTCAGGGAGGCGCGTGCGATCGTGTGCTCGAGCGCCGCGAACGAGGCCATAGCTGGGGTCGCGTCGTCGTCGAGCCCCAGCGAATCCGTATCGAGGGCGTGCACCGTGAATACGTAGCGGTGGGGGCGATCGCCGGTGGGGGGAGCGGCTCCGAAGTAGGAGGCCTCGCCCGTATCGCCGCGCAGATGGAAAGCCGGACCGTCCAGCATGAGGTCGGATGCTCCGGCACCCGCCTCCAGGTGGGTCATGGACGACGGGATGTCAAGAATTGCCCAGTGCCACCAGCCCGAGGGGGTCGGGGCATCCGGGTTAAAGCAGGTCAGCATGAAGCTCGCCGTGTCCTCGGGGAAACCGTGCCACGTGAGATCCGGGGAAAGGGATCCGGCCTCGGCGGTCGCCGACTCGGGCATCGGCGCGCCGTCGGTGAGAACGCTCGACGACAGCGTAAACGTGGGGACGTCCAGGCCT
>RBWB01584220.1_pt1 | contig 10478 bp, 9 predicted proteins | sample 2014201 | NCBI WGS metagenome assembly RBWB01 (sample SAMN10133834, study PRJNA383868) | Human oral metagenome, whole genome shotgun sequencing project. | isolation source: supragingival plaque isolated from 88 juvenile twins | host: Homo sapiens | place: Australia
AAAGTGAGCGGTTTGCCCCCTTTCGGCCTCATTTCCCTTCGGAAGGAAGCCATCGGATGGTTTCGCAGCAAAGGGACAGCAACGGCCGGACGGCATCAACGGGAAGAAAAAAACGAAAAATAGAGATATCTTCTCACAAAAATAGTGACAAGATTTTGTCGTTCCTCGGCAAAGACGTAACTTCGCAAGGTGCGGAGGGCGGACTTTCAGAGGCACCCACCTGCTCGAAGCGGGCCTTGAGGAACGCTGCCGCACATCTCTCATTTACTCACCTACTCAACACTTCTCATCATGGCACTCATCGAAAAAGGCCGCGTCTTCGCTCCCGAAGCCGGCGTAGATTATTCCGAGGGCAGCATCGTGTCGCGCGAAATCCTGCGCAACACTGCCGGCACCCTCACCCTCTTTGCCTTCGACCAAGGTCAGGGCCTCTCCGAACACACCGCCCCCTTCGACGCGACCGTCACCATCCTCGACGGCGAAGCCGAAATCCTCCTCGGCGGCGTGGCCCACTACCCCAAAGCCGGCGAAATGCTCATCATGCCCGCCGGTGTGCCCCATGCCCTCAACGCCAAGCAGCGCTTCAAGATGCTGCTCACCATGATTCGCGGTTGAGGCCGGCACATCATACCATAAAGGCACACCATATATAGGCACGCCTCGTATAGGCACAAAAAATAAGGCTGACCATCATTGCGATGATCAGCCTTTGTGCTGTGCCCGAAACGAGACTCGAACTCGTACAGCCGCAATGGCCAAGGGATTTTAAGTCCCTCGTGTCTACCATTCCACCATTCGGGCCACAGTGTGCCGAAGCGGTTGCAAAGATAGTGCTTTTTTCGGAATGGACAAAACCTCTGACCGCCTTTTGTGCCTCCCCTCCTCGCTGCCTGCCCGCCCGGAAAGCCCGCCTTCCGGAAAAAAGCCGATGAAAACACACAATTCTTCGGCAGAAAGACGGCTATTCTCGCCTTTTTCCGTAAATTTGCGCTATCAACTCATTAACTTCTCATCTATATCATGGACCAAAAAATGAAAGATATCGCCCTCCAATTTCAAATCAAGGGCAACATCACCGACATCCACCCCCTGGGCAACGGCCTCATCAACACCACCTATGCCGTCGTGACTGAAGGCAGCGGCTGCGACTACGTGATGCAAAACGTCAATGTCGCCATTTTCCCCGATATGGACCTCCTGATGCGCAACATCGTGGAAGTCACCACCCACATCCGCCGCAAACTCGAAGCCGAGGGTACGCCCGACATCGAGCGCAAGGTGCTCACCTTCATTCCTGCCCGGGATGGTAAGTTCTACCACTTCGACGGCGAAAAGTATTGGCGCATCATGAAACTCATTCCCGACACCATCTCTAAAAGCGGGGTGAGTGTGGAGAATGCCACCATTGTGGGCGAAACCTTTGCCCGCTTCCAGTCGATGCTGGCCGATATCCCCGCCGAACTGGGCGAGACCATCAAGGATTTCCACAACATCGAGTTCCGCCTCCGCCAACTCAAAGAAGCGGTGGCCGACAACAAGGCCGGCCGCGTGGAAGAGCCGGCGGTCAAGACCCTGCTCGACGAGATTTTCAAGCGTGAGGCCGAAATGACGAAGAGCGAGCGCCTCTATCGCGAAGGAAAGCTCCCCAAACGCATCTGCCACTGCGACACGAAGGTCGACAATATCCTCTTCGACCGCGAGGGCCATGTGTTGTGCGTCATCGACCTCGACACCGTTATGCCCTCCTTCATCTTCTCCGACTTCGGCGACTTCCTGCGCTCGGCGGCCAACGCCACCCGCGAGGACGACCCCGAACTGAGCAACGTGGCCTTCCGCTTCGACATCTTCCAAGCCTTCACCGAAGGCTATCTGCGCGGCGGACGCTCCTTCCTGCTGCCCATCGAGATTGAAAACCTGCCCTACGCCACCGCCCTCTTCCCCTACATGCAGGCCGTGCGCTTCCTGGCCGACTATCTCAACGGCGATACCTACTTCAAGGTGCAGCACCCCGCCCACAACTTGGAACGCACGCAAAATCAGTTCCGCCTGCTCCAGTGTGTGGAAGCCGCGATGCCGCAGATGCAGGAGTTCATCGCCCGCCAGTTGGAGGCTTAACCCCTCAGTCTGAACTCTTTCGGACGCTGCCTCACCGCTGAGACCGCTCTACTTGCCGCTTTGGGTGGTGGAGCAGCCTCAAAGGGTGAGCAGCGGACGCTTTTCTTTTGACATCGGAAAGGTTTTCCTTTCTTTTTCTTTTCAAAAAAAACACCTACCACTATGCGAATCCTTTTCCCGTTTCTCTTGTTTGTCGGTGCCCTTGCGCTTTACTTCACCGGGCGCAGAAAACGCGACGACGAAGACGAAAACAACGAAGAATAAACCTCCCCTTTCTTCTTCCTTCGACCATAACATAACAACTTCATAACCATGGCACAAGCCCCCGAATTTAAGTACGCCCCGATGTTTCAGTTGGGCGAAGACACCACGGAGTATTACCTCCTCACCAAGGACCACGTCAGCGTGAGCGAGTTTGAAGGCAAGCCCATCCTCAAGGTGGAGCGCGAAGGCATCACCCGAATGATCAACCAAGCCTTCCGCGATGTATCCTTCCTCCTCCGCCGCGAGCACAACGAGCAAGTGGCCAAAATTCTCACCGATCCCGAAGCCTCCGACAACGACAAGTATGTGGCGCTCACCTTCCTGCGCAACGCGGAAGTGTCGGCCAAAGGTCAGCTCCCCATCTGCCAAGACACCGGCACGGCCATCGTCCACGGCGAAAAGGGTCAGCAGGTGTGGACGGGCTTTGAAGACGAAGAGGCCATTGCCCTCGGTGTTTACAAAACCTACACCGAGGAAAACCTCCGCTACTCGCAGAATGCCCCTCTCAACATGTATGACGAGGTGAACACGCGCTGCAACCTGCCCGCTCAAATCGACATCGAAGCCACCCACGGCGACGAATACCGCTTCCTCTGTGTGACCAAAGGCGGCGGTTCGGCCAACAAAACCTACCTCTATCAGGAGACGAAGGCCATTCTCAACCCCGGTACGCTCGTGCCTTTCCTCGTGGGCAAGATGAAGACGCTCGGCACTGCCGCTTGTCCGCCTTATCACATTGCCATCGTCATCGGCGGTACGAGTGCCGAAAAAAATCTGCTCACCGTCAAACTGGCTTCTACGCACTACTACGATGCGCTGCCCACCACGGGCGACGAGACCGGACGTGCTTTCCGCGACCTTGAGTTGGAGAAAGAACTCTTGGCCGAAGCGTACAAAATCGGTTTGGGTGCACAATTCGGCGGTAAATACTTTGCCCACGACATCCGCGTGGTGCGCCTGCCCCGCCACGGTGCGAGCTGCCCCGTAGGCTTGGGCGTGAGTTGTTCGGCCGACCGCAACATCAAGTGCAAAATCAACAAGGACGGCATTTGGATTGAGAAGATGGACGACAATCCCGGCAGCCTCATTCCCGAAGCCCTCCGTCAGGCCGGCGAAGGAGGTGCCGTGCGCATCGACCTCAACCGCCCCATGCCTGAAATCCTGGCTCAGCTCGACCAATATCCCGTATCGACGCGTCTGTCGCTCAACGGCACCATCATCGTGGGACGCGACATTGCTCACGCTAAAATCAAGGAACGTCTCGACCGCGGCGAAGCGATGCCCGAATATCTCAAAAACCACCCCATCTACTATGCCGGACCTGCCAAGACACCCGAAGGCATGGCCTGCGGTTCGATGGGTCCCACCACGGCAGGACGCATGGACTCTTATGTCGATCTGTTCCAAAGCCACGGCGGTTCGATGGTGATGCTCGCCAAGGGCAACCGCTCGCAGCAAGTCACCGATGCCTGCAAGGCACACGGCGGTTTCTACCTCGGTTCGATTGGAGGCCCCGCCGCCATTCTTGCGCAAAACAACATCAAGAGCATCGAATGTGTCGAATATCCCGAACTCGGTATGGAGGCGATTTGGAAAATCGAAGTGGAAGACTTCCCCGCCTTCATCTTGGTGGACAACAAAGGCAACGACTTCTTCACGCAAATCAAACCCACCTGCGCTATGAAGTAAGTCGGGCGCTGCTCCGCTGAAAACACCCAAACAGCCGCACATCTCTCTCGTAGAGGTGTGCGGCTGTTGTCGTATGGCGGTGTGCTCAGCGCTTGGAAATCAGGTGCCACCCTTCGCGCACCCAGAGCACGAGGGAGGAGGCCAGGATGATGAAGAGCCAATCGTCGAGACGGAGGCTCGTCACGTTGAAGAACTGCCGAAGTCCGGGAAGTTCGACCATCGCCACCTGCCCGACGAGGATGATGAGGCTCATCGTGAGCAGGCCGCGGCAGCCCTTGAAGTGGAGCGCGCTACGTCCCGTCCCGAAGGCGCGGGCATTGAAGAGGTAGAAGAAGTGCGTCATCACGAAGATGGTGAAGAGGAGCGTGAGTTCGTAGGGCGTGACGTGGCCTTGCTCAGTCAGGCGGAGGGAGAAAAGGTCCGTGAGCTGCCGGATGTCGGCGTGCTGGAAGAGGTAGAGCAGAGCGAGCAGAAGGAGGAAGAAAAAGCCGCCCACGCCCACGATGTTGAGCATCATTTTGCGCGAAAGGATGAAGGCGTTGCGGTCGCGCGGCGGGTCGTGCATCACCCGCTTCGAGGGAGGCAGAGAAGCCAGAGCCATGGCCGCAAACGTATCCATGATGAGGTTGATCCAGAGCATCTGCGTCACCGTCAAGGGCGACTCCGTGCCCATAAAGGCACCGCAGAGCACGAGGAAACAGGCCGTCACATTGACCGTGAGCTGGAAGAGCAGGAAGCGCTGGATGTTCTGATAGAGCGACCGCCCCCACATCACCGCACGCCCGATGGAGGCAAAGGAGTTGTCGATGATGGTGATGTCCGATGCCTCTTTGGCCACCGAGGTGCCGTCGCCCATCGACAGCCCCACGTGAGCCGCGTTGAGGGCAGGCGCGTCGTTGGTGCCGTCGCCCGTCACGGCCACCACCTCGCCCTGCTTTTGGAGGGCTTCGACGAGGCGCTTTTTGTCCATCGGCCGTGCGCGGGCAATGATCTTGAGTCGTCCCACGCGCGCGGCAAGTTCGGCATCGCTCAGGGCTTCAAATTCCGGCCCTGTGATGACGGCATCTTCGGGCATCCGGCCCATCCAAAGCCCGATTTGCCGACCGATTTCGCAAGCCGTGCCCGGGGTGTCGCCCGTCACCATCTTGATTTCGATGCCCGCAGCAAAGCATTCGGCCACTGCTGCCGGGACATCCTCCCGCACAGGGTCGGCAATGGCGGCCACGCCGACCAGACGAAGCCCTTGCGTGACGATGCGCCCGCTGGTCATGCCGGGGTCGCCCTCGGGAAGCACGCAGCAGGCAAAAGCCAGCGTGCGCATGGCCCGACCTTGATAGTCGCGCAGGAGCCTGTCGAGCACATCGGGAGCAACGTCGGACGTGGTGCAGAGGGCACGCACCATCTCCGGCGCCCCCTTGACGTAGAGCACGCGACGGCCTTCCAGCACGGCCGACTCCACCACCGTGGCCATATATTTCCGTTCCGTCGAGAAGGGCAGTTCGTCGACCACCGTCACCGCCTCGCGCAGCGTCCGATAGTCCACGCCCTCGTCGTTGAGCCACAGCAGGAGCGCGCCCTCGGTGGGGTTGCCCAGCACCAAGGGGTGGGCTTTGTCGGAAAAGTCAAGTGCCGCGGTGGAATTGGCCGCCAGCCCTTCGTGAAACACGCGCCGGTCGAGGTCGGGGGCATAGAGGCGGATGTCGTCGATGCGCATCTGATTTTGCGTGAGTGTCCCCGTCTTGTCGGTGCAAATGACGGTCGTCGCGCCCATCGTCTCGCAGGCGTGCATGCGACGCACGAGATTGTTGGTGCGCAGCATGCGGCGCATCGAGTAGGCCAGGCTGAGCGTTACCGCCATGGGCAGGCCTTCGGGCACTGCCACGACCACGAGGGTGACGGCAATCATAAGCGTGTTGAGCGTGTAGGCAATGAGCACCGCGATGTCTTCGCCGGTGTGGAGGGCGGAGTGGAGCAGGAGGGTGAGGCCGAGGAGCACGACAAAATAGGCCGTGGTGGTGGGCAGGGTGGTGCGCCACGTCCAGCGGGCAAAGCGGGTGATGACGAGCAGGAAGAAGAGGGCCGTGGGCAGGGCGAGCGTCCAGGCGATGGGCGCCCAGTGGAAAAAGGCCAACAAGCGGCCCACGATGATGAAGGCCGCAAAACCGTAGCTGAGTTTCGTGATGAGCCGTGCCAGGCCGCCGAGCTGTTCGTTGAGAGGAGTGGTCACGCTGTCGTCGATTTGCGCAGCCTCGTAGACCTTCCCCTGCTCCGTGGCATCGCCCACCGCGAGCACGCGCAGGATGCCGTGCCCCTCCATCACCTTCGTGCCTTTCATCACGTGGTGGGTGGGATAGGTGGCGTTGGGGTCGGCCTCCTCCGGCCGGGTGCTTTTGGCGCACATCGGTTCGCCGGTGAGCGACGACTCGTCCACGCCCAGATGCACTGCTTCGAGGAGTTCGCCGTCGGCCGCCACTTCGTCGCCGGTGCTGAGCACCACGATGTCGCCCACCACCACCTCGCAGCGCGGCACGAGGGTCACGTTGCCCTCGCGCACCACTTCCACCGCCTCGTCGTCGGCCGCTTGGTTGAGCACGGCAAATTCCTTTTCGGCCGAGCGTTCAAAGTAGAACGCCAAGCCCGTGGCCAGAAAAATCGCCACAAAGATGCCCACCGGTTCGAAGAACACCTCGCTCCCCTTGTCCAGACCATGAAATTCATAGACGGAAATGCCGACCGAAAGCAGGCCGGCAATGAGGAGGATGACGATGAGCGGGTCGCCAAACTTGTCGAGATATTGTCGCCACAAAGGCGCTTTCTCTGGCGGTGTGAGGACGTTGGCGCCGTGGGCTTGGCGGCTGGTGCGCACCTCGTCGGGCGTGAGTCCGTGGTAGTGGTGGATTTTGGGCATAAGTCGGGGAGAAAGGAAAAGCAAAGACACTTCAGTTCGATCGGGGCACAACGACCGCAGCGCCTTTCGGCCGGCAGCGTTCGCCCCTCTTTCTGCTGCAAAGGTACGACATTTGCTGCATTCTGCCCACTTCTTGCCTACTTTTCCCACGCTTCGGCTGTCGTTTTTTCTGTCCGCTTCCTCGGGGAAAAGGGACGTCCGTGGCCGCGCCATCTCCTCGTCTCCCTCACCGCAGCCAGGGCGGATTTCAGCCTTCGGTGTCGGGGGTAAATTTATCTCTGAGGTAGTTTTTTCTGCCTCAGACGTAGAAAAAACTACCTCAGAGGTAAATTTTTCTATCTCCTACCTTTTTGAAAGAACGTTCGTGGTGGACCATGGTGGAGGGGGTCTGTGTCTTGGCAGAGGGGAAATCGGCAGCCGATGGGCACGACCACCGCGCAATCGGAGCGAGAAAGGTGGCTTTGCAGTGTTAATGTTTCTAATTCTTTCGGAGGTTACAGCGATTATGCTTAATTTTGCTGCATTGTTGGAGGGTATTGCCCATTGGGCAAACGCCCTTTTCCACCACGAAACTTTCATCTTTTTTTAGTTGGCACTCTGCCCTTTTCTCGCTTATGAAGAAAATTCTCACCGCACTCCTCCTGCTCCTGGCCGTGACCACCACCGCCCGCGCACAGTTCAAACAAGGCACTTACTACGTGGGCGCTTCGCTCACGGGGCTGAACATGAGTTACAGCAAAAACACTGACTTCCAGCTCGGCCTCAATGCCGATGCCGGCTACTTCATCATCGACAAACTCATGCTCCACGGCACGCTCGGCATCGATAGCCATCCCGGCGATGCCAAGCGCTTCACGATGGGCGGCGGTGCACGCTACTATTTCCTCGAAAACGGCATTTCCCTCGGCGCCGGACTGGAATTTTCCCATCTCTCCCCCGGCATCGACAACCTGCGCCTCCCCTTTGAAGTGGGCTACACTTACTATCTCAACCACCATGTGGCCATCGAGCCGGCAGCCTACTATCGCCTTTCGCTCAACGACTTCAGCGGCGGCAGCGAGGTGGGGGTGCGCCTCGGCCTGGGCTTCTACTTCTGAAGCATCACGATATTCGCCCCCTTCGGGGACGGACGTAGTCCGCGCGATGTTGTTGATTTTTTGATTTCCGCCACCTTTTCCACCTCCTTTCTCATGCAGATTGCAGAATTGGGCGAATTTGCCCTCATCGACCGCCTCAATGAAGGCGTGAGTCCGGTCAATGCCGCCACCCTCACCGCGGCCGGCGACGACTGTGCCGTCATGGCTTATCCCGCCACGCGCGTGCTCGCCACGACCGACCTGATGCTCGAAGGCATCGATTTCGACCTCGTCTACACCCCCCTCCGCCACCTCGGCTACAAGGCCGCGATGGCCGGGATGAGTAATATCTACGCCATGAACGGTACCCCGCGTCAGCTCCTCGTGGGGCTGGGCGTGTCGAACCGATTTGAGGTGGAGGACCTCGACGAACTCTATGCCGGACTGCGGATGGCCTGCGAGCGCCACAACGTCGACCTCGTGGGCGGCGACACCAGTGCTTCGCTCACGGGACTCACGCTCGCCCTCACCACCATCGGGGATGTGGCGGAGGCCGACCTCGTGGGGCGCGATGGTGCGCACGACACCGACCTCGTGTGCGTGTCGGGCAATCTGGGGGCGGCCTACATGGGCCTCCAACTCATGGAGCGCGAAAAGGCGGTCTACCTCTCGCAGATTGACGCCGCAAAGACTGAGGCCGCACGCCGCGCCATCGACTTCCAACCCGACTTTGCCGGCCGTGAATACCTCCTCGAACGCCTCCTCAAACCCGAAGCCCGCCGCGACATCGTCGAGGCTCTTCGTGCGGCCGGCCTTCGCCCCACGGCGATGATCGATGTGAGCGATGGGCTGGCGAGCGAACTTCTCCACATCTGCCGCCGGAGCGGTGTGGGTTGCCGCATCTTCGAAGAGCGCATCCCCATCGACTATCAGACGGCAGTGGCGGCCGAGGGCTTCAACATGAACCTCACCACCTGCGCCCTCAACGGCGGAGCGGACTACGAACTCCTCTTCACCGTCCCCCTCACCGACCACGACCGTGTGGCGGCAATGGACGATGTGCGCATCATCGGCCACATCACCCGCGCCGAACTGGGAGCGCAGCTCGTCACCCGCGACGGCAACGAATTTGCCCTCCAAGCCCAAGGGTGGACGCCGCAGCAGGCTGCCGCACAATCCTGAGACTTAGGCTGAACCTTTCTGCTTCGGAAAGGGCCAATGTCTTCGGGCCGAAAAAAACGCTCTGCCTCAGAGATAGCACGACTATCGCTGAGGCAGAGCGTTTTTCGGGGGCAATCGGTGTCAGTCGTCGAGGTCGAAATCGAAGTCGCCATCGAGGAAGACGGGCGTTTCGGCAAAGTCGTCGAGGGCGCGGCGGTCTTTCTTGGTGGGGCGTCCTGTGCCGCGGGCGCGGTCGACAAATCCGCTGATGCGGCTCATTTCGAGGAGTTCGTATTGCTCGGGTGGAGTGATGTTTTCGAGGATTTCGGGGAGGAGGCGCGCGCCGACCCGTTTTTCAATCGGGGAGAGCACCCGAAAGGAGTAGGTGATGGGGGCTTTGCGCACGGTCACCACATCGCCGGCCTTCACGGTGCGAGAGGGTTTGACCAAGGCGCCGCCGAGGGTGATGCGGCCGTTTTTGCAGGCATCGGTGGCGAGCGTGCGGGTCTTGTAGATGCGCGCTGCCCAGAGCCATTTGTCTATGCGGGCTTCGGTGAGCATAAGGTTTTTGTGTGGGTAAATCGTGATTTCTTTCAATCTCCGACCAGTCCGAGACGGACGAGTTGCGCGGTGAGGTCGGTGCGGCCGTCATTGCAAAGGACATGGTGGGCGCGGCGGCACTTTTCGGCTTCCGGGAGTTGGAGCGCCATCCAGCGGAGAGCGGCCTCGCGGTCGATGCCGTCGCGCGCCATCAGTCGGCGCAGGCGTTCGTCGTCGGGACAGGCCACATGAAGGGTGCAATCGACCAAGCGGTCGAAACCGCTCTCAAAGAGGAGGGCACACTCCATATAAACACGTGGAGCGGAGCGGTGGGCTTCGACAAACCTCTGCCATGCGGCCGCCACGCGAGGATGGACGATAGCATCTACACGACGGCTGTGGTCACGCCCTTGGCAGAGATAGGCCGCCAACACTCGTTTCACCAACCGCCCTTCGGCATCGTAGACTTCCGCGCCCACGAGCGAGCGGAGCTGCTCCTGCACTTGGGGGTCGGTGCGAACGATGCGTTTGGCCTCGGGGTCGGTGTAGAAAATCGGTGCACCTTGGGCTTCCAGCCGCCGGCACACATAACTTTTTCCCGAAGCGATGCCCCCCGTGATGCCCCAGCGCTGCGGGGCGGCGTCAAGGTGTGTCATTGTCGGGGAAGTCGGAGGGATTGATGTCTTCAATAATAAAATCTACATGGTCGGGCGTGAGGCGCGGGC
>RBWB01584221.1_pt1 | contig 10477 bp, 8 predicted proteins | sample 2014201 | NCBI WGS metagenome assembly RBWB01 (sample SAMN10133834, study PRJNA383868) | Human oral metagenome, whole genome shotgun sequencing project. | isolation source: supragingival plaque isolated from 88 juvenile twins | host: Homo sapiens | place: Australia
GAGTATCTCAGCCCTGACCGGTGCTAACCTTTGTAGCGGTCGTTTAGGTGTGGGGCGCTTGCCGCCACCCGAGAACCCTCGCGAAAGGTGCGCCGTGTGAGGCAGGCACTCATCTTGCTGCTGATCTGCACCGCCAGCTTCATGAACGTCCTGGACGTCACGGTCGTCTCCGTCGCGCTACCCGATATGGGAGCCACACTGGGCGCGTCGCTGAGCGAGCTCCAGTGGGTCGTCAACGCCTACACCCTGCCGCTGGGGACACTCCTCATGTCGGCGGCGACGCTGAGCGGATCGGTCGGGCGGCTGCGCCTCTTCCGCTGGGGAGTCGCCCTGTTCACGGCCGGCTCCCTGGTCTGCGCGCTGGCGCCGTCGGTCAATGTCCTGGACGGGAGCCGCTTCATCCAGGGTGTCGGTGGCGCGATCTTCCTGGGCGTCGGCGTCCCCATGATCTCGGACCGCTATCAGGCAGGCCCCGCCAGGGCGCGGGCGATCGGTGTCTACGGCGCGGTCTCCGGCGCGGCCATCGCCCTGGGGCCGCTCATCGGCGGAGGACTCGTCCTGCTGGCGGGCTGGCGCGCGATCTTCTGGATCAACGTCCCGGTGGGCCTGGCGGTCTGGCTCGGCTCGCGCTGGGTCCCCGAGACCGGTGCGGACCGGGGCGCCACTGCGGCAGACGCAGCAGCCAGGAGGGTCGACTGGCCGGGCACGGCACTGTGCGTCGCCATGACGGGGGCGCTCACGCTGGCGCTCCTCCAGGGCAACACGTGGGGGTGGACCTCGCCCGCGATCGTCTCCCTGCTGGCCGGCTCGGCGGTACTGTTCGGCGCCTTCTGCGTCGTCGAGAAACGATCGGCCGGCCCCATGGTCGACGTCTCCATCCTCTCCGAACCCACCTACGCCGGCAGTGTCATGGTCGGCTTCATCATCCAGGCGGCCCTCGTCGGGCCGATGGCCTTCCTGTCCCTGTACGCGCAGAACATCTACCGACTCACCCCAGCCCAGACCGGACTGTGCTTCCTGCCCTTCAGCGCCTCCGCCCTCATCGTGGCCGCCACCTGCGGGGGAGCGGTCAGACGCCACGGGGCCAGGGCGAGCCTGCTGGGAATCGTGCTGGGCGGCGTCGTCGGCTCCTGCCTGCTCATGCTCCTGCGCGGATCGAGTACCTGGCTGGTCCTCATCCCCGGGCTCGTCCTGGCGGGGGCCGCCACCGGGGCCACCGGGACGATCGTCAACCAGCTGGCGGTCTCCTCGGCCGATGAGGACACCGCCGGGATGACCTCGGGATTCTCCGCCTCCGCCCGTCAGCTCGGCATCGTCATGGGGGTCGCGGTCATGGGCGTGAGCTACGAGCGCGTCATCCGGAGGGTGATGACCATGTCGCTGGAGATCGGCGTCCTGGGGCGGGCGGCGGATCGGGAGCGCCTCATCTCCCTGGTGGCCTCCGGTAAGGGGCTGCGGGCGCTGGACGGCTGGCCCACCGCCATGACGGCCGGCATGCGCTCCCACCTGGCACCACTGGTCCGCTCCGCCACGGATGCGGGTCTCACCGTCAGCCTGGGGGTGGGGGCTGCGGCGATGTCCGTCGTCGCGATCTACCTGGCCCTGACCGTTCCCAGGCGGCGCGCGAAGGCCGAGGTCTCGCACCTGTTCGCCTCGTGACCATGCACCCGCGCGGTCGTACTTGAGGGTGCGCGTTCGAGGGGTAAAAGGTGCGAACGGGCGACCTGCCCGACGAACGCGCGGACGGTCAGCCGGCGGCGGGGGAGACCTGGGTGGTGAAGTCCTCCTTGCCCTGGTTGTCGGTGACGACGGCGGTGACGACGGCCTGCTCATCGGTGGGGACCGTGGTGGTGGCCCGGGCGCCGGTGAGGACCTCCTCGGTGCCGTCGGCGTGCTGGACGTACCAGTCGATGCTTGCGATCGCACCGTCGGCATCGGTGGAGGCCGATGCGTCCAGGGCCAGCTGGTCGCCGTCACGGGAGACGCTGATCGCAGCCACGGGTCGGGCATTGGCGGCCTGCGCCTCGACGTCGGCGAGCTGGGCCGGCTGGGTGGTCCGGTTGGCGACGCCCAGGGCCTTGATAACGGCGTCGGCCGTGGCGCGGTGGCCGTCGGTGTTGGGGTGGAAACGTCCGGTCTCGAGCAGCCCGAACATCCACGAGCCGTGACGGCCGCACAGCTCGTGGCGCTCGAAGTTGCCGGTGGGGTCGGCGAACAGGTAGCCGTGGCGCAGGGCCGCGGCCTTGAAAGCGGTGTTGAGCTCGTCGGTCTTGGCGTTGATCCAGCGCTGGTCCACCTTGGTGACGCCGTGGCAGCGGCCCAGGAGGAGCCCGCCGGAACCGCCCTGCTCGGGGAAGAGGCGCGGGTAGCCGACGGCGACGACCGCTGCGTTGGGGGAGCGGGTGCCGATGTCGGTCATGATCGACTCATAGCTGTAGACGCCGTCGCGCGTGGTCTTGCCGGCCAGGGCGTCGATGGCGCCGTCGACCGCACCGGTCACCTCCGCGTCGCTGCTGCAGCCGGCCGCCGAGAGGAAACCCCGGTCTCCACCGCCGATGCAGTCGCCGAGGATCCTGGCGAAGCCGGCGTCGTTGCCCCCGATGGAGAAGGTGACCAGGCCGGTGTCGGGGCCGAGGCGGTCGAGCTGGGCGGCCTCTCCCCAGGACTCGTTGGCCTCGTAGAAGTTGCGGGTCCGGGCGCCGGAGCAGGCGCCCATCTCCAGGGTCCGCCCGGTCCTCTCGCTCACGATGTGCGCGTAGGAGCCCGCCGAGCGCCGACAGGTATTGCCGCCCGTGACATCGGTGCCCTCCGCGTAGGGCGGCACTCCGAAGCCCGAGGCGTAGGAGTCGCCCAGAGCCACGTAGGCGCCCTCCGGCAGGCCGCTGAGGTCGGGTGGGTCGAGATGCACCGCTGGCGCCGCCTGGCTCGCGCCGAGCAGAACCGCGATGACCGTGAGCAGCACCAGCCGCACGGCCGGGCGGCGCCGACGGCGTGGGCGGTGGTTGGTCGAGTCGGTAGAGCCGGCCTGGTCGGCGGGCTGCGGCGGGGTGCCGGAGGCGGGCAAATGACGCTCCTCGGATTGTGGTAGAGCGTTGAGTCAACCACGACCCGGCAACGGGACCAAGTCGGCGCCTTCGGGAACGGGTGGATACGTCGTCGGCGTACTGATGGCCGCGCTTTGCCTTTCCATCGACAGATTCTTCACAGACGACCCGGAGCCGCGTCGTCTGTGAAGAATCTGTCGATGTTGGGCCTGGATTCTGGCTGCTAACCGATGGCGGGGGAGGTCTGGGTGGTGAAGTCCTCCTTGCCCTGGTTGTCGGTGATGACGGCGGTGACGGAGACCTGCTGATCGGTGGGGATGGTGGTGGTTGCCTGGGTGCCGGTGAGGACCTCCTCGGTGCCGTCGGCGTGCTGGATGTACCAGTCGATGCTCGCGATCGCGCCGTCGGCGTCGGTGGAGGCCGAGGCGTCCAGGGCCAGCTGGTCACCATTGCGGGTGAGGGTGAAGGAGCCGGCAGGGCGAGTGTTGTCCACCTGTGCCTGTGCTGCAGCGGGCTGCTCCTGCGCGGCCTGCCGATTGTTCAGGGTGCTCATGATCGAGGAGGCCATGGCTTTGTGGCCGGCGGTGTTGGGGTGGAAGCGTCCGTCGTCGAGCAGGCCGTCGAACCAGGAGGCCTGCTTGCCGCACAGCTCGTGTCCGGCGAAGGATCCGGAGGGGTCGGTGAACTGGTAGCCGTGGCGTTGGGCGGCGGCCCTGAGAGCGGCGTTGAGCTCGTTGGTGCGGGCGTTGATCCAGCGTTGGTCCACCTTGGCGAGTCCTTGGCAGCGGCCGGGCACAAGGCCGCCCTTACCGCCCGTCGAGGTGAACATGCGCGGGTATCCGACGGCGACGACGGTCGCGTTGGGAGCGCGGTTAGCGATGTCGGTCATGATCGTGTCGTAGCTGTAGACGCCGGTCTGCTTGCCCTTGCCGGCCAGGGCATCGATGGTTGAGTCGACCGGGTCGGTGACCTCCTTGTCGCTGCTGCAGTTGGAGAAAGGAGGCTGGGTGGCGCACTCGGAGAGGATCTTGGCGAAGCCGGCGTCGTTGCCGCCGATGGAGAAGGTGACCAGGCCGGTGGAGGCGTTCAGGTGGTCGAGCTGGGCGGGTTCCTTCCAGGGCGTGCGGGCCTCGTAGAAGTGCTTGGTCCAGGCTCCGGAGCAGGCGCCGAAATCGAGTGTTTTACCGGTCTTGTCGGCGACCTGGTGGGCGTATGCGGCCGTGGCCCGCTTGCACTTGTTGCCGTTCTCCATCTGGACGTTGGTGCCCTTGGCGTAGGGAGGAGCCCCGACGCCGGAGGCGTAGGAGTCTCCCAGAGCCACGTAGCCGCCGGCGGGAAGGGAGGGGGCCTGGGGAGCGGAGTAGGCGGAGGGGCCGACGGTGGTGAAGGCGGTCAGCACCATGGCGAGCAGGCCGAGGCGGACGGGGTGGGTGGAACGGAGTCGCTGGGGTTGGGCGAGGTAGCGAACAGGCTTGATCGGGAGGGGAGAGCGGCGGGAACGGTTGTGCACAGTGGGCTCCTCAACATTGAAGCGAAACTCTTAAGATAACCATCAATTAGAATGAAGTGAGCAGTAATGTAATTCTTTTCATTTGAGATATACTAGAAAGATATTATTCCTGTTATGAATTTCTTGGACGCTTCTTGTTGTTGGTAGTTCGTGCTCCCTTAATTGCATCTATAGAGTCAGCGTTCAACCCCGTTATGTTTCGATATTCCGGGGCTGAGTGAAAGTGAACATGATATATATCGACTCGATCCGTGACATAATATTATTGATCGCCTTGTCCTTCGTGGGGCACACCACTAATATGAACTTGCTCAGTCTTGGTTGTGGCGATGAGCGACTCCGTCGATGCAACCACTCAGCACACCCTGGTACGGTCCCGGATGGGCGTGCATCGCAGGACTTCAGGGATTCGAAGAATTTCTGGGACATGTAATGAATTCCCCGGTTAATCCGGAAGATTGTTACACCCACTTAGGCTACCAGTTGCGCACCGTCACCTTAATCACCTCTCACTAAGAAGGCACGTATGTGATTATCGTACTTCTCCGTGGCAGTTTCAGTCATCACGAAAACTATTGTAGTGTCTCGGTCCCACCAGGACGGCGGCGGTAGCGATGAGCGCAGTCACCAGCGCTCCCATCCATGCGCTGAGGCGTTCAGGGGGAGACATGAGCCATGCCCACCACTTCGCCTCGTTGAAAGTGTCGATCCCTAAAAGCCAGTTGACGGTAACTATTGCGACCATCACGAGACCTGCAGCACGTGCACCCACCCATATAGATAATCCAATTCCGACGGACACGAGAAACAGACTGTTTCGTCCGAAAGTTGGTACGCCTATAGCCCAAGCAGCAGTACTAGTTAAAACGATCAACGAACCGTGCACAGACAACGCTAGCGTTGTTACGCCAAGTCGACCGCGAGCAGATACAGCCTCCTGAACACCAGTGTTCGCAACCGAAGAGACGATTGCGAGAGCTGACAACACTGGGATCGTGTTGGTTATGACTGCATACACATCCAAACGTCCGGGTACCGGAATAGGCTCCTGAGGGAGGGTGGCGCATAAAATGATCGAGAGAATGCATGTGCCGACGACCAGGGGAAAACGAAAATGAGCCGCGACAGCAAACCAACACCGATGAGCTTCGAATACTTTCCCACGACCATCTTGATTCAATCGATATTCCGATATCGACGACTGGATATCAGTAGCCTTCATCGCTGCTTACACTGTTCGAGTTGATGAACTGCATTCCGTAAAGCCTCATTTTGTTGTTCAACAGTCATGGACCTTAGGTCCACGTTGGGTGCTACTCTCGTTGACGAGCCTTCTCCTCTCAGTCCCAACCAGTCCCATATTACTCGCGCTGGATCGTCCGCTTCGTCGCCTCCCCAGGTCGAGCAACCGTTTCGATCGAGCCAGGTTACCAGAGAACCCTTTATCCTTTGACTGTCTGGGGCGACAAGATCTAAAGATTCCACCTGCAAATCGTCCTTTTGCTCCTGCAACCCCGCTTGAACTACCCGAGAGGGCTTTTCGATGCCGGCCTCACTGAACGCCACGAAATAGGGTTCCAGATGTGCGCGGATAGAACTTGTCTGCGACGCATATTCATTAGCCAAACAAATCTGTGGCCTGCTCCCGCTGCATACTACGTTCCTCTCCGGAACTCTTTGGAAACGCTCGCCTGAATTAGGAACTGCGAGCGCAAGTGCAAGGGGAAGGGCTATGCACGCTATTGTGACGCCTCGATGCCAGCGCTTAACGGAATCCATGCGAATTTTGATCACCCACAAGACCGCAACTGTAAGCGCAAAATAGAAAGCACATTGCCACAGCAAGAAAGAAATGGAAAGTCTTAATCCGACGAGGCTTCCGGTAGCGCCGCCAACGGAGACAAGTGCCGCTGATGTCTGTCCCCCTGCAATGTACCCGGCCATAATGATGGCGAATACACCAAGCGCAACTATCCCTGGCGTCATTCGAGAGGAAGTGAACCAGCCTCCAAGAATGCCGACGGCGCAACCAATGGCGAGTGACGTCAGAAGTGGTAGTAACGAAAGGAAGTCTGAGGCTCTTGGCAACTCGTGAATCTGATAGTAGACTCGACCACCTATTGCAAAAGCGGATATTATAACGACGGCAACTGCGGCAAGCCACACCAGTGCACCTATCCGCAAAAGACTCGTAACGGCTCTGGGAGAAGTGGAATGCAAGTCACGTGCTTTAGATAAATTCCCTATCTCGTAGGCTGAAATGCCGGCACAGAGAGGAACAAGGAAAACGGAAGAGAAAGCCAAGGTGTCCATTGCCCATAGCCATTCATAGTTCCACATCCAGGAGCGGCCGAACGAATTAATGAGCGCGATCAGCAACAGTCCCCAAATCCAGTAACGTACAGCCGTTCCGTCGTGTAGATACTTCCAATGCCTCCATGTGTCAGCGATCACCGATTCTCCCCTTGTCCTGAGATCATGAGGTCCGCAAGAGAAGACTCAAGGCGTGACCTTCGGTCGACGAGGTGTTTATCATCAGACAAGTGTTCAAGTTCTGTGGTATTGCCTTCCCAAACTATGCGACCTTCGAATAAGGCAACGACACGATCGGCCAATCGGTCTACGTCTTCAATATGGTGGGTGGAAATGACGATCGAAGAGTGTTTTGCGAGAGTTGAAATCACTTTTCGGAATGACGCCTGTTGAGTAAGGTCTAAACCAACGGTAGGCTCGTCGAGAAGAACAAACATCGGTTCATGTATTACTGCCTGAGCCAATAAGACACGTTGTAGAGTCCCGCCGGACAAGGTCTCGATCCGGCGATCTCTCACATGGTGAAGATCAAGATCTTCAAGAAGAGATTCAACACGCTCTCTTGTCTTTGTGGGAGTCATCATCTGAAGCCATGCAGCGTAATCGAGAGCTTGCTGGACTTTGCTGCGTCCGGGGAAAGATGAATGCTGAGGTAGGTATCCCAAGTGCCTTCTTGCTTGCCGCACCTCACCCGGAACGGCATAGCCGGCTACATGGATTTGTCCCGCTCTGTTCCTTTTCAGGATCCCCATGACTGAGCGTAGCAGTGTCGACTTTCCACTTCCATTCGATCCTACAAGAACGGTGACCCCTGACGACGAAGAGATTGCCATATTAACGTCATGCAGCACCCTACGTCGCCCTAGGTCAACACTCAAGTCAGTAATTTTCAACTCGGCAGAAGGCATTGCGTGGCGTCTGTCTGAATCAGTAGTTGAAGCTTGGGATAGATGAAACCGAGCATTCATCAATTATCGGCCACCCTACTTGTATGCATACTTGGATGTCACCTTGAGCGGCTTTTCCTTGTGGCTGCAGGTTGAAGGAGGTAAACATCGTTCGTGTTACATTCGAGATTTCGGCGGTTGATTCGGAGCCTGCTTCGTACCACCCCTCTTTATTGCTACTGTCGCCTTCTCGATTGCCATAAATGTTTCCAGTAGTGTGACCATAGACGTTCATTCCATCTTTTTTCACGTCAGATAGCACATATTTTGTGACGGCTCTTTGATTGCGGGAGTTATAGAATTGTCCGTATCCTGTGGCTCGTTCTGTTCCATCGTAGTACGCGCTTGCTGGTCCCCAGTTCACTGCGACGGCCTGTCCGATAGGGAGAATTGTCCATACACATAATAACGACAAGGCGGTTCGAGAAATAATCTTACGTACACGTTTTGTAGGCATGCCAACCTCCTAAGGTTGAATTGAGTCGGATTTCGCTATAGGTGGTGTGTTTCTAAATGCTTTGTGGCTTGATGTTGGTCACCTCTTTTGTGTAGATGCAGGTTGCGTGGTCGAATGACGTTTGAGGCGATGTCGTTCGAGGTGCTTGCTGTCGTGGCTAGTTGTTTGCCGTTAACTCGCTGCAGCATAGATAACGGGGGAGTCGGTTGGGCTCCGAAGCGAGTATCGTCCTGATGCCTCCATTCGGTGTTGCTGTGCGGTGGTTACATCATGACAAACCTGGCCCCCGATGGCATCGGCTGATCGGACCAGCCATGTGGATGATTGTCATCTTCAGTTACTGAAGGAAACGGAAGCTTGAAGGCGTCTTATGAGCCTGTTGTCTGCTTGAAGTTAGACGGATTCGTCTGAAGAACGGTGTGTGGGTTCAGTCTGATCTGAGAGTAGGTGACTGTGTCAGACGCGACCGGCATGATGAATGAGACGATGATCAGTCCTGTAATGGCAGGATCGTGGATCATAAGAAGATGGCCTCTGCGGAGGGTGGGCGAAGTCGGTTTACGTGCAGGGTGGGGCGGGTTATTGGCTTGATGGCTCGTCCGGGCTGTCTAGCCAGGGGGCTGGTGGCGGTGGTGATGGAGCGCTGGGGCCGCGGAAGAAGGGGTGTGGTGGATGAGGCTGATGGTCCAGATACGTAGCGCAGCTATGATCTCGGGAGCGTTGGCGGTGCGCTGCTGGCGTTCCTCGTCGAAGACGATATCGAGCACCCAGCAGGGCGGTTCTCGATCCCCAGTGGTCGTGGATCCAAGTGGCGAACTGTTCGGGCTGTTCCTGAGGCATGGGCAGGGAGCGGATCAGGTAGACAACCTCGACGTGCTTCCTGCCTTTGGTTGGGCGGGTGTGCCGGACCTGGGCAACTGCAGGGAAGCCCACTCAAGCGGGGCCTCAATCGCCTTGACGGTGCGTCGCACCCGGTGCCCGTGGAAACGGTCGGCTCGAGAGATGGCCGGGACATTCTTCTAGAGCAGATCCTTCAAAGTGCGGCGCATGGGCTTCTGGTTCGCTCTGACCACCAGAAGATAGTGGCCGCCTTGGCCGACGATCCAATGGGTGGTCTGAAGATGAGTGTGTATCGTGTAAACGGTGAGTACTGTGCCGTCCAGTTCTAAACGGGGGAGCTCCTGTGTGGTGTGTCAAGCGGCGGTGGGCCTGGGTGAGGACGGCCTGGCCCAAGGCGTTTTGTCTTGGTCGCGTTTGCGTTGGTAGTAGGCCCGGGAGGCGGGGCGGAGCGCAGGGAGGCGAAGGCGGAGGGGAGCATGGCGCGCTTGAGTCTCTTGTTGCCGCGTGGGAGACGTGCTCGCCGCGGATCGATGAGCCGGAGCGGCGTGTGACGGGAGCGAGCCCGGCGTAGGAGGCCAGCTGGGCTCCGGTGCCTGGAGGTCCTTGCCCAGGGTCTCGGCCAGCAAGGACGGCTGCGGCCGGGACCCCTGATCCCGGGCACGTGTGGTCAGGACCTGGCACATGAGGGTGGGCCACCCGCCAGGGCCACCGGCCTGGGCGGCGATATCGGCCCGCTGGGCGCGTGGGGCGATGAGCCGGCGGGCCAGGTGGGGCAGCACCACTGCTGCGGCGTCGGTGCCGGCGACAGTGACACTCTGAAGTTTCAGGGCCGAGACGATCTGGCCGGCCCAGGTGGCGTGCCGCCTGCCCCCGTACTTCTTGAGCCCGGCGTCAGTCCTTGCCTTGCCCGCTCGCTTCAGCTGGGCTGGGGTAGGCCAGGCGGCGACGGGCCCCAGCGGCGGCGTCGTGCGCCTGGCCAGGGCCCCACCACGGCCTCCAGGGCTGGGCGGGGTCTGGGTGAACGACTGGCCCCGGATCCGGCCCTTGGTCTGGTTGACGGCTCGGGCCAGGTCCAGGTCGAAACCAGTCAGCATGCTCAGCGCCGCGGCCTCCTCGTCCGAGGTGCTAACGGCTCTCAGGGTGTGAGGCATGCTCCTGGCCGCACCGGTGATGACGGCCGCGTCCCTCGCGTCGGTCTTGGCGCTACCCAGTGCCAGATCGGCGATGCGTCTCATGGACAGTCCGGGCAGGTAGCCCACGGTGATACCCATGTCCTGAGCCACCGCCACAGCCAGGGCCCCGATGGTGGCAGGCTGATCGACCACCACCAGCACCTGCCCCTTTGCCTGCAGGCGCTGGTAGACCT
>RBWB01584228.1_pt1 | contig 10464 bp, 10 predicted proteins | sample 2014201 | NCBI WGS metagenome assembly RBWB01 (sample SAMN10133834, study PRJNA383868) | Human oral metagenome, whole genome shotgun sequencing project. | isolation source: supragingival plaque isolated from 88 juvenile twins | host: Homo sapiens | place: Australia
CGCGACGATCGCGGGCGCGACGGCGGCATGACCGAATCCGACAAGCGTGCCGCGCTCGACGCGATCGGGGATGCGGCGGAGCGCCGCGCCGGCGGAGAGGAAACGGCCGCCGACCGTCGCTCGCGCAACCGCAACAGGAACCGCAATCGCGACCGCAGCGAGTTTCAGGAAGCCACGCAGCGCGACGACGAGGACCTTCTGCAAGTCGCCGGCATCCTCGACTTCGAGGGAAACAACGCTTTCCTCCGCACCGGAGGGTATCTTCCCGGCGGGAACGACGCAGCGGTCTCCCAGCAGATCGTCAAGCAGCACGGGCTGCGCCGCGGCGATGCCATCGTCGGCGCGGTTCGGCCGCGCACCGAAGGCGATCAGCACTACAACAATCGCAATCGCAACCGCAACCGCAACCATTACAACCAGCTCAACCAGCTCGTTCAGATCGACACGATCAATTCCCTCGACGTCGAACGCTCGCTCACCCGGCCCGAGTTCAACAAACTCACCCCGCTCTACCCGCAGGACATGCTCCGTCTGGAGACGACGCCGAAGGCCCTGACGCCGCGTGCGATCGACCTCGTCGCCCCGATCGGAAAGGGCCAGCGCGGCCTCATCGTCGCCCCGCCGAAGGCGGGAAAGACGATGGTCATGCAGCAAATTGCCATGGCAATTGCGTCGAACAACCCGCGCGTCCACCTCATGGTGGTTCTGGTTGACGAGCGCCCCGAGGAAGTCACGGACATGAAGCGCCTGGTCAAGGGGGAGGTCATCGCCTCGACCTTCGACCGCCCGGCCTCCGACCACACGATCGTCGCGGAGCTCGCCATCGAACGGGCCAAGCGCCTCGTGGAGCTCGGCCAAGACGTCGTCGTGCTTCTCGACTCGCTCACCAGGCTCTCTCGCGCCTACAACCTCGCCGCTCCCGCTTCGGGGCGCATCCTTTCGGGAGGCGTCGACGCCGCTGCCCTCTACCCGCCGAAGAAGTTCTTCGGAGCGGCCCGCAACATCGAAAACGGGGGGTCTTTGACGATCATCGCCTCGGCGCTGGTCGAAACGGGCTCAAAGATGGACGAGGTGATTTTCGAGGAATTCAAGGGCACGGGCAACATGGAGCTGCGCCTCTCGCGCCAGTTGGCGGATCGGCGCATCTTCCCGGCGATCGATGTCAACGCCTCCGGCACGCGCCGCGAGGAGCTGCTCTTCAGCCAGGAGGAGCTCAAGGTCATCTGGCAGCTGCGCCGGGCCCTTGGAACGCTCGATGTGGCGGAGGCCTCCGATTTCATGCTCGGGCGTTTGCGCAAGACCGAGTCGAATGCGGAATTCCTCGTGCAGATCATGAAGTCGATGCAGGCGAATTGATCTGCGCTGCAGTCGGCGCCGCGATTCGTCCGTCCTCCCACGGCGTAAGCGGATGTACAAAAGCGACGAGTTGTGTAAAAATAGCTCGTCGGCTTCCGGTTCACCGGTGTCGCGGCCGCAGGCGCTTTTCGCCCTGCGGCAAGGGCGGTCTCCTCTGAGAGGCCGTCCGCGCATCGGACCCGGGGCGTTCAACGATCCAAGGAGCTCAAATGAAGCGGGGAATCCATCCCGAATACCATGCCATCAAGGTTTCGTGCACGTGCGGCAACGAGTTCGAAACTCGTTCGACGATTGAGGGCGACCACCTTCGCGTCGATGTGTGCAGCGCCTGCCACCCCTTCTACACCGGCAAGCAGAAGATTCTCGACACCGGCGGCCGCGTGGCCAAGTTCGAGGCCCGTTACGGCAAGCGGAAGGCCAAGTAGTTCGTGCTCTCGGCGCCGACGCAGGAAATGCGTCGGCGCCGAGGTGTATTTTCTTTGAGAAGGAGCGTGGTGAGGAATGAGCAGTCAGATCGAGCTCGCCGAGCAGATGCTCGCCGAGCACCGCAGAATTGAAACGGAGATGTCCAGCCCCGAGGCGCTCTCGAGTCCCGAGAAGATGAAATCCCTCGGGCGCAGGTACGCCGAGCTGGGGCGGGTCGTGCGCGTTTATGAGGCCTACCGGCGCGCCGAGGCCGATCTTTCGGAGACCCGGGAGATCGTCGAAGCCGGCGGCGAGGACGCCGAGCTCTTCCGCCCCGAGCTGCCCGGTTTGCAAGAAGCTTATGCGCAGGCCGAGGCCGCCCTCAAAGACGTGCTCATTCCCCGCGACCCCGACGACGCCCGCGACGCCATCGTCGAAGTCAAGGCGGGGGAGGGCGGCGAGGAATCGGCCCTCTTCGCGGGAGATTTGCTGCGAATGTACGAGCGTTACGCCGAGCGGATGGGCTGGCAGACGCAGATCCTCAGCTCGATGCCCACCGAGCTCGGCGGCTTCAAGGACGTGCAGATGGCCGTCCGGCTGCGTTCGGCTCCCGAGGACCCCGCCGACGGCGTGTGGGCGCATCTTAAATTCGAGGCCGGGGTCCACCGCGTTCAGCGCATCCCCGTCACCGAATCGCAGGGCCGCATACACACCTCCGCAGCCGGAGTGCTTGTCTTCGCCGAGGTCGACGACCCCGGAGAGGTGGAGATCGCCGACGCCGACATTCGCGTCGACGTGTTTCGCTCCTCGGGCCCGGGCGGGCAGTCAGTGAACACAACGGATTCCGCCGTGCGCATCACGCATATTCCCACCGGATTGGTCGTCTCCTGTCAGGACGAGAAATCGCAGATCAAGAACCGAGAGGCCGCCATGCGCGTCCTGAGGGCGAGGCTCCGCCAGATGCAGCTCGAACAGCAGGCCGAGGAAAACGCCGCCATGCGCCGCTCGCAGGTGCGCACGGTAGATCGCTCCGAACGAATCCGCACCTACAACTTCCCCGAAAACAGGATCTCCGACCATCGCACGGGGTACAAGGCTTACAACCTCGACCAGGTTCTCGCCGGAGACCTCGGGCCTCTCGTCGATTCGGCTCGCGAGATGGACGAGGCCGAGCGGATGGCCTCCCAGGAGTGACGCGGAGAAGTTGGAATCGCCTGATTGCGGAGGCGTCCGCGCTTTTGGGCGACGCCGGAGTGGCCTCCCCGACGTCGGACGCCCGCGAGCTTGCCGAATTCGCGGTCGGCGTACGCCGCCTGCCGGACGCCGACCCGACGCCTGACCAACGCGCGGCGTTTTCGCGGGCCGTCGCGCGCAGAGCCGCCCGCGAGCCGCTCCAGCACATCACCGGGCGCATGTACTTTCGCTGGCTTGAGCTCGTCAGCCGCCCGGGCGCCTTCATAGTCAGGCCCGAAACCGAGGCCGTTGCGCAAGACGCCGTCGACGAGGCTCGGCGGATCGCCGATCGGGGCGAGCGGCCGCGCGTCCTCGACCTGTGCACAGGATCGGGCGCCATCGCCCTCGCCGTGGCGACGGAGGTCCCGGGGTCCGCGGTCGTCGGCGTCGATGCCTCAGCCGAGGCTCTTCAAGTGGCGCGTGAAAACAACGCCGCCTACGGCGACCCCGTCGAATTCGTCCTCGCCGACGCGCTGGAACTCTCCGGCGCGAGCGAACCTGACGTGCGCGAAGATTCCGGCACGAGCGAACCCGACGCCCTCGAACCCGGCGGCGCGCGCGGAAAGTTCGACGTCGTCGTCGCGAACCCCCCGTACGTGCCCGCGCGCTGCGAACTGTCTCCGGAGGTTCTCGCCGACCCCGCCGCCGCCCTGTGGGGAGGCGGAGAAGACGGCCTGGACATGCCGAACGCCTTGGTCAAAAAGGCGGTTGGACTTTTGAAGCCGGGCGGGCTTCTGGTCATGGAACACGCCGAGGAACAGGCCGAGCCGTTGCGGCGCCTTGCGTTGAAGACGGGATTCGTCAAGGCGGAAACGGGAGCGGATTTAGCCGGACGCCCGCGATGGCTGCGAGCTCGGCTACCCTTAGATGAGCATTGAAGTTGGGAGGCGCGATGAGAGTCATCGACAGCGCGGACGCCGACGCCGCAAGGGCAGCGGCTGCGGCCGTTCGCGAAGGTTCGCTCGTTGTGCTTCCGACCGACACCGTTTACGGGGTCGGGGCCGACCCTCGGAGCCCCCGAGCCGTCGATCGCCTTCTCACCGCGAAAGGGCGCGGGAGAGACAAGCCCTCGCCCGTCCTCGTCGCCTCTGCGGCCCAGGCCGAGGGACTGGCGCGGGAGGCCCCCGACGTTGCGAAAGCTCTCATGGACGAGTTCTGGCCCGGCGCGTTGACCCTCGTCCTGCCCTCCGAGCGGCTTGGATGGGACCTCGGTGAGACGAACGGCACAATCGCGTTGCGGATGCCGAATCATCCCGTCGCCTTGGAATTGCTGAAAGAAGCCGGGCCGCTTGCCGTTTCGTCCGCGAATCTGAGCGGCCGCCCGCCCGCTGCGACTGTGGGCGAAGCCGTCGAGCAGCTTGGAGAGAAGGTCGCCGTCTACCTCGACGGCGGTCGGTGCCCGGGCGGAGCGCCCTCCACGATCGTGTCTTTCGACGGCGATCTCATGAGGGTTCTGCGAGAGGGCGGCGTCGACAGGGGCGAGCTCGCCCGATTCGGAGATGTTGCCTAGTGCGCGTTTACCTTCTCATCATGGCGATCGCAGCCGTTGCGACGTATCTGCTGGTTCCCGTAGTCAAACGACTGGCGCTTTTGCTCGGCGCAATCACGCAGGTGCGCGAACGCGACGTGCACACCCTTCCCATCCCGAGGCTGGGCGGAGTGGCCATGTATCTGGGATTTTCTGCAGCCATCCTCATCGCCTCGCGAATACCCTATCTGTCGGGCGTCTTTCCGCGAGGTTCCGCGATTTGGGGCGTCTTGCTCGGCGCGGGCTTCATGTGCCTGGTCGGTGCGATAGACGACGTCTGGGAGCTCGTCTGGTACGCAAAGCTGGCGGGCGAGGTGCTCGCCGCCGGGACGATGGCATGGCAGGGAGTCCAGTTGGTGACCGTCCCCTTCATGGGGCTGACGGTCGGATCGACGCGGCTGACGCTCTTCATCACGACGATTGTCATGGTCATTGTGGCCAATGCCGTCAACTTCGTCGACGGGCTCGATGGGCTGGCTGCAGGAATCGTGGGAATCGCCGGACTGGCTTTCTTCGTCTATTCCTACACGCTCACGCGCGACGCCTCCCCGAGCGACTACGCGTCGGCGGCGTGCGTCGTGGTCGCCGCCGTCGTCGGCATATGCGCCGGTTTTCTTCCCCACAATTTTCACCGAGCCCGGATCTTCATGGGCGATTCCGGCGCCCTCATGCTCGGCGTGCTCATCGCGGCGGCGGGCATCCTCGTCACGGGGCAAATCGATCCTGCCAACACGTCGCCCGGATACGCCTTGCCCGCGGTGATGCCGCTTCTCGTGCCCGCCGCGGTGATTTTCTTGCCGCTCCTTGACTTCACGTGGGCGGTCGCCCGCAGGCTCGCCCGCGGGCAGTCTCCGTTCGCCGCCGACGCCGGCCATCTTCACCACCGGCTTTTGCGCCGGGGGCATTCCCACGCGGGCGCCGTCCTCATTCTCTACATGTGGGCCGCGATGGCCTCGCTGACCTGCGTGGCGCTCGTGAGATTTCCCGCGCGAATCGTCGGGACGGTCGCCTTCGTTTGCCTCATCTTCGGGATATTCGTCACACGGCATCAGTTCGGCAGGCGCGGGGACGACGCAGACGACGACACGCGGATCCCCTCGGCCGACGCGACGAACGCCCGCTCGCCTGGAGGAGGCACCCGTCCTTCCGGCGCGGACGCCCGTCCTTCCGGCGCGGACGCCCGTCCTTCCGGCGCGGACGTCCGCTCTTCCCGCGCTGACGCCCATCTTTCCGGCGCCGAGGGGGCGGAACTTGCCGTCCCCGAGCGGGAGGAAGGCGAAGAGCGGACGAAGGCCGCGGCGCCGGCGGCGCCGCAACCGCCGCGAGGGCCTGCCCCGCCGGAGAGAGCTCGAGAGGCCGCTCCTCAGCGGGCGGGGGGAAAGCACGCCGATTCGCGTGAACCCGGGGCTCGCCCGGCTGATCCTCCGGAGTTCGGCGCGCCGTCGCGGCGCACTGAGCAGCCGCCCGGCGGATCGTTGCTGCCGCGATCCCGGCGCGCAGCCAGGCACAAGCTCATCCAGGTTGAGACGGAAGCCGACGTTCCGCGCGGCCCCGCGGCGACTCAAGAGCGCGCAGCGAGCTCGGAAGACGGCGTCGAACGCGTCGAGAGGCGCGCCGATGCGCGGCGAGGGGCGTAAGGCGGGCGGATGGCGGACGCCGACAGGACGCTGCGGACGATCGCTCTGTGGAACCTCGCTGCCATGGCCGTGCTCGGTTGCCTCGGAGCCGGCGTTTTCGCGGCTGCGGGAAGATTTGACGTCGCCCGCTCGATTGCCGTCGCCGCGGCGGCGGTCGGCGCGGCGGGCGCGCTCACGGCGGTGGCCGCCCGACGGTGCTCGGGCGCGGCGATGGCTTTCGGCTTCGTTCTGAAAATGGCGGCGGTGCTTGGCGCCTTCACCGTCCTCGACAGCTGGGCGGGCCTCAATCGCAGAGCACTGGCCGCTGCAGTGGCGGTCGGCGTCGTCGTGTCCCTTGCGATCGATTCGTGGGGCGTGTTGAGGCGGCGCGAAGGCTTTGAAGGGCAGGACGGCATCGAAGTGCGGGAAGCCTTTGGAAGACAGGAAGGCCTGGAAGGGCGGGAAGCCTTTGGAGAGCGGGAAGGCCTCGAAGGGCGGAACGCTGGACGGAACGACGAGGCGGACGACGTCCCCTCTTGACGTCCTCCCTCCGCTTTGCTTGACGTCTTCCCTCCGCTTTGCTTGACGTCTTCCCTCCGTTTTGCCCGGCATTTCGCGTCCGTTTCGATCGACGGGGAGTGTCTCGCCGCTCCGGTTCGGCGGGCATGTGGCGCCTCTCTCGGTTCAGGGCGTAACATCGTGAGGTGTACGTGCTCGCGGGCATTCCCGCGAGTGGTGTATGGTGCGAATGAGACAAACCACGCTGCCGGATCAACGAAGGGGTAGGAAGTGTCGAACGCGTTCACGGCTCTGGCGAACGGCCGGGTCTTGGCCTCAGGCGACTTCGAAGCGCCGTCGATCGACGAGTTCTTTCCCGACCCCATCCTCTTCGGCGGGACGCCTTTTGCGATCAACCGGGTGGTCCTCGTCCGGCTCATCGCCGTCGCCGTGCTCTTCCTTCTCTGTTTTCTTTACTACAAGAAGGCGAAGCTCGTGCCCGGCCGCGCTCAGGGAGCTTTCGAGTCGATTCTCGATTTTTCGCGCAATCAGGTGGGCCACGAAATCCTCGGGGAGAGGGCGAAACCGTATCAGCCGCTTCTGGCCACGATTTTCATGGGTTTGCTCTTCATGAACGTCACGGGCATCATTCCCGGGCTGCAGATCGCATCGACGTCCATCATCGGCATGCCCTTGATTTTCGCGATCGTGGCCTACGTCTCCTTCCTCTACGCGGGAATCAAGGCCAACGGCGCCGGCCATTTCTTCAAGGAACAGCTTTTCCCGCCGGGCGTGCCCAAACCCATCTACCTCTTCATGACGCCGATCGAGTTGCTCTCGACCTTCGTCATCCGCCCGCTCACGCTGACCATCCGACTTCTGGCCAACATGGTCTCGGGGCACCTCCTGCTCGTCCTCTGTTTCCTGGGGACCCACTACCTCTACCTTTCGATGAGCGGGGGAATGGGGATCGCCCTAGGCTCCCTGACCCTCGCGGCAGGGGTCGTGTTCACGCTTTTCGAGGCTTTCGTGGCCGCGTTGCAGGCCTACATCTTCGCCCTGCTGGCCGCGGCCTACATCTCACTGTCCATAGAACACTGATTTATCCACCGAACAAAAGGAACTCGAAATGATCGGCAACATCGCCACCATCGGTTACGGTCTCGCGGCCCTCGGCCCCGGCATCGGCATCGGACTCATCGGCGCGAAGAATCAGGAAGCGACGGCGCGCCAGCCCGAGCTCAAGGGATACCTGCGCGTCAACATGTTCCTGTCGATCGCCTTTACCGAGGCCCTCGGTCTTCTGGGCTTCGTGGCCGGCTTCGCCTTCGGCTCCTGATCATGACGACCGCTTCCGAGCACTCCCTCATACTTCCGGCGACTGCCGACCTGGTCTGGGGAACCGTCTCGTTCGTCATCGTCGCCCTGGCGATCTTCAAGTTCGCCTGGCCCACCTTCATGCGGCTGCTCGACGAGCGCACGCAGAAGATCGACGAGGGGCTGAACCAGGCGGAGCGCGCCCGCGAGGAGGCAGCCCGCGAACGGGCCGCGCTCGCGGACGAGGTAGACGAGGCCAGGCGCGAGGCGGCGAGAATTCGCGAGACCGCTCAGAGCAACGCCGCGACGATCGTCGAGGATGCCAAGAAGAACGCCTCCGTCGAGGCGAAGAGGGTCGCGGACGCTGCTCAGCGCCAGATAGAGGCAGACGCGAAGCTCGCGAGAACCCAGCTTAGGCGCGACGTCGGATCGCTGGCCGCCGAACTGGCCGGCCGAATTGTCGGAGAGCAGGCCCTCGATCCCAAGGTCTCTTCCGCCGTGGTCGATTCCTTCCTCGACGAGCTCGAGGCGGATGTGAGCGCCCCGGCCGGACAGCGGCCGAAGGAGAAGTAGATGCGTGCAGTCAGCCGGGAATCCTACGAGCGTGCAAAGGACCGCTGGGGTGCGCTTTTGCGGCAAAAGAGCGCGCGCGGACTCGATTTCGGCGAGGAGGCCTTCTCCGCAGCCGACGTTCTTCGCGCGTCCGGCCAGCTTGCGCGTTCGCTTGCGGATTCCAGCCGTACGGCGGAGGACCGCGCGCGTTTGGCCTCCGACGTCTTCTCCGCACGGTTTTCCGAGGAGACGTCCGAGCTCGTCGTCGGGCTCGTGCGCGATCGGTGGGCCGACGAGGCGGACATCGCCGACTCTGTCGAGCTCCTCGGCGTCCAATCGGTGCTCGCGCACTCCGATTCGGCCGGAAGGCTGGGCGAAACCGAGGGCGAACTGTATCGGGCCATGAGGCTTTTGGCCGAGGAGCGCGACCTGCGCATCGCCCTGTCCGACGACGCCGCTTCCGTGGCACGCAGGGGCGCGTTGGCCGACCGCGTGTGGAAAAAGCACGTTGGAGCGCCCGCGCTGACGCTCATCCGCCGCGCCGTGGCGCGGGCGCCGCTCCCGACGATCGCCGCTTCGCTGACGGGGTACGTCGACGCCGCGGCGGAGATCCAATCCAAGCTCGTCGCCTCTGTGACGGCGGCGAGCCCGCTCACCCGCAAACAGGAAGAACGGCTGAAGAGAATCCTCTCAGCGCGTTACGGCAAAGACGTGTCCGTTCACGTCGCGATCGACGCCGCAGCCGTGGGCGGCATTCGCATACACATAGGCGACGACGTCATCGACGCGACGCTCGCCACGCGGATCAAGGGCGTCAAGGACGCCGTCATCAAGTAACCGGCGGCCACCGCCTACGTAGTTAAGGAAAGAGGAATGGCTGAACTTACCATCCAGCCCGAGGAGATCCGGGCGGCGCTCGACAACTTTGTGAGCTCCTACGAGCCCGCCAAGTCCGTGAGCGAGGAGGTCGGCCACGTCACCCTGACCGCCGACGGCATCGCCCGCGTCGAGGGGCTTCCCGGCACCATGGCCAACGAACTGCTGACCTTCGAAGACGGAACCCTCGGCCTGGCCATGAACCTGGAGGAGCGCGAGATCGGCGTCGTCGTCCTCGGCGAATTCTCCTCGATCGAAGAGGGCCAGGAAGTGCGGCGCACCGGAGAGGTGCTCTCGGTTCCCGTCGGCGAGGGGTACCTCGGCCGCACCGTGGATCCGCTCGGACGGCCGCTCGACGGGCTCGGCGAGATCCAGGGAGTCGAGGGCCGCCGCGCCTTGGAGCTGCAGGCCCCCGGCGTCATGATGCGCAAATCCGTCCACGAGCCCCTGCAAACCGGCATCAAGGCGATCGATTCGATGATCCCGATCGGGCGCGGCCAGCGCCAGCTCATCATCGGCGACCGCCAGACGGGCAAGACGGCCCTGGCGATCGACACGATCGTCAACCAGAGGGAGAACTGGCTCTCCGGCGACCCGAAGAAGCAGGTCCGGTGCATCTACGTGGCCATCGGCCAGAAGGGCTCGACCATCGCCTCCGTCCGCGGAACGCTCGAGAAGGCCGGCGCGATGGACTACACGACCATCGTCGCCTCTCCGGCGTCCGACCCCGCGGGCTTCAAGTATCTGGCGCCGTACACCGGCTCGGCCATCGGCCAGCATTGGATGTACAACGGCAAACACGTGCTCATCGTCTTCGACGACCTTTCCAAGCAGGCCGAGGCCTATCGCGCGGTTTCGCTGCTGCTGCGCCGCCCGCCGGGGCGCGAGGCCTACCCGGGCGACGTCTTCTATCTGCATTCGCGCCTCCTCGAGCGCTGCGCGAAGCTTTCGGACGAGATGGGCGGGGGGTCGATGACGGGGCTGCCGCTCATCGAGACGAAGGCGAACGACGTCTCCGCCTACATCCCGACGAACGTCATCTCGATCACCGACGGGCAGATCTTCCTCCAGTCGGATCTGTTC
>RBWB01584235.1_pt1 | contig 10447 bp, 8 predicted proteins | sample 2014201 | NCBI WGS metagenome assembly RBWB01 (sample SAMN10133834, study PRJNA383868) | Human oral metagenome, whole genome shotgun sequencing project. | isolation source: supragingival plaque isolated from 88 juvenile twins | host: Homo sapiens | place: Australia
TACGATAGGATCTTTATCCGCGTCAAGCTCTACTCCGCATTTTTGTAAAAAATCTACCGGGGTCGAGCCGCCGATAGCGTAGACGACTCTATCGTAGACTCTGATTTTGCCGTTTGAAAAGTGCGCCCTAACGCGTCCTGATTCGTTTTCTATCTCGGTGATATCGTGATTTAGGCGGACTTTTAGCTTATTTGCCTTCTCCAGCTCCCAAAGCGCGGCTAAATTTACGTCGTTTACGCGGCTAAATTTGTCCTTACGGTACGCTAGCGTGGTTTTGTTGTATTGGCACAGCTCGATAGCGTACTCTACGGCCGAGTTTCCGCCGCCGACGACCAGCACCTTTTCGCCGCTGGAACAGGAGTTTAGATTAAAATTTACGACTCCGTTTAGCGAAGGCGGGATTTTATAGTCCGGCTTGTTTGGACGCCCCATCTTACCGATGCTTATCATCACGTTTTTGGCCTTGTAGTCGCCCTTTGCGGTGTGCACGAAAAACAAATCGTCCTTTTTTTTCACGCTTTCGACCTCGGAGTTAAAAACCGCTTCTATCTCGTCGTGGTCTAGCAGCTTATCAAAATAATCAAGCGTGCTTTCTTTCGTGCCGTCCTCAAAGGACACGATGCCGTGGATGGTGCTATCTTGACCTTTGTACTCCTTGTCCACGCGCTTGTTGTCTTTGTAAAATTTACGTATCGTTTGACTGTGATTGTCGCCCTTTTCGAGAAGCAAGACTTTTTTTAATCCGTTCGCCCTAGCCTCTACGACGGTCGCGATACCGCAAGGACCGCCGCCGATAACGATAATATCGTAAACATCGCTCATTAATTTTCTCCGATTTTGATAATTTTTCATTAATGTAGCGAAAATTGGATTAAATTTTAAGAAATTCGCGAAATTTGGGGTAAATTTAATCCAAAAGCGCAAAAAGCGGCTAAATTTAAAAGAAAAAGGCTGGCGAGAGCAAATTCGACTCGTTTAGATTCCGTAAATTTACGAGCCAAATTTGAGCCTTGCTAAATTTTATAAATTTAACGCGTCAAATTTAATAGGCGCAAATTTCATCAAAATTTACGCCCGCTAAAGCTAAATTTTCTTTAAAAACTCAGCGATCAAAAACGCTAGTTCTAGCGACTGATCGGCGTTTAGGCGCGGATCGCACTGCGTCTCGTACCTGTGGGCTAGATCGTTTTCGTTTAGTTTAAACGATCCGCCCGTACACTCGGTCACGTCCTGCCCAGTCATCTCTAGATGCACGCCGCCCGCATGCGTGCCTTCTGCTCTATGTATTTCAAAAAAGCTCTGCACTTCGGCTAGGATTTTGTCAAATTCGCGCGTTTTGTAGCCGTTTGCGGCTTTTATCGTGTTGCCGTGCATCGGATCGATGCTATAGACGATATTTAGGCCTTCGCGTTTTACTTCGCGTAGGATTTTAGGCAGTCGCTCGCCGATTTTGTCAGCGCCCATTCTGATGATTACGTTTAGTCTGCCCGCTTCGTTTTGAGGATTTAGCGCATTTGCGAGCGCGATGACGTCCTGCGCGGTAGCGTTTGGTCCGATCTTTACGCCTAGAGGATTGTGCACGCCGCTTAAAAAATGCACGTGAGCGTCGTTTACGCCGCGAGTACGCTCGCCGATCCAGAGCATATGCGCCGAGCAGTCGTACCAGTCGCCGGTGAGGCTATCCTCTCTAGTGAGCGCCTCCTCGTACGGCAGCAAAAGCGCCTCGTGCGAGGTGTAGACCTTGGTTTCGCTAAGCGCGGGAGTATTTGAGGCGTTTATGCCGCAAGCCCCCATAAACGCTAGAGTTTGGCTCAGCTGCCTAGCTAGCTCGCCGTATTTAGCGTCAAGCTCGGGTTTTTTGATAAAGCCTAAGTTCCAGCGATTTACCTCGTGCAGATCGGCTAGACCGCCGCGAGAAAAGGCGCGAAGAAGGTTCATCGTGGATGCGCTTTGATAATACGCCTCGATCATGCGGTTTGGATCGGGCACGCGGGCATCCGGGTTAAATTCAAAGCCGTTTATGATGTCGCCGCGGTAGCTGGGTAGCTTTACGCCGCCTTGCTCCTCGTAGTCCGAGCTTCTAGGCTTGGCAAACTGACCCGCCACGCGCCCTACTTTTACGACGGGGCAGCGTCCGGCAAACGTCAAAACGATCGCCATTTGTAGCATTACCTTAAACATATCGCGGATATTTACGGCGTTAAAATTTGAAAAACTCTCCGCGCAGTCGCCCCCTTGGAGCAAAAACGCCTCGCCGCTACAAACTTTTGCAAGGTCTTGCTTTAGATTTCTAGCCTCGCCGGCAAAAACTAGCGGCGGCATCGTCTTTAGCTTATCCTCGGCCTTTTTTAGCAAGACCTCGTCGGGGTAGCTAGGCTGCTGCAAGATATTAAATTTTCTCCACGAATCTCTACTCCACATCTTTAAACCTTTTTTAAAAATAACCCCGATTTTAGCTAAAAGAACTTTTATTACAGATAAAATTTCAAATTTTAGCCTCAAATTTGCCCTCGCTGCGCATTTTTGAGCCACATAAGCTTTGATTAACGACAAATAAATATAATTTCGCCAAAAAAGCGGAAAAATGCAAGACAAAAATCAAACCAAAATCGGCTTCATCTACGGCCTGTCGGTCTTTATGATCTGGGGCGTTTTTCCTATTTATTTTAAACAACTCAGCGCGCTTTCGGCTACCGAGATCGTCGCTCACCGCATCCTTTGGTCGGTGCTGCTTTTGTTTTTACTGCTCAAATTTGGCCGCAAACTAGGCGCCGCAAAGAAAATTCTAAGCAACAAGAAAACCACGTTTTGGCTATTTGTCACGGGTGTTCTCATCGCCGCCAACTGGTGGATCTACGTCTACGCCGTAAATATCGGCAAGATCGTGGAAACTAGCCTGGGATACTTCATAAATCCGCTCGTAAATATGCTCCTTGGCGTGCTGATTTTAAAAGAAAAGCTATCGCGCGCGGGCAAATTTGCCATCGCTATCGTCTTTGTCGCTATCGGCGTGCAAATTTACGACGCGGGCGGCCTACCTATCATATCTATCATTTTGCCTATCACGTTTGGATTTTATTCGCTCATTAGAAAGCGCCTTAGCGTGCCATCTTTAGAGGGGCTTTTCGTCGAGACCGCACTCATAGCTCCTATCGCGCTTGTTGCGCTATTTTTCGTCGCCGCTAGCGGGCAAAATCACTTTAGCTTTTCGTGGTTTGGGCTTTTGATCGCTCTTTGCGGGCCTGCGACCGTAGTGCCGCTTTTGCTTTTTAACTCGGCGGCTACTAGGCTAAATTTGAGCACGATCGGCTATTTGCAGTATATCTCGCCTTCGATGCAGCTTTTGCTTGCCGTTTTTTACTACGGCGAGCAAGTTAGCGCGCTTAAGGCGCTGTCGTTTTTGCTGATCTGGAGCGCGCTGGCGGTGGTTAGCTTTAGCGCGATTTATAGTAAAAAAAGCAAAATTTCAGTATAACCGCAAATTTAAATCAAAAAAGGAAAAACAATGTCATCTATCGCATTTTACGCCGTCATCTGCGTCATAGCCGCGCTAGTGCTCTACGCGCAGATACAAAAAACAACGAGAAAGATCGACGAGAACGGCACTTTAGCAAACAACTCCCCCGAGGCCGCGCGTCAAATTTCGGTGCAAAAGTACAAGGATTTTTGCGAGATCATTAACGGCGAGCTAAGAGAACTAAAGATGAAAGCGCTCTACGACGACGCCCTAAAAAACGAGGATCTAAAAGAAAAATTTTTAGAAAGCCTAAGCGAGATGAGCAAGAAGCTGACGTTTATCGAGACGATGAACACCGCTAGAAACCCCGACAAATGGGAAAGCGAGCTCTTTGAGGTGCTTAGCCGCCTAGACGATCTCGTCACGGAAAATTTCAAAGACGGCGAGCGCGCGGGCGACGAGATCAGACAGCGTCTGGGCGCGGAGTTTAGCAAGCTACAAAATTAAATCTTAAGTAAAAACGGGGTAATATCGCTTTTTTGATTTAACTCTATCTTTCTAAGGAAAAAACGGATGAGCTATACCAAAAAAGACCTCGTAACCGCTGCAAATTTAACCAAAGACGAAATTTACCATTTCCTAAATTTAGCCAAGGAGTTTAAGGCATTAAACAACTCCGAGACCAAAAAAGCAAAGTCGCTCTACGGCAAAACGACCGTAAACGCCTTTTTCGAAAACTCGACTAGGACGCGAACGAGCTTTGAGATCGCGGCTAAGCGCCTCGGAGCCGACGCGATAAATTTCACCGCCTCAAACTCCAGCACCAAAAAGGGCGAAACGCTCATCGACACCGTCCACAACATCGTCGCGATGAAAACGGACGTCGTAGTCGTACGTCACTACAGCTCGGGCGCGGCTAAATTTATCGCCCAGAACACGGACGCTCACGTCGTAAACGCAGGCGACGGCCTAAACGAACACCCTAGCCAAGCGCTGCTTGATCTTTTTACCATACTGGAAAATCGCGGCAGCCTAGAAAATCTCACGGTCGCCATCATCGGCGATATCTTTCACAGCCGCGTAGCGCGCTCAAACATCTACGTCCTAAAAACGCTCGGAGCCAAGGTTAAGCTCTTTGGCCCGCCGATGTTTTTAACGGGCATGGAGGCTTTCGGCTGTCAAATTTGCTCCGATATGCGCGAGGCCGTCGAGGACTCGGACGTCATCATCATGCTGCGTATCCAGCTCGAGCGCCAGGATGATGAGATAGCATTTCCGTCCGTACGCGAATACTCCAAATTTTTCGGCCTAACCGCTAGCAAAATGCAATACGCCAAAGATGGCGTCATGATCCTGCACCCGGGCCCGATAAACCGCGGCGTCGAGATAAACTCCGACGTAGCCGACGATCCGCGCTACTCGCACGTGCTAAATCAGGTCGAAAACGGCGTCGCCGTCAGGATGGCGATCCTAGATACTCTCATCAAAAACAAAGGCGCAAAATGAAAACTCTCATCAAAAACGGCACGATCGTAAATCATAACGGCTCGCAAAAAGCAAACGTCCTGATAGAGGGCGACAAGATAGCTCTAATCACCGCTGACGAACCTACGGCTGACAAAGTAATAGACGCTAGCGGCAAGCTAGTAATGCCGGGCCTCATCGACATGCACGTGCATTTTCGCGACCCAGGCCTTGAGTACAAAGACGATATAAACACGGGCTCTGAAACCGCGGTCGCGGGCGGCGTAACCACCTGCTGCCCGATGGCAAATACAAATCCCGTAAACGACAACGCCGTCGTCACGCGCGATATGGTAGCTAAAGCTAGAGCTCGCGGCCTCATCGACCTACTGCCTATCGGCGCGATAACTAGCAAGATGGACGGCAAAAAGTGCGTAGAGATGGGCGATATGACGCAGGCGGGCGCAGTGGCGTTTAGCGACGACGGCCTGCCCGTAGCTAGCAGCGACGTGATGAGATACGCGCTTGAGTACTCAAAGCACTTCGGCAGCTTCGTCATCAACCACTCCCAGGACTGCTCGCTATGCCGCGGCGGCCACATGAACGAGGGCCGCGTCTCGGCGATACTAGGCATCAAAGGCATGCCGCGCGAGCAAGAAGAGATCATGGTCTCGCGCGATCTACTGCTAGCCAAGCTCACGGGCGGCCACATCCACATCGCGCACGTTAGCTCCGAGTGGTCGCTAAAGCTCATCGCGCAGGCTCGCGCAGCCGGCATAAACGTGACCTGCGAGGCGACGCCGCACCACTTTACCTACACCGAGGACGAGCTACTAGGATATGATACGAACTTTAAAATGTCGCCGCCGCTTCGCACCAGATCAGACGTGGACGCGATCAGAGAGGGGCTAAAAAGCGGCCTAATCGACGTCATCGTCACCGACCACGCCCCGCACCATAACGACGAGAAATTTTTAGAATTCGACAAGGCGCCTTTCGGTATCCTTGGCCTACAAACCCTCGTGCCTATGACGCTAGATCTAGTTAGAGACGGCGTGATAGACTACGAGAAAATGGCGGCTCTGACGTCTTATAACGCGGCTAAAATTTTAAAACTAAAAGACAAAGGCGTGATCGCGGAGGGCTACCTCGCCGACATCGCGATAATCGATCCGGGTTTCGAGTATCTCTACGACAAAAACCTAAATAAATCAAAATCCCAAAACTCCCCGCTGCTAGGCAAGATGCTAAAAGGCGCGGCGGTAATCACGATAAAAAGCGGAAAAACGGTGTTTGAGTTTCCAAACGTCGTGGCGTGATCCGATCAAATTTAGCGTAAATTTGAAATTTGACTTTGCGGCGGTCAAGGCTGCCACGAGGTCAAATTTTAACAACGACTAAAACAAAATTTGAAACCATAAGGCGAGCATCGTAAAATAAACCCGCGACCAAAACCGTCAAAATACAAAGTAGCGGTTTTTGAAAACATTTTTATCGCTTATGTCGTCGCCTCTTTTGGGATTTTTATCATCCCCGAGGATATATTATCTAGTTGCAAAATTTGCCGCAGTTTCGTAGAAGTTATGAAACAGATCTTTCCAAATATCCAAATTTTTAGCGATATAAGTCCGTTTAAGCAAGAGATACAATTTTACGCGAGCTATATGTGGGTGCTTGGGCTGCTACTGGCGATAATTTTGAGTGCATTATTCGTTATTTCCGGTAAACGCAAAGCTCCGAACATAAGCTGGCCGATATCGATGCTTGGTCTTATACTTAGCGCATTTATTATATATGATTATTTCTTTGGTTGCGTAGGCGTAGACGGCATAGTTTTACAGGGCGGAACTCGTATCGAGATAACATTTGATACAAAATTTGAAATATTTGCCGTCATAACGGTTTTTCAACTTTTTTTCTCTTTACTTGGACTGTTTTTATCGGTCGTCTTGTTGCGAGATTTATTTTTTAAGATTTTCTACCTGGAAAAAGAGAGCAAATAAATTTAAATCAGTTTAAAATTTGCGGTTTTGATATCGGCAAATTTGCCTTGTCGCCGCACAGTTTCGACGACTCTATTCAACCCGCCAAATTTACGACCGACTGCCGAGCAAATTTAACCGCCGAATTTATCAAAATTTAGAAGTCGAAACAGACAAATCCACGCCGCCGCGCCGGCTCAATCGATGATAAAAAACCGATCAAGCCCGCCGCAAGCGACGCAAATTCGTCAAATTCGGTTCAAATTTAGCCTCACGCGTCCTTGCCGTTTATCGCGTACGCCGAGCGTAAAAACACGTCCGTGCCAGATAGCAGCGCGCTCTCGTCAAAGTCAAACGCGCCGTTGTGATGCCCTGCGGCGAGCTTGGTGCCGATCATCAGATAGCCGCTCTTGCCGCCTGCTTTTTGCACGGCGTGCATAAAGTGCGCGAAGTCCTCGCAAGCGCCGAAATTTAGATCCCGCACGATGAGCTCGTCCTTGATAAAAGGCGACTGGCGCGCGGCGCGCTCGTAGATATCGGTGATCTCCTCGCTGCTATCGCCTCCGCTCGTGCCGCCGGTTAGCTTCACGTCGTACTGCACGCCGTACATCTGCGCGACGCCCGCGACGATATCCATGCATTTTTGAAACATAAATTCATTTAGCTCGGTCGTTTCGCCGCGCGTTTCGCAGGCGATGTAGCCGTTTGGCGCGATGACGTTTCGCCCCTCGCCCGCTCGCAAAACGCCCACGTTTATACGCGTGACGCCGTCGGCATGTCGCGTGATACCGTGCATGGCTAGAGCCGCCTGGGCTGCGGCTAACAGAGCGTTTGCGCCTTCTTGCGGAGCGCCCGCCGCGTGAGCCGATCTACCCGTGAAATTTACGTCAAATTTCGACGTCGCAAGAAGCTTGTTCGTACCGCAGATGATGCCGCCGCTAGTCTTTGCCTGAAAGCCGATATGACCGCCCAGCAGGTAGTCCACGCCCTCTAGCACGCCTGCTTGCTCCATCGGCACGGCGCCTCTGGTGCCCTCCTCGGCGGTTTGAAATATAAATCTAAATTTGCCTTTAAAATCGTCCAAATTTTGCGCGATGAGTTTAGCCATCGCAAGGCCGATCGTGATGTGACCGTCGTGCCCGCAGGCGTGCGTGATGCCGTCTATATCGGCTCTAAAGCCCTCTTTAAACGGCCTGTGCGCCTCATCCTTGCTCTCGGTCACGTCCACGCCGTCGATGTCGAATCTAAACGCAAGCGTCTTGCCCGGCCTGCCCGTATCAAGCTCGGCCACCACGCCCGTTAGCCCATCCTCCATCACGGGTAAAAACTCGCGCTCGTCGGCGCTTAGCAGGCTTTTTGCGCGCTCTAGATATTTTTCTTTATCTTTTTTGCTACCAAGACCCGCTCTGGCTTCCGGCTTCATTATCTCGCGTCCCATTTTTAGGCTGTAGCCGAGCTTTTTTAGCTCGCTAGCGATCTTTGCCGTCGTAAAAAACGTGAAAAATCCGGTCTCGGGATGCGAGTGAAAAAACCGCCTATTTTTCACCATTTCGTCTTTTAGCGCTTCGACTTTTGCTGCTACATTGTCCATTTTTGCTCCTTAAAATTAAAATTTTATTATTTTTCTTAAGGCTAGATTATACATCAAGATTAATTTTAAAAGCTTAAATTTGAGCCGAATAATGATAAATTTAATACTGATTTTTTGCAAACCGACTGTTTGGCGTAAATTTGATTTTTTGCCAGTGAATACTTTGGTCGTTTTTTAAACCGCGATTTGCACCAAAGCGGTGCGGGTACTGCGAGGTAAATTTATATTTTGACTGAGCGATTTTTAAGACAAAATTTGGGCTATAAATTTGAGTTCAAATTTAAAATTCGCGCCAAATTTGAACTCAAATTTACAAAAAGAGACAAAAAGGCAAATTTGACTTCGGTCGCCGCGCGGACCGACTAACCGCAAACAAACTCCGTGCAAAAGCTCAAATTTACCCCTTAAACAGCTTATTTTATGCTATTTTTTAGCTTCATTATCCGCTCGTAGGATTCCTCGATACGCTCTTTTGGTATCTGCTTGGCGCCCACCGCGTCCACGACTAGCTGCGTGACGAGCTCCGCGGTCCTGCGCCCGTCTATCTTGTAGTCGCTAAAGAGCATCACGTCGCCGCCTGCGTTGATAAAGTTTATCACCTTTTCTTGCAGCGTAAAGTCCTTTAGTCCGCCCATGAGCATGTCGTCGCTGATGACTACGCCGTCAAATTTTAGCTCGCCGCGCAGCAAGCCGTCGATAACGGCGGGTGAGAGCGAGGCCGGCAGCTCGGCGTCGCGCTGCATGAGGTAGATGTGGCCGACCATTATCATTTTAGCTTCGTTTTTGCGAACCGCGTCAAAATACGGCTTAAGCTCGCCGTAGTCGAAATTTTCTATCACGACCTTTGCCGTGTGGCTGTCAGCCTCGACGTTGCCGTGGCCCGGGAAGTGCTTCATTGACGCTATCACGCCGCGAGCTTGCGAGGCCTTCATAAACTCGCTCGCATACAGCGAAACCTCGTCTATATCGGCGCTAAACGCCCTGCCGCGCGAGCCGATGATGGTGGATTTTGGATTTAGCACGTCGGCCACGGGAGCGAAATTTACGTTTACGCCGACGTCTTTTAGCTGCTGCGCCATCTTAGCGTAAAGCTCGCCCGCAGCGGCTAGATCGAGCGTTTTTGCCACTTTTTGCGCCGAGATAAAGGTCTCAAAATCTTCTTTATCCTTAAATCTCGTGACCCGTCCGCCCTCCTCGTCGATAGCGATAAAAATGCCCTCTTGAGCCTCTTTAAATGCGCTTGTTAGCGCCTTGAGGTTCTTTTTGTCCGAGATATTTTTACCGAGCAGCATCACGCCGCCAAAACGCTGATATTTGGCCTCCGAGACGGCTTCTTTGGCGGTTTTGGGATCAGAGCCGTTGAAGCTGACCATTATCATTTGGGCTATCATTTTGCGAAGCGTCGGTTTTTCTTGTGCTTGCGCATCGGCGGCGTTTAGCGCAGTCGGCAAACCCGCTAAAAATAGCGCTGAAAAAAGCGCGGCGATAAATTTTTTCATATTTTTCCTTTTTTCTTTTTGCAGATTTTACACTATTTTGGATAAATTTAAGGACTCTTAGCGCGGTTTGGACGCGCGGGCAGACTAAAGCAACAAAATTTGAAATCTATAAATTTCTTGCAAGGTTGCAAGCGGGATAAAGCTTAAAGACAAACAAACACTAATAAAAAATAATGCAAATTTGATCTTGGAGGCTTTGGCAATACTCTTACTTGATTGATATTTATGTTTGGGCGGTATGGATATTGTTGTTTTTATTTTTCTTTGCTAGCAAAAACGATATAAACAGAGTAGGCAAACATCGTACCAAATTTAACTTTTTTAAAATTTGCGAACAAAATTCGTTCAGGATTGGAGTTTTTAAAATTTAAGCCCAAAGCAGACAAATAACGGTCATACAAACCAAATTTACCTGCACCGCAAAATGCGCTTTTTAGCCAAATTTTATTTTTTA
>RBWB01584242.1_pt1 | contig 10436 bp, 10 predicted proteins | sample 2014201 | NCBI WGS metagenome assembly RBWB01 (sample SAMN10133834, study PRJNA383868) | Human oral metagenome, whole genome shotgun sequencing project. | isolation source: supragingival plaque isolated from 88 juvenile twins | host: Homo sapiens | place: Australia
TAAAAAAAATATTTATGGAAAAAAATTTTGATGTGATAATAATCTGAGCTTGAAGCGCAGGATATCCAGCAGGAATGTATGCTTCAAGATACAAAATGAAAAATATTATAATTTGAGCTCAGCCAGGTGGAGCCCTAGCTATGTCACACAAAGTAGAGAATTATCCATGAACTATTTCAGCTCCTGGAAGAGTTATAATGGAAAATTTTAGAGAGCATGCAATAGCATCTGGAAGCACTTTATTGGCAGAAATGGTAACAGAATTAAAAAAAGAAAATGATATTTTTAAAGTAAAAACTTCTGCTGGAAAAAATTTTTATTCAAAATATGTGATTTTAGCAACAGGAAATAGTTACAAAAAGCTTGGTTGTCCTGGAGAAAAAGAATTTTTATGAAAGTGAGTAAGTTACTGTGCTACTTGTGACTGAATGTTTTTCAAAAATAGAGATGTAATTGTTGTTTGATGAGGAAATACAGCAGTTACTGAAAGTTTATATTTATCTGAAATTTGTAACAAAGTTTATATTCTAAACAGAAGTTATGTCTTCAAAGCTGAAAATATTTGGCTAGAACAAGCAAAAAAGAAAGAAAATATAGAAATTATTTTAAATGAGGAAGTAGAAGAAATAGTTTGAGATACTCTTTGAATGACTTGAGTAAAGCTAAAATCTGGAAAAGAATTAAAAGCTGAATGAATTTTTATAGCAATAGGTTCATTACCTAATACTTCTTTAGTTGATGCTCTAAATCCAGAAAAAGATGATGAGTGATGTTTAGTTGTTGACAAAAGACAAGAAACATCTATAAAATGACTTTATGCAGCTGGTGATGTGACTACAAACAGCAACAAGTTTAAGCAAACAATTATGTCAGCAGCAGAATGATGTCTTGCAGCTGATAGTATTCATGAAGATGTATTGAAACAATAAAAAAATATGCAAAAGTATTGCATATTTTTTTTACTTTGAATTCAGATTATCTTGAATAAAGTTTATAAAGTCTCGTGAAGTTTCAAAATTTAAGTGAACAGATGCATATCTGATGTATGAAACTTCATCTAATTGTTTCAATTCATCTAAAACATCTTTTCAAATCTCTTTTGAAGTGATTTCAGATTTTTTTGACCAATTATTTTCAAGTCTAGTAATTATTTCATTTATTTCTAAAATAGAAATATTTCTTTTGTTTGTAGCTTTAATAATACTATCTTGTAGTTTTTCTTTTTCATATTTTTCTTTTCTATTCATAGATTTTTCCACTATTATGCTGAAAACTTCTATTTTTTCATAAGTTGTAAATCTGTTCCCACAATTTTCACAAAGCCTTCTTCTTCTGATAACACTACCATTTTCAGAGGATCTAGAATCTAAAACTCTTGTATTTTCGTTTCAACAATTATTGCAATGCATATATTTTTTTTGAGAATATTTAAAATATTTATCATATTCTAACAAAATTCATTTTTTTTTCAAATTTTAATTTCTTATTGCTACTTTTTTTAAATATTTTTCAGCCTCAGATTTAAGTTCTTCTAATTCCATTCTAGAAAAGCTTTCTCACTGAAAATTTGGATTTAAAGTAATTCAAGGCCTAAAATTTTGTAGAAAATATGATTTTGCATTTTTTATGTATTTTGCGATATTTCAAATATTTTCTTTAGAATGTACTCATTTTATAACTGTTGTTCTGAATTCATAATTTATGTTTGAATTTAGGATTATGTCAATAGATTTCAAATAATTTGTTTCATCAAGCTCTACTCAAGCAACTTCAGAAAATTTTCAGATTTCTTGTTTTATATCCATGGCTATATAGTCGACCATTTTTTCGGCTAAAAGCTTTTGTAAAATATCTGGATCCCTACCATTTGTATCCAACTTTACTAAAAATCACATTGATTTTACTTTTTTACAAAATTCAAATAAATCTTTTTGCATAGTCGGTTCTCATCAACAAATAGATACTCATGACAGTTGTCATTTTCTTGATTCCAAAAAATTGAAAATAGCCTTTTGAGGAATTATATTTGTTTTGAGTTTTGCTATTTTTTCTGGTAAAACAAACTCACTATTATGACAATAATCACAACGAAAGTTGCATCACAATGTAAAAATCACTGAACAAATTTCTCAAGGAAATTCTATGAGAGAAAACCTATTTATTCAGGAAATAAGCATTTTTTTAAATATTTATTTATAAAAATTTTTGAAAGTTAATATTTTTTATTGAAAGTTAATATTTTTTATAAATTTAAATTAACAATATTTGTCTATAAAGCTTTTGTTTGATACATTTTCTTTAAAATATTTTCTAGAGTAAAATTCAGATTTTTTTCAAGTGTTGAAACTTGAAACTGGTCTATGGTATCCCATAACTCTTGTGTAAATTTCACATTTTGTTCTTTGAATTGTTTCCATAATTTTAATAAATTAAAAAATAAATTATACTTTTGTTTCCAAGATTTCTTTCATTTTTAGCTCATCATCTGTGTGTTTTTTTCTGATTTGTATATCAAATTTTTCTCATTTGTATCAGATTTCCTCATCACACAGAGGACAAAAGTCATGTTCTCAATTTATATATCAATGCTTTGGACAAATTGAAAATGTTGGAGAAATAGTTATATATGGCAATTGATAATTTTCCAAAACACTTTTTACAAATTTTTTACAACTTTGTCAATTTTCGAGCCTTTCTCACATATATAAATGCAAAACTGTTCAACCTGTATATTTGCATTGAAGTTCATTTTGTTCTTCTAGTGCTTCAAATGCGTCATCTGTAAATCAGACTGGAATTTGGGTTGAGTTTGTATAATATGGAGCTTCTAAGGTTCCTGCTTGAATGATATCTGGAATTTGCTTTTGGTCTTCTTTTGCAAACCTATAAGTTGTTCATTCAGCTGGAGTTGCCTCAAGATTGTAAAGATTTCATGTTTCTTCTTGGTATTTTTTTAATTTTTCTCTCATGAAATCTAGTATTTCCAGAGCAAATTCTTTTCAGTATTTTGTAGTCATATCATCTTTTCAATCTGTAAAATTCAATATTGCCTCATTCATTCCATTTAATCAGATTGTAGAAAAATGATTTCTATATGACCTTAAATATCTGAGAGTATAAGGATAAAGTCAAGCATTTAACCATTTTGTTATTACTTGTCTTTTTGTTTCCAAAGACTCTTTTGCTCTGTCCATTAAGTAAGCTACTCTTGCTTTAAATCATTTTACATCTCATTTAAAATTATATCAAATTCTAGCCATATTTATAGTCACAACTCATATACTTCAAGTCATTTCTGCACTTCCAAAAAGTCAATTTCACCTTTTTTCAAGTTGTGTTAAATCAAGTTGAAGTCTACAACACATTGATCTAACTGCTCCAGGAGTGTAAGCATCTGGATTTTTTACTTTTGAAATAGTTCAGTCCTCATTTTTTACTTTTTTAAATTGGCTTCAAACAAAATTTTGAAAATATGGAAGTCAATATTTAGCTGTCATTTCAAATAGTAAATCTATGTCTGGGTCATTCCAAGGGAAATCTGGAGTTATATTGTAAGTTGGAATTGGAAAAGTGAAAACTCTTCATTTTCTATCTCACTTGATATAAACCTCTATCAAAGCTCTGTTTATGATTTTCATTTGCTCTTCAAGCTCTCAAAATTTTTTCTCATAGTATCAATTTTCTATTCATCACAAAAATAATGCTTTATCTTTCAAGTCTTCAGGACAAGTCCAATCTAAAGTAATATTTGTAAAAGGAGTTTGAGTTCACCATCTGCTAGGAACATTTAACCCAAAAATAAAGTTTTGCATTTGTTGGTAAACATATTCATAAGTTTTTTTATAAATATATTTTTTTCTCTCTTGTTTTTTAAATTTTACTTTTAGTTCATCAAGTTCTGCTCAAAGTTGTTTTTGATATTTATGAACAAATGGAGCAAGATATGTGTCAAATGATGAAAATGCTTGTGCTCAAGCCCATTCATTTTGCAAAGTTCAAAGGAAATTTATCATTTGATTTACTGCTGATTGTAAATTTTTTGCTGGTGAAGAGTCAACTCTGTTATCACTTCAGTTAAATCACTCTTCAAGTAAAGCTCTCAAACTCCAACCTGCACAATATCAACAAAACATATCTAAATCATGAATATGATAATCTCAATTTCTATGTAGATTTCAAATTTCTTCAGGATAAATATGTGAAAGCCAATAGTTTGCTGTTACTTTTCAAGAAATATTTAAAATCATTCATCAAAGAGAATAACCTGAGTTTGCATTTGCATTTACTCTCCAATCAAGTTTGTTTAAGTATTCATCCATTGATTCTCAAACTTCAACAACAACTTTTTTATTTTCTTTTTTTTCTAAATAATTTTTAAATGTATTTGTCACCTCTTGTAAGCCATTTCAATCAAGAGTATCAAAAATCATTCAAAGTACATCAACAACATTTGGAATAGTTCAAACAAACTTAATTCCTAAATCAGAAACAATTGAATCTGTAAGTTTTCAAATATTTACTTCTTTTAGTGTTCCAGAAGCTTCTACAGCCCTTTTTATACTTGAAAATATTTTTTGTTTATCAAAACTCACAATTGCTCAATTTTTCTTCATTATTTTGTAAACAGCCATAACAAAATATTAAAAGTTAAACAATATATAGTAGCAAGTGACTTGATTATATACAATATATAGATAAATGCAAATATTTTTTTAAAAAATACAAAAATGCCTAAGCAAAAATAAAAAGACCTGATAGACAATCAGATCTTTTTATTTATAATTAATTTTATTTTAAAATTTTGAAAGAATTTACTATTTCATCTAATTTATATTCTTCATCATCACCTAATATAGTTCATTTTGTAATAATGTAAGCTAATTTTTTATCATTTTCAAAAATATATTGTTCAAGCTTCATAGTTAAATTAGTTTTGTCATTTGTAAGTTCATAAGAAACTTTGTACCACTTTGAACCATTTATTTCAACTGCTTCTTTTTTAAGATCTTTTAGTTTAAATTCTTTTTCTATTAATTCTACACTTAAGCCAAAATATTCTTTTAAGTTTTTTAAGCTTGTTTGTGAATAATCTTCTGTTGCAACAGATACTGAAGAACCACTATTTAGATTAACAAAAGATATATCTACTTCATGTTCATAAACATCCTTTTTTACTAAAATATCCTCATCTTTTTTAGAAGATACTTTGTATGTTTTGTTTTTATTTACATAAGTTATAAATTTATCTGTATTAATTTCAGAAAAGAAATTTCAATTCAAAATTTTATGATCTATTTTTGCTTTAAAATACTTAAAAATATCATAATAATCTCACTTGTAAGTTTTTAGATAATTATCAAATATTTTTTGAAATTTTAATAATTATTCTTCTGAAAGGTTTTGTACTCTTTCATCTATCTTCTCTATAAATTCTCTTCATTTTTCTGTTTCTTCAAGTTTTGCTCTAGAATCAATTAAATCAAAAGTTATAGTTTTAAAATCTAGATTATTTCAAGTAACTCCACTTGCAAAAGAATTATTTACAAAAATAAATACTGAAACTACAGCCAAAACTGTTAAAAATATTTTTCTTTTCATATTATAAAAAGTTAAAAAAATAAATATGCCAAATTATTGTAGCATATTTATTACCTTTTCCAAATTTATTAATAATTTTCTATTGAAAATTTTTCTAATTCTTTGTTTTCAAAATATATTTTTTCATCTGATTCATAAATCTTTGTTGGCATAAAATCGAGTTCATAAACTATTTTTTGATTTTTTGTTTTTGGATCATAAAATAAAATATAGTTTTTAGAATTTTTAAGTCAAAATCTAGATTTTTTTTCTGTGTCAGAGCCTGAAACAACTCAAATATATCAAGTTTTATAAAAAATAAAATCATTAAATAAAGAAAAATATTCTAATTCATTTTTATCTTTATATAAAACAAAAGCTCCCTTATTTTCAGAATAAAATATAAAATTTCAAAGAGAAATTTTAGAATAATTTATTTCAAGTTTTGTTTCAAAATTTTTTACAAATCAGCTTAGTTCTGAGTAAATATACTTTTTTTCTCAGATTTCTATAAAAAATAATTTTTCTTGTCAAAATATTTCTGAAACTTTTAAATCTTTTTTCAAAACCACATCAAAATATCACAAAACATCACCAGAATGCTTCAATTCAAGTTTTTCTCAAACTATATTGAAATAAAATTTTTCTCCAGAAACATTGAAATATGCATAATTTGTATTTTTATCTCTTATTTCCTGTATTTTTCCAGTGTTTGAAGTTTTTTCTTTTTCTTTTTCAATTTTTGTAAAAATAATTTTATTTTCTTCTAGAGCTCAAGACTGATTTGTATTTTCAATTCTTTTTGTTTCTTGCCTAAAAATAAGATAAACAAGTCAAACAAAAACTATTAAAACTAAGAGCAAAAATCAATAAAGTCTGTTTTTCATATTTTTAAAATATTTAATAATTTTTTATAATAATATTTATTTTCTTGAAAAATACAAAAATTTAACTAAAATAAATATATTAATTTCTAAAAAAAATAAAAATGCTTATAAATGGAAGAGAAATAGCAGAAAATATTTACAATGAGCTAAAAAAAGAGATATCTGAACTAAGCCAAAAACCAAAAATGGCTGTGATTTTGGTTTGAGAAAATTCTCCAAGTATGAGATATATAGAGCAAAAAAAGAAATGGGCTGATTTCGTTTGAATAGATTTTGAATTGATAAATTATCCTACAAATGTCTCAGAAAAAGAAGTTTTAGGAAAAATAAAGTCATTAAATAATGATGAAAAAATTCATTGATTTATGGTCCAACTTCCTCTTCCAAAACACATAAATGAAAAAAAAGTTCTAAATGCAATTAATCCTAAAAAAGATATTGATTGATTCCATCCAAAAAACCAATGAAAAGTTTTGATTTGAGACAAAACTTGATTTGTGCCTTGTACTCCAGCTTGAGTTATGGAAATTTTAAATTATTTGAAAATAAATTTAGAATCAAAGGTTGTGACAGTTATTTGAAGAAGTAATATAGTTTGAAAACCTACAACTTCTCTACTTATAAATGCATGAGCAACAGTTATAAGTTGTAACAGCAAAACAAAGCATCTAAGAAGATATACAACTATTTCAGATATCGTGATTGTAGCAGCTTGAAAACCTGAACTTTTAAAAGTTGACATGATAAAATTTTGATGAATAGTAATAGATGTATGATTTACTGTTATAGATGGAAAAGTGTATTGAGATGCTGATACTGAATTAATAAACATAGTTTGAAACAAAATAACTCCTGTTCCAGGTTGAGTTTGAGTTTTGACCGTTTGTATGCTTATGAAAAATGTTTTAAAAGCCTTCAAATTACAAAAAGCAAGAAAAATATAATTTTTCTTGCTTTTTTCAAAAAAAGTTTTGACATATTATTTTTTTTTAATAAAATAACCGAGCAATCAGTTAAGTAAATGCGGGTATAGCTCAATTGGCTAGAGCATCTGCCTTCCAAGCAGAGGGTTGTGGGTTCGAGCCCCATTACCCGCTCCATTTAAAATTTTTTTAAGTAAATGGTTTTAGATTGCTTTTTTTAAATCAAAGTTTTATAAAAGTAGAAAGTAGAAGTGAATTTTTCACAAATTTTGTTTCTACATTCTACTTTTTTTAAGTTAATTTGGGTGTATAGCTCAGTTGGTCAGAGCGCACGACTGATAATCGTGAGGTCGGTGGTTCAAATCCACCTATACCCACCATTTAAACGGAGATTGGCGCAATTGGTAGCGCACACGGTTTGGGACCGTGGGGTTGCGAGTTCGAGTCCCGCATCTCCGACCATTTTAAGAAAAATTAAAAATAACTACTAAAAAAATAGTAGTTATTTTTTCTAAATTAAAAAATTTTTTGTAAAAAATATTACAAATAAAATATTTGTAAAGTCAAGAAATATTTTTAAAAGAAGCAGCTTAACTTAGGTAAAAATCATTTTAAAAAATATTTTCTTTTAGGTAAAAAATTTAAAAATCTTGACGAATTTTTAACAATTTTAGTATTAAAAACTTGACTAAAAATTTTTTTCGGTTAAAATAAGTTGACATAATTAGGTGTTAATTTTATTTTATAATTAATTTGTATACATTATGAAAAAAACTACTATAAATAAAGTATCTACTTTAGGTGTAGTTGCTGCTATTTTCACTCTTGTATTATTCAGTAACCCATTAAAGAGTTTAGAACAAGTAGGAGCTACATATTGATATGGATACTGATATGGTTACGGTTCTAGTCCAAATTCTAGCAAATTTCAAGTAGCCAATGATCCTAGAGTAAAAACTGGAGATGAAATATACCAAACTGATACATCTAAAGATAATAAACCATCTGGAAATGACAATAATGGTAAAACTCCATCTACTAATGTAGAAAATGAAGACTCAAATAGAGTAAATGTTACTTTAGATAACTGAAATAAATTTTCTCATAAAAAATTAGATTGTGAATTCTTAACTAACACTTCTAATTTGAACTTTGGTGATGTAAGAGCTGATTCAAAATATTATGGTGATATTTTAGAATTAAAAAATACTGGAATAACTGTTTGAACAACTCCTAATACTTTTGAGCCAGGAAGATACATAACAAAATCTGAATTACTTTGAATGGCATTAAAACTAAATTGTATAGATATTAAAAGTACAAATATAGATTTAACAAGTTCAAAAATAAAAGCTTGGCAATTAAATGTAATGAGAGCTGGATATGAAAACAAAGTTGTTGATAAAATAGATTTCTCAGTAAATGAAAATATCACAAAATATGAAGCTTATAACATACTTCTAAAAGGTGGTGAAATAGAAACTCCAAAAACAGATGTTGTTGAAGCTATGAAATATATTTGAGCTGTTGATGAAAAAGAACAAGTTTACTCTAATTCTAACTTAAAGAGAGAGGAAGCTGCTGAAGTTTTAGCAAATGTTCTAAAAATTTATCAAATGAAAAAATAAGAAATCCCTTAAAAAGGGATTTTTTATTTTTAAGTTTTTAACAGAAAAAAATGTTTGGATTTGATTTTTTTGATTTTTTATAGATAATATAAAAAATATTTTTTAATAATTCTAAAATGAAATTTAGCATAGCAACTGAAAAATTTAAGAAATGACTTGATATTGTAAATCATGCAACAGCAAATATTTCTACTACTCCTATTTTAGAAAATATTTTAATAAGAGTAAATGAAAATAGTGTTATTTTGACTTCAAATAATTTAGAATTAGCTATAGAATATTTTATTGAAGATGTCAATGTTGAAAAAACTGGTTCTTTTTGTCTTCCAAGTAAATTAATTTCAAATTATATTTCTCTTGTAAATGATGATGAAATAAAACTTGAACTTTTAAATGACAACAGTGTAAAAATTTCAAACTGAAGTTCTGTTATAAAAGTAAAATGAATCGAAGCTTCAGAATTTCCTCTGATTCCAAATGTAAAAGAAGAAGTAAGCTTGATTATTCCAGCAAAAATCATAAAAAAATCTATAGATAAAACTCTTTTTTCAAGTGCAGAAGGAAACATCAGACCAACTTTGGCTGGTATTTATGTAAATATAGAAAATAATGAAATTGTTTTTGCCTCAACTGACACTTATAGGCTTTCTGAATACAAAACTGTGATAAACTGAGAAATAAAAAATAATTTTTCCCAAATAATTCCAAGCAAAACTTGTAATCAAATCAGGTCTATTTTATCAGAAAGTGATGATGTAAAAATAGTTTCTGGAGATAATCAAATAGCATTTTTCACTGAAAATATAAATATTTATTCTAGACTTTTAAATGGAAAATTTCCTGAATACTTGCCTTTCTTCCCTTCTACTTATACAATAAAAGCAGAAATTAACAGAACAGACTTAATTCAAGCTTTGAGGAAAGTAAATCTTATCAGTAAAGAAAAAGATTATTATATAAAAATGAGTCTTTCAACTTCTAGGTGAATAGAACTTGAGACTACAGAAACTCAAATTTGAGAATGAGATGTAACTCTAGTTTGAGCTGTGGAATGAGTTGACAATGCTGTTTGAATAAATTCGAATTTCTTGCTTGAGGTTTTATCTGTAATTGAAACAACTCATGTAAGTATTAGCTTTGAAACTCCAAGGTCTGCTATAACTATCTCTCCAATTGATGATCCAGAAAATAAATCAGAAAAAAATGAATTTTTCAGACATATATTAATGCCTTTAAGAATATAAAAATGGATAAAATAAGAGATCTAATTTTAAAAATAGAAAAACTAAAACAAGAACAAAAATACAAAGATGCAATAAATTTGATAGAAGAATCACTAGTAAAATACAACTTTGATTATAGGCTTTATGAAGAGCTTGCTGATATTTATTTGTATAAATGAGAGCTAGACAAAGCTTTGA
>RBWB01584243.1_pt1 | contig 10433 bp, 14 predicted proteins | sample 2014201 | NCBI WGS metagenome assembly RBWB01 (sample SAMN10133834, study PRJNA383868) | Human oral metagenome, whole genome shotgun sequencing project. | isolation source: supragingival plaque isolated from 88 juvenile twins | host: Homo sapiens | place: Australia
GCTTGGTGATGTCCTTTGCACTCCTCATGGTGGCCGCTCTGCTTGCTCTCGCGGCTGTATCCACCACCCGCTCTCGTAGCGAAATGGCAGATGAAAAAGAGGACCTCCTGTCGAGAATCGCTACGGAACAACAGCGCCGTGACGACCTCACTGCCAAAGCGGGTGAACTGGATACAGAAAACAGACAACTACGCCAGGAAGCCGTGGCAGATCCGAAAGTTCGAGCCGATTTACAGGAAGCTGAGCTGGCAGCTGGAGCAATTGCTGTCTCAGGACCTGGTATTCGGGCTCGGGTGAATGATGCAGAAAAAACTCCAGATGGCAGCCGAGTGATTTATGATTCTGATCTAACGCGCTTGGTGAACGGGATGTGGCAGGCAGGGGCTGAGGCAGTTGCCATAAACGGCCATCGCATCACAACTCTCACTCCCATCCGCTCTGCTGGGTCTGCCATAACTGTGGATTATGTCTCGTTGAGCCCGCCCTACGTGTTGGAGGCAATAGGGGACCCTGCTACGCTGCAGGCGCGTTTCGCGCGCACCTCTGCCGCGACGTGGTGGCAGTATCTGCATGACAACTATGGAATTACGTACGAACTTCAAACGGTAAACAGTGACCTGAATCTACCGGCCGACCCTGCGATGACACTTCGTTACACCAAGAGCTGAAGGAGGAAAGAATGTTGGCTTTGCTCGGACTTGCAGCTGGAATCATCATCGGACTGCTGGTCGAACCTGTCCTACCGGTGTTCCTCCAGCCGTATCTACCCATCGCCATCGTGGCGGCGCTGGATGCCATCCTCGGAGGAACCCGAGCCTGGTTGGAGAGAACTTTCTCGGACCGGGTGTTCGCGGTCTCCTTTCTGTCCAACGTTCTCATCGCCGGGCTGATCGTTTTCGTGGGCGATCAGATCGGAGTCGGATCTCAGCTGTCAACCGGGGTCGTGGTGGTGCTCGGGATACGTATCTTCAACAATGCAGCTGCCATCCGTAGGGCGGTGCTTCATGCCTGAGAAGACTCCACGGCGTGCGGCCGGACAGCTCGAAACGGCGGAACCTGACACGTTGTGGCGCGCCTTTTTGAAACCGGGTCGCGGTCAGCTGGTCGTAGGCGCAGTGCTCTGCTTGGCCGCCCTTCTCATCGTGTGGACACTGCGTTCCCAGGCATCACAGCCTGATTACTCCAATCTGCGTCGCACGGACTTGATTCAGCTGTTGGACAACCTCTCAGCCGAAACGCGTCGTCTGGAGTCCGAGGTGCGCGAGCTGACGACAACTCGCGAAGGACTCGTCTCAGGAGCGGCCGGGGTCAAGGCGGCCGATGACGAAACCAGGCACCGGATTGAGCAGATGCAGATCGTGGCAGGAACGGTTCCGGCGACCGGACCGGGGGTCCGGATAACGATTCACGATCCTCAAGGAGCCATGTCTCCGGAGCTGCTGCTGGACGCTTTGGAGGAACTACGTGATGCAGGTTCTGAGGTGATCGAGTTCAATGATGCGATGCGCGTGGTGGCGAGCACCTGGATCGATCGTGACCCGGAGGGGCGTATTGTTGTGGATGGGATTCCGCTGACCACGCCAATCGTCATCGAGGCCATAGGCGACCCTGCAACGCTTGAAGCTGGGGCACGGTTCAGGGGAGGCCTGGTCAGCGAGGTGGAGGGCAGCAGGGTGCAGGGGCAGGTAGAGATCAAGCAGATGACAGAGATTTCTGTTGATTCCGTCGCCTCCCCACGCGTGCCGGAATTCGCCAAGCCGAATTAGCATGGCAGGCTTGTCAAACCGTTGTCCCTCGATAGGCTGGGGACAGCTTGGATGGCGATCAGTACGGAAAGGGGGCCGCCGATGACGGGGGTCAGGAACCACCGCCAGGGGGATCTCATGGATTCGAAGAACGACACCACCAGCGTTCTCGCGGCTCTCACGGACGAGCATCTGTCCGCCATCGGGGGGAGTCTATCGGCGAACGCGGCGGATTTGGCTCCCGGCAACGCGTTGATGATAGTCACCCGAGGCGGTGTGAAGGAGTCGCAGTTTCTGATCGACTCCGATGTGACCACTCTGGGTCGGCACCCTGAATCCGACATCTTCTTGGACGACGTCACGGTTTCCAGGCACCATGCAAAGCTGGTGCGAACGGCTGGTCAGTTGATGTTGGAGGATCTGGGAAGTCTCAATGGCACATACGTCAACAGGGTTCTGATCGACGGTCGTGCCCAACTGCGGCACGGCGACGAGATTCAGATCGGTAAGTACCGGGCAACGATCCTGTTGAGCGAGGCCGGGCGGAGCTGATGCCGGCCGCGCCGCGCACGATCGGTCAAGTTCTGGAATCGATCCGGGGAGAGTTCCCCGACATCTCGGTCTCAAAGGTCAGATATCTGGAGAACGAAGGGTTGATCTCACCGGAGCGGGACCATCCCTCCGGATACCGGCGCTTCTACCCGGCTGATGTCGAGCGGCTACTCTTTGTGCTGCGTGCACAACGTGACAGATATCTTCCTCTCAAGGTGATTCGTGAGGAACTCGCCGCCATGGACAGAGGAGAAGCGCTTCCTGACACCACGGATTCGGCTGTCGCGACAGCACCTCAGACCTCGGAATCGCCTCGCAGACAGATCCGGCAGGCAGGTGCTCAACGACAGCTCTTCACACGCAGGGAACTCCTTTCAGAATCAGGGCTGGGAGAGGCCGCTCTGATCGAGTTGGAGCGATTGAAGGTGATTTCGCACCGGAAAGGCACTCAACGATATGGGAGGGAGATGCTGGCCTTAGCTGTGGCCGCGAAGCGTCTCGGTGACTACGGAGTCGAGCCCCGACAGCTGAGGGTGCTTCAGCAATCCGCATCACTGGAAGCCGCCTTGGTGGAGCAGGCCATCAGCCAATACCAAGGCCGTCAAGGAGTGCCAAAGGAGGTTCTCCGTGAGGTCTACCGACTCGTGGTGAATGCGCACAGCGGCATGATGTTCTCGCAACTGTTCGGTTGACCAGTCTCGTAAGCTGTGCACATGGTCGAGTTGTGTGTGGTTGGGATCCAAGCAGGCGATGACGGCCCTGTCCTCCTGCTACGTGAGAATGAAGGAGAACGCCTGCTACCGATCTGGATCTCCGCTGTCGATGCTGCCGCCATTGCCGTCGCTCTAGAGGAAGAACAGTTCGCCAGGCCGCTCACCCAAGACCTACTTGCAGAGGTTCTTGCGCAACTTGCGGGTGGTTCCCAACCACAGCTGACGATCAATTCCATGCAGGACGGTGTGTTCCACGCGGAGATAGTTGCTGGGGACCTGACCTTCGATGCGCGACCCAGCGATGTCGTGGCCGTTGCGATCAGGCGGGGCTGGCCCGTGCACTGCACGGCCGAGCTGTTGGACAAGGTCGGCATCTCTGATGAAATCGTCCATGTGGACGAGGTCGAGAGGTTCCGAGAGTTCCTAGAACAGGTCCAGCCGGAGGATTTCTGAGTACGGATCCTGGACCTCAGGAGAAGGACTGCGTCAACCTTGAGCTTTGCTGGAGGGTTTAGAATCTACAGCAGTGCCGGTGGGCGTGTCGTATGCTGCCAAGGCACCTGGCGGTTAGCGTCAGTTGTGACGTAGAACCGGTGGTCGGTGAGAAAAGTAGGGGCTGAACCAGTGGCTGATGGCATCAGACATAGCGACGAGACACCGTTGCAGGACACACTGTTCGACGGTGATTTCGCCTCTGTCTCCAAGGACCTGGGTTTCCGTGGTCCTGTTGCTCATCGAGTGGCGGGTATCACCTACAGGCAACTCGACTATTGGGCCCGAACCGGTCTTGTGGTGCCGGAGATTCGAGGAGCATCGGGATCGGGAACACAACGTCTGTATTCTTTCCGGGATATCCTGCTTCTTCGCGTCGTAAAACGGTTTCTCGATGTTGGGATCTCACTGCAGCAAATCCGCATCGCAATCGAACATCTCCGGGCCCGCGGGGTCGAGGACCTGACGGAGCTGACGCTGGTCAGCGACGGGTTCAGCGTCTACGAATGCACAACCGCGAGTGAACTATTCGATCTCACTAAGGGAGGGCAGGGCATGTTCCTGATCTCGGTCTCTAGCGTCTGGCAGGAGATCGAAGGAACACTCGGCGACCTCCCAAGCGAACGAATTGCGCAGCAGAGCATGTGTACCGAGAATGAGCTCGAATCTCGCAGGAGGGCTAAGACCGGGTGAGAAAGTTTCTCAAAAACCCTGTAGTCGAACAATTCACCACCATCCATGAGCGCTATAACCAGCAGCATGGTCCGCAGCATGCTGCCTCAATCACCTACTTTTCAGTTCTGACTTTGGTTCCGGTTCTGATGCTGGCAGGAGCTGCAACCGGATTCACCTTGGCAGTGTTGCGTCCTGATTGGTTCCATCTTCTGTCTGACGGGATCGTGAATATTCTTGGCAGTACAGACCTTGCCAAGAAGACGGTTGACGTACTGCAAAATGCAATAGAAAACTGGTACGGTCTGGCCGGTACCGCTTTGGTTGCCGCCGCTTACTCAGGGTCGAACTGGGTCGGGAACCTGCGAATTGGATTTTGCCGGATGCTGCAAACTGATGAGCAAAAAATCGAAAAAGAAAAAGGGGTGCGGGGCTTCCTTAAGGAAGTGGGAAGAAACCTGCTGGTTCTTCTGGGTTTGTTTGCATGTCTACTGCTTCCTTCAGGGATTGCCGTCATCGGGATGGCCTGGGTTGGCTCAGCAGGGGTAATCGGTTGGCTAGTTCATCTGCTCCTCACCCTTTTAGTGAGTTGGCTGCTGCTCGCCTTCCTCTTCTGTACTCTTCCGAGGAAACGAATCCGCTACCACAGCTGGTTGTTGCCTTCCATGATAGGTGCAGCTCTGGTTGCTATGCTCCAACAGTTCGCAGGAGTAGTTCTCAGTATTTTTACTTCCAACCCCACTGCGGTGGTTTTTGGACCTGTGATCGTGATCATGATTTTGTTCAACCTCTTGTCGACCATCTTGCTGCTCTGCGCAGCATGGGTAGGGGAGAGAACAGAAGTCATGCGGCCATCGCTTGATTCAGACAGCCAGAAAACTGCAAATGCCCAAGCTGAGAAACTACCTGACTCAACCCCAGCTATACCGGTCGATGTAGCAGCACAGGGGGTCCGGGCAGGAACAAAGATCGGCTACGGGATGGGGACGATGACCGGTCTCGGTATCGGAGCGGCGATGGCGGCCCTCCTCACGAGGCGCCGCCATCGCGACTGATCAATGGGTTGCGGCAGCAACCGGCGCGGGCTGACCGATGTTCGACACCAGCTCGGTGAACCAAGGCAGAGTGATGTCAAACGGTTTGCCGCCTTTAATGCGCTCGAAGGCGATCGCCGTCAGTTCGTCGCCATTCTCTTCATCCTGACCGATGACGCCGGGTTTGCCAGTGAGAGCGCAGTCAACTGCCAAATCTGTGCACTGCTTGATGAGCGCCAGATCCTCCTTGTTGGCAGCGGCCGACCGGGAGAAGTAGCCCGATTTCTGGATCATGACCTTCTCGGCTCCCAACTTCTCCGCGAACTTGTCTCCGAACCACTTTCCGGGGTTCACCTTGTCGAGTTTCACGTGGCCGAAAGGATCGCGCGGTACTTCCTCGCCCGCCGCCTCCATCTCGGCTACGATGGCGTCCAGGCCGGCTCCCTCGGAAAGGAAGATGGTGACATTGCCCACCTCATCCATCACTTTTTTGAGGCGCTCAGCCTCGGCGGAGATATCGATGACCGCCTCTGGCACATACACGGCGTGAATGTCCCACGCTTCTCGGGACAAGCCGATCTCGGGCAACCATTCCTGCATGTCCAACCACTTTCGGTAGTCGGCGGCGGTGGCTGCAGTCAGCCATCCGCAATGGCGTCCCATCACCTCGTGCACGATGAGCATCCGGGAGCCTGAGTTGTGTTCGGCGACGATGTTCTTGGCAAAGCTCGCTCCCTGCTCTGCGGCAGTCCAGGCGCCCAGCGACTGACGAATCGGAATCACGTCGTTGTCGATGGTCTTGGGCAGACCCACCACGGTCAGTGGGTAGTCGTTGGTGGCGAGGAAAGCAGCCAGATCAGCGGCCGTGGTGTTGGTATCATCGCCACCAATGGTATGAAGAACATCCACGCCATCCGCGACGAGGCGGTCGGCGGCTACCCTGAGCGGGTCAGCTCCTTCTGCCACCAAACCGCGCTTGACAAGGTCCTTGACATTGGTGAGCTTGACACGAGAGTTTCCGATAGGAGAACCGCCGAACAGGTGAAGCAGGTGTGCCTTCTCCCGGACGGTCTTATCGACAACGAAGTAGTCACCTTGAAGAAGCCCTTGGTAACCATGCTTGTACGCAATGATCTCCACTTCGGGAGCCGCCTCGGTATACCGCCGGACGAGACCACCGATGGCCGAGGACAGGCATGGCGCAAAGCCGCCGGCCGTGAGAATGGCTACCTTCTTGACCATGAACATTCCTTTCAGAATCGATTCCGAGACCTAGCCTAGCCGGCCATGCCCTGCACGTGGCAGGATGGTTTGTCAGTGATCCGGAAGGATGCAGATGATTCCCAAAGGGTCGGAGCGAGGAAGCTCCGTTGCAGTGGAGGCGGCGTTGGTGCTGCCCGTCGCGATGTTGTTCATCGGCCTGGTGATCGTGATGGCCGGGCATGCCATCGCCCAGCAGGCAGTCACTGCTGCCGCCACACGTGCAGCACGCGCAGCCTCTCTGGAACGTTCGCAGACTTCGGCAGAACGAGCGGCACTGGAGGCAGCCGTGACCGAGCTGGGTAGCTCCCACGTCACCTGCACAGATGCTCAAGTGAGTGTGGATGCCAAGGGCCTGGCTGCCCCGGAGGGAACGGTCGCATCCGTGACGGTACGACTCACATGTCGGGCGGTATTCCCGGTCTCGATGCCGGGTTTCCCTTCCAGCAGATCTCTGACGGGGGTGGGGATATCGCCTGTTGACACCTACCGAGGCCGGAATGGCTAGCCTCTCAAGGCCTGGCTGGGGCCAGCGGGGTCTGAGCGGCAGCGTCCAGGTCACCCTGCTGCTCCCACTCGCGATACTGGTGCTGCTGGCAGCGCTCCAGTGGGCGTTGTTGTTGTGGGCGGAATCAACGGCCATGGCAGCGGCACAGGACTCGGCTCGGGCCGCCGCTGTTCTGGGAGGCTCTGCGACGGATGGCCAGGAGGCCGGGAAACGGGCCATCTTCAACACTGCCATCAGCGATGTCACAGTGACAGTTGACCGCGCACCCACGTTCACCGTCGCTGTCGTCGAGGGAACTGCCATACGGGTGCTTCCCATGGTGAACGTCACCGTACGCCAGGAAGCCAGGATCCCAACCGAACGCACCAATTGATTGGGTGACCGCCCTCCTTGCTGGACGAGATTCCCGGGTAGGCGTAGGAACTACTGGATTTGCCCAGCGAGTTAGGGTAAGTCTGTGGCCCAGTATTACGATGTTCATCCTGATAACCCACAACCCCGCTCTCTCAACCAGATGGTGCGAATCCTCGAAGAGGGCGGATTGATCGCCTACCCCACCGATTCCTGTTACGCCCTCGGCTGCGCCCTAGGCAATGGATCGGGAATTGAACGCATCCGGCGAATCCGGCAGCTGGGGGACAGGCACCATTTCACCCTGGTGATCTCTGAGTTCGCCCAGCTCGGAGCCTTCGTCGAGATGGACAACTGGGTTTTCCGTGCAGTCAAGGCGGCAACTCCAGGACCGTACACCTTCATCCTGAAAGCCACCCGAGAGGTGCCGAAGATGATGCAGCACCCCAAAAAGCGCACAGTTGGCGTACGGATCCCCGATCATCGAACCACCCTTGCCCTACTCGACGCGGTCGGTTCACCATTGGTCAGCTCCACTTTGTTGCTCCCGGATCACCCCGAACCGCTCGTCGAGGGATGGACCATCAAGGAACTGCTGGACCATGAAGTGGATGCCGTCCTAGATTCTGGTGACTGTGGGTTGACCCCGACAACTGTCGTGGATCTCAGCACTGAGGAACCGGAGATCGTGCGGGTCGGGGCGGGTGACCCCAGCCCCTTCGAGTAATCAGCGACAGAAGGTGACCCGGCCGCCGAGCATCGTCAGCAACACCTTTCCGGGCCCGGCGGTGAGCACCAGGTCTGCCGGCTGTCCGACACCAAGCATGCTCCGGGTGCTGGCCCGTAGGGCGGCCAGGGGAGTGAGCGCCTGATCCCTCCGGTAGGGACGGTGGCAAGCGGCCTCGATGGCCTTCCACGGGTCGAGAGACGCCACAGGAGCGTCGGAGCCGAATGCCAGTTTCGTCCCCGAACGCTGTAGGTCGAGCATCGGGTAGGCCCGGCTCTTCGCATCAGGCCAGACTTGGTCAACCACCCCGACGTCTTCCAGCTGGTGTGCAGGCTGGATACTTGCAACCAGTTTCAACCGCGAAAATCGTGGTAGATCGGCGGGAGCAACGCACTGCACATGTTCGATGGACCCACGCGCGCCTGAGATCTCGAAAGCATCCAGGACGTTGTGACAGGCGGCATCGCCGATGGCGTGAACCGCAGCCTGGAGCCGGGCCTTGTGAGCGCGCCTCAGCAAAGCGAGCAACTCGGAACGGGTGTAGTTGGGTTTGCCATTCGGATGTCCCGGAAGGGGATTCGGATATGGAGCGATGCAGTGGGCGGTGCGGCTGCCCATCGAGCCGTCGGCGATTATCTTGAGCGGGCCGACCCTCAGGTTCTCGGCCAGTTCGTCGCCGGTTTCAGCTCCCATGGCGATCAGATCGTCGAGCCGCTCGGGGTAGGTGGCGGCCTCCACCCGCAGCCCGATGGACCGGGACGCCGCGCGCCGCTGCCAGGCTTCCACGGCCCAGCCGGAGGAGAAATCCACGATGCCCACGAGCCCCCGGGAGGCGGCTTCCAGCTCGGCCGCCTGCACGGCGTGTTCCACCAGGTCGAGATACCGCGACATGATGCGACGGATGCCTGCGAAGGCCTCCTCCTCCACGAGGAATCCCGTCGGATGCCCGGCCGCCCCGGCCTGGTCGAGGGCCGGGGTGTTGCACCAGAGGCTGTGGAGATCGCGGGACATCAACGCGACCGGGACGGTGGTGATCGCATCCAGGTCGGCGGCGGTCGGGGGAGTGGGCCACGTTGCCGAACGGAAACCGTAGCCGACCAGCCTCGGCGGCCGGTGCCGCAGGTGATCCTCGACGGCCGCGAGAATCTCCGATTTCGTGGCCTTGTGGGAGAAAGCGGGTGCACTGGCTGATCAGCGCCGCCAAGGAGAAATGGGTGTGGTTGTCCCACAGGCCGGGCATGAGGTTCGCGCCGTCGGCGTCGAAGTCGCCGTCGCCGACACCCCGGGTGGATTCAATGGCGGTGATCGTGCCGTTCGTCACGGTGACGTCCAGCGGCTCGCTGTACCTGCCGAGCCCGAGTCCCGGTATGGGCCGGGCCCGGGTGATGCGAAAGCTCTCCACGAGTCGGAATTCTGCCACGGACGGTCCCTGGGCGGCGTGGTCCTAGACTTGGGCGGGTGACCAGCATTGCCGCCAACCTGCAGAAGATCGAACAGCAAATCGCAACCGCGGCTGCGAGAGCGGGACGCGACAGCAGCGAGATCCGGCTGCTCCCCGTCTCCAAGACCAAACCCCCGGAGGCCGTCCTCGAGGCCCACGCCGCCGGGTACCGGAGGTTCGGGGAGAACAAGGTGCAGGAGGCCCAGAACAAATGGGAGGCCCTGCGGGAGGTGGCCGACATCGAGTGGGCCGTGATCGGGCACCTGCAATCCAACAAGGCCAAGTATGTCGCTCGGTTCGCGACGGAGTTCCAGGCCCTCGACTCCCTGAAGGTCGCTTCGGAACTGGATCGCCGGCTGCAACAGGAAGGCCGCAGGCTCGAGGTCCTGGTGCAGGTGAACAGCTCAGACGAGGACCAGAAGTTCGGTCTGCCGCCGCAGGAGGTGGTGACCTTCGCCAAACAACTCGATGCCTTCGACGCACTGGATGTCCGGGGGCTGATGACCCTGGCGCTGTTCACCGACGACACTGAGCGCATCGCGCGGTGCTTCAAGGTGATGCGCCAGGTGCAGCAGGAACTGAGGGACGTCACAGGAAAGGGCTGGGACGAACTGTCCATGGGCATGTCCGGTGACTTCGAACTGGCAATCGAGTACGGGGCCACCTGCGTTCGTGTCGGCCAGGCTATCTTCGGCAACCGCCTGGACCCCAATGCCTACTGGCCGGGAGTCAAATAAGGATTCCCTGATCCTCTCACCCCTTGAAACTCTTCAAACGGTGCGGAAATCCTTTCTGCTGGACACCATTCCTTGATTGGCGGTCCCACCGGCCCGTGTGCTCAGGGAGCAGAGGGGGTTGTGCGGATTTCGGCGAGCAGTTCTGTCAGCTGATCGAAGGTCAGGGTGTCCTCGAACATCAGCGGAAGCTTGCACACCGGC
>RBWB01584245.1_pt1 | contig 10432 bp, 9 predicted proteins | sample 2014201 | NCBI WGS metagenome assembly RBWB01 (sample SAMN10133834, study PRJNA383868) | Human oral metagenome, whole genome shotgun sequencing project. | isolation source: supragingival plaque isolated from 88 juvenile twins | host: Homo sapiens | place: Australia
GGCTTCGATGAACTCGTGGCAGCGCGCCTTCTTCGCGGCCTCGATGACCTCCGTCCGGCTTGCCTCGGGCCTTCCGAAGCGGATGTTGCTCTCGATCGTGTCATGGAAGAGATAGACGTTCTGGAAGACCATGCTGACGAGCGAAAGGAGGCTGCCGCAGGTGTACTCGCGCACGTCGTGCCCCCCGACAAAGACGGAGCCCGACTGGACGTCCCAGAACCGCGCTATCAGATTGCATAGCGTCGTCTTTCCCGAGCCCGAGGGACCCACGATGGCGCACGTGGTGTTTTGGGGGATGCTCAGGTTGATGCCCGTCAGCACCTCGCGGCTCCCATAGGCGAAGGCCACGTCTTTGAACTCTATGTCGTACGAGGCGGGGGCTATATCGTCCCCGCCCTCGTCGAGGAGGGGAATGTCGGCTATCGAATCGAGGCGGTCGAGCTGCGTCGTGAGCAGCTTGCTCAGAAACGCCCCGTCGCCCAGGAGCTCCAGCTCCATGAAGACGATAAAGGCGCAGACGATGAACAGGAGGCAGGAGGACAGGGAGATGGTTCCTCGCAGGTAGAGTAATGCCGCTACCAAAAACATCAGGCAGCTTGCGATCTTGAACACAGCTTCGTACAGCTTCATGGCGCCCGCCGTCGCGTGCGTCACTTCCAGGTCGCTTCTCAGCTTGTTCTCGAAGGCTTCGTCCACCTTGCCTTTGCTCTCCCTGCCCTTCCCGAAGGATCGCAGGGTGGAGATGCCCCGAATGTACTCCAAGGCACTGCCGACCAAGCGCTCTTGGGCACCCTGCATATCCTTCGTATGGGCTCCCGCCCGCCTTCTGATGAGGGCGAGGACGGCCGTGCCCGCCAGGATGCTCGCGAGGGAGACGAGCCCGATCGGCAGGCAGGCAAGGCAGAGCATCAGGGTCATGGCGAGGGCCTGTGCGAAGCCGCCGACGAGGAACGTGAGGGCCAGCATGCAATTGCCCTCCAAGTCAGATATGGTTGTCGTGAGCACTGTCTGGATGGTGCCCAGGTTGCCTTCCGTGAAATAGCCCATGGGGGCCCGCTTCAGCTGCTCGCCGATCTCGAGCCGCCTGTCTCGGAAGATGTCGTACCCTGCCACGCTCATCGTGATGTTGGTAAGGTACTGGAACAAAAACCGGCCCGCAACACTTAAGGTGACGATGGTGAATGCCTGTCCTATAATCGTGGCGGTGAGCGTGTTGATGCTGGCCATGATCAGCAGTAGGGCAAAGAAGGGAAGCGCAGCGCAACATGACCTTAGAATACTGAATACTATGCCGGCAATCACGCGCGGCCGATACGCACCGGACAGGGCAAGTATTCTTCTGACGATGGCAAACATGCGACCCCCTATGCCAACTCGGCTACGCTGACGTAGCCGTTCCAGAGCCGTTGATAGAGCGAGCAGGACGCCAGAAGCTCGGACTGGGTTCCACGGCCCACAAGCTTGCCGTGGTCGAGCACCAGGATCTGGTCGGCGCCCTGAATCGTAGAGAGCCGATGGGCCACCACGATGAGGGTCTTGTCGCGGACAAGCTCGCTGAGCGCTCGTTGGATTAAGCGCTCGTTTTCCGGATCGGCATAGGCAGTGGCTTCGTCGAGGATAACGACGGGCGCATCCGCCAGGATGGCCCGGGCAATCGTGATGCGCTGGCGCTCGCCACCCGACATTCTGTTGCCAGCATCGCCAGCATCGGTGTCGTAACCGTCCTCTAACCGAACGATGAAGTCGTGGCAGCACGCGGCCTTCGCAGCCAGCTCCACCTCTTCGTCGGTTGCGCTGGGCCTTCCAAGGCGGATGTTCTCGCGGATGCTCTCGTTGAAAAGGAAGTTGTCTTGGGAGACGTAGCTTATCGCGCCCGTCATCTGCCGAGATGGGATGTCCCTGATGTCGGCTCCCCTGAAAACGACCCGCCCTTCCTGGGGATCCCAGAAGCCTGCCATCAGCTTCGCGATGGTCGACTTGCCGGAGCCCGATGGCCCCACTATGGCACAAACGGTTTTTGGCTCGACGACGAACGAGACGTCCTTCAAAACCGTGGCGTCACCGTAGGAAAACCATACGTGCTCGAAGCGATATGCCGTATCATCCAGCGGAATATCCTGCTCGGGGCGTTTCAACTCGGCCTTTTCGAGAAATGCCTGGATGGTGGCGAGGTGGGCGCGAACCATATTGAACTGCTCGGAGTATCTTGCCACGCGCATCAGGGGTGCGATGAATCCTATGGGAAGGATGATGCAGACAATAAAGGCCGGGAGGGAAATCGACCCCTGTCCATAGAGCCATGCGCCTACGGGAAGGGTCGCGAGCAGGGTGGTGGGCATGATCGCCTGCGCCATCGCCGACCAGAACCAGCTCTGTCTCCACCAAGACAAGGTGCTGTCATGAAAGGAGCTGACGGCCTCGCTGAACTTTCCATAGGAGGAGGTTCCTTGATTAAACGCCTTGATAACCTCGATGCCCCCCACGTATTCGACGAGGGTGCTGTTCATGGCGTTTTGGGAGCTCGTGTACGTTGCACTCCTGCTCTTATAGTCGCGCATCATGCCCGCATAGCACAGAAGGCCGAGTGGGATGGTGGCAAGGGCCGCCAAGCCCATGCGCCAGTCGAGGGTGAATACCACCACAATGCAGCAAAACGGTGCCACCACGTTGGATGTTACCTCGGGCATGAAGTGCGCCATGGAATCCTCGAGCTTTGAAACGGTATCCACCATGAGGGTCTTGAAGTCCCCCGCGGGGGTTTCCAGCAAGACGCCCAAAGGCACACGAAACATCTTTTCCGCTATCGCACTGCGCATGTTTCTTAGGATTCGATACGTCGCCTTGTGTGACATAAGGGTGGAGACGAAGGTCAAGGCTAGCCTGAGCAGCTGACCACCTAAGGCGATGGCGAAGAGGGCGAGCGCGCCTGGCGTAGTGGCCGTGCCATCTAAGAGGCTTGCGACCATGATGGCGACGGCCGCAAAGGGGAGCATCCCGAAAAGCTCGCCGCATATGGCCAGGACCATTGATGCGTACAGATGTTTCGCATAAGGACCCGCATGGTCAAGCAGCCGGCGTACGGAATTCGAACGATGGTCTGCTGCGCCGCTCGTTTTTACTATGCCCATCCTTGCCACCATTATTATCCGTATCTTACTGAAAATAACGAGACCATTACTTCGCGGATAAGCCAAGAATGCCGTACCACCCGTAGTGATGGAACGTTACGATGCTCTTTATGTAGTCCTTCGCTTGTTCGTAGGGGATGTCGCGGACGATGCATTCGCATACCGCGCTTATATATCCACGCGTCAGCATATGCACTTCGGTCTCGCTTGGCCTGTGGGAAGCCAGGCCGGTCTCGTACGCAGCGTCGATGAAGGCCATATTCTGTGCCGCATAACGCTCTGAGATCGTTTCGGTGAAATCTTCCGCAGATGACCCCTGCGCACACTTCAGAAGCAGCCTGAACTCATCACAGTGCTCGTACATGTAATCGATGTAATCCATCACCTGGGCATATGTCTGCTCGACGGAGTCGGAGTCAAGTGCCTTCTGGATACCGGCGGCGTCGCACCCATCGCGGTCGAGACGGGCGACTGTGAATTCGGACACTTCCTTCACAAGTGTGAGGAACAGGTCATTCTTGTCTTTGAAGTGTCGGTAGATAGCTCCGGTGGTCACTTGGGCGGCAGAAGCGATCGACTTGAGCTGCGCTGCCCTGTACCCCTTCGCAAGGAATTCGGTTTTCGCGCACTCCAAGATGCGTTCTCTCGTCAAATCAGAGCAGTACGTCACGCAGCGTCTCCCTTTGATAATCATACTATCTTTGATAAACCGGCTATCTTTATAGCATAGATTATCGAGAAAGTAAAGAATGGAAGACTCTTTGGGGTTTCTGATGGGCAGTTTCACACGCCTTAACATGGCTTGCTCGCGTCTTGATTCCTCGAAAAGATGAAGCGAGGTGACTCGAAAAGCGTAGTTGAGTTCGTTCGAAAACAATAGATGGGGTTTCTCTACATAGAGGGGTTCCCGGGCACGGCGGCGCGCAGTTGCCTGCATCAACGCCTCATCCTGTACTCACCCCTGCTTTTCGCCTGCTCATTTTTGAATTTCAGCGTGGCGAGATGGGAGAGTCATGTACGCGATGAAGTACTATGAGGCTAATAGTGATGAGTTGGAAGGGGGGCCATGGAGAGGGGCGAGTCTGGGCACCTGCCCTATGCGGGCGTGGGCCCCCTCTATGTTGTCGCCATCATCGGGGTGACGGTGCTCGGCATAGCCTTGGGACAGCTCGGCCTGATCCCCTGCGTGGGCTGGCCGGTCCCGAACGCCGCACGTATTGCTCTGGGCATCGCGCTGGTCGTGCTTGGGGTCGCGATGTGGCTGGCGGCATTCTTTGGCGCGGGCATAGACGATGGGATCCGTGAGAACCAGCTTGTGACCACAGGTGTCTACGCGTGGGTGAGAAATCCGATCTACGTGGCCTTTGCCATGGCGTGCACGGGGGCGATCGTGATGACGGACAACGTCTGGCTGCTCACTCCGCCCCTCCTGTTCTGGGCGTTCCTCACGCTGCTCATGCGGCACACCGAGGAGCGATGGCTCCTGGACCTCCATGGTAGCGTGTATCGCGCGTACTGTGAGCGCGTCAACCGCTGCATACCCTGGCTGCCACGTCGGCGCTAAGGCCTGTCCGTCAAGGCGTGCGTGAAGCCAGCTCTCCTTGCAGCCACCGGTTGCGGGAGAAAGAACATCGTATGCCAGAAGTGGCGTTCGTGTCGGGTGTGGTCGAGCATGACACCATGCGGCCGTTAGACGTATGCCGACGATGACAGCCCCTGTTCGCAACCGACGATCGCCGCGCATCTCGCACGACGGGCGCTAACGTCACCGAGCTATCGCATGGACTGGTGGCGTAATGTGTGCGGCTGGTGGCAGGCGGGTGTGTCCGTTGTTGTCGTGGTCCCTTCGCTACTACAATTTCTCAGGCTGGCAAACGTAGCCGAGATCGTCCGCGTGTGCCACCCGAGCCGGCCACATGCGTCATGCCGTAACGCACATGAGAAGGGACTTCCGTGCCAAGCTTGTCAGATCAAATTGCCTCGCGGCGCACCTTCGCCATTATCTCGCACCCCGGTGCGGGCAAGACCACCCTCACCGAGAAGCTGCTGCTCTATACCGGTAGCATACAGACGGCGGGCTCCGTCAAGGGCAAGGCGAGTGCGCGCCATGCGGTCTCTGACTGGATGGACATCGAGAAGGAGCGCGGCATCAGCGTGACCTCGTCGGTGCTGCAGTTCACGTACGATGGCTACTGCGTCAACATCCTCGATACCCCCGGCCACCAGGACTTCTCCGAGGACACCTATCGCACGCTCATGGCCGCCGACGCTGCCGTCATGGTCATCGACGGCGCGAAGGGCGTCGAGGCCCAGACCAAGAAACTCTTCAAGGTGTGCACGCTGCGCCACATCCCCATCTTCACCTTCGTGAACAAGCTCGACCGCGACGCGCGCGATCCCTTTGACCTCATGGAGGAGATCGAGACGGTGCTCGGCATCGGTACCTACCCCATGAACTGGCCCATCGGCAGTGGCCGCGGCTTTCGTGGCGTGTTCGACCGCGCCGCGCGCCGCGTACTCGCCTTCGAGGGCGACGGCCATGCCAATGCCACGAAGCGGGTGGACGAGGTCGAGGCCGAGCTGGGAGACCCCGCCCTCGATGAGCTCATAGGCGAGGAGAACCACCGGAATCTGAGCGATGACATCGAGCTTCTCGATGGCGCCGACAACGAGTTTGACCTCGGGGCCGTGCACACGGGCAAGCTCACCCCGGTGTTCTTTGGCTCGGCACTCACTAACTTTGGCGTGGGGCCCTTTCTCAGGGACTTCCTGCGTCTGGCTCCCGCACCTCTGGCCTACATGGACAGGCTTACGGGCGAGAAGGTGGACCCCTCTCGCAACGACTTCTCTGGCTTCGTCTTCAAGATCCAGGCGAACATGGACAAGAACCACCGTGACCGCATCGCCTTCGTGCGAATCTGCTCGGGCAAGTTCGAGCGTGGCATGGATGCCCAGCACGTGCAGGGCAAGCGCAGGATCAAGCTCGCGTGCGGCACGGCGATGATGGCCGACGATCGTGCGACGGTGGACGAGGCGTACGCCGGCGACGTCGTGGGCCTCTTTGACCCGGGCCTGTTCTCGATCGGCGACACCGTCTGCGCGGGCAGGCGACAGGTGGAGTATCCCAGCATCCCGACCTTCGCTCCCGAGCACTTCGCACGCATCACGCAGGTTGACACGCTCAAGCGCAAGCAGTTCATCAAGGGGATGGAGGAGCTTGCCCAGGAGGGTGCCGTTCAGATCTTCCGCGAGCTCGGTACCGGCATGGAGAGTGTCATCGTGGGCGTGGTGGGCGTGCTGCAGCTCGACGTGCTCGAGCGGCGCCTGAGGAGCGAGTATGGCGTGGAGGTCATGCGCCAGCCGCTTCCGTACTCGGAGATTCGCTGGATAGTCAACAGTCCAGACGACATTGATGTCGCAAGGCTGAATCTCTCCAGGGACACCTGCCGTGTCGAGGACATGCGGGGCGGGAGGCTCCTGCTGTTTACCAACGAGTGGAACGTCGATTGGGCCATCGAGCGAAATCCCGACCTCAGGCTCTCGGAGTTCGGTAACGTCTCCCTCTCGTGAGTGGGTATCGGCACGGGTGCATTGAGGGACTTTAGAATCATTTAGGGCTTCTACCTGCGGTTGCGAGATGACATACGAGCCCTTTTGGGACATTCGGGAACGCTTGTTTTCTCTGGATGTCTCCTTTTTTCGGCTCTTCGGGGTTTCTGGTGGGTAGCACGGGCTTTGCTCGCAACTATTGGTTGCGAGAAGAATTGCAAGCTAGAATTGGTGGTGCATGTGATGGGTGTGGTTGAGCATGATGCCATGCAGCTGCTAGGCTCATACCAACGATGACAGAGAGAGGTTCCCATCATGAAGATCGAGACAGCGAAGAGACTTTACGAGTATCGTCGGGCCTCCGGGCTTTCCCAGGAGCAGGTTGCCGCTAAGATCGGCGTTTCGCGCCAGGCGGTGTCGAAGTGGGAGTGCGCCGAGTCATCTCCCGACACTGATAACCTCATCGCGCTTGCCCTGCTCTATGGGGTGACGGTGGACGAGCTGTTGTTCGCCGATCCCGAGAGGGCGATTGTCGCAACACCAGAGCGTGAGACAGACGTAGATGATCCCGAAGAGGGCGCTGGGAGCGCGAGCGTCGCCGAGGGGGCGCCTGCGGAGGCAGGGGAGGAGTCTGCCTGGCAGTCCCCCGAGCATCCCGAGCAGGACTACGTCAACATCAGCTTTTCCCAGGGCGTGCACGTCCGTGACTCCAAGGGAGGCGAGGAGGTCCATGTGGGCTGGGACGGCATCCATGTGGACAGTGACAAGGAGCACGTGCACCTAGACTTTGGAGGTCTGGCCAAGATGATTCGCGAGTTTCGCAAGGACCAGGAGTAGCCCATGGATGAGGCCATGACCGACGGGCGGCACATCGCACGGTACCTCATCATCGCATTCGCGATGACCTGGACCTGCTGGATGGCCCGGGCCGCCCTGTGCGCGAGCGGGGTGGCCACGGTGGACTCACCCGCCGTCCTGCGCCTCTTTCTTATAGGAGGCTTTGGGCCGACGGTTGCCGCGCTAGTGGTGAGGCCCGACGCACGGTCGTTGCACGGGTTCGCGCGGTTTGTCTGCGGTGGCTCGAGGGCCTCTATCGGATGGCTTCTCCTGCTCGTCGTGCTTGGGGCACTCTCCATCGCAGGAAACTCCTCCGGTCTCAACGCAGCGATTCCCGCGTTCGCGATTCCGGTGGTCTTCCTTGTCACGACGCTCATCGGCGGCGGCAATGAGGAGCTGGGTTGGCGCGGCGTGCTGCAACCCGAACTCGAGGGGAGGCTGCCCTATCCTGTGGCAACGCTTGTTACAGGCGTGATCTGGTCGGTCTGGCATGTGCCTTTCTGGCTCACACCAGGAGACTCGCACCTCTCGTTCCCGTTCCCGCTCTTCGCCCTTCAGGCGGTCCTTTTGTCCTTCTGGCTTGCCGGCCTGCGCAGGAGGGGCGGCTCCGTCCTGTGGTGTGCCGTGCTCCATGGGGCCATGAACACGCTCATGTCGGCGTTCGTCCTGCAGCTGAATGCCCCGTTCGTCATCGGTATGCTCGCGATCACCGCCCTGTCGATCTGGATGGGTATGGCGGCTCAACGGGACGGTAGGCGTGCCTGAACGGGGATTCCACCGGGGTGGGGCGACGGCTTGCCGTCCCGCCCCGGTTACGGTCCCGCCCCGGTCACGCATGCGCCCTGTGCTACAGGTTGGCCTCCATCGTCCTCACGAGGAACTCTGCTCCGCCGTTGCCGGCTGCGGTGTCGTAGTAGTCCTTGAAGCGTGGGTCGCCCAGGTATCCGCGCACCAGCTTCAGGTGTGTCTTGCGGTCGTAGGACTTGCCCCAGTGGATGCGCATCCAGCGCTCGTGCATATGAGCGAGCTCAGCGGCTTGGTCACCCGTCGGGTCGCCCGATGCCATCGCCAGGCGCAGCTGTACCTTTATGGCCTCCTCAAGCAGGTCCTTCGCGTCCCACTCGTCGCGCGTGAGCGACATGATGCGTTCGTTGGCCGCGTCGATGGCCTCATCGCCGTAGCGTCTGCGCGCCTCGGTTCCGTACGTATCCTCGAACTCCTTCAGTCCTTGGGCCTTGATGGCCTCGAACCTCTTCTCGTTGTCCATGTTCTCGATCCCTTCGATAGTCGCGATGGCTGCCTTCGTGCGGGCCATCGCGTCCGACAGTGACTTCTTTTGCGCGCGCAGGGTCCTGAGGTGTGACTCAAGGGTGTCCCGGAGGCTTGCCTGTGAGTCCCTGAGCAGGTGACGGATGGTCGTGAGGGGAAGGTTGCAGGCGCGCATCGCAAGGATCTGCGACAGGCGTCTTGCGTCGCAGGGACCGTACGTGCGGTACCCGTTCTCTGCCCGGGCGGGCTCGAGGAGCCCCATGTCCTCGTAATGGCGCAGCGTGCGTGCACTCACGCCCGCCATCTGGGCCAATTGTCCCACGCTGTAGTGTCTTCCCGCAGGTTTCGATTCGTCCATCTCACACCTCCAAGGGCATCATGGACCCTCACGTAGCGAGAGGGTCAAGGAACTTTACGTGACGAGAAGGCAACGGGGGTGCATGGGACTTGCCATGGGCGAGTGTCGAGGAAGTGAACTATATCAACAGCCCTCGTGCAATATACACAAGGCAGTCACACGCTAAGCATGGCATGCTCCCGTTGATGGAAGGTGAGGACGGGAGGCATGGTTTGATGAAGCCGAGGACGGCGCTCGAGCTGGGCGCGCGGAGGTTCCGACCACGCCGGGCCGGGGATGTTCTCGCGGCTCGTGGGGTGTCGTTTGGGCTAGGCGTCACGACCCTGCCAAGGTTCCGGTGCACTGTCGACCGTCCGGGCTCGCCGGGCCCTTGAGCGCCTCCTTACCCAGCGTGAGGCTGGTCTGCTCGCGCCGGTAGTAAATGCGCAAGGACAGCGCGACCTGGTCGAAGGAGGGGCCGAGCGCGCGCTCGAAGAGCTCCCCCTTGCCCGCGAACAGGAAGTAGAGGGCATCTGTCGTCACATAGGCCGCCGCACAAATGCTGCGGCTGCGCAGCGACGCCCCTGGCAGCCACGCTCGGCAAACTCCCGCGTCGCCGCAGCGATGGGCGCGCGCCTCGTGTCGGCGCTCTCCTCCCTCGTCCGTCTCATGTGGCCCTCCCAAGCGCGGGCGCGGTGCGCGCTGGCCCTTTACGCGAGCATGCGCTCGACCTCGTCGGGGTCGAGCCCCAACGACGCCGCGCCAGCTCGTGCGTCCACGAGGCCGGCGCGCACGAGCTTGCCGAGTGTCTTGGCCTTGCCTACGGCGATCCTTCCAGTCCACCCCCTTGCAAAACTCTCTGCGAAGCCCTCCGCGAAGCCTTCTGCCCAGATCTCCTCTGAGACGTTGCTCATGAACACCCTGCCCCCCTCCGTCTTCCTGGGGCCTCGCCTCTCGCTGGGCATGGCTGGGAAGCGTTCCTCGTCGTGCGCATCGGTCTCCGTGAACACCCTCATGAGGGCGGGCGTCGCACGGTGCGCTCGTGTGCGGACGGGTTTTGCCGAAGCTCAGACTGCTTCCGCTCGACCACCGTCGCCTTGCGCACATCACCCTCCGCAGCCGACCTCATCCCTCCGCCGCGAGCGCGCGCCTGATCTCGTCGGCGTCCACCCCCACCGAGGTGGCGGCGTCCTGCACGCTCACGAGCCCGTCGCGCACGAGCCGGACGAGCGTCTCGAGCTTGCCCTCTGCGATGCCCTCCGCGCGGATCTCCTCAATGACGCTTCCCATGTCCTCTCGCCCCTCCTCCGTC
>RBWB01584249.1_pt1 | contig 10427 bp, 9 predicted proteins | sample 2014201 | NCBI WGS metagenome assembly RBWB01 (sample SAMN10133834, study PRJNA383868) | Human oral metagenome, whole genome shotgun sequencing project. | isolation source: supragingival plaque isolated from 88 juvenile twins | host: Homo sapiens | place: Australia
GCTCTAACTACGAGCGCAATAAGGATATCTTCGAGAAACACGATATCAAACTCGTCACTATCCCTGGCTTAGATGGATCAGGCCAGAAACGTGACACCAATGTACAAGAAGCATCCAAATACATCGCCAAGTTCGTCAGTGAAAATGGTGATAAAGATGCTGCCCTGAATATCCTCTTGCATTCAGCATCAGGTGGTTCAGGTTCTGTACTGGCTAACTTAGCTGCTAAGTATCTCTTATCCGAAGACAAGAATGTAGTGGCCATCGTAGTCGGTGATTCTACGACACGTAATTTCGCCAATAATACGATCTCTACCTTGAAGTCTTACGAGAACATCGCCCAGACTGCCGAGAAACCCATGATCGCTGATTACATCGAAAATGATGGTAAGCGCACGATTAAAGAAGTCAATGAGTACATTGCTTCTACGATCATCGACTATCGCATGTTATTCGGTGGCCATGTCCATGGTATTGACTCAGCTGATCTGAAGAACTTCTTGCAATACAACAGAATCTCTTCTAATCAGCCTGCACTGACTCTGATGACTACTTTGGGTATCGACTCTGACGCTAAAGATCCGCATGAAGTGGCTAAAGCATTGCAGCGGGAGTTAAATGACGATCTGCCCATCATTGCGTATGCCATGGTCTCTGTAACAGAGAAAGAGAACCGTCAGCTTGTGGATTGTGATTTCAAGATTGAAGGCTCTGTAGATTTGCCTCGTGATGAGAAAGTCAAACCTTACGATTTGTACTTCTGTTTGTCTAAAGGACACTTCTTTAATGTAGTCGACAGACTCTCTAAAGTCGTGGAAGATTATCGTAAGAAAGAAAACACTCAAGTAGATCGAGTGATCGATGTCTCTAAGGATGTAGACCCTAATAGTGGATTAGTCCTGTAATGCCTCTAGAATGACGCTATAGACCCATACCTGCCTTTCCTATAGGTAGGTATGGGTATAAGCTCTATGTCGTTTATTTTAGCTTCTAGAGGCCTTTAATCGATACTTATAATACTCAAGGTAAGCATTAGCTATGTTTCGATGACTATAATAGATAAACACGACAGTACTAGGACACTGTTAAACGAAGTCTTAGACTATCGTTAGATAGGTTAAAAGTGGACTAAAAAAGAGGTTAGGAAGATGATAAATATAGATCGCGTCATCCATCAGACGACTGAATATCTAATCGATGTCTGGGATGCCCTACAGATGGACGTTACTACAAGTAATAATGTCGATGCGATTATTAAAGCATATCGCAAGAAGAAACGATATAATATCCATACCGTGAACTGGCTCTATAGCCACCGCATCATGGACATTTACTTAAAAGAATACAAGAAGAGTTGTCCTAAAGACATCTACAACTGTTACGCTGTTTTAGGATGTGTTCTCATGTGCCATCTCTATCGCATGGGGATATTGGCATTTGATTATCAGCCCTATAGCCAAGAAGAGCTAATCAATATCTTAAAGAGATATCATCCGATGGATAAAGAAGAGACTCTACCATGGCAGTACGATGAACACAATCTAAGGGATGATCAGTCTGTCTCTAAGGTATTCCCTAAGACATTACAGGCATTGAGTGAGATGAGTCTTACGCATGATGTACCTGAGTGTTTTAAACTACCAGAAGATCCTAAAACACAACTGAAGTATCCCGTATCATTTTACATAGACCCAATCTACCTATCCATTACCTTTGTTTGGTAGTGGATAAGGTATCCCTATTGTTTATCCCTATTAAATATCCATGCTTAAAGGACATGAGAACATGAAACCAGGTGATTTTGTAGTAGCCCAAAATACGAAAACATTCTTGCAAGCTGATTTAGGTCTTTTGTTGCATTATACACCGCTGAATATTAAAACAGCATTAAGTGAAATCGATACTGCATTCGGTAGCAAGTTCATCCAGACTAAAGATGCACACTATCGCTTAAATGCCGTATTGCTCGATGAGATGGAATACTTCAGTACCTATAACCATCGTCTGTTATTCGAAGAAGACAGAGAGTATAGCCTATACGATCATGCCCATCGGTTTATCGAGAAGATACCGTATAACCAGGATACCAAACATCGTTTCATTAACCGTATCGTACGTGTCAATGACAACCCTAAGTATCCTGAACTCTATAATCCCTTTATCGCTACCATGGTGACACCAGGTACGACCAATATCCCACCGTGTTGTCCTATCGGATTAGAGTTTGCTGTTGATCTAATACATGATATCTTAAGACATCGATTACCCAGAAGGTATCGTACCAGGATAGACAATACAGTAAAGTTCGATAGTTATACTGGCTATTTCGATCCTGAAGTCTTAATGGATACTCCTACCGTAAAGAGAATGAAAGAGAGTTTTGATTACATCGTTGAAATGTTAGAGAAGATGTTGTCTTTAACGACTGACTGTAGTGAGAATAACCTAATTGATTTCTTCTACGTGAATGGATATCTACACCTGATTAACTACGGTGATCATCGACTGGTGGATTTGGCTTTAGTGAAGTATATCAATAAAGCTGATGAAGTGGATATATTCAAGTCTACGATACCTGATCAAGAGACAGCAGTAGATGTGTTCTATACCATCAAGGAGAAAGTACAAGACACCATCAGGCTCCAGTTACTCAATCCTAAGTTGAAAGTATTGACAGCTACATGTGGGTAGATAATATCCACAAAGACATCGTTTATATCGGCAACATTACACTCTATCCGTTATACATCCATTTAGATCAAGTAGCGAAAGAGTATAAGATCACCAAAGAAGACCATCGGTTAGTCGGATACGATAACCTACATGATGTCTTTGTTAACTTATTGGGTAATTATCTCGAGTCACTGATAGATAGTAAGAAAGACGGATACGTAGAGCTATACGAAGCCATGAAAGACATCGGTTATCCTGATGTGGCTTTAGACTATATCGAAAGGTATCTGGCCAGTCATTGGAATGATTTCATCCATTACCACAAAATCTGGATCAGGAATCCTTCCAAACTCTATTTTTATCTCGATGAAGAAGAAAGCGTTCGTCCACTCATGCAAGTCATGTACCTGAACACGCAAAGAGAGATCCCTTATCCTTAAGTCCTATCCCTCTGTGGGTAAACCTAAGGGATGTGGATCTTTCTTTTTTAGTCTATCTGGCGATAGCCTAGTGCTTCGCATTTACTTTAAGAAACACCTTATTTCTACCTTTCATTAACACAGAGAGTACGACACCATCATGTTGCTACAAGACTTAACACAAACACCTGTGCCTATCCCGCATGTATACGATCGCCTGTTTAACGATATCCGTAATGTATCGCTAGATGGTCCTGCGCATTACTATTCCCTATTGCAAGAGATACTGGTCATCGCCATCCACCACAAACAAAGAGGATGGAATAACCGACAACTGACAGAAGCCATCGTCGATAACCTATTTAACTTATCGTCTAGCGGTATCTTATCCGAAGTCATCTTCCTAAGTGAAAGACAACGTGTATTATTACAAGAAGACCTAAACGATACCATGGCTGAGTTTCTGATGGATATCGAATCTCATCTTTTAAATTGCCAAGACTTCAGGATAGTGGATAATGAAATCGTTTTCATCGAAGGTAAACTCTGGTGATTTACCTCATCCGAGTGAAGCCACATCCATGTTCGATCCGATAGAAGACATTTCCCTCTATCCTAACCATCTTAACCTAGACGGATTCGTGGATGAGTTTATTAATAAAGCAGATTCTGTATTGGTAACAGGTGGGATACGTGTTTATAACTGCATGAAGCGATTGTTGGATGTCGCTAAGCTAGAACATCCTGAGCTATTCGACTATTTGATGATCATTTCCAGGGCATTGGGATTATACACGATAGATGATTTAGTAGAGAACTTAGAAGAAGTCGTGTGTGGATTGAATTTCGAACCTGTATTCGTCCACTATAAGGGACATGTACCGGATTACGTATACGATACATTATACGATGTGGCTTTTCTATTGTTAGAACTCATTGTCTATACGTTAAGGGATTATCATCTAGAACAATCCCATGATCGTAAAGTATACTATCGTATTTCTCGATATAGCTTATTTGCCATACTCTTGAAGAAATACCAGCCATTCTAATGATGATTCTTAAACAGTTAAAGGATATCGAACATGCCGATACAGCAATTCACCGTAGGACGTGTGTATACGTTTAATACATACGCACCAGAGGTACTTGGCCTAACACAAATCAATGTTAAGTGTGTGGCCATCATGAACGCACAGAACGCATTAAGCGATGGGATAGACATCAAGGCTATGCATGAACGCATCCGTCCCCACCTACCAGCAGGTTACAACAATGATCCATTAACCATGACTTACGTGAAACTGCGTAATGTATCTGGATTAGAAACCATCTACTCGATGGACTGGATCAACATGGCCACAGTAAAAGAAACATCGCCTAGACGCATCGTGGCTACGATCAATGGCGTATCAGAAGCGGATGTGAATACGATAAGAGAGGCATTAGTGATACAGGGATACACGGATATCCAGTTATCCTTAACGGACTGAGGGATCCCTGACCGATTAACGATAGTATAAGCAATATTGAGTACTGCACTATATGAGAGTGTTTTACATTCTCGCCACTGTCTAGTCATGCAGGCTGAGACTATCCAAGAGAACAATGACACGGCTGCTGTTATTCCTTTCTGACAGCCTTGTTTGTTATTGTTGGCGGATGTCTATACATTGCAGGCGTAATAGATGGTATACTCCAAAAAACGAAGAGAAAGCACTACCTGAACCACCCTTACCTACTGTCTGATTCCTTCGGTAGGTAGGGTGCTAAGGTTCTATGTGCTAACATGTTCGTTTAAGTATGAATGAAAAGTTTTATCTTCCGAAACCAGCGTGCCATCCGGTGTGGTGCGTATGCAGGAATGGTAAAAGCCGTGGCGTAATCTCCTAATCTTCTTAAATCTCCGTTGAATGGTTGTGATCGATACAAACGCCATGTTCCTTTTACTACTACGTGCAAACATCCTATTGGAATGTGTATGCTGGTTTCACCCTATAACAAACCTTGCTGAAGTTTTGGTTGTTTAAACAAGCAAGGGCTTTGCTAGATGGACGGAGTTGGTCTAGCTGCCGGTAATGGGAAACTGACCCTATAAGCCTCAAGGTACGAGCATGGGTTGTTTAAGGCAGCTTCTTGGGGGTTCCTTTGGTCCGTTTGTCTACCCGCAGTCCACGAGCCTTTCACGCACTAGAGCGACTGCATGCGAAGTCTATTTTCTAAACAACCACCCTTTCTTGTACGTTTTAACGCTCCTTAAAACGCAACTACCTCGGTATCCTCTTACACCCACTAGGAGTGTAAGAGGAGAAAAGGTTATGTCTGCCGCCTACGTATCCTATCAGTCAGTATGAATCCTTAAAGTTAAGTATAAATAGTGCTTACTTTAGGAATATTCATCACTCTTTTCTGTAACCCTAAATAAAGGATACTAAAATGGTCATTCCCCATTTTTTGCGTACCGATAAATTCGAAGGCTATGTTCCTGATGCCTATGTCGCCACTATGCGCATGCTGTATAATAAAGATACAGTTAACGACACCAAGAACGACGAGTCTTACGAGTTCAACATCAAAGCCATGTTGAAGTTCCCTGCCGATGGTAGTGAGAACCCAACTGAGAAATTGCCGACTGCTGAAACAGTGGCTAAAGAAATCCAAGCTCGCTTCGTACCACACATCGATGGTACTGAGAACGTAGTCCCAAGCCAGACTGAAGGCACACCGTCTGTACAAGGTGGTCCTCAAGCTTCTCCTCAAGGACAAGGCGGTAAAGAAACCGGTAAAGCTGGTAAAGAGTCTGGTAAAGCAGCTAAACCAGGACAAACTGAAGGCGGTGAAGGCCAAACAGAAGGTCAAAAACCCCCCCAGTAATACCATCACTGAAAGTCGAGTTATCAGGTTTCAGTGATCCTCGTAGCACATTTGAAGGATAACACACCACATCTAGTACACGCCTCTATAGTCCTCTATGGGCTATAGAGGTGTATTTACCTATGTTCTCGCTTTCGCTTGACCGCTACACTCGAACGCAGCTTACGCTGTGTCCTCTATGTTCTATAGAGAAGTATGTCTCTACACGATCGTTTGATATTATAATAGAATAACCCATGAAAGACCAAACATGGAAACCATGAATATAGACCTAAATGAAGATGTGTTTATTTATCCTAAAGAGCATTATAAACGCAATATTGATTTAATCGGACATTACATCGAACAACAATCTAAGTTCTTAAGTATCATGCGTGGTATCTCGATAGAGAAAGCCACTGACTATGTCAAGAACCTTATCCGTAAGAATGGTAAGCATCCGCTAATCGATCCTAAAGTCATCTACGTACGTAAGGATGAGAATGATGACAGGATAGAAGATACGACGACCATGTATCGCTATCTTAAAGAGACGATAGAAGATAGGGATATTCTAACAGCACCTTTTACCACGTACATCGCGCAGGATAAGAAGCTTGCCTATATATCCAAATACGTGGATGCGCAGTTCCCTAAGAGAAGTAAGAAGAAGAAAGAGCAGTTTGCTTGTAAACAAAAAGGTGATTTAATTGGTGCTGCATTTGCCAATAATGCGCAGAATAAGATTAAGAGAAGTATTAACAGTATCAGTGGTGCTTCGTCTATTACATCTGTACCGATTTATCAGGCGAGTATGCATCCTGTATTGACATCTACTTGTCGAATGACATCAGGCTATGCGAATGCCAACAATGAGAAGCTATTAGGCGGGAATCGACATTATCATTCCCCTGAAGTGACACTGAACAACTTGATCGCCATGGTGTGCCGTATAGACGAAGCCAATATAGCTTCAGTACTAGATGAATGCCAGCTATACACACCTACAGCAGATGAACTCTATCAAGACATCATGGAGTCAGCACACCAATACTGGCGATGGGGTGAGCGTGAAAGAGTAATTAAAGAGTTCATTTCCAAACTCAATAGAGAACAGAGAGCTTCTATCGCTTATACTTACGATCTTTATCTCATGCGTAAGTACAATCCAGAGTTCACACGTTCCTTTATACTGGGTCTGTGTGCTAAGGATATAACAAGAAGCAATAGGACACATGAAGAAGCCAAAGACATTACACTAAAAGCTAAAGAATCCATTCGTAATATCGCCATCCAGATACACGGCAATAGTCTAATAGGTTTAAGGATGGATGAATGGTTAGAAATGGATATCGTATACGATATTGCTGAAACGATATTGAATATCTACCGTGTCTTTAAAACACATCAGTCGTATATTGAATGTTTCCTGCGTAGTGATCATGTACCTGCATCATTGGCTAAATTACCGCATGCATTACGTCATGTGGTGCTGATGTCTGATACAGACTCTTCTATCTTTACACTACAAGATTGGGTAGAATGGATCTGTGGGGAAGACTATAAAGAAGATAAAGATGAATTAGCCGCAGCAGTATCGGCTAACATGGTAGGATTATCAGATGCAACACTGAAACATATCCTAGCTAACATGTCTGCTAACCTAGGTGTGTCTACCGCTAAGATACACGATATCGCCATGAAGAATGAGTTCTTATTCGAAACCTTTACCGTCATGTCTCGTACGAAGCATTATATCGCTTCTATACGTTATCAGGAAGGCAATATCTATCGTGAACTCGATATCGAGAAGAAAGGGGTCCATCTTAAGAACTCCAATAGTCCTCGTGAGATCATCGATCATGCCGAAGACATCATGAAGCGACTATTCTACTTCTATCAGCGTAAGGAGATCTCTTTACACGATATCCTAACAGAAGTGGCTTCTATCGAGAGACAGATCATCAAAGGCGTAGAAGAAGGCAACATGGAGTATTATCGTTCACGCCAAATCAAATCAGAAGAGACCTATAAGGCAGAAGCTACCGTATCGCCTTATCGCAACTATGTCTTCTGGAATGAAACTTTTGGCGAGCATTATGGTTTCACTGCCTCACCACCTTATACATCAGTGGATGTGGCACTAGAGATCAACAACAAAACCCAGTGGAAGAAGTTCTTAGAATCCATCGAGAACCAAGACTTACGACTCAGGATAGAAGACTACATGAGACGCAATAAGAAAGACTTTCTTGCGTCCATTAACTTACCGTACGAAGTATTCATCGGTAAGCCTATCCCTAAAGAGATCATCCCATGGGTAGCCAAGAAACATCTTATAGCCAATATTTGTTCTCCTTACTATATTGCACTAGAAGCAGTAGGCATCCACATGCTTGAACACACCAGTAGTAGACTGCTCTCTGATTTGTATTAGCAGCATAAGCCTTATACCACCTATAGCCCGTAATGGACTATAGGTGGGTAAGGTATACTAAACATTGTACAACCATTGTATCTCTTCTTCGAAATAAGGTTTCAATTCCCTTATTGCCCTATCGTTAAATACATTACCGTGTTTCATCCAGATGAGTTCTCTCTGGAACTGGTTAATGTAACTCTTATTCACATTACGCCAAGTACCTCTTGGTATCCTTAAGCAATGCCTAATGTATCGACTACAAGCTAATAGATAAGCCCATTTGTTTTGTCTATTCAATAGCACATGCGGTGTATCTTGTATCTCGTAGGCATTATTCCCTCTTATACCGAATGTATTCAACACCACTCGGTCTATATCGTAATCGCCACTTCTCATCCTACCGAATACATCTTCTATTACACTGTCGATTAGCTTACTATTCGTATTAACATAAAACGAAGTACCAACATAGTCCATCGTACTAGACATCTCATCATCCGTTAGCATGATGTTCTTGTTGATCAGAACCTGATCCATGTGCGAATATAGAGCATTAGGCAAACACACCATACCTAAGAAATAACCCACATTAGGGATAGCATGATCAGGATTGACCATCTTGATGGCTTTCTGTTCACGATACCAAGCCAGATACTGCATGTGTAATAAGTTAATGTCTATCTCTATTATCGCAAAACCATGTCTGTCTACGTAGTTATTCGGTGTCTGTAAGTTATAACTAATGTGGTTTTGATCATGTCTCAGTATACGAACAGGAGACGAATCCATGTAGTGTTTACGTACATAATCCCAACTGTGGCTATTATCTATCGCTATATAGACTTCTTTAGTATTAAACCCGTAGAAGCTACCTGTGTGTATTCTACCGATATTCAAGTTAGAGGTCAAACCCATAGCCACACTATGTTTAAATGCCCTATCCCGTATATAGTTCTCCACTGCATCATCCGGTATTAACTTGGGGATGTTAAACGACTCGATGATGCGATAGAGGATATGCCTGCTGTCCACGTAGTATCGGTTATTACGATACCAGTTCACTGCTCTTTCGATACGTAACTGTAGATTACGTAAATGATCAGGACGTTTAGTTGTTAAACCCTGATTCGTGATTTTATCGATACCGATAAGATGAAACATGCTTATCCCTTTTTAAATATAGTATTGCGTTTTCATACAGTCCTTAAGATATAGCCTATAGGGACTGTCTTTCTCTCCGTTAGATATAACCTACATGAGAGTATATATGATTATGCCCATTTGTTTTTGTAGTAGTATTAGAAACATAGGCTTATTTACCGGTAGGTATCTGTATATCCAGCATGTCAAAGCGACATGCTGATTTTTTCAGATACTTACTATTAAAGTGTGTTGATAGATGGAATGTCTATTTTAACACACTCCTTATCGTTGCCTTATTCTTTAGTCTATAGCGTGAGAATATTGTCCCCCCTAACGTTGACTGATAGGGATACGTTAGAATATTCGGTAAGGTGGTAGTCCAAAAGTACGATCGGATAACCGAGAGTGCTTTCTCTTTTATTAACGTTAATAAATAGGAGTAGCTAAAATGGCTATTAACAACGAAAAAGATGTACAACAAGATGCCATCCGCGCTAAAGTGCGACGTGGTTTCACTTTCGCTAACATGGGTGGCCGCAATGGCTTGACAGTGCTGAATAACAACCTGTCTCGTCTGACTGAAAAGTTCGAAGAGATCACTAAGCTGCCTCTGAAAGATGCCGTCGTTAAAGTGGATTTCTTCCCGATCGATGCGACGAATACTCGCTTAGGTCTGGATACCATGTTGGTGACTTTCAGCTATCGTAATGGTTTCAGCCTCAAGAACAAAGCAAAAGAAGACGAACAGAAACCCAAAGAATACGTACAGCCGAATACTGGTGTATACGCTTTGATTCTGTCTTCCTCTGGCGATACTGTAGGTGCTGAAGAAGTCATCGTTGACAACCGTCAGTACACCATCAACCGTTACCCGACTGAAGCGACTGTTGATCCTGAAATCACCAAAGACTTCTTGG
>RBWB01584253.1_pt1 | contig 10419 bp, 8 predicted proteins | sample 2014201 | NCBI WGS metagenome assembly RBWB01 (sample SAMN10133834, study PRJNA383868) | Human oral metagenome, whole genome shotgun sequencing project. | isolation source: supragingival plaque isolated from 88 juvenile twins | host: Homo sapiens | place: Australia
CAGCGCTAAGCGTCCTGAAAATCGCAGGTGAAGGCATAAAACGGTGTGTTAGGCTACCCCGGTGTATGTGCTCGAACGGAAAACTATGTAAACTGCATTTTCGTACCCGCACACAGCACGTTTACAGCGTTTGTTGTGGCACGGCTACAGTGTGTAACTACATAACGGGGTATGGCGCAGTTTGGTAGCGCACCTGCTTTGGGAGCAGGGGGTCGCAGGTTCAAATCCTGTTGCCCCGACTGGGATCCTTCGTACTGAAGGGTCCTTTTGTCTTATTCATTTCACAAACCATGTTCCAGGAGAATGACTCGTGAAGAGCTCTGTTGATCAGCTCAATGACACCCGCGTGAAGGTGACAGTTGAGGTGCCTTTTAGCGAACTCGGACCCGAACTGGACAAGGCGTACCAGGCGTTGGCCCAGCAGATCAACATTCCGGGTTTCCGTCGCGGCAAGGCACCCCGCCAGTTGATTGATGCGCGCGTCGGGCGCGGCCCTGTCTTGGAGCAGGTTGTGAACGACATGCTGCCTACGCGCTACGGCCAGGCCATCGAGGAGCTTGATATTAAGGCGCTCGGCCAGCCGAACATTGACATCACCAAGCTGGAGGACGGCGACGTGATCGAGTTCGTCGCCGAGGTTGATGTTCGCCCCGAGTTCGACCTTCCAGACTTTTCCGAGATTTCCGTCGAGGTCCCAGCCTTGGGTTCCACTGAGGAGCGCATTGATCACGAGCTGGAGCACCTGCGCGAACGTTTTGGTTCCTTGAAGACCGTTGACCGCGAGGCTGGCGACGAGGACTTCATCACCCTTAACCTGTCCGCCACGGTTGATGGCGAAGAGATTGAAGACGCCAAGGTCGAAGACATGTCCTACCGCGTTGGTTCCGGCGACCTCATTGAGGGCCTTGATGACGCAGTGAAGGGCCTGAAGGCCGACGAGTCCGCCACTTTCACGTCCAAGCTGGTGTTCGGTGAGTACGCCGACAAGGACGCCGAGGTGACCGTCACGGTGACCGCAGTGAAGGAGCGCGAGCTTCCCGAGCTGGATGACGATTTCGCTCAGATGGCCTCCGAGTTTGACACCGTGGAGGAGCTGCGCGCTGACCTGGCTTCCGGCGCGGAGGAATCTGCCAAGGCCGAGCAGGCTGCCAGCATCCGCGAAGAGGTGCTGAAGGTCGCCCTGGAGAAGACGCAGTTCCCGCTGCCCGCGTCCGTGGTTGACGAGCAGGTCAACGCCCAGGTGCAGCAGCTCATGGGCCAGCTCGGTGGCGACGAAGCCCTGTTTGAGAAGCTGCTTGAGGCTCAAGGCACCAGCCGCGAGGAGTTCAACGAGCAGACCCGTACCAGCGCCGAAGAGGCTGTGCGCACGCAGCTGTTCTTGGACGTGCTTGCGGAGAAGGAAGAGCCTGAGGTGACTCAGGACGAGTTGAATGATCACATCGTGTTCACCGCCCGCCGCTACGGCGTGGAGCCCCAGCAGTTCTTGATGCAGCTGCAGCAGAGCGGTCAACTGCTGAACCTGGTTTCCGATGTTCGCCGCGGCAAGGCCCTGGCCAACGCCATCTGCAGCGTCACGGTTAAGGACTCCGACGGCAATGACGTTGACCCGAAGATCTACTTCGGCGACGAGGAAGAGACCGCCCAGGACTCCGACGAGTCCTAAGCCTGTACTATCACAAAAGCCCAGCACTGCCGCTGGGCTTTTGTGCTGTGTGCTGCAGGTTTTACCGCTTATCGACGCCCCGACTCCCGCAGTGGGCAGCACGCGAACCGGGGGTTATGCAGATTCGACGCTGTCAGCGAACAAAGGCCACCATGGCGGCAGCGCGGCTGTACTGTAGGGGCTATCGTCTTTGTACGTCACGATTTAAAGAAAGTAGGTTGTGTACACCCATGACTGATATCAGCCGGATGCACTCAGCACCTGCCGGGTTAAACCTTAGCGATTCAGTGTTTGAGCGTTTGCTGCGCGAGCGCATTATTTTCCTGGGCAGCCAGGTGGATGATGAGATCGCTAACAAGCTGTGCGCCCAGATCCTCTTGCTCAGCGCCGAGGATCCGAATCGCGATATTTCCCTTTACATCAACTCGCCTGGTGGTTCCGTGACCGCCGGCATGGCTATTTATGACACGATGAAGTACTCTCCGTGCGATGTTGCTACCTACGGCATGGGGCTGGCAGCGTCGATGGGTCAGTTCCTTCTCTCGGCGGGCACCAAAGGCAAGCGTTATGCCCTGCCGCATGCGCGCATCATGATGCACCAGCCGTCTGCGGGCGTGGGCGGTACCGCTGCGGATATTGCCATCCAGGCGGAGCAGTTTGCGCACACCAAGCGGGAGATGGCGGAGCTTATTGCCCAGCACACCGGCCAGACCGTGGAGCAGATCACCAAGGATTCTGACCGTGACCGCTGGTTCACGGCGGAGGAGGCCAAGGATTACGGCTTCGTGGATCACGTGATCAGCTCTGCTAAGCAGTCTTAACGCGGTACAGAACAAGCAAGGAGTTTTAAACAAACATGAGCAGTGAAATGCAGATGCCTTCGTCCCGTTATGTGCTGCCGTCTTTCGTGGAGCACTCGGCGTTCGGCGCGAAGGAGTCCAACCCGTACAACAAGCTGTTTGAAGAGCGCATCATCTTCCTGGGTACCCAGGTTGACGACGCCTCGGCAAACGACATTATGGCGCAGCTTCTGGTCCTGGAGGGCCAGGACCCTGACCGCGACATCACCATGTATATCAACTCTCCCGGTGGTTCCTTCACCTCGTTGATGGCGATTTACGACACGATGCAGTACGTTCGCCCCGACGTCCAGACTGTCTGCCTCGGACAGGCCGCCTCCGCCGCAGCCGTGCTGCTGGCCGCTGGTGCCCCCGGTAAGCGCGCGGCGCTTCCGAATGCGCGTGTGCTGATTCACCAGCCCGCCACCGGTGGCGTGCAGGGCCAGGTGTCTGACTTGGAGATCCAGGCTCAAGAAATTGAGCGTATGCGCAAGCTCATGGAGGAGACCTTGGCGCGGCACACTGGCCGTCCTGCTGAGCAGATCCGTCTTGATACTGACCGCGATAAGATCCTCACCGCCTCTGAGGCTGTGGATTATGGAATCATCGATCAGGTCTTTGACTACCGTAAGCTCTCAGCTCAATCTTAATGTGTTGCTTTTTGCCGTGCCGTAACTGCGGTTTTGCATGAAGTACCCCTGCAAAGGGGTGGCAATTCTTAAAATTTCTTAAGTTATGGCTTAATTGGTAATTAAGTGCTCACGATCCTCCTCCGACTGAATCCGCAGAGATGAACCGGGGGAGGATCTTCCTATTCGGGGGAGAAACCACGAGAGGTGGTCCCACCATTGTGGCGAAAAAGCAGTAGTGTGGAACATCGAGTGGTGTCCACACGTGAGAAGATTGTGAGTTCAAAGAAGATACATGGCAGCTATGCAAGAAAGCTCTGACCTGCTGAAGTGCTCGTTCTGCGGAAAGAGTCAGAAACAGGTGAAAAAGCTCATCGCGGGTGGTGGAGTCTACATTTGCGACGAGTGCATTGAGGTATGCAATGAGATCATTGAGGAGGAACTCAACGCCTCCGCTGGTGACACCGCAAACGACAACAAGCTGCCGCGTCCGACCGAAATTTCGGCGTTCCTGGACCAGTATGTGATCGGTCAGGACGACGCCAAACGTGTGCTCGCGGTGGCGGTGTACAACCACTACAAGCGGATTCGCGCCGAGGAACAGCAGACGGCGAAGATCAACAAGGATGACGAGGTTGAACTCGCAAAGTCCAATATTTTGTTGCTCGGGCCAACCGGTTCCGGCAAAACCTACCTTGCTCAAACGCTGGCCAAGCTTCTCGACGTCCCGTTCGCCATCGCCGATGCCACCTCACTGACTGAAGCTGGCTACGTGGGCGAAGACGTGGAAAATATTCTGCTCAAACTGCTTCAGGCATCCGATTACGATGTGCAGCGTGCGCAGCGCGGCATCATTTACATCGATGAGGTGGACAAGATTTCCCGGAAGTCGGAAAACCCGTCGATTACTCGCGATGTCTCCGGCGAGGGTGTTCAGCAGGCGTTGTTGAAGATTCTGGAAGGCACAACCGCCTCGGTGCCGCCGCAGGGAGGGCGTAAACACCCGAACCAGGATTTTATTCAGCTGGATACCTCCAACATTCTGTTTGTGGTGGCTGGCGCGTTTGCTGGCCTGGAGAAGGTGATCCAGGATCGCGTGGGCAAGAAGGGCCTGGGCTTTGGTGCAGAGGTGCGGTCAGTCACGGACGTCGATACGGTGAACGTGTTTAAGGACGTGCTGCCGGAGGATCTGGTGAAGTTTGGTCTGATCCCCGAGTTCATTGGTCGTCTGCCCGTGGTGGCCACGGTGACCAACCTGGATCGAACATCGTTGGTGCGCGTGCTCACCGAGCCGAAGAATTCCTTGGTGCGGCAGTACGAGAAGCTTTTTGAGATGGATGGCGTGAAACTGACCTTCACCCCAGAAGCACTGGAGGCCATTGCAGATCAGGCGTTGGAGCGCAATACCGGCGCTCGTGGTCTGCGAGCCATCATGGAGGAAGTGCTTGTACCCATCATGTATGACCTGCCGGATCGTGAAGATATTGGCGAGGTGATTATCACCGAGGGGGCGGCGCGGAAGTTGGGTGCGCCGGAGCTGGTCGCGGCGTCGTCAGAAAAGACGGCCTAAAACCAATAAGCACGTGGCCCCGCACGTTGTGAAAGCGTGCGGGGCCACGTGTGTTGTTCTCTACAGCGTTATTCGATGAAGCTGGTGGCGTCGTCGAGTTCGTTGTAGATGTTGCCGCTGCCGTTGCCGTCGTGGCCGTTGAAGTCATTCGAGGTTTCGACAGTCAGGTAGCTCATCCCGCCCGAGTTGCGCATGTTTGAGGTGAGGAAAGCGAGGACGGCATCGACAACAAGTCGCTGCATACCCACATTGTTTTCCTCGTCCTTCAAGTTGATGTGGTACAAGTTCTTGAAGGCCGCTGGGTAAGCGATCCTGAACACACACATGGAGGAGATGATGGTATACACATCCAGCGCAGAAATGCCGGGGCGGAAGGCACCGGCGTCCTGACCCATCATAAGTAGTTTGTCCATTTGCAGGAGGACGCTGGATTGGTCGGCTAATGGGTTGGAATTGGCCATATCAGCTTGGCCAAAAAGGTTCTCTAGAAGGAGGAGACGGATAGCGTTCGGGTGTGCGGCCATTTGGCGGAAGATGGCTTCCACTACTTTGCGCACACCGTCGACAGGCACGGTTGAATCCAACTCCAGCGCCTGGGGTTCCGGGCGGAGCTGTGAGATTGCTAACCGTAGAGCGCGAATATACAGACCCCGCTTGTCACCAAAGTGATAGTGGATCATGCGCTTGGACATGCCCGAATCGTGGGCGATGTTTTCCAAACGTGTGTCCTCGAACCCCTGACGGGCGAATGTTTCCAGCGCGACCTCGACGACCTTGTCTATGTTTGACGTGGTTGTATCTTGGTCCGCTGCTGGGCGGTTCATGATTGTTCCTTTCCTGGAGGCATGCTGGTTTTACCAGCTAAGTTAATCGTGCCTGAATTTATTGTTCAGTGGGAAATCGATTTCTGATTTCGGAAAAACCGCAGGTTGTGACGGGTGACCGTGTGGGTGTAACGGGGGTGATTTTGTAACTAGACCATAAAATTATGGCACATGTATGATGTTTTCGCGAGCTAAACCGGCATCATTTTCTCGCAATATTTTGGGGTGTCTAGGGGGTTCCGCGAAACTGTTAAATATATGCCGACGTTTTAGTAATGAACCGATTCAATACACGCCTGAGCTGCAAGGTAATAATAATCACATGCAGTGACTTCACTGGCCGGGGTGAAAAATACCCTCTTGTCTATAAAATCACACCCGAATCGGGAAATCTTTCCGATAAAAATTTTTGGTGGTGTTTGTTGTGGGTGTCTGTTCAGAAAAAACCGGACAGTCCGAAAGGGGTATCGATGTGGGATATCGCTGTGACGTGGAGTAGCGGGCATGCGCAAAATGTGGTATCAGCAGTTCGTTGACGCGAGATGACATATCAACTAAGTGCATGTTCATCGCAAGCTTTTCGCGCGCGATCAGTGACGTGATGGTAAAACACCCGCTAGTGTAGAAAGCAGTGTGTGACGGCATGCTCGAATTTCCTGGGATAGTGGGCCGTCTCACGCCCCGTGTTCGCTAAAAAGTAAGGATTGTCTCGACTATGACTGCCGCCCCGAAAAAGATTGCTGTGACTGGAGCTGCCGGCCAGATCGCCTACTCCCTGCTGTGGCGCATCGCCAACGGTGATGTGTACGGGCAGGACACTCCTATCGAGCTGAATCTTTTGGAAATCACCCCCGCGCTTGGTGCGACAGAGGGTGTGGCCATGGAACTGCTGGATTCCGCGTTCCCATTGGTCAAGAAGATCACCGTCACCGACGATGCCAACAAGGCATTTGACGGTGCCAACGCCGCCTTCCTGGTTGGCGCCAAGCCACGTGGCAAGGGTGAGGAGCGCTCTGACCTGCTCGCCGCCAACGGCAAGATCTTTGGCCCCCAGGGCACTGCCCTCAACGATCATGCGGCCGACGATATTCGCGTGCTTGTGGTGGGCAACCCAGCCAACACCAACGCCCTGATTGCCCAGGCTCACGCCAAGGACATTCCGGCGGAACGTTTCAACGCCATGATGCGTCTGGACCACAACCGCAGCCTTTCCCAACTGGCCGAGAAGCTGGGCAAGGATTCCACCGATTTTGAACAGGTGGCAATCTGGGGCAACCACTCGGCCACGCAGTTCCCCGACATCACCTACGCCACCGTTGGTGGCGACAAGGTGTCCGATCTGGTGGACCAGGATTGGTACGTGAATGAGTTCATTCCGCGCGTGGCTAAGCGCGGCGCTGAGATCATTGAGGTGCGTGGTAAGTCCTCCGCAGCCTCCGCTGCCTCCTCCGCGATTGATCACATGCGCGACTGGGTTCAGGGCACCGAGAAGTGGGCATCCGCAGCCATTCCGTCGGACGGCTCCTACGGTGTGCCCGAGGGCCTGATCTTCGGCTTCCCCACGGTATCCCGCAATGGTGCGTGGGAGATCGTGCAGGGCCTGGAACTCAGCGACTTCCAGAAGGAGCGCATTGCCGCCAACATCGCGGAACTGCAGGAGGAACGCGACGCCGTTGCCTCCCTCGGCCTGCTGTAAACCTGCAGTTGGCGCGGTGCGTGTGCCCGCGGCGTCGATAAGCCCCTCAGTGGCAGTTCGGCGAGGTGGGCACAAGCTATTATGGCAAGGGTGACTGACAAAAACACCCTGAACCATTCCACAAGCCGTGCCGACGCCCTGCCGAAAAGCTGGGATCCGAAGGCCGTTGAGGCTGCGTTGTACCAGCAGTGGCTTGATCGTGGCTACTTCACCGCCGACGTGACGTCGGAGAAGCCGCCCTTTTCGATTGTGCTGCCCCCGCCGAACGTGACGGGGCAGCTTCATATGGGGCATGCGCTGGACCATACGCTCATGGATGCGTTGGCGAGGAGGAAGCGCATGCAGGGGTTTGAGGTGCTGTGGCTTCCGGGGATGGATCACGCGGGCATCGCGACGCAGACCAAAGTCGAGGCGATGCTGAAGAAGACGGAGGGGAAGGATCGCTACGATTACGATCGCGATGAGTTCGTCGCCAAGGTCTGGGAGTGGAAGAACGAATACGGGGGCAAAATCGGCGAGCAGATGCGCGCCATCGGGGATTCCGTCGACTGGTCCCGCGAGCGTTTTACCCTGGATGAGGGGTTGTCGCGCGCGGTGCAGACCATCTTTAAGGAACTTTTCGACCGAGGCATGATCTACCGCGCGCACCGCCTGGTCAACTGGTCGCCGGTGCTGGAAACCGCCGTCTCCGACATCGAGGTGGTGTACAAGGACGTCGAAGGCGAACTGGTATCCATCCGCTACGGCTCCCTAGACGACAACGAACCCCACGTTGTGGTGGCCACAACCCGCGTGGAAACCATGCTTGGCGACGTCGCGGTGGCCGTTCACCCCGACGACCCCCGCTACACGGACCTGGTGGGCACCAGCTTGCCGCACCCCTTCATCCCTGGTCGGGAGCTTATTATTGTTGCCGACGACTACGTGGACCCCGAGTTCGGTACCGGTGCCGTGAAGATCACCCCCGCGCACGACCCCAACGACTACGCGCTGGGTCTGCGCCACAACCTGGACATGCCCACCATCCTGGACACCACCGGGCGCATCGCCGACACCGGCACCCAGTTCGATGGCATGGATCGCTTTGAAGCCCGGGTGAAAATCCGCGAGGCACTGGCCGAGCAGGGCCGCATCGTCGCGGAAAAACGCCCCTACCTGCACTCTGTGGGGCATTCGGAACGCTCCGGCGAGCCCGTAGAACCCCGGCTCTCTGAGCAGTGGTTTGTCAAGGTTGATGAACTCGCCCGCATGGCTGGCGACGCCGTGCGCAACGGCGACACCACCATCCACCCCGCGAGCCAGAACCCACGCTATTTCGAGTGGGTGGACGACATGCACGACTGGACCATCTCCCGCCAGCTCTGGTGGGGGCACCGCATCCCGATCTGGTACGGACCCGACGGCGATGTCGTGTGTGTCGGCCCCGATGAACAGGCCCCCGAAGGCTATGTGCAGGACCCGGACGTTCTGGACACCTGGTTCTCCTCGGCGTTGTGGCCGTTCTCCACCATGGGTTGGCCGGACGCAACCCCCGAATTGTCGAAGTTTTACCCCACATCCGTGCTGGTCACCGGCTACGACATCCTGTTCTTCTGGGTCGCCCGCATGATGATGTTCGGCACTTTTGCGGCATCGCTGCCCGGCTCGCCCCTGGGCAAGGTTCCTTTCACGGACCTTTACCTTCACGGCCTGGTCCGCGACGAAAAAGGCCGCAAGATGAGCAAATCCCTGGGCAACGGCATCGACCCCATGGACTGGGTAGAACAGTACGGCGCGGATGCCCTGCGATTCACCCTGGCACGCGGCGCGAACCCAGGCGTGGACCTGCCCGTGGGCGACGACTCCGCCCAAAGCTCCCGCAACTTTGCCACCAAGCTGTTCAACGCCACCCGCTTCGCCCTGATGAACGGCGCGACAGTAGGGGAGTTGCCAGACCGTGCCGAACTTACCGACGCAGACCGCTGGATTCTGGACCGCCTGGAGGCCGTTCGCGTTGAGGTCGATGACTTGTTGGACCGCTACCAGTTCGCCAAGGCATACGAGCTGCTGTACCAGTTCACCTGGGGCGAACTGTGCGACTGGTACGTGGAAATCGCCAAGGTGCAGATCCCGCGGGACGGCGGGTCCGCCAGCCCAGAGGAGCAACGACGTGGCGAAAACACCCAGCTGGTGTTGGGGAACACGCTGGACACGGTGCTGCGACTGCTGCACCCGGTCATGCCATTTGTGACGGAAACCCTGTGGACCGTGCTCACGGGTGGAGAATCCCTGGTCATCGCGTCGTGGCCTACCGCCATCACCGACGCCCCTGCCGACGAGACGGCAGCCCGCCGCATGGCTGACGTGGAAAAATTGGTCACGGAACTCCGCCGTTTCCGCTCCGACCAGGGCGTGAAACCATCGCAGAAGGTTCCCGCCCGCCTGCGCTTCGCCGACGCGGACCTTGAGCAACAGGAAAGCATTGTTCGGGCATTGGCGCGGGTAGAGGAGCCAGCTGAGGGATTCGAGGCGTCGGCAAGCATTGAAGTGCGCCTGAGCCAGGCGACCCTGCTGGTGGAACTGGACACCTCCGGCACCGTTGACGTGGCTGCCGAGCGGAAACGCTTGGACAAGGAGCTAGCCGCGGCGACGAAGGAACTGGAAGGAACGGAAAAGAAGTTGGGTAACGCCGCCTTCCTGGATAAGGCACCGGCGGCGGTGGTGGAGAAGATTCGCCAGCGTCACCAGGTGGCTGAGGAGGAAATTGCCCGCGTGACGGCCCGTTTGAAGGAACTGGGGTGAGCTGATGAGCGATGAGGTATCGGTAGACGACAGCGGCCTCACCCTACCCATTGACGTGAACGCGCCGGTGGAGGAGCCGGAAACCCGCGAGATCACGCCTGAGGATCTGCGGGCGCTCGCCGAGGTGGAAGCCGAGCTGGATCAGCGCTGGTCAGAGGTGAAAATCGACCCGACGCTGACGCGCATGGAACTGCTGATGGACCTGCTGGGCAACCCAGAACGGTCATTTCCGGCCATCCATGTGGCAGGCACCAACGGCAAAACCTCCACAGTCCGCATGATCGAAGCCCTGATGCGTGCCTTCCACCGTCGCACCGGGCGCACCACCAGCCCGCACCTGCAGCTGGCCACCGAACGCATTGCCATTGACGGCCAGCCCCTGCATCCCCGCGACTACGTGCGAACATGGCGCGAAAT
>RBWB01584254.1_pt1 | contig 10418 bp, 5 predicted proteins | sample 2014201 | NCBI WGS metagenome assembly RBWB01 (sample SAMN10133834, study PRJNA383868) | Human oral metagenome, whole genome shotgun sequencing project. | isolation source: supragingival plaque isolated from 88 juvenile twins | host: Homo sapiens | place: Australia
ACCTTGACCTGGTGCACGGCGTGTACTCGAAGGCTGAGCTGGAGTCTGTTTCTGCTGCTGGCGTGCACCTGGTTGCCGGTGTTGTGAACGGCCGCAACGTGTGGCGTGCCGACGTTCGCGCCGCCCTGAAGACCCTGGAGGCGCTGCCCGGCGCATCCGAGGGTGCCGTGTCTGTGGCTTCTTCGACCTCCCTGCAGCACGTGCCGCACGACCTGGCTCTGGAAGACCCCGCCGAGGTTCCCGTGGACGGCCTGGCATTCGCCGATCAGAAGGTCGCCGAGATTGCTCTGCTGGCTCGTGGCCTGGCTGAGGGTGAGGCCGCTGTTGAGCCCGAGCTGAAGGCTGCTGACGAGGCGCTGGCTCGCTTCGCCGCTGACCCGCGCAAGCACAACGACGAGATTCGTGCCCGCGCCGCAGCTGTGACTCCCGAGGACTTCGACCGCCCGACCATTGACGTTCGCCGCGCGGCTCAGGCTGACCTGAACCTGCCGAAGCTGCCGACCACCACCATCGGTTCTTTCCCGCAGACCGCTGAGATTCGCCGCCACCGTGCGGAGGCTCGTGCGGGCAAGATTTCCGCTGAGGAGCTGAACGGCTTCCTGCGTGACGAGATTGCTTCGGTCATCGCACTGCAGGAGGATCTGGACCTGGACGTGCTGGTTCACGGTGAGGCTGAGCGTAACGACATGGTTCAGTACTTCGCTGAGAACTTCGACGGTTTCGCAACCACCCGCCACGGCTGGGTTCAGTCCTACGGTTCGCGTTGCACCCGCCCCTCGATCCTGTTCGGTGACGTGAAGCGTCACGGTGAGGGCCTGCGCGGTGAGGCGTTCACCGTTCCGTGGAGCTCCCACGCACAGTCGCTGAGCGACAAGCCGGTCAAGGGCATGCTCACCGGCCCGGTGACGATTCTGGCGTGGTCCTTCGTGCGTGACGACCAGCCGCGCCGCGAGACCGCTAACCAGGTGGCTCTGGCTCTTGCCGACGAGATTGCCGACCTGGAGCAGGCGGGCATCCGCATCATTCAGGTGGACGAGCCGGCTCTGCGTGAGCTGCTGCCCCTGCGCCGCGATGAGCAGCCGCAGTACCTGGACTGGTCGGTGAACTCCTTCCGCCTGGCAACCAGCGCGGTGAAGGATTCCACCCAGATTCACACCCACCTGTGCTACTCGGAGTTCAACGAGATTATCGACTCGATTAACGCTCTGAACGCTGACGTGACCAGCATTGAGGCGGCTCGTTCGCACATGGAGCTGCTGGCTGATATTCCGGAGAGCTTCGTTTCCGGTCTGGGCCCGGGCGTGTGGGACATCCACTCCCCGCGTGTTCCTTCGCAGGATGAGATTGAGTCCCTGCTGAAGGCTGCGATTGGTTACGGCACCATTGCTGACCTGTGGGTGAACCCTGACTGTGGTCTGAAGACTCGTGATTACGAGGAGACCAAGCAGTCTCTGCGTCACCTGGTGGACGCCACCAAGGCGATTCGCGCATCCCTCTAGGAGGCGCCTATTGGTTCCGCTGCCTGCTGCGGGTTGACCGGATGATGGTTTGCTCGCGGTAACCTGCGGCAGGTGGCGGCTGTTCGGCTTCGTGCCGGTATGCGTACCGACTGTATGCCGAGCTTTTGGGGATAGATAACGGGCCCGCCCGCACGGATTCTTCTGCACCGTGCGGGCGGGTTTTCTGTGCTTGTTTTTGGGCACCGATTTTGTGGTGTTCAAGTGGTTTTCTTTTTGAACTTAGGGTATAAATAACTCTAAATTTAGTTGTGGTCTGACCAAAACACATACTTACTCAACAAGGAAAGTATTTATATTCACTGTAGCACTTGTGGCACTGTTGCCCAGTAGACAGATATACATCACACAGATTTAGCACTTCCCCGTAATTCCAGGGTAAAAACAGCATTAACAGAATAATCACTCTGAATATCCGTTCATCCTAGTGAAGATTCTACTGAAAACATTTCCAGCGGATTAGCATTTTTATAAGCCGCCGTTTTTAGAATTCCAGCATGACTACTACCACTTCATCAAAGAAGAAGAAGAAGGGTTCTGCACCCCGCTGGCTCGCCATTCCGGCACCCAAGCCTCAACTGAGTGAGGCTGAAGTTAATGCAAAGTACCCGCGCATGCGTCTGCAGGTCTTCATGGGTATCTTCATCGGTTACGCGACCTTCTACCTGATTCGTAACAACGTCCCGCTGGTCACCCCGATTCTGACCAAGGAACTTGGCTTCAGCAACGCAGCAATTGGTGCACTGTCCACGGCACTGCTGCTGGCTTACGGCTTCAGCAAGTTCTTCACCGCAATGATTTCTGACCGCTCGAACGCGCGTTTGTTCCTGCCCATCGGTCTGGTGCTCTCGGGTGTTGCAAACATCCTGCTGGCAATGACCGGTTACATGGGTGAAGGCGCGGGTGCGGCAGGCTACGGTGCCGCTATCGCCTCCATCATGGCGACCATCATGGTCTTCAACGGCATCTTCCAGGGTATGGGTTGGCCTCCCTCGGGTCGTGTGCTCGTGAACTGGTTCTCCACCAGCGAGCGCGGCACGAAGGTTTCGTGGTGGAACACCGCCCACAACGTTGGTGGTGCGCTGTCCGGTCTGCTGGTTGCGTGGGGCTTCTCCATGTTCGGCAAGACCTGGGAAGTTGCCTTCTGGTTCCCGGCTGTTATCAGCTTCGTTCTGGCGTTCGTGGCGTGGCTGCTGATTCGTGACAACCCCGAGGCTGAGGGTCTGCCCACCGTTGACGTGTACCGCAACGACCCGCACAAGGTTGAGTCCACCGCTGAGGATCGTGCAGAGTCCACTTGGACCACCATCCGTAAGCACGTGCTGACCAACTCGACCATGGTGTACCTGGCTCTGGCAAACGTGTTCGTGTACACTCTGCGTTACGGCGTGCTGGTGTGGGCGCCGAAGTACCTGCACGATGTGCGCCACGCTTCCCTTGAGGGTGGTATTGCGGGCTTCTCGATTCTGGAGCTTGCCGGTATTGGTGGCACCGTCCTGTGCGGTTACGTTTCTGACCGCATGTTCAAGGGTCGCCGCTCCCCCGCGGGTATCCTGTTCCTGATTGCGACCGTTGGCGCGATTCTGCTGTACTGGCTGCCTTCTTCGGATGCGCCGCTGTGGATTGCGTACGTTGCGTTGGCTCTGATTGGTGGCCTGATTTACGGCCCGGTCATGCTGATTGGTCTGCAGGCTATTGACCTGTCCCCCTCGCATGTTGCTGGTACCGCTGCGGGCTTCACCGGCCTGTTCGGTTACGCGCTGGGTGCAACCCTGGCTTCTGCTGGTATCGGCATTATTGTTGACCATTGGGGTTGGAGCACCGCGTTCGTCTTCATGATTGTGTGCTCGGGTCTGGCGGTTTTGTTCCTCTGGCTGGTTAATGGTGCTGAGAAGCGTCTGATGGCTGAGCGTGCAGAGAAGCTGGCGGCTCAGGCATAATTGCCCGGTCTTTCGTGTAGGGAAGCCACACGTTTGCTGGTGAGTCACCATATGGTGGCTTGTCGGTAATCGTGTGGCTTCTTACGTTAAGAACCTAGAATGGAACCATGACTACTAACTCTGGAATCACTAAAGAATGGGTGGATGAAACCGTCAAGCCGGGCGACGATTTCTTCCGCCACGTCAACGGTAAGTGGCTTGCTACCCACGAAATCCCGGCGGACCGCCCCAAGGACGGCGGCCTGTACACCCTCCGCGATAACGCAGAGAAGCACGTGCGTGAGCTGGTGGAGAAGATCGCGAAGGAGCAGCCGGAGTCCCGTATTGGCGCGCTGTACAACTCCTTCATGGATGTTGAGAAGATTGAGGCGGACGGCCTGGAGCCGCTGCTGAAGGAAATCGCCCCGATTCTGAACTCGGCAACCCCCTCCCACCTGGCTGTAACCCTGGCACTGCTGTCTCGTGCGGGTCTGCCGCAGCTGTTCGCCTGGTACACCAGCAACGACCCGAAGGACCCGAAGAATTACACGTTCTTCCTGTACCAGTCGGGTCTGGGTCTGCCGGATGAATCCTACTACCGTGAAGAGAAGCACGAGCAGGCGTGCGCGGCGTATGTTGAGCATATTGCCCGCATGTTTGAGCTGACCGGTCTGGCTGAGGGCTTCGGCCTGACCCCGGAGCAGGCGGCTCAGCTGGTGTTCACTCACGAGTCTGAGCTGGCTCGCCTGCACTGGAACGTCGTGGAGAACCGCGACGCCGAGGCGACCTACAACCCGTACCAGGCGACCGAGCTGGACGAGAAGTTCCCCGGCTTCCCGTTCTCGCAGTGGCTGCTGGCTCTGGGTGCCGACCCGGAGACCCTGGGTCAGGTTATTGTGGCTCAGCCGTCCTTCTTTGAGGGTGCGGCTAAGCTGTTCACCTCCATCCCGCTGATGAGCTGGAAGCTGTGGGCTGTGTGGACTGTTCTGCGTTCGCGTGCGCCGTTCATGTACGACGAGCTGGTTCAGGAGAGCTTCAACTTCTACGGCAAGACCCTTTCCGGTACTCAGCAGATTCGTGAGCGCTGGAAGCGCGGCGTGGGCGCTGTCGAGAAGGCTCTGGGTGAGGAGATTGGCCAGGAGTACGTGGCTGTGCACTTCCCGCCTTCGCACAAGGAGAAGATGCTGGTTCTGGTCGGCAACCTCCTGGAGGCGTACCGCGAGTCTATTGAGTCGCTGGACTGGATGACTGAGGCAACCCGTCAGAAGGCGCTGGAGAAGCTGTCGAAGTTCGTCACCAAGATCGGTTACCCCGATAAGTGGCGTGACTTCTCCGCGTTGGAGCTGGTGCCCGGTGACCTGTTCGAGAACCTGCGCCGCACCGGTGCGTTCGATGCTGACTGGCTGATTGCCCGTAAGGGTCAGCCGGTGGATAAGGCGGAGTGGCTGATGACTCCGCAGACCGTGAACGCGTACTACATGCCGCCGGCGAATGAGATTGTGTTCCCGGCAGCGATTCTGCAGCCGCCGTACTTCAACCCGGATGCTGACGATGCGGCGAACTACGGCAATATCGGCATGATTATTGGCCACGAGATTGGTCACGGTTTTGACGATCAGGGTTCCCGCTATGACGGTGACGGCAAGCTGGAGAGCTGGTGGACTGAGGAGGATTACGCGAAGTTCAAGGAGCGCACCTCCGCGCTGGTGGAGCAGTACAACGCGTACGTTCCGGTGGGTCTGGACCCGAAGTTCCACGTGAACGGTGAGCTGACTCTGGGCGAGAACATTGGCGACCTGGCTGGCATGTCGATTGCGTTGAAGGCGTACCGTCTGGCTTTGAAGAAGCAGGGCATTGAGTCGCTGGCTGACGCGCCGGTGATTGACGGTATGACCGGTATTCAGCGTTTCTTCTTCTCGAATGCTCGCGGCTGGTGCACGAAGTCCCGCCCGCAGCATGCTGAGGTGATGATTTCGGTGGATCCGCATTCGCCGGATGAGTTCCGTGTGAACGGTGTGGTGCGCAATATTGATGAGTTCTATGAGGCGTTTGGTGTCTCTGAGGGCGATGCACTGTACCTGGCTCCGGAGGAGCGCGTGCGCATCTGGTAGCAGCCCGATAAGGGTATATGCTTTATTGCGCATATAAGAAAGGTGCCCGTCTCGTGGGTTTATTCCACGAGGCGGGCGCCTCTTTTCTAGAGAGCTGTGGACGCTACACGAAGGTAGGCATCTACTGCTACTGTGCCGAGCGTTGCGTTAGATAATTTCTAGCGCAATGTCCATGTGCAGCGGCTCGGTTGCATCGATGTGGTACTGGCTGTGTACCGGCGAGCCCCACGAGTCGTCTCCACCAACGCCGAGCTGACCTGCCAGGATACGCAGGTAGGTGCGGTTGTTTTCGGGCAGCTCCCACTGGTAGGAAGCTTCCTCAATCTGGTAGGAGGAGTAGGGCAGGAGCGATACGTGCAGGCCCTCACCGGCAGTCTGCAGCTGGCGGACACGGAAGCCGTGGTTGCTGTCGTTCGTCACTTCAGCCCAACGGACACCCATGTGGTTGCCGCTTTCCTGAGGTACCAGGTACGGTGCGTAGTCCTGCTCGGGGGTGCTTTCCCACACGCCCAGGCGGACGCCGCTGCAACGGTCGGGGTAGGAGTCGCCGGGGCCGAGGCCGTAGTAACGCAGGTGCGAGAACTCGCCGGGCAGTGCCCATTCCAGACCGAATGCGGGCAGGGACGGTGCGTCCTTCTCGCCGGGGTAGTCGATGGTTACTCGCACGTTGCCGGTGCTCTGTGCTTCGTAGCGGACCGTAACAGCGGTGTGAGCGGGGGTTGCCAGCTCGTAGGTGTAGGTCACTGCCACGCTGTCATCGCTGGGCTGCTCGACAGCAACGTTAGCGCAACGGGCGTAGCGGCCTGCAACGGTCCACTGGGCGCGTTCGAAACCGTGTCCGGCGCCGCGGTCGTTGTCGGTCAGGGGCCTGAAGGTGGTGAGCTTCGGGGGGCGAATAACATGCTCGGTGCCGTTGTGTACCCAGGAGACGATGCCGCCCTGAGTGCGGGACAGAATAACTTCAGCCTGGTTGTTGCGCAGACCGACGTTCCAGCGGCCGACGGTCACCGTCGCATCTGCTGCGTCTTCAGCGGTGTTTGCTTCAGCCTGCGATGCGGGGATGACGTACTGACCGAAGGCAATTTCGTGTCCTGCAGGAGCCCATGCGGCGTCTTCAGTGAGCACGAGGCTGACGTCCAGGGTTACTTCTGCGTTGTCGACAGCGTATTCTTCCAGGGGCCAGGGAATTACCAGCTCGTGGGTGGATTCCGGGGCTACGCCGAAGAAGTAGTCTTCCTGCCACTGAGGAACGCCGTTGACCAGCAGGCTAGCCTTGAAGGTGTAGTCTGCGGTGGAGGTGAAGAGGTTGTCGTTGACGACCGTCACGCCCTTCTGGTCGGGGGTGATGCGCAGGTTGGAGTACACTGCCTTCACTTCAGCAGCCTTGGGGCTTACCTTGCGGTCGGCGAAGAGGATACCGTCACCGGAGAATTCGTAGTCGCAAGGGCGTTCGCCGAATGCGCCACCGTAGGCGAGGTATTCGGGGGCGCCTTCGCTCTCACCGGGGTGCCAGAGTGCCTGGTCGATCATGTCCCAGATGAAACCGCCCTGGTAGTGGGGGTAGCGTTCCAGTGCGACGTATTCGTCGATAGCGCCGACCGAGTTGCCCATTGCGTGCATGTATTCGCACATGATGAAGGGCTTCTGGGGGTTGTTCGACAGGTACTTTTCGACGACGTCGGTGTGGGTGTACATACCGGATTCGATGTCGGTGACGTCATCAAATTCGCGGTGCCAGGTGATGCCTTCGTAGTGTACGGGGCGGTTGGGGTCCAGTTCGTGGACTCGGCGGTACATGGAGCGGAATACTTCGCCGCCGTATGCTTCGTTACCGAGCGACCAGATTACTACGGAGGGGTGGTTGTAGTCGCGGCGCATCATGGATTCTACGCGGTCAACGCAGGCGCCTTCCCATTCCATGCGGGAGCCGGGGATCGTGGTCTCGGGGGTGGGGATGTCACCGGGGGTGCACCAGGAGCCGTGAGTTTCCAGGTTTGCTTCGTCAACCAGGTAGATACCGTATTCGTCGGCCAGGGCGTAGAAGCGTGAATCGTTGGGGTAGTGGCTGGTGCGGATAGCGTTGATGTTGTGCTGCTTGCAGAAGAGAATCTCTGAAGTCATGTCTTCAACGGTCAGGACGCGGCCGGTACGCGGGTGGAACTCGTGGCGGTTGACACCCTTGAAGAGGACTCGGTGACCGTTGAGGGTCATGATTCCGTTCTCGATGCGGAAGCGACGGAATCCGACGCGCTGGCTGGTGGATTCTACGGTCTTGCCGTCGTGGAGCAGATCCACCGTCAGAGTGTAGAGAGAGGGCGATTCAGCCGACCAGGGAGCGATACCTTCAAGGGCGTCGGAGGAGATGCGCACGGATGCGTCTTCGGCGGCGACGGTACCAGACCAGATGACCTGGGTGCCGTCAAGGACGCTGGCCTGCAGGGTGTACGCCTTGATTTCTTCACCGTTGAGGGTGACGAGAGCGTCCAGGTGTGCTTCGCCGGTGGGTGCGTCGTAGTCTGCTTCAACGGTGAGGGAGGCGATGCTGACTGCGGGGCGGGCTACCAGGTTCACAGCGCGGAAGAGGCCGTGGAAACGCCACGAGTCCTGGCCTTCCAGCCATGAAGCGCTCGAGTATTCGTAGCATGCGACGGTCAGGGTGTGGTTGCCTTCTGCGTCCTTGCTGACGATATCGGTGATGTCGAAGGTGGTGGTGGTGTAACCGTCTTCTGCGTAACCGACGAAGGTGCCGTCAACCCACACGTAAATTGCGGTTGCGAAGCCTTCGAAGGCGAGCGCGATGCGGCCCGATTCGCTCAGCATCTTCTTGAGGTCGCCCTCCAGGGTGAAGTGCTTGCGGTAGAGGGCTACGTGGTTCTTCTCGGGGATGTGAGGAGCTTCGGGGTTTTCGTGGCCGTCCCAGGGCATCTGGATGTTGACGTAGGCGGGGCGCCAGAGTCCCTCAGTTTCCAGGGTGGCGGGGACGGGGATGCTCTGGTAGTCGCTTTCGTCGAGGGCGGGGGCGGCGAATTCTGCGGTGGTGACGTCAATTTCTGAGGCCCATGCAGTGCGGACAGCCCACGTGCCGTTGAGGCTCTGCTGGGGGTTTGAGGAGTGATGGTCGGAGTGCGCTGCTTCCCTGTTGACAGCGTACACGGTGGGGTCATCAAGCCACGCTGCTGAGGGTGACTGGGAGGAGACTACGGGAGTCGTTTGTTCGGTGGAAGACATGTCTTCCTTCCTCTCGTATACATCTTTGTTTGGTCCCTTTAAGGATGCCGGAAGGCGTGATGATTGTTGCCTACATTCTGTTCATTCTTTTCCCGCAGAACTTGGCTCTGGTCTACGTGGCACTGGTCCTGTTCTACACCCCGAACACCTTCATTCAGATGACCGCTATCTTGGCGCTGACCGACTCCATTGAGTACGGCCAGCTGAAGACCGGTCAGCGCAACGAGGCAGTTACCCTGTCCGTCCGCCCGATGCTCGACAAGATTGCTGGTGCTCTCTCTAACAGCATCGTGGGTGCGGTTGCTGTTGCTGCCGCTATGACTAACGGTGCAGATCCTAATAGCCTCACCGCGCAGAACATTCAGACGTTCAACACGGCTGCTTTCTATGTGCCGCTCGCCATTATTGTGTGCTCGTTCCTCGCATTCTTCTTCAAGGTTTCTATCTCTGAGAAGGAACACGCGAAGATTGTGAAGGAGCTTGAGGAGAAGCTTGCTTCTGCATAGGTAAAAGCAGGGTAGGTCCTTCACCACATGAGAGAGGCGCCCGCCTCGTGGTTTTTCAGCCACGGGGCGGGCGCCTTTTAGGTGTAGAAGCTATGCGCTTCTAGGCTGAAGCTTTTAGGAAGCAGAAGCCGAGGACGAAGAGGAAGAAGTACGCATACCGGTCAGCTTCCACGCACCGTTCTCGTAGACACCGTGCAGGGTACGCTCCACATCGTTCTTACGGTCCGAATCGGAGGAAGCGTTCTCCACACGGTCCTTGCTTGCGATGAACTCACCGCTGTCCATGGTCAGGCGGATATCCCAGTTGTAGGCGTCGCCATCACGCTCGGGCTGAGCGGTAAGCATGGTGATGGTGACGGACGGGTCCTGCATCCAAATCTTGCCCTGCTGCAGGCCAGCACCCAGGGTGCCTTCTTCGGGTTCGAGCATGTTCTTCAGCTCGGAGTTGTCAACCGCGCATTCACGCAGGGGTTCGGTCTTGCCGGTACGCATGTAGTATTCAATGGCTGCGCCGAAGAATGCGATGGACTGGTACAGGCCTTCTACGCTGTTCTCGTTGGCGACGGCGGGCTTGGTCGGCACGGGGGCGTTCTTGGACGGCTCGGTGCGGGTTGCGGGCTGGTAGTCGGAAGGCTTGGAGGTGTAACCGTCAAGGGTTGCCGCGCCGGAGTAGTCGCTACGTGCAGTCTTAAATGCGGAAGCAGATGCGCTACCGGATGCAGATACAGAGCCGCTGGTTGCCTGAGACTGTGCGCCGCATGCTACCAGGAGGGTCGCGCCGCCGGTTGCTGCGAGCAGGCCGAGGGCGGATCGGCGGGTTACGTTCTTCATGGGTTCTCTCTATCTGTGGTGCATTTTCCGCACCGTGGTGCGGGTGATGCCTACGGCATCTAACGGGAAGACGGCACTACGTGAGTGTAGTGCCGTCTTCCAGTATATGTTTATTGGGCTTGGGATTCTTTAGCCGCCGTAATAGTAGTAGTGGCTGTAGGAGCTGCCGTAGTAGTCGCTGATGACGATGCGGGTGCGGCGGCCGTAACGGTCGGAGTAGTAGCGGTTGTAGGGGGTGCGGCGCACGGTGGGGCGGTAGGTGGTTGCCTGTGCGGGGGTGAGCAGTGCGCCGAGGGCGGTTGCTGC
>RBWB01584259.1_pt1 | contig 10408 bp, 10 predicted proteins | sample 2014201 | NCBI WGS metagenome assembly RBWB01 (sample SAMN10133834, study PRJNA383868) | Human oral metagenome, whole genome shotgun sequencing project. | isolation source: supragingival plaque isolated from 88 juvenile twins | host: Homo sapiens | place: Australia
TGGGCGTACGGATATCGACTTACCTTGGGAAAAATTAGATAAAGTTGAGGAGCTGGCAAAAGCTGTTCATGCTTAAAAGAAGCGGATTTTGTCATTTGAGTGATAAATAGCATAATAGATGATAATTATTTTGATAAAATAAAGTCTTCAGTATAATACTGTTATTTTTACTAATTTCTTAGAAGAAGTTTTTAAAGAATAAAGTTTGTGATTATTAGTATAAAGGTAAACTCAGAAAATTCTATCATAAATAAAGGAGTATTTAATGTCAGATAAAAACTTATTATTAATTGGCTCAGAAAGCTATATTTGTAAAGACTTTCTAGAACGATATGGCGACCAATATAATGTTGTTGTGGGGATTGATTTTCCTAAAACATCTGAGAATTTGGAACATTACTTATCCATTGATTTTCGACATAATGATTCATTTGAAAAAATTGAATCTTTTTTAAAAAAGCTAAATTTAAGCTTTTCTAGTATTGTTTTTGCATCAGATATTAATTATATGAATGATGTTTTTGGTGTAACACTTAAAGATTGGGATGCGACATTTGATACCAATGTTAAAGCAGCCTTATTCTCAATGAAAGCTGTTTATGATTATTTATCAGAAAAAGTTGCTATTGTTTTTATTGCTTCACAAAATGGAGTGATTGCTAACAGTCAACGAGTAGATTATGGACCTTCTAAGAGTGCCTTAATTCATTTGGCTAAAAATTTATCGGTAGACTATGCTTGTATAGATGATAAAGATATTAGAGTCAATACCATATCGCCATCATATGTAAAAACTGATGCTAATAAGGATTTATTAGACTCTTATTTCGGACAGCGTCTGCGAACCAGAATTCCTTATCGAAGATTTGTTGATTTAGAAGATGTTAGTTATTCCATCCGATTTTTATTAAGTGATCAGAGTAAATCAATTAGAGGACAAAATCTTGTTTTAGATTATGGCTATACCATTGTATAGAAAAAGAGATATTGTTAACCAAATAGGGTAGTCAATTCTCAGTAACAAATAAAAGTGCTAAATTATTTGTACTAACCCCCAAAGGTTGGACCAAAAATCGAACGATTGGGGTGTTTTTTGATGATTTTAATGTTATTATTATTTATAGCAGCTAAAAATCTTGGAGTTGCTTTATAATAGGGGCAGTGATTCATTTCAAACAGATAAGGGAGAAACGATACATGTCAAAAGCTTTAATTGTCATTGATATTCAAGAAGGACTTATCAATCTAGAACCCTATGCAAGAAGGCAATTTATTAAAAATACACAGAAAGTCATCCAGCATTTTCGTCAACATCAAGATGAAGTCATCTTCTTTAGACATTCTGAAGGAGAGGGATTGCTGGCAACGGAAACTGCAAATTGGCAAATTTATCATGAATTACAGCCATATCCTGAGGAAAAAATAGTTAATAAGTTCTACAACAGCATCTTCAAAGAAACCGGCTTGAAAGAGTATCTTGACAGCAAAGGAATTGATAAGTTGACATTTGCTGGAATGCAGGCAGAATTTTGTATTGATGTTTCTACAAAAGTGGCTTTTGAACATGGCTATCAGCTTGAGTTAATTGGTGATGCGATTACGACATTTGATAACGACTATCTTTCTGCAGAACAGATTTTATCTTTCTACAAAGAATTTATATGGGATAATCGATTTGCCCAAGTCAAAAATACAGAAGATATTTTGAATTCATCGAATTAATGTATGTTACTAGGGTTTGATTATTCTTGTCATTAATGTAATAAATTTGAAGTTGAAATGGGCGTTTCAACTTCGTTTTTAATAAGAAAAGTATTTCTGTTCTAAGGCAACTTAATAGAATATTAGATTTAACTATCTCATAAAATCTAAATTTTTAGGATGAAAATTTCGTTGAAATAACAGATTATATCAATCAATATGAAAGTTAGTGAATGAGAAAATGCAAAAGTATATGCAAACGATTGTTCTCTTGTCGCTGTGGGAGTTAAAAAAATAAGAAAATAAAAATGAAAGCGTTTTATATATAAAAATTGCTTGATTAAATTTAGTGAAAGAGATATCATAGAAAAGAAGAAATTTTGGAGGATTCAAATGACACACATTAAATTCGATTATTCAAAAGTATTGGGGAAGTTCCTTGCTTCACATGAATTGGATTATATTCAAATGCAAGTAACAGCAGCGGATGAGGCTTTGCGTAAAGGAACTGGACCGGGTGCTGAAATGACGGGCTGGCTGAATTTACCTCAGAACTATGATAAAGAAGAATTTGCTCGTATTAAAAAGGCTGCTGAAAAAATCAAATCTGATAGTGATGTTTTGGTTGTTATCGGTATTGGCGGTTCTTATCTGGGGGCACGTGCAGCGATTGATTTTTTGAACAGTTCTTTTGTCAATCTTGAAAATAAGGAAGAACGCAAAGCACCGCAAATTCTTTATGCCGGAAATTCGATTTCTTCAAATTACCTTGCGGATCTTGTTGATTATGTGGCTGATAAGGATTTTTCGGTTAATGTTATTTCTAAATCAGGAACAACTACTGAACCTGCCATAGCTTTTCGCGTTTTCAAAGATCTTCTAGTTAAAAAGTATGGTCAAGAAGAAGCTAATCAACGTATTTATGCGACAACTGATCGTGTTAAAGGAGCCGTTAAAGTAGAAGCGGATGCCAATGGTTGGGAAACTTTTGTCGTTCCAGATAGTGTTGGTGGACGTTTTACGGTTTTAACAGCTGTTGGTTTATTGCCAATTGCAGCTTCAGGAGCAGATTTGGATCAGTTGATGGCTGGGGCAGAAGCAGCTCGTCAAGACTATTCGTCTGCTGAATTATCAGAAAATGAAGCTTATCAATATGCGGCTATTCGTAATATTCTTTACCGTAAAGGTTATGTGACAGAAGTTCTGGCTAACTATGAACCATCCCTTCAATACTTTAGTGAATGGTGGAAACAATTAGCCGGTGAATCAGAAGGTAAAGACCAAAAAGGCATTTACCCAACATCAGCTAACTTTTCAACAGATTTGCATTCTCTTGGACAATTTATCCAAGAGGGCAATCGCAATTTATTTGAAACGGTTATCCGTGTTGAAAAAGCACGTAAGAATATCCTTGTTCCAGAAGCAGCAGAAGATCTTGACGGTCTTGCTTATCTTCAAGGCAAAGATGTTGATTTTGTTAATAAGAGGGCTACCGATGGCGTACTGTTAGCTCATACAGATGGGGGTGTCCCAAATACCTTCTTGACTATTCCTGAGCAGGATGAATTTACATTAGGTTATGTGATTTACTTCTTCGAATTGGCTATTGGACTTTCTGGTTACCTAAATGGTGTTAACCCATTTGACCAACCGGGTGTTGAAGCCTACAAGAAAAATATGTTTGCTCTTCTTGGCAAACCAGGATTCGAAGAACTTGGTGCTGAGTTAAACGCACGTCTTTAGTTTAATGATAAAAATATAATAAAAGCCAAGGCTGTTGTCTTGGCTTTTATTTTGCCAATTAGTATGCTAAATTTTTTAATAGCCCAAAAAAGAGTGTCTTAATTATTTGTTGTGAGCGCTTTATAATAGTTATAACAAATAAAAGAAAGACAAGGAGTGTAAGAAATGACTGATTGGTTAAATATTGCTGGCAAAACAGTAATTGTAACAGGAGCTTCCTCAGGCATCGGAAAAGCTATTGTGGATGAATTACTGAGCTTGAAGGTAAAAGTCGCTAATTTTGATCTCACGGATAATGGAGAAAAGCATGAAAATCTCTTGTTCCAGAAAGTGGATGTGACATCCCGTGAGCAAGTAGAAGCTTCTGTTGCAGCTGTTGTTGAACATTTTGGAACAGTTGATGCTGTTGTCAATAATGCAGGCATCAATATTCCACGTCTCTTAGTTGATCCTAAGGATCCTCATGGGCAATACGAGCTTGATGATGCAACTTTTGAAAAGATTACCATGATTAATCAGAAAGGCCTCTATTTGGTTAGTCAAGCGGTAGGGCGCCTTTTAGTGGCAAAGAAAAAAGGAGTTATTATCAATATGGCTTCGGAAGCTGGTTTAGAAGGTTCTGAAGGACAAAGTGCTTATGCGGGAACCAAGGCTGCTGTTTATAGTTATACACGATCATGGGCAAAGGAACTTGGCAAATACGGTGTTCGAGTTGTTGGTATTGCTCCGGGAATCATGGAAGCAACAGGTCTGCGGACGCTTGCTTATGAAGAGGCACTTGGCTATACTAGAGGAAAGACAGTTGAGGAAATTCGTGCAGGTTACGCATCAACAACGACAACACCACTGGGACGCAGTGGGAAATTAAGTGAAGTTGCAGATTTGGTAGCTTATTACATTTCGGACCGTTCAAGTTATATCACAGGTATCACAACCAATGTTGCCGGAGGTAAAACGCGCGGTTAAATCAATATAGAGGGTAAAAAAGTGGCATTAGTTAATCGCTGGTATCATATTTTAGAAATATTAGTTGCTCAGCATAGTGTTTCTCTAGAAACTATGCGTAAAGAACTTAATGTCAGTATGAAAACGTTGCTGACAAGTATAGAGCAATTTAATGCTATTTTGGATGATGATATTCAAATCAGACAAGAAGATAATCTTTTGCTGTTAGACGTCTATGATTATGCTAGATTGGAAACAATTTTAGCGGGAAGTTTGCGCAAAGAGAGTGATTTTAATTCTTCAAATAAGCGAGCTTCTTATCTCATTAAACGTTTGATTCAAGCCACATCTCCCTTACTTATTGATGATTTGGCTGAGGAAATCGGTGTTAGTCGAACGACCATTAATAAGGATTTGAAGCATGTTAAGGATTTAGCAGTAGAATATCAATTGTGCATATTCGGCAAACCTAATCGTGGTTTGGAAATTATTGGTACGGAATTAAATCTACGGCTCTTTTATATTCATCATGTCTATTCTTATTTTGATTCAGCTACCTTAAAGAAAGAGACGCATGATTTTTTAGAAGAACTATATACTGCCTTTAAAATTCCTAGAAAAACGCAGGAGTTACTGACTAAAGCCATTTCGATAACAGTTGCTCGCATTCAACGGAAAAAACTTTTGCTTACTCCTATTGACTATTATGTTAACGGACTAGCTCAGTCAGCTATTATGGAGCAATTGCTTTATCATATTGAAGTGACTTATCAGATATCGCTCAGTCAGTATGAACAAGATTTCTTGAGTTTTCCTCTCAATACACAATATATTGACGCATTGACCTATCAATTGACTGATGTGCAGAGTTTGCAGAAGCTTTATCAAAGCTTTGTAAAGAAGGTCAAGGATACACTTTTGGTTAACTTTGATGAGCAACGTTTATTTGCTGAAATTCAAACACATTTAAAATTTCTTATCAATCGACTTATCTTTCATGTTCAGGCTAATGATATTTTCCATAGAGAAATTCAAAATAAGTATCCCTTGGCCTTTGAAATGGCAAAAGTCGCTGGTGATGATTTGAAAAATCATTTTGGCTGTCAGCTGGAATTGTCTGAAATGAGCTATTTAGCCCTTTATTTCGAAATGATTTTACATGAAAATGGAGCTATTTTTCAAAACAAAAAACGCCGAGTTGCCGTTGTTTGTACAACGGGACGCGGAACAGCACATATGATAAAGCGTCAATTAAAACGCGTACTTGGCCATGATATCGAAATCACTCAATATTCAGAAGAAAACTTTAATCCTGACACTAATGATAATTACTTTGCTGTCTTTACAACCATTCCTTTGAAATTAGGACAGATTAACTCGCCAGTTATTCAAATTAGAAATCTTTTTGATGATCAGTGGCTGCGTGAGGAATGGCAACGCGTTAATCATTATCATAGAAAAAATCTCAAAACAATCATTTTGACCTTTTCGAGATTGGCCAAAGCTGCTAGCTATCAAGATTATTTAGTGTATATGACACAGTCACTAGAAGCATTAGGGCTAGTGGATGATCATTTTGAAAAACGTATTTTAGATAGAGAAAAAGAACAATCTACTATATTTGGCAATGGTATTGCTTTTCCACATACTATCAATCAAACATTAGAAAAGATCGTTTTAATGGTAGGAGTTCTTGAGGAGCCCTACCATACAGATCATGAAAGTGTTGATCTTATCTTTTTAGTAGCTATTCCCAATAAAATTGCAACACAAACAGAGGCAGAACTTTTAGAATTGTATGATGATATTTTTCGAATTGCTAGCGATAAAGAGCTCAAAGAAGCTTTAGAAAGAGTGGAAAACAAAGCAGACTTTATTACATTTACCAGAGAAAAAGGAGTATTCTGATGAATTTTATGATTATTTTTGGTCTCTTTGCTTTAGCAGCCTATGCAGTTCAAATCATATTAGGCTTAAAGCAAATAAAACATTTTAATAGCATTTATAGGCAATTAAGGCGTCTAGGACGTGTGGCTATTGGACGTCGGTCTGGTAAGATCAGAGCTGGGACTATCGTTATGTTTGCTATTGATAAAGATGGTAAGGTTTTGGCTGCTAAAAAGATGCAGGGTATTACCATGGCTGCTCGTTTTAAAGATATGTCAGATTATATTGGACAGGACATCCATTATTTTGACAGCTATAATCCCCTCGTTCGTAAGGAAAATAAGTTACTGCGCATTGCTATTGAAGATGCGAGAGCTGTTTTTCTAAAAACAGAGGCAGGTATTTATAAAGAGTCTCCCAAACAGACGCCATTACTTGATATTAGGTTACAGACTAAATTCTTATTATCACGTTTTAAGTTAAAAAAACGTCATGAAACTAAAATTTGAATAAAGAAATGAGTTAGAGTGAAGAATTAACCTTAGACTAAATTTTCTTTGCTTCTTAATACAGATAAAGGAGGTTATTATGTCTTATATTACAAAATTTGCTGAAGGGTTCATGAAACTTTTCCAAGCTGGGGGCGACAATTTTGTAGGTTGGATGACCAGTATTGTTCCAGTAGTTCTGATGCTCTTAGTTGCAATGAATGCACTGATTGCTCTGCTTGGAGAAGAAAAAGTTAATAAATTAGCCCGAATATCTGCTAAAAATCCGCTTAGTCGCTATATGATTCTGCCTTTTATCTCTGCCTTTATGCTTGGGAATCCAATGGCGATTAGTATGGGACGCTTTATGCCGGAGTATTACAAGCCAAGCTATATCGCTTCTCAAATGCAGTTTTGTCATACTTCAAACGGTGTCTTTCCACACATCAATCCTGGTGAGTTGTTTGTATGGATGGGGATTGCATCAGGGATAAAAACACTTGGTTTAAGTCAGATGGATCTAGCTATTCGTTATCTGCTAGTGGGGCTTTTAATGAATTTTGTTTCTGGCTGGGTGACTGATTTCACAACCGCTTGGGTATGCAAACAACAAGGAATTACATTGAGCAAAACCCTTGATTAAGAATAATTTGCAAACAGTAATAAGCGTGATATAAACATAAAAGTATCGTTGCTTATTTCATTTTGCAGGCTAGGTTAAAGGAGAAAAATCATGGCTTACAGAAACATTAAAATTGTAAAAGGAAATGGTGGGTTTGGTGGCCCTTTGATTATTGCACCAACTGATGAAAAGCATAAATTTATCTATATCACAGGTGGTGGTGAAAAGCCTGAAATTGTTGATAAAATTGTTGAATTATCAGGAATGGAAGCTGTTAATGGTTTTAAAACCTCTATTCCGGATGAAGAAATCGCTCTGGCTATTGTTGACTGTGGTGGTACCCTACGTTGTGGTATTTATCCTAAAAAAGGGATTCCTACGATTAATATTGTTGCAACTGGTAAGAGCGGACCTTTAGCCCAATACATTACTGAAGATATTTATGTTTCGGCTGTTGGTATGGAGCAGATTACCTCAATTGAGGAATCAGCAGGCAGTATTGAAACGAAAGAAGCGAAAGCTGAGACTGCTCAATCTCAAACAGGCACCGGCACCTATGATACCAGTAAAAAAATCACTGAGCAACGTGCACAACAGAGTGTTATTGCTCGTATTGGTATGGGGGCTGGTAAAGTGGTTGCTGTTTTTAATCAAGCAGCGCGTGATGCTATTCAAACATTATTAAATACTATTCTTCCTTTTATGGCTTTTGTATCACTTCTGATTGGTTTTATTCAAGGCTCAGGTGTGGGTAAATGGTTAGCTAAACTCATGGTGCCGCTGGCTGGTAATATTTGGGGACTTATCCTGATCGGATTCATTTGTTCACTCCCATTCTTATCACCTCTTCTTGGACCTGGTGCTGTTATTTCACAAATTATTGGCACCTTGATTGGGGTTGAAATTGGTAAGGGAACTATCCCGCCGCAAATGGCTCTCCCAGCTCTTTTTGCTATTAATACGCAAAATGGTTGTGATTTTATCCCTGTAGCGCTTGGCTTGTCTGAGTCAACTGCTGAAACAGTAGAAGTCGGTGTTCCATCTGTTCTTTACTCGCGTTTCCTAAATGGTGTACCACGTGTCATTGTAGCATGGATTGCAAGTATTGGACTTTATCAATAAAATGTGTAAACTTAATTGTTTATTAGAAAAAGGGGAATAAAATGACTAAAATTTTTGAAGCAAAAGTGCTGGCTGTTGGATCAGAAGCTCTCAGCATGATTAAAGATGCTAATATGCTTATTCTCTTTGGAGAAGAGGCTCCTCAAGATCTGGCAGATTATTGTTATAAAATTGATAATAAAAATCTAAGTGGGCATATTAAAAAGGGCGGGCATCTTGTTATTAATGGCAATGACTGTCAAATTACAGCTGTTGGCAGTGTTGTTGAAAAGAATTTAACAGGACTTGGCCATATCACTATCTCATTGGATGGTTCAAAGGAAAGTTCATTACCGGGAACACTTCATATACAAGCAGAATTCCCTGTTCAGCTTGAAGCAGGTTCCCTTATTCAAATTTTTGATTAGGAAGTAGTTACGATGCAATTAACGTTATACACTGCTGATTTGTAGAACATTCGTTTTTATAAGAATATTTTTCTTTTAACTGGTGTGACAACTATATTAAAATTCCTATTATACTCGTGGATCTGCAGGTTATTAAGCAACTCAAAACACAGGAATTCATGAAACAGCAACGGCTATCTATACTAAAATGCTGGTTTTTATTTAGTTATTGTCAGGCGGTATAGACTATGTTTCTCTTTATTATAATCGTATGGGAAATCTCAATATAGCTACCACCATCGCACTTATCGCAGGAAAAATTGCACAAGCAAGAGCCGCTGCAAAAGTTCTTGGAGCCAGTTATAAAAAAAGTTGAACAGATAAATCGTACCTTAGAAATTGGTGTATCAGCTGTCACTGTTAATCTCAATTAACTGCATTAGGTCTTGACTATTTTTTACCAGCAAGCCCTTGGTGGGTCGGATGCAAACAACCGATTTCGTCGTTTCATTGCTAAAATTGGAGGTTGCAGCCTCCAATTTTGCCAGTATCGTTAGTCATTAACATTAACGATACTGTGACTACAGCGGTGACTGACGATATTCCCATTATTTTTAGGGAATAAAGTCGCCCTTGGTATTGCGATGTGGTAAAAGTAGAATGGAATTGCCTTGGATTTCTAAAATACTTCATGGACTATTTGACCTTCTGTCCCTCACTACTTAAGGAAAACAAAAGAATAGTTAGTTTCCGAGTAAGTTTATAAAATAAAGAAGAAACAATCTGAGACTGATGTCTTGGATTGTTTTATAATTACCAGTAATATATTTGACATTTAATAGATATAATAATATAATATTAACGTAAATATTCAGAAAAATAAGGAGTTTTTTTATGAAAAAAGAAAAGTTTTATCAGCTATTATTGTAATAATGGTTTTACTTGTCAGTATTGCAACAACTTTGACAACTCAAGATGTTTATGGAAGTACTTTTGGACAAAAATCACAGCGTTCTTCCTCCATCACTTCAGTCAAATTTGGAAAAATTTCCAAATTTAGCGATTATCTAATAAAAGCTAAGCATTCTAAATCAAAGGCTAAAAAACATGAAAGTTCTAAATCAAAAAAAGTTTATAGTGATAATTATATTCAGGTTACAAAAACAGGAGGAACGTTAACGTTTAAAAATGTTTCTGGTCAAGATATAACACTTGATGGCAATGCTATTATTAATAATGAGATTGAGGTTGACATGTTTTCATTTGGTTTCATAGGCTCTATAAAATCTAATGGAAGTAAGACTAAGCTTATTCATTCTTTAGATTTACAAGATGGAGAGAATGATAAGCACACTATGAAAACAGGAGAAACGCTCACGTGGAGCGGTGATATTAGTGATTCTGAAGGTAACGTTTTGGCATCTATCAGTTTTTCATTTCAATATTAAATAAACTTATATAACTTATATAGATGTTATTAAGAGTTGATTAAAATAAAGAATAGATTTGAATAA
>RBWB01584265.1_pt1 | contig 10399 bp, 8 predicted proteins | sample 2014201 | NCBI WGS metagenome assembly RBWB01 (sample SAMN10133834, study PRJNA383868) | Human oral metagenome, whole genome shotgun sequencing project. | isolation source: supragingival plaque isolated from 88 juvenile twins | host: Homo sapiens | place: Australia
CAGTACTGTTAAAGATGATGACGAACTTATTTTGAGGCTTAATGAAAAAGGGCTCACCATCCACAAAACTCGATCAGATTTTTCTCCTGATAAAGCTATTAGAAGAGATGAAGCTGCAAAGATGCTTACCTTAGCGCTCATCCACCTCCCTCAGCCGATTAGCTTTGCTGAGAATAAGGATTGCACCTTTTCGGATGAAGATCAAGCATGGGCTGATCTTAAAGCAGTCTTGATGCAATCCTGTACAAAAGGGCTTTTTAAAGGGAATAAGGGAAAGTTTAATCCTCAGCTTTCTATTACTAATGGGCAGATTATGACGGTGCTCGGGAGAATGCTCTTTGGGCAACAAGACGAAGGAGAGGGGCATTATGCGACTCGCTATGTAGAACTTCTTGAACAGAAAGGCTATCTTCCTGATAGCTCTTTGAGCGAGGAAAAAAATCGAGACCTTCCTGCAACGAGAGCGACGCTTGCAAAATTGCTAGGGAAGGTTTTGAAAGATTAGCCTCGGAATATCATTTCAAATTTTTAGAAAAAAGCTTGATCCCTCTTTGAGTTCCAAGCTTTTTTGTCGTTTGTGGCTTTTCTATTGAAGAGGGAAGTTAGCTCTTTGCCTCAATTTCTACCCTTGCATACAAAATTTCTGGCTTCAAGTCGACGGTAAACTCCTTGAGATTGAAAGCTGACTGCACCTGTGCAACATTCAGATTTTTGCTGGTATCAATCTCCTGTAAAGCGTCAATTCCTAAAATGTTTTTTAACTTTTCAAAGCCAACCGTAAGTATTGGAGCAGAGAGTATGGCGAGATTTTTGACGATATAGAGCAAGAACTGTAAGTCCCTTTCAGCATCGGCTTTTGTAGACTCCTCTTTCCATTTTTTTCGAGGCTCGGCTTTGGTGATATACTCGTTTGCCTTTTGAACGATACGATACCAATCCTGAAGGTAGCCTTGAAGATCAAAAGTCTTGAGATAACGGTCCTCAATCTTCTCGAGGAAACCCTCAAAATTCAAATCTTCATCGCTTTCGTTTCGTGATCTTAGGAGTTCAGGATCAGCTTTTCCCTGATTAATTCCATATTTACTACAAAGGCTGACTACTCTATTAACGAAATTCCCCCAAGCACCGATCAGCATACTATTATAAACATTTGCGAGCCTCTCCATAGAGAAATCTCCGTCTGCATTGAGAGAAACATCATAGAGCAAATTGAATACAAAAGGATCTCTGCCATATTGCTCAAGAACCGCCTCTGGATCAAGGACGTTTCCTGTAGACTTGGACATTTTGGCACCATTTAGGGTGAGATGCCCGTGGGCAAGCAAGGTTTTTGGGAGCGGGAGCTTTGCAGAAAGGAGCATTGCCGGCCAGAACGCTGCGTGGAATCTCAGAATATCTTTCCCGATCACATGCACATCAGCTGGCCAAATCGCTTCTCGTTTATCGCTCAGTCCAAAGCCTTGTCCCGTCAAATAATTGGTCAAAGCATCACATCGCACATACATCACGTGGTCCTCATCTCAAGGCACCGGGATTCCCCGAGGCATTTTAGCCTTTTGACGAGAGAAGCTGACATCTTCAGCCTTTTCTAAGAAGGCGAGAATCTCGTTTTTTCTCATTTCTGGTTCAATCTGATATACGCCATCCCTGATCAGCTTTGCTACCTGATCTTTATAGTTTGAAAGCCTGAAAAAATAGTTCTCTTCTTCTATTTCTTGGAGCTCTTTATTGGGATGGTCGGGGCATTTTCCATTGATGAGGTCTTTTTCGAGCTTGAGTGCCTCACAGCCCTCGCAGTAGAGCCCTTTGTAAGACTTCTTGTAGAGATCTCCAGCTTCAACGAGCTTTTTTCGCATTAACTGAGCTCATGGGTAATGTAATGCTTCATTTGAAGTCTGCTGAAAGACATCGTAGGAGATGTCGAGCTTGGAATACAAAGACTTAAAGAGCTGCGTATTCTGCTGGACGAAATCATGAACCTCCAGTCCTGCTTCTTTGGATGCATTTCGGATTTTCATTCCATGATCGTCGCTCCCCGTCTGAAAAATCACCTCATAGCCGAGGAATCTCCACATTCTTGCCAAAGCATCCGTCTGGATAATCTCTAAAGCATGCCCTGCATGAGGACCTGCATTCATATAAGCAATCGCTGTAGTAATATAGAACTTTTTTTCCATTAAGATACTATTTGAAAGAGATAAACAAGCAGAAGAGACACCTCAACTACGAAAATTTTGAGAAGAAATGAAGGAGCAACGAGGATTATTCGACTGCTACTGGCTCGAGTATGACGTCTTCATTACCACCATCCATATATCTAGAGAAATCATCTTTTCTAAAGAGCTTTTTCTTGATGGTATAGCGTGTACTTTTAGCTACATCTACATTCTCAGGGGTATCTTCGTCCAATCCGTAATCAACTGACTCCTGAATGAATGCGTCTGAGAGGAATTTTCGTGGACATTTGTCAGGTTTCCCTTGATCATCTTCACAATCATAGGTTGAACTCTTTTCATGAGCTTCTGTTTCGGTAAGATTTTCTCAGTAGATTTCATTGTATAAAACGTAAAGTGACTTGGTAGGATTGATAACTGAATAGTCAGTATCCAAAAACTTAGGAGCTTTCTTGGTAAATTTGGTCGTTTCTCCAAGATACTCTAGGCTGTGCTCTCCCTTGGAAAGCTTGATCACCTGAGAAGTTTTTGGCTCTAGAGTATAGTCTTTTCCATCAAGCTTGAAAGTGATCGCTTCCTCTGTTGGATTATCAATCACTGACTCTGCACTCTTGGAAGAGCTATATACTCGTGCTCCGATCACTACAAGAAGGATCACTGCTAATGAGGTTCCTGCCTTGACAAGCCAAGCTTTTGCTCCTGCTTTCGCTTCGTTTAAAAATTCATTCATTGTGGTGGGGGAAAAGAAATAAAAATTGGTCATAAAAAAACCAACACTGATGTATATACTAATATTTAGCTTGAACACAAGAGATTTTATATCAAAATCTGAGATTTGCGAGACTTTTTGCCTCGCTTCTGCCTGAGGGAAAGGGTCAGACTTTTAAAACTTTGGAGAGGAAGGGGTAAAACGCTAGGCATCGTGCAATACTTTTCCTAAATACTACTCGGAATGGGCTTGCTTTTTGTGTTGAAATGGCTAACTTTGTCTTTAGTTTTATTTTCTTTTTTGAATGCCGATGAAAAAAGAGGAACTTTTGAAAACTACCTTTATCTGCACGACGATTTTGGTCAGTGTTATTTTCTTTTGAATAAATCTTTGAAAGATGAGAGCTCCTGCACCAGTCATTTCTCAGGGAGAACACCAGCAAAGCGTCAACGCACTGAGCGTGCAAGGGAAAGGAGAGGTATATGCTGCTCCTGATATGGCAACCCTCAGCATTTCCCTTTCAAAAACTGCCCCAACGACGAAAGAAGCACAGAATTTCGTTGCGACTAAGATGAGTGAGGTGCAATCACTGCTCAAGAACTTCCCGATCAAAGCCGAAGATATTCAGACGCAGAATATTACGATCGGGACGGAGTATGATTATGGGTTTGGAGGAGGAGAAAGGAAGGTAAAGGGCTATACTGCCACCTACGCCATGGCTCTCACTCTTCGCGAGCTCGATGCCAAGAAGGCAAAAGTGCTAGAAGATCTCATCAACACCCTCTCTGGTATTGAAGGAGTGGGTATTGAAAGCCTCAGCTATGATATTAGAGATAAAACTGAGTTATTTCGTCAGGCGAGATCGCTTGCCATGGAAAAAGCAAAACAGAAAGCTAAGGAACTCGCAAAGCTTGGAGGCGTTCGTATCGGCAAGCCTATAGCGCTTTCTGAAGAGGTTGATGCTACGCCATTTTTTGCTAGGAAGGCGATGGCTTCTCAGTCTAATGTAGCTTTTGCTGATGAAGCGTCCGCGGAAGAGGGAACTTCAACGATTGCGCTTGGGCAGCTCAAGGTTTCGGTGGCAATCAATGTAAGCTACCCTCTTATGTAGGGCATTTGGGAAGAGAAAAAAGTTTTGAAAGCTGGAAGTGATGCTGGGGTTGGTCTTCCTTTCAGCTTTTTTGGTAAACTTTAGCTCAATCTAGCACTACTTTGCACTCAGGTGGTGCTGGAATGAGTCAATCTGGTATCACTTTGCACTCAGGTGGTGTTGGAGTGAGGCAAGATGAGAGGGGCTTGCAGGGTGATGGAGAGATTTTTCCTTGATCTTTGGGTATTTTGATGATTTTAGTCAGATTTTTTGTTTTTTTTTGAAAATGTAAAGTCCTATCTTTCGGGAGAGAGGAGAAAAAGTTGAAGTTTCAAGATTTTTGTGCTATACTTAGGAAATGATTTATTTCCTTCCTACCAACTACCCATGGTCTACATTCCAGAGAGCCTTATTGATGAGATTGAGGAGCTAAAAGAGCTCTGAAAGTTTGACGAAGCGATCAACCTCGTCAACTCGATCTTGTCTCGCGACCCTCGCAATGAGGATGCTATTTTACAGATTGCAGATATTCAATACCGCAAGGGTGAAATAGGAAAAGCTGACAAAGCTGTTGATTTTCTTAACGCACAAAAGAAGCATAATGACCCTTTGGGGCTCTACATTAAGGGGCTTTTGGAAATGGAGAAGAATAATCGGAAAGAAGCAAGAAAATATCTCTCAAAAGCGATGGAAATGACCAATGGAACGAATCATGAGATCCTAAGATGTTATGGGCTTTGTGAGTATTGGTATGGGAACAGGTCGAAAGGGCTCGAGTATCTGAAAGATGCTTTCGCCTTGGACTGCAAAGATGCTGAAGTGATTTACAATCTGATCCAGATGTACATTCTCGAGCAAGAATACAAGAAAGCTCAAGAAATGATTAGCTACTTCAACAAGCATCAAGCCTCACTCAAGTTTGTGGACAAGAAGCTTGACTTCTATCTAACGAAGATCTCTTTGTTTGAGAAGTTTATCAAGGCGAAGAAGCTTTTCCAACTGAGAAAATAAATCAGACTTCCTTTATTTTGTATTGACTATCCTCTTATGAAAACGAAACACTTTGGATTGAACCTTATTAAATCAGATACGAAGACGCTGCTCAAGTCGTATCGCATTCCGCTGATTCTGATTAGCATCCTGATGGGAGTATTACTCTTTGTCATGAATGTTTTCCTCGCTGGAGCGCTCTACGGGAATAGTTTTAATCTCCAGATGAAAGAGAAACTTGGAGTATATCTGTATCTCAGCGATGCTGCTACTCAAGATCACACTGATGCTGCGCTTAAGTCTGCATTGGAAGAGAAAGGATTGAAAGTAGATTATGCCTCTAAGCAAGAATCACTTGAGTTTGTAGAGAAAAGGATCCCTGATCTAACAAGCACCCTCAGGAAATACAACCTTGAGAATCCGCTGCCTGCAACGCTCTATGTAAGGTATGGAGATCAGAATGAGTTTGCTGCGATGAAAGGAGTCCTCGAAAACTACAAGACTCAAATCCTGAATATGGACGATCTCTCTGACAATGCGATCAAGACTCAAGAAAAAAGAGTGCTGAATGTGATCAATCTTTCTAACTTTTTGCAGAGTTTTGCGTATTTTGTGGTGCTAGCGCTTGTGCTTACGATTATTGCTTTTGCGATTTTCTTCTTGAAGACGATCTTTTCACATTTTATAGAGGATATTCAGGCAAAGAAGCTCTTGGGAGCTACGTCCCGTCAGATTGTGCAACCGTTTCTTAATGTGATCTTTATGAGCTTGAGTTTTGCGTTCGTGCTTGCGATTGTTCTCCTCGTAGGTGGATTGATTCCGCTTGATTCCTATCTCTCTGCTCTCTTTGGGTTTGACCTCTTTGGGTATTTGTCTGGGTTAGCGATTGATTTGCTCGCGGTTGGAGTGATCGAGATTGGAGGAATTATGTTGCTCCTCCTCTGCATCTCTTACCGTTTCGTAATGAAGCTTCATAGGAAGTTGAAGTAAGAAGGGAAATATCTCTCTTTAAGCAGACTAAGGGATATATTCAGACTTTAATTCGGTTGGTATCGTCAAAGAATAGATTATGTGCATACTAACCCTTGATGATATCAGGACATTCTGTTCTGGTATCTTTTTTTGAGATAAAGAAGAAGGGTAAAGTCCGTATTTTTAAAAAAAGGTGCTAATCACTTTCCCGTTTCATGGAGGATTAGCATCTTTTTGATTAAAGGAAATGAGGCAAACCTAGATTGGGCTGCTATTATTTCCAAGTGACATCTACATTTTTGATCTCTATTTTATGCAATTCTTTAAAAGAGTTCATATATGATCGAAGGATATCCCTAGTATTTTTATGAGCCTCTCTATAAAAATCCACATCTTTGCTTGCTGCTTCCAAGATCGATTTTTCTAATTCTTTTTGGGTTCTAGGTTCTGCATTGTCAAATTCCTGAGAATACACCTGCATTATTTCATTAGATCTCTCGGTAATAAAAGCATCACTTTTGACAATCCTTGGTTTTGGTTTTGGTAATACTGCATGCAGTACTCAATCCTTAGGATCTATCCACATCTTATAGTCAGATGGATTGGTAAGATCATATTCTAGTCAAACAGTAGCATTAACTCCCATTTTAAACTCCTTTGTCTGGAAAAAATTTGATACTTTCTTGTAGCCTCTTTCTGCCATTGCTCGCCAACCTTCTGTATCATTATCTATCTTATATTTTTCTAACTTTTTCTTGCTTGTCTGTTTATAGCGTCTCTCTTGTACCATCATTCTAAATACATCTCTAGGATCTGATATCGTAATAACTTCAGAATTTTCAGTGGTTTCTTGATGAGGATTTGGCTTTCAGAGTTCGTTATACAAATAGACCCCTCCTAGTGTTAGTAAGGAACCCACTAAAAGTCCGATAGTCAATTCTCGTCATCCTGCCTGATATTCTACACGCTTCCCTGTAAACTGGGGATTTTCTTTGAGAAAACTTAGGTATTTTGTCACTGCGATGGTTTCGCTATCTGTAAGTCAGAATTCTGTTGCTAATGTTTTCTTGATAACTCAAAAGTGTTTGAGATTCATCTTTTGAAACTGGTCTTCTATATCTGTGGTGAGTCCACTTTTTGCATCTTCAAGGTTTTTAATAATATTCTTTGCAGTATTTGGTTCAGAATAAGTAAGCAACTTTTGAAATTTTGAAGGATGAAGTGCACGCTGAAGTAGTGTAAAATTTAACTTCTGCTCCATCGTCAAGTCAGAAAACTTTTTTTTACCTATTGGTAATTTTAATATCCCACTAATCTCTAATCGAAGTCCAGGATACTTCCTTATTAACGAGGTAAGCTCCTTCTGGATATCCATTTTTTCATACTGTTCCCACTCTTTTGAGAATGCCATTTGGCTAGATCTTTCAAAAATCTTCTTCATCCCTGATTTTACGCTTGGATTGTTTGCAAGCCTCTGAAATTCTTCTTGATTCTTCAAAATCATAAAATTCAGATTTTTTAATTCTTTTGATTTAGTCTTCCCTTCCTGAGATTCAAAGACTTCACTTCTCATAATTTCTCCCATGATCTTATTTTATCAAATAAAATACGATTTTATTATAGCCTAAATGTTTTTTTTGTCAAACTTTTGTTGTTTTATTATAACTTTTTTATAAAAAAGTATTGACTTTTTATTATGGATACATATCTTCCTATTGATATTTATCTTTTTAGTAGAAAAACTATGAAAAAAATATCACACAATAGAACATATCCTTCTTCGCAAAAAAATTCTGTGGCTAACACAATTTTTGCGGATAAGAGAGAAAAGCTGAAAAATAAGATTTACTATACTCTTATTTGATTGGTTATTGCATGATGTTATAGTTCTAATCCCACACAAAACGATAACTCAAGATACCTTAACCTTCAACATACTCAATACGAAGAGTTTGAATGAGCAAATTCTTCAGAGTATCTTTTCGGGACAAAGGAAGAATTCATGAAGGCTGTAGGAGAGTGGGGAATAGAATGAGACGTTAATTTAACCAGTTTTCAGATTCAGCAGCAACAGGTAGCTCTCGAGATCTGTGAGGCTCAACTTCCTGGAGGTCTTGCTCTTAGAGATATACAACAAGCTATTGATAGCAATCCTCTTATCATTTGAAAAATGGAGAGAATTGAGGGGAAACTAAACATTTCTCCTTTGAGAAGCTCTGATAAAGTTAATGTTTGAGATATTATCGTCGTCAATCAAACTGAGCTCGTTAACGCGATGCAGAGTATTCTTGCTCAGGACACGACATCAAATGGAAGAGTAAAAATCTGATTTTCGGATGCAAATAATCCACATTTTGGGAAGATAAATGATCATGAAAGTTCAAATGCTGAGGAGATACTAGAGATCGTTCCTTCTGAGATTCCACGGTGATTAGGAATTGTTGCTTTATGTAAAAGCTCACTTGTTCTGAATGATTCTACGTTGAGCTTTAAGCATATGCAAGATGCTCTCAATGAATGAGGAATCATATGGCAAGGAGAGGAAGAACTTAATTGAAAATCAATGCTCAAATATGGCATACCTATAAAAATCAATAAAACCAAACTCGAAAAAGCCCTACAAAAACACATGCACAAAATTTGAAATTAATCAGTATTTGATTTTTAATTCTTGTATATTATACTCATGTCAAAAGATATTTTAGGTAACGACATAGAGGAGCTTAATGTGTGTAATCTTATAAATGCGTTAGGTATTAACCGCGCTTTTGCTAGAAAAGTAAAAGAAACAGAACAACTGTATTGTAAACTTCTAGATAAGCATAATCCTGGATTTAGTGAAGAAATAAAGAAGACTCTTGAAGCTAATCCAGGCGGACAAGAAGATGATAATCCTCAGCAGGACAGAGACTCTCAAGCTACTCTCCCAAGAGAAAATAGCCAAGGAGAGAGAAATGGGGAAAATAACCACAACAAAAAACACAGAGATTCCAATCCAGGCAGACAAGAGCATGATAATCCTCAGCAGGGAAAATGAAAAAAGAAGAACCCAGATTCCTTATCTACTGCTCCAAGAGAGAATAGGAAAGGAGAGAGAAATGGCGAAAATAACCACAACAAAAAACACAGAACTCCTCATCAGAACGCAGACACAACAGTGAATACCAATTCCATAACTACTCTGGGAGAGAACATTAAGCAGAAATTACAAAGAAATAAAAGGCATATAGTACCTGCTCTTATAGCCCTCTTAACTCTTTCGCTCTGACCCTCAGTATGTAACAGGTCAAGTTCATTAGTAAAGGATAATAAAAAAGTTACTACTGAACAAAAAGACCCTATCAAGAGAGACTCAGAATCAGAGACTATCGACAAAGTATCAACTACAGGAGAACTCTCTCATTTTGTAAAAGAAGGTGAAAGTATGTATTCCATTGTAACGAATCTCAAAAGCAGCTGAACACTAAGCGGAATCCCTAGTGTAAGAGAGGATATTATTCGTGTGGCATGTGAGAAGGGATTTATTATGAAAATAAAGGAAGGGCAAACTACAAAAGGGAAATTTGATCCAAGAGACTTAAGTCCTGGAGATGTCATAGTCATAAAAATAAAAGAGTTTGAAAGCTTACACCGACAATAAATTGGGATCGAGATCTCTTTAAATAAAGAACGTCTTACTTTTTATATGATTGATGAAAATTCTATGAAAGAATCAAACACTCCTAATATGGGAAATCGTATCGTTAACTTTTATAAGGGAAAACCCAAGATTGCTACCATTATCGCTTCTGCTACTGCTCTTTTGATGTGCGCTTTGGCGTGATCAATAGATGGCTTCTTGAGTAGTGATGATGATGAATCTAAGCGTCCCTCAACAGAGGAAGTGGACTACACGGGCTACCGTGATATATCCACTGGTGTTCGCACTCCTTCTGACTATAGAAGGGGAGGAGACAATGAGGAATCTATTACTAAACGAATCGAAAGTGCACCAAATGACAGACAAACTACCACGGACGAAAGTATGAAGGAAATTGAGGAAATCTTAACTGCTGAGGAAGTTCTCTATACTGTAAAAGAGGGAGATACTCGGTCAAATATCCTCATGGAGAATGTTTGACTTTCAAGTCTTAAGAATGAAGATTTTGCAAAAAAAGCAGTATTCTCCACTCTTGCAAAGAACCCGCAGATTAAGCTTATCAAACAGGTAAAGAAAGGAACATCTACTGCGTCTTTTCCTAACCTACAGTCTAAGCTTAATCCTGGAGATATCATCAAAATAAGGATGCCAGCTACGAGAGATAGTATAAGGGAAATCGTTGAAACAAGCAAACTTCTACTCTGAAACCCTGTCGCTCAGAAGGATAGTGAAAAGTTTAGTTACGCCTATAAGATTAATAATACTGGTCCAATAGGATTTTTGGTTAATGATCTTTTAGGGAGAAAAGGAATTCAGTATAGGCC
>RBWB01584268.1_pt1 | contig 10395 bp, 10 predicted proteins | sample 2014201 | NCBI WGS metagenome assembly RBWB01 (sample SAMN10133834, study PRJNA383868) | Human oral metagenome, whole genome shotgun sequencing project. | isolation source: supragingival plaque isolated from 88 juvenile twins | host: Homo sapiens | place: Australia
CGCGGCGGCCCGGGCTCGCGTCCCCCCGCGGCGGCGCCTGCTCGCCGCCGCTGTCGTGTGCGTGTGCCGGCATGGCCGAAGTCTGTCACGAGACTCGCCCGCGCCGCACCGGGGCCGCCGGGCGGCCGGGGGAACCGGAAGTCGCCGAGCGGCCCGGGGCGCGCCGCCGTTCGGCTAGGCTGGGCGCGTCGTCGGCGCTCCCGGCCCGTCGGCCCCCGCACCCGTCCGTCCCAGAACCCGAGAGGCGTCATGTCCCAGCTTCAGCAGCTCAAGCAGCAGGTCACCGACATCGGCCGGTCCGCCAGGCGGACGGCGCAGGGGCTGGCGCAGTTCGACCGGTCCTTCTCCCAGCAGGCCGCGCAGGTCGAGGCGGTCATCGGCGGGTCCGCGCAGAACAAGGACCGGGAGATGGTGGCCGCGATCGAGGACGCCAAGCGCAAGGTCCACGCCGCCGCGGCCTCGTTGGCGCGCGTCACGCGGACGGCCGACCAGTACTCCGCCTCCCTGTGACGGGCGCTTCGACGTGGACTCCGTGCAACTGGAGCGGTTCGCGGACGAGGCCGCCGCTGAGGCGAGGGCGCTGATGTCGCAGATCCAGGCCATGGAGCGCCTGGCCGCCGGCGCCGCGAAGCTCTCGACGGCGACGTCCCAGGTGGTCGGCGCCAGCGCCTCCGGCGTCGACGTGCGGCTGCAGGGCAATCTGACCGGCTTCAGCACGGCGCTGGGCCGGGCCACGAGCAGCGGGCACGACGCCGTCGCGCGCACGCAGGCGCTGGCGCGCCGATTGCACGCCCTCGCTCAGGAGGAGGCCGACCGGGAGCGGGAGGCCGCGCGCAGGCAGCAGGCGGCCCGATGAGCTCCAGGCTGCAGCAGCTCGCCCGGGCCGTGACCGTCCTCGGCGACCAGAGCCGGGGGCCCGCCAGGACGGTGGACGCGGTCAGTGCGCGGATCGACGGCGCGGCCGGCGTCATCTCGGCGATGCCCGATGTGCCGGAGCGCGGTCAGGCGCTGTCGGCCCTCCTCGCGTGCCGCCGGGAACTCGCCCGGGCGGGCCGGGAGCTGAGCGCCTTCGCCCCGGAGGCCCGCGGCTTCGCGTCCCGCCTCATCGGCGGGGCCGGGGGCGGCCCGGCGGAAACGGCGTAGCGTCCCCGCCCGGCCGCCGGCCCGGCGCCCGCCTTCAGCCGAACTGGCCCGGGGAGGACCCGGGGCCGTACGGGTGGCCGTCGGGGCCCTGGACCACGACGCGGCGGCCCGGGGCCCCGCCCGGTCCCGGGGCGACGGCCTCGGTGCGCCCCGCGGGCAGGGCGCGCGACTGCCCCCAGGCGCGGATGTCGGCGACGTCGTCGGGATTCGAGCGGGAGAACGGGACCACGGTGCGGAAGTGGTCGTAGATCGTGGTCTCGTCGGGGAGGGCCCGCGACTGCCGGTTGTACATGACCTCGGCGATCTCGTTGACGACGGCGTCGATATCGGAGCCGGCGAAGCCCTCGGTCAGGGGCACCAGGTCGTTCATGAGGTCGAAGGCGGGCTCCGAATGCGTGTACTTGCGGAAGCACAGGCGGATGATCTCCTCGCGCTCCTCCGGGGTCGGCAGGTCCACGAAGAACACGGCGTCGAAGCGGCCCTTGCGCAGCAGCTCGGGCGGCAGAGTGGACACGTCGTTGGAGGTGGCCACGAGGAACACCTTGGAGGTGGACTCCTGCATCCAGAAGAGGAACTGCCCGATGAGGCGGCGCGTCACCGAGTTGTCGCTGGAGTTGGAGGCGAGCCCCTTCTCGATCTCGTCGATCCACAGGATGCACGGGGCGGCCCGGTCGGCGGTCGCCAGCGCATCGCGCAGACGGGACTCGGACTCCCCGACGTACATGCCCATGACCGCGGCCATGTCGAGCCGGTAGAGCGGCAGCTCCCACTGCTGGGCGATGGCCTTGGCGGACAGGGACTTGCCGCACCCCGGCACGCCGCACAGGAGGACGCCCTTGGGCGGCTTGACGCCCCACCCGGTCAGGTCCCCCGTCATGAGGCGCTGCTTGCCGGCCAGCCACTCCTTGAGGTTCTCCAGCCCGCCCACCTGGTAGTCGTCCTGGAGACGGACCCGTTCGAGGCCGGCGAGATCGCCGAAGATCCGGTCCTTGAACTGGGACAGCTCGGCGAGGTCCTCGTTGCGGACCTCCTCCTTGGCGATGAGGGTCGCCACGACGTTGATCGCCTCGCCCTCCGTCACCCCGGACAGGATCTCGGCGGCGCGGCGGACCTCGGCGTCCTGCCACTCGATGAAGATGTTCGACCCGCGGTAGGGGCTGATCGTCGAGGAGATGGTCTCGTGGAGCTCGTCGACGGTGGGCACGTCCAGGGTCGTGGTCATGCCGAGCCGGCTCAGCCCGGACCACACGGGCCGGTCCGTGATGAGGATGATGGCGCCGTTGTTCCTCTCCGCGAGCCGGATGAGCTGGGAGAGGTGACGGGACGTCGCGGTATCGCCCTCGAGGTCGTCGAGGTCGGAGAAGACGAAGTTGACGTTCGCCCGGGCGCGGAAGGTCTGCTGGGCCTGGTCGAGGGCGGCGACGAGGGAGTAGTCGTCGGTGACCGCCGAGCCGGTGAGGACCTCGCGCAGCCCCTCGGTGCGCGTGTAGGAGAAGAACGGCATCTGCCGGAACTCGGCCGCGAGCTGGGAGACGATCTCCGAGGCCCGCATGGGCTCCACGGTCCTGACGATGATGACCGGCACCCTGGCTTTGAGGAATCTGCGCACCTCATCGGTCGTCTGGCGGTAGTCCATCACTTCCTCCTTCTGGTCATGCGCCTGAACAGTCCCGGACCCCTGCGCTCGCGGGGCGGCGGGGGCTCGTCGGTCCGGGTCGGCGGCGTCCCGCCGACGGGCCCCGGGGCCGAGGCCCGGTCGGCCAGCCCGATGATCGCCGAGCCGTCCACGTAGCCCGTGTCGAAGACCCGCATGAGCGAGTTCTCGCGCACGACCCGGACGAGGCGGTCGTCTCCGGTCGGGTCCGAGACGACGCGACCCGCCCGGGTGCTCGACACCGCCTCCTCCAGCTGGTGCTGCAGGGACTCCACGTCCTTGCGCATCGAGGTCATGAGGTTCTCGCGCAGCTCCTGCGGAAGCGAGGGGTGGGTGGACAGGCGCAGCCGCGGCAGCAGCAGGCGCCGCGCGTCGACGAGGGCCGACTCGATGGTGTGGACGTCCCCCGAGGCCAGGGCGTGCTCCCACGACCTGGCGAAGGACTCGTTCCAGCCGTCCATCATGGTGCTGACGGCGGTCACGAGGTGATCCACCAGCCTGCTGAAGGTCCGCGGGCTGAAGCTCTCGGCGGTCAGCGGCGGCAGCCCGTCCAGACTGGTCGACGGGGCACGGCTCCACGTCCGCAGCGTGGTGGCCCAGGTCTTGTACACGCTCGAGCCCGTCGTCGCGGCTCCCGGCAATGACGTGCTCATGATGCGGTGCTCGGCGCGGGACGACGGCGCACGATCGTCTCATTGGGCGGCAGCGGGCTCCACGCGGGCAGGTTCCCCGCAATGGGCCGGTCGCTGGACAGCTTCGGCGCGCCCGTCGTGTCCCTGGTGCGGACCAGGAGGTCCTTGCGGTCGACGACGGTTCCCCGACCGGGCGGGGCGGGGGAGAAGGAGGGCGTCCTGCGGGGACGACGGCGGACGATGGTCGGCGGCGGGGATCCCGGGGCCTGCGCCATGGGCCTCGCGGGCGCGGCCGGGACCGGTGCCGCGGCGGGCGGGGGGACCGGCGGCATGGCCGGTGCGGCCGCCGGGGCCTGCGCGGAAGGGGCGCTGGGCGGCGGAACCGGCGCCGCGGCGGGCGGCGGGACGGGCGGCATGGCCGCCGGGGCCTGCGCGGAAGGGGCGCTGGGCGGCGGAACCGGTGCCGCGGCGGGCGGAGGCGGCACCGGCGGCATGGCCGGAGCCGCGGGCGGCGGCGGAACGGGCGGCATGGCCGGTGCGGCCGCCGGGGCCGCGGGAACCTGCTCGGGGACGATCACCCCGTTCCCGGCGGCGGTCCCCTCGTCCTTGACGGCGTCGGCACTGGCGCCCGACTGGGCGGCGTCGGTCATGGTCACTTCTCCTCGCTGGTGGTGCTGCCCACCGGCCACACGTCGATGACACGGAGGAGCTCTGCCTCATCGGCGTCGTGCTCCTCGTAGAAGAACTCGAGGTCGTCGAACTCCGCGCGGGCGTCGACGAGCATCTGGAACGACTCGTTATAGGCCCTCTCCTTCGCCTGAATGACATTGGCCACCTCGGCGTCGGCGGTTTTCTTCTTCTGGCTGATGACGTAGTACGCGATCCCGCCGGCCGCCAGGGCGACGAGAACGCCCAGCGCCTTGAGCAGCGCGAAGCCGAGGAGGGAGACGACCGCCGCGATGAAGATGGGCAGGACCATCTGCTGGTTCTTGAAGGACACCTGCGCGATTCTCGCGGCGCAGGTCTGGTCCCACGCCGATCGCAGCCGGGCCGCCATCGTCTCCTCGTCCTCGGAGGTGCTGGTCGACAGCCCGACGAAGCCCAGGGAGGACGCCAGGCCGTGGTGGTCGGAGCCCAGGTTCAACGGCACGTTGTCGACGTGGAGCCTGCGGTAATTCCTGGTGTAGACGGTGACGGCGGTGCGGAAGTCCTCCCGTCCCGCGCCGATGGCGACCTGCTGGGTGCGCACGGACACGCCGAGGCTGTCCGGGGCGATGGCGGCATTGGTCTGGAGCGTGACGGCGTCGGTGCGCTCGCCCAGGATCGCAATGAGCTGATCGGCCTTGGCGCGGGCGCGGTCGGCGTCCCCGTCGGAGTCGATGATCGCCTCCTGGTAGGTCACCTCGCGGCGCAGCGGGAGCTCCTCGTCGTCGTACTCGGTCACGAGCTGGATGAGGAGGTCGTCCAGGAGGGAGGAGATCATGCCCGCGGAGGTGAAGTCGGAGTCCTTGACCGCCTCGTACTTCTCCGCGCAGCGCCCCAGCGCGGTGGCCGCCTCCGTCTGCGCCTTGACCGCGGCGAAGGAGGCGGGCGGGGTGAGCCGGCGCAGCATCTGCGCCTCCTGGTTGTCGAGCACCTCGCGGGCGACGGTGAGCTCCTGGACCCACTTGTTGACCTGCTCCTTGACCAGGTCCTGACTGGTGCGCAGCTCCTTGGTCCAGGTGTGGAGCTGGGTGCGGACCAGGTCCGTGCCCGGGGGGCCGAACTGCCCCTGGGAGGCCGCCTCGAGGATGACGGCGAACTCCCGGGTGAGATTGTGCGGATCGCAGGAGGCGAAGTAGTGGCGCAGCCACCGCACGGACTCGGCGTCCCGGTGCTCGCGCCGCAGGACGAGGGCGAAGAACAGGGCCGTCTTGGCCTGATTGCGCCCGTAGGCCTCGGCGACGGACCGCTTGGCCACGTCCTCGTCGTCGCGCGACCACGCGGCCAGCGCCACCAGCGCCGGCGCGAGCCAGTACCGGGGGGTCTGGATCATGAGCTCTTCGCTGACCTGGCCGGCGGTGGACTCCGAGACGTTGCCGATGTCGAAGGCCTGAAGCAGCCCGATGCTGGAGCGGCGCACCACCTTGTAGTGCCCGTACTCGCGCTCCAGGTCGGCCTTGAGGGTGCCCAGCTTGGTCTCGGCGCGCTGCACGGCGGCGGTCCGCCGCGCCTGCTGGACGTACTCGGCGAACTGCCGCTGCAGCTCGGCCAATTGGTCCTGGGTCGACCGGAGCGTGCCGGAGACCTCCGTGACCATGGAGCTGACCTGGTCGACGTCGCTCCTCGTCGCCATGGCGCTCTGGATCTCGTCGAGTTGACGCGTGATCGGCGCCAGGTTCAAGGTTCCTGAAGACATTGTGATCCTTTCAGGGCGAGGACGAATGAAGATCGTCCGGCGGATGGTGGGAGGGGCGGGACGGGGCCCGGAGTCAGCCGGTCCCGTCCTCCCGCACGGGCACGAGCTCGCCGTCGGAGTAGACCTCGATGTAGGCGTAGGCGGGCGAGCGGGCGAGGGCGCGGGCCTGCCGGTAGGGCTCGGGGACGGGGTCGGAGGGCGTGTAGTGCTCGATGATGGCGCCCTCGATGCTCATCCTGTGGTCGATGTAGGGCTCGCCGAGGTAGCACCTCGCGAAGAGCCCGACGAGGATCCCGCCCATGCGGTCGGCGTAGGCCCGCTCGATCCAGGCGATGAGCTCGGCCCGGTAGGCGGTGTCCTGAGTCATGTCGAGGTTGCGGACGGCCTCCATGATCTGCGCCGAGCGGGGCAGCGATCGGCGGGACCGCTCGTAGGGAGTGATCGTGGCGGGCGCGAGCGACTGGGCGGGCACCGTCTGGGAGGAGGGCACCGTGTTGGCGGCGGGGCCCTGCCGCGCCATGGCTGCGCTGCTCAGGACACGACGTCGTTGGTGCTGCACGGGGACCGACCTCGGTTGTAGGGATCTGGGGGCGCCGGCGAGCCTGCGCTCACAGGGCGTACACGATGATGGCACACGCGATGACGGCCAGAACGACGATCGCGAGTACCAATTGTTGTACTTTTCCGAAGCGCGGCGACGGGGCGGAGGGCGCCGGAGCCGCGGGGGCGGGCTCGACCGGCGCGGCCGGGGCCGGCGGGGCCGGTGCGGCGGGCACGGGCTCGACCGGCGCGGGCCGCTCGGCCGCGGCGGAGTCGATGCGCGCCCACTCCTGCTGCACCGTGCGCAGGTCCGCCTCCACCCGGCTCAGCTCGCGGCCCGTGTCGGCCGCGCCGGCGGGGGCGTCCGGCACCGGGGCGTCGGCATCGACGCCGACGTCGTGGGCGTGGGCGAGCGAGCGGGCGGTCCGCTCCGCCTGGGCGGCCCGCCGCTCCAGGCGCTCCCACTCCTGCTCCCGCGAGCGCCGCCGGCTCGCCGCCTCGCGCAGCTCGCCGCGGCCGTAGTCGGCGGCGCCGGCCAGCTCCCGCTCGGTGCGCTCGCCCAGGGAGCACAGGGCCTCCACGGCGGCGAGGTAGTCCGCGCCGTCGTCCGCGCCGGCGGCGGTGCGCGCGTCGTTCACCATGTCTCCTCCAGAACGTCGTCGTCGGGGATCTCGAAGGGGACCAGGACCCGGAGCCCGGCGTCGTCGGTGTGGTCGAGCAGGCCGATGCGCGGCCCGCGGCCGAAGGGCTTGGTGTGCGGCCCCGCCAGGTCCCGCAGGTCGACCAGCCCGAGCTTGAGCAGGACCAGGGCGCGGACCCCCGGCAGGTTGTAGGAGCCCAGGTCCCGTTCCATCGCCCGCCGGGAGCTCCACCAGCCGACGGCGAAGACGCCCTGGAGCGCCCCGCGCTCGAAGACCCGCTGCAGGACCTGCGCCGGGGTGGTCTGCGCGGGGCCCGCGGACAGCAGGTCGGAGAAGCCGAGGTCGTCGTCCGCCGGCTCCGCGCCGGGCGCGGGAGCCGCGTCGTCCGGGAGCGGGCGGTCCATTCCGACGACGCGCTGGAGCCCGACCCCGACGAGGAGCATCGGGTGCTCGGCGCCGTCGTCGAGCGCGGCGGTCACGTCCCGCACCAGGAAGGCGGCGACCTCCTCGCGGGGCACGACGCGCGCGGCGCGGCCGGACCGGCTCCGCGCCCCGACCACGCGGGCCAGCCCGGGCGGGAGCTCCTTCATGCCGTTGAGGACGACCAGTTCGCAGGCGGGGTCCATGGTCCGCAGCGCCGTCAGGGTCATCGAGCTCAGCGCCCCGTCGGCCAGGTCGTCCCCGGAGCCCACGAGCACGACCCCCTGGTCGACGTCCGCGTCCAGGGTCAGGGACACCGGGGTCTGGGTCACCCTCACCGGGCGGCCCAGCCACATGGCGGGCCCCTCGCCGTCGTCGGCGCGGTCGGGCCCGTGCTCCGGCCACGCGGCGCGGTTCGCGCCGATGAAGACCATCGGGGGGTCGGTGTGGCCGAGGTCGAACAGCCGCCGCTGCAGCTCGTCGAGGGTCTGGGGCTCGGCCCAGGCGGCGACGCCGCGGACGTTCGCGGCGGCGGGGTCCAGGCCGTAGTTGCGGTTGAGGATGACCTCGCCCCGGTAGGTCAGCTCGGCGGCCGCGCGGTTGTGCGGGGAGAGGATCGCCTCGGACTCCTGGGCGGTGTTCTTCAGCGACATGCGCAGGGGGAACTGGGCGAAGATCGAGTCCCCCTTGGCCCGCAGCCCCGAGATGCCGGAGATGGTCTGGGAGGCGAGCAGGAGGTGGATGCCGTAGGCCCGGCCCTGCTTCGCAATGGCCTCGAGGAGGGACACCGCCTGGTCGACCAGGTCGTCGTCGCCCTCGAACAGGGCGTGGAACTCGTCGATGATGACCAGCATGCGCGGCACGGCCAGGCCGGTCGCCCGGCGGTAGGCCCCGATGGAGGGGGCGCCGGCCTCCTTGAACAGCCGGGACCTGCGCTCGAGCTCCTCGGTGACGTGCCGCAGGACGGCGACGCCGAACTCCTGGTCCGACTCCAGGGAGAGGACCTTGACGTGGGGGAGCCAGCCCCGCCCCTCGGCGTCGGGGGCGAAGCGGTGGAACTCCAGGCCCTGCTTGTAGTCGAGCAGCAGCATGCTCAGCTCGTCGGGCGAGTAGCGGGCGGCCAGGGAGTAGATGATGTCGAGCAGGAGGTTGGACTTGCCCTGGCCGACGGCGCCGCCGATGAGCACGTTGGGGTGCGGGGGGTTCTCGCTGCGCAGCGACAGCGTGAGCGGGTCGCGCCCGGCCCGGCCGATGGCGGCGTCCAGGGACTCGATCGACGACCCGCTCCACGGGGAGCCCAGGTCCTCCCCGATGAGGTCGGCCAGCGGGATGACGGGGCCGGTGGTCTTCGTCGCCGCCTGCCGGGCGGCGCGGACCGCGGCGTCGAGCACCGCCAGGGACGGCGGGTCGTCGGGCTCCACGACGGCGCCCGCGGGCAGGTTCGGCACGGCCCATGTTCCGGCGTCGTGGCGCAGGACCAGGGTTCCGCGCCGGGCGCCGGGCGCCCCGCCCAGCGCGGGGTCGTGCTGGATCATGAGGTGGATCCCGGTGCCGGGGCTCATGTCGGCGACCCGGTCGAGGAGGCGGCCGAGCTGCTCGTCGACGCCGTAGGGGTGGTCGAGGACGACGACGACGGTCAGCGACCCGGTGGGCTCGCCGTCGCGCCGCCACAGGTCGAGCAGGTCGCGCGCGCCGCCCACGGCGATGCGCTCGGCGTTGGAGGCGGCGTCCGCCATGGCGGTGCGCACGGCGTCGGCGAAGGAGCCCGCCTCGGAGAAGGGCGGCGGGAAGGCGGAGCCGACCGTCTCGCGCAGCGGCGCGAAGGCCCCGAGGACGCCGGTGACGCGGGGGTCGAAGACGAGCAGGCGCAGGTGGGGCAGCGGGATCTGCGTCACGAGCCGCGCCAGGGTGGCGAGCACCAGGTCCTGGGCACGGCGGGTGGAGCCCTCCACCCGCCAGTGCGACGCGCAGATCAGCGGGGCGAGGGCGGGGGCGCCCCCGAGCTCGTCGGGGGCGCGGAACGCGCCGATCCGCGTCCAGCGGGACGGGCGCCCGACGGCGTCGGCGTCGATCGTTCTCAAGTCGGAGCCCGCCGCGCCCGGGGCGAGCTCGCTCACGGTCCGCTCGAGTGCGGCCCGGGCCTCGGCGCGCTCCCGCTCGGCGCCGGCGACGGCGCGATCCCGGCGCAGGCGGCGCTGCTCCTCGATCCCCTCGTGCAGCGCCGCGGCGGCCGCGTCCAGGTCGGCCAGGTCGCTCTTGCGGGCGGCGCCGATCCGCTCCCGGATGGCGGTGGCCCGGGAGAGGATCCGGGCGGTCTGCGCGGTGGCCTGCTCCCTGAGCCGGTGCAGCTGGGCCGGGTCCATGGAGGGCGCGGCCGGTGCCGGGGCCGTCGGCGCCGGGGGCGCGACCGGTGAGGCGGGCCCGGTGGGGCGGGCGGGCCCGGTGGTCGGCTCGGGCATCGGGGCGTGCGAGACCTCCGTGCCGGACACGATGATGCGGCGTCGGGGTGAACCTGGACTCATGGTGACCTATTCGGTGGGACGGGACGGCCGTGGGATGCTTAAGCGCGTGAATCCGCGGGATGCGGACCCGCGCGCCAGGCAGCATAGCACCCGGGCGGCTCGCTCCCGGCCGAGTCCGTGCAGGCGGACGTCGTCGATGCTGGAAGCGGCGGGCGACCTCGTGGATGACGCGGCGCGCCGTCGTACGGGCCCGGGAGCGCGGGCGGCCCGTCGGCGTCGCAGTCCTGCGGGCCGGGCTCCCGGCCGGGAGACGGGCCGCCGGGCCCCGTGCTTGACTCGCCGCCTCGCCCGCACCGATAATCATCGTGGAAGTTCCGCGGATCCGCCCGGGGCGGGTCCGGCGGTCGGAGGCCCCTACGGAGAAAAACAGTCCCGATATGGATCCCACGCAGCTCACAGAAATAGTGGGGCAGGCCGATGCGCGGCTCGCCTCCACGACGCCGGA
>RBWB01584271.1_pt1 | contig 10390 bp, 9 predicted proteins | sample 2014201 | NCBI WGS metagenome assembly RBWB01 (sample SAMN10133834, study PRJNA383868) | Human oral metagenome, whole genome shotgun sequencing project. | isolation source: supragingival plaque isolated from 88 juvenile twins | host: Homo sapiens | place: Australia
ATTTGTTGAAATAAATTTAAGAAAAATGTATAATATATCCAAACTTCTTTAAAATATTATTTTTATTTTTTTAAAAGGAGTTAGAATAAAATAATATAAAAATAAAAAAGAAAGGATAAGTTTCTTTTTAAATAAAGAAATGGATAAAAAATGAAAAAATTACTTATAGTTTCGCTATTTTTAGCTAGTATTAATTTAATTTGTGCGGAAAATGAGAATGTTGACAATAGTAAACTTTCATTGGAAAAAGTAAATCAAAATAATGGAAATTTGACAACAAAGCCTGTTCAACAAAGATCGGGATTTTGGGATTTCTATGAAAAGCAGCAGGCAAAACTTTTGAAGGAAAAGGATAAAGAGCTGTTCGACGATTTAAGTACTAAATCTAAGGCTCAAGATGATTTTTACAAATATGTAAATGAAAATTGGGATAAGAAGACACAAATTCCAAGTACGAAGCCAGCTTGGGGATCATTCTATGAACTTAATGAAAAAAATCAGGATTTTTTACGTAATTTGATAAAGGAATTAAAAAGTAAAAAGGCTTCATTGACTGCGGATGAAAAAAAAGTATTAACACTTTATGACAGTTATTCTGATATGAAAAAAAGAAATGAAGAAGGGTTGTCGCCTATTCAAAAGGATTTGGAAAAAATAAATGGAATTCAAAATATTGAAGATTTAAAAAAATATAATGTGGAAGTTACAAAATATGGAAGTTCTGAATTTTATGGATGGGGAGTAGGAACAGATCTTAATAATTCTAAAAATAATGCGGTATATTTAGGAAGTGCAGGAATTGGGTTGTCAAGAGACTATTACCAGAAGGATACTAAGGAAAATAGGGCAATATTGGAGGAATATACAAAATATGTCAGTGATATGTTGAAATACTTGGGAGAAGACAATACGCTTGAAAGAGCTAAAAAAATAGTTGCTTTTGAAAAGGAAATTGCAAATACGTTAATGACAAATGAAGAGCGTCATGATGTAAAAAAATATAATAATCCAGTAAAAGTAAGTGATTTGGGGACATTGTCTAAAAATGTGGATTTAGCTCAATATTTAAAACAGTTGAATGTAAAGACTGATAAAGTAATAATAACAGAATTGAATTATTATAAAAATTTGGATAATTTTGTAAATGATGAGAATATCGACATAATTAAAGATTACATGAGATATAACTTAATTAGTTCTGCGGCAGGAGTTTTGAATGATGAGCTTGGTGCAAGAAGTTTTGAATTTTTTGGAAAATATTTGAATGGACAGAAGGAAAGAGAGACTCTTGAGAAAAGAGCATTGAATTTTACAGATGGCAGTCTTGGAGAAATAATTGGCAAAATTTATGTTCAAAGAAATTTTTCACCAGAAGCCAAAAAAAATGCAAAAGAAATGGTTGATTATATTAAGAAAGCAATGAAGAACAGAATTGAAAAATTAGATTGGATGAGTGCTGCAACTAAGAAAAAGGCTCTTGAAAAGTTGGCAAAAGTAAATGTTAAAATAGGATATCCTGATAAATGGAAAGACTACAGCAAAATGACAATATCAAGTAATGATTCGTTGTATGATCAGTTAAAAGGAATCAGCGAATGGGATTATAACGAAGAGCTTAAAAAGGTAGGAAAACCAGTAGATAAGACAGAGTGGTATATGTCACCTCATACAATAAATGCCTATTATTCTCCAACTAGTAATGAAATTGTATTTCCAGCAGGAATTTTGCAATACCCATTTTATGATTATAATAAATTAGAAGTAGCAAGTAATTTTGGGGCAATAGGATCGATTATTGGACATGAGCTTACTCATGCATTTGATGTATCTGGTGCTGAATATGATGGCGATGGAAATGTGAAAAATTGGTGGACTGCTGAAGATAAAGCGAAATTTGATATGGCTACAAAAAAATTGGAAAATCAATTTTCAAAATATACAGTTGGAGATGGAGTTTATGTTAATGGGAAATACACATTAACAGAAAATATTGCAGACCTTGGAGGATTAAATGTCGCTTATGATGCATTGCAATTATATTTGAAGGATCATCCAAATTCTTCAAAAGCCTATCCAGATACAATAAATAAATTATTCTTTTTAAGTTTTGCAAGAATGTGGCGACAAAAATCAACACCAGAATATTTAAAAAACTTAGCAAAAACAGATTCACATTCACCAAATATATTCCGTGTAAATGGAACTTTGGAAAATATAGATGCATTCCATAAAGTATTTGAAACAAAACCAGGGGATAAAATGTATAAGACTCCTGAAGATAGAATAAAAATTTGGTAAAATAATTGAATAATAAAAAGAAAATTTAAAATATAGTAATAAATACTAGGTTTTGAATACCTGAGTTTCATTTTTTTTAGAATAGCCTTTTTTAGGGCTATTTTTTTTTGAAAAAAATTTAACTTTTTTTGTTCTGTTGCCAATATGTGCATAGTTTGAAATGTAGTCAATATATTGGGTAAATAATACACTATCATAAATCTTGTTGACAAATATTATAAAATAATTTATAATAAGTATACATATAATAATAAGGAGGAAGTACAATGGAATTTAGTTTTAATTTAAAAATCAAAGCAAAAAAAGAAGATGTGTGGGAATACTACGCAAATATTGAAAAATGGTATGATTGGGAAAAAGATTTAAAAAATATTACATTAAAAGGTGGGTTTGAGACAGGTTCATACGGAATTATGGAACTTGAAGGAATGCCTCCTATGGAATATCATCTTACACTTGTAAGACCTTTTGAAGAATTTTGGGATAAAACAGGAACTCCATTTGGAGATATTCTTTTTGGTCATCAAATAATTAATAACAATGATGGAAGCGTAAATATAAAACATACTGTAATTTTAGATAGTGAAGATGAGCAACATTTAGAATTTTTAAGTCAAGTTTTTTCAGATGTTCCTCAATCTATATTTATTCTAAAAAATTGCTTGGAAAGATAGGAGGGTTGCTGTTTGTTTACATCAAAATATAAAAATAATTCAGAAAAATCAACAGGATTGTTATTCATGAGGGTGTACAATAAATGGCATCTTATGATAAAACAGGAGTTAAAGAAAATGAATTTAACACACCCTCAATTTGTTGTTTTAGCTTCTCTTGCTTATTTATCACAAAATAGTAACGAAGTCACACAAATTATGATTTCAAAACTTTCTGGGATAGATGTTATGACGATATCTCAGATATTAGGTTTACTGGAAAAACATAATTTTGTAAAGAGAAAAGAACATTCAAAAGATACAAGAGCAAAAGCTGTTACTTTAAATAAAAAAGGAGAAGAAATATTACAAAAAGCTGTTCCGTTAGTTGAGCAAATTGATGAATTTTTTTTTGGAAAGCTGGATAGCGATGAAGAACAATTTAAATATTTTCTTGTTAGATTAAATGAAGAATAAAAAATATTATTTATAATTAATGGATATGTCAAAATTATTATCTTCATTATTATATTTGAAACCCCAAAAATAAAACATAGATATAAAATAAAAATTTATTAAAGAGGACTAGTCATGTCAAAATATCATAGTCCTCCTTTTTTATTTCAAAAACTAAAATCAGAGAATAGAAAAGGAGGATTACATGATGGATAAAAAAGAATATTTACTTTATGTCAAAGGAAAAGTAGTTAAGACAGCGAGGGAATATACAAAATTTGCTGGAGAATGAAAGAACACAAAAAGTATTTGAAAAAAGATTAAAAGTAATAAATGGAGGGTGTCCTAAAATTTAGACTATTTTTAAGTATCTTTTTTAGATTTTTTTCATATTGATTGTCCAAAGTTTTGGGTATACTTTATAATTAGTTATTGAAGTTAATGTCAAGCAATAAATTATTGCTTAATTCACAAAATAATAAAAGGAAAAATATTTAGTTTTATGATATAATATTTACGGATAATAAAAAAAGATTTTATAAATAAAAAATGAACTAAAATTTTAGGAAATGGAGGAAAAAATGAAAAGAAAAACTATTAAAAATATAGTTGAAATTTCGGGAATTGGACTTCATAAAGGTGAAGAGATAAAAATGGTACTAAAACCCGTGAGTCAAGAAAATGGAATTGTTTTTAAAAGAATAGATGTCAATAATAAAAACAATATTATAAAAGTTGCTTATGAAAATTTGTTTGATTTGGAAAGAGGGACTAATATTCAAAATGAGGATGGAGTGAAACTTCATACGATTGAGCATTTTATGTCGGCACTTTCAGTTTGCGGGATTACCGATATTTTTGTAGAAATTGAAGGGAATGAGATGCCGATTTTGGATGGAAGTTCAATTCAATTTGTAGAAAAAATTGAAAATGCGGGAATTTTAGAATTGGATGAGGAAATAGAACCTGTTGTGATTAAAGAGCCTGTTATTTTTTCAGATGAGAAGGCTGGGAAATATGTGATGGCATTACCTTATGACGGATTTAAGATATCTTATACGATTGATTTTAACCATAGTTTTTTAAAATCGCAGTATTATGAGCTGGAAGTAAATTTGAAAAATTATGTGGAAAACATTGCTAAATGTAGAACTTTTGCGTTTGATTATGAAATAGATTTTCTTAAAAAGAATAATTTAGCATTGGGAGGAAGTTTGGAAAATGCTGTGGTAGTGGGAGCAGATGGACCGTTGAATTCAGAAGGGCTAAGATACCCAGATGAATTTGTTAGACATAAGATCCTTGATATAATTGGAGATTTATATGTTTTGGGAATTCCAATAAAAGCTCATGTTATTGCAATAAAAGCTGGGCATTTTGTAAATTCACAATTAACTGGAATGATTGAAAAAAAATATTTGTGAAAAATATAAAAAACGCTTGTAATTTGTAAAAAAATCAAATATAATATAGATATAAAATTTCAATTTTCATTTAAAAAATTGAATTTAAACTAGATTTAATTTTGAGTAAAGAATTAAAATAAATAAAATATAAATTTAGGAGGAATAAAAAATATGGCAGCAAATGAAACAGTTATGAACATAGAGGATATTATGAAAATATTGCCACATAGATATCCATTTTTGTTGGTAGATAGAGTAATAGAAAAAAATGGGACAGATAGTTTGGTTGCAATTAAAAATTTAACAATGAATGAAGAATTTTTTCAAGGGCACTTCCCTGGAAAACCTGTTATGCCAGGAGTTTTACAAATGGAAGCACTTGCGCAGGCAGTTGGATTACTTATGCTAGAACCTGGTAAAATACCTTTATTTATGTCAATTGATAAATGTAAATTCAGAAAACCTGTTGTGCCTGGAGATCAATTAAGACTTGAAGTGGAAAAATTAAGCGTGAGAAGAAATATTATTGTAGCTAAAGGGAAATGTTTAGTTGATGGAGCTGTTGTAAGTGAAGGTGAATTGAAATTTGCTGTAACAGATATGTAAAGACAAATAAAAAACGAGAGGTATTAATTTATGAGTTTAAATAATATACATCCAACGGCAATTGTTGATCCAAATGCTAAACTTGGAGAAAATGTAAAAATAGGAGCTTACTCGATTATAGGCCCAGAGGTTACAATTGGTAATGGAACTATTGTGGAATCACACGTTGTAATTGAGGGTGAAACAATTATTGGTGAAAATAATTATATTTTTTCTTTTGCATCAATTGGGAAGGATCCGCAAGATTTAAAGTTTGCAGGGGAAAAAACTAGGGTTGTTATTGGGAATAATAATAAAATTCGTGAATTTGTTACAATTCATCGGGGAACTACGGATAAATATGAAACAAGAGTTGGAAATAATACGCTTGTAATGGCTTATGTTCATATTGCTCACGATTGTATAATTGGAGATAATTGTGTGTTGGCAAATGCGGCTACTTTTGCGGGACATGTAGAAGTGGAAGATTATGCGGTGGTTGGTGGACTTACTGCTGTGCATCAATTTACAAGAGTTGGACGGCATGCAATGATAGGTGGGTGTTCGGCTGTAAATCAGGATGTTGTTCCTTATATGCTGTCTGAAGGTAATAAGGCAAGAGCTGTATATATAAATATTGTAGGGCTTCAACGTAGAGGCTTTTCAGCTGAGCAAATAAAAAGATTAAGAGAGCTGTATAAAATCATATTTAAGAAAAAATTGAAACTGGAAGAAGCTCTTCAGACAGTTGAACGTGAGTATGGACAATATGAGGAAGCTCAAAATCTTATTAATTTTATACGAAAAAGTAAAAGAGGTATTACAAGATAAAATATAGGACTTTGAGATAGTGCACTTGAGCTCTTAAAAAATAGAATCTAAATAAATTAGATAAATTTGGATTTGAGTAAATATTCATAACTTTGGAGTTCAGTTTTAAAGTTATTTTATTATACAATTACAAAATTAAATGTCAAAAATTTGTATAAAAAATTTAAAATATAAAATTTCTCAAAATAATCTATGTTTTATTTTGAGTTAATTTTTTAATATAAATATTTTTTTAAAGAAAAAATAAAAAGGGAAAAATAAAAAATGACGATGGAAAAAGTAGGTCTAATTGCTGGAAATGGAAAATTGCCGGAATTATTTTTGAATCAGTGTATTTTAAAGGGCATTGAGCCATTTTCGGTTTATCTGTTTGAAAGTGTGGAAGATAGTGTAAAGGAGCATAAGAATTCTGTAAAGTATAGCGTAGCTCAAGTTGGGAAAATAATTTCATATTTTAAGAAAAATGGGATAACTCAATTAATAATGCTTGGAAAAGTTGAAAAAAATCTAATTTTTTCAAATTTAAAATTTGATTTGACAGCGACAAAAATATTATTATCTACAAAAAATAAAAAAGATAAAAATATTTTAAAGGCGATAATTAATTATATTGAATCTGAAAATATCAAAGTTTTGCCTCAAAATTACTTGTTAGATGAATATATTGCAGGGAATGAAGTTTATACAAAGGTTTCTCCAAATAAAAATGAGGAAAAAACAATAGAAATTGGAATAGAAGCTGCACGAATGCTAACTGATATTGATGCAGGGCAGACAGTTGTTGTAAAAGATGAATCGGTTATCGCACTAGAAGGTGTCGAAGGGACTGATAAAACGATTTTACGTGGAGGGGAATTGGCTGGAAAAAATTGCATTGTTGTGAAAATGGCAAGACGAAATCAAGATTATCGGATAGATATTCCAACAATTGGACTTGAAACAATTAAAAAGGTAGCAGATATAAATGGACGTGGAATTGTGATAGAAGCTGACAAAATGCTATTTATTGATAAAGAGGAAGTTATTAAATTTGCAAATAAAAATAAAATTTTTATAAAGGGGATTAAAATTTAAAGTTTAAGTAGGAAATTTTAAATCCTTTTCAAAATAAAAAATGTAAAAGGCTAAAAAAATGAAAAATAATTATGACACAGTAAAATCAAAAAAAAAGAAAAAAATTTTTATTTCCTGCGGTGAAATGTCAGGAGATTTACATGCTTCATACATTGTTGAGGAAATGAAAAAAAAGAATGAAAATATTGAATTTTTTGGTGTAGTTGGGGATAAGTCGATAAAAGCTGGGGTTAAGGCTGTAAATCATATTAAAAATAATGATGTTATGGGATTTATAGAGGCTTTAAAAAAATATAGCTATTTTACGAAAAAGGCACGTGAATATTTGCTGTTTATTAGGGAAAATGAGATAGAAACTGTTATTTTTGTTGATTTTGGTGGATTTAACTTGAAATTTTTTGAATTACTGAAAAAGAAAATATTGAAAAAACAACTGCAAAACATGAGGATGATTTATTATATTCCGCCTAAAGTTTGGGCTTGGGGAAAAGGAAGAATAAAAAAATTGCGAAAGTTTGACGACGTTATTGTAATTTTTCCGTTTGAGAAAAAATATTATGATGAGAGTTTGAAAAAAGATGAGACAAAAGGGCTGAAAGTGGAGTATTTTGGCAATCCGTTTGTTGATAAATATGATTTTTCTAATAAATTGGGAGAGAAAATATTGCTGCTTCCTGGAAGCAGACGACAGGAAATTGAGAAATTTTTGCCAGTAATTGTAGAATTAGTTAGGAATGAAAAAGTTAAGAAAGAAAAATTTTTAATGAAATTGGCAAGTGAAGAACATAAAAAATATATTCGTAATTTTGAAGAAAAATATAAAATTGATATCTTGAAAATTCCAAATTTGGAAATAACTTTTGATAAAATAAAAAATATTCGGAAGGATTGTAAATATGCGATAGCAACTTCTGGAACAGTAACGTTTGAGATTTCACTTATGGGTTTGCCTGTAATAGTGGTTTATAAAACTTCAGCAATTAATGCCTTTATTGCACGTCATATAGTAAAAATAAAATATATAACTCTTACTAATTTAAATGCCAATAGGGAAATTTTTAAGGAATTGCTGCAAGAGGATTTTTCTGTGGAAAAATTGCTTGAAGAAATGGAAATTATGGAAAAAAATAAACAAAATATTATTTTAGAGTTAAAAAGAGAAAGAAAAAAATTAGGTAATTTTGGAGTTTTGGAAAAAATTGTCGATTATCTGTTAAAAAATAAAAATTAACTTTATAAATTTTATAAAAAGGAAAAAATATGGAAAAAAAGCGTGAAGAACTGTTAAAGGGTTCTGTCTTGAAATTATTTATAAAATATTTCATACCAACACTTATTGGATCTGCTGCAGTTGTTCTTTACAACATTGTTGATAGATTCTTTGTTGGAAAAATTAGTGAAAAGGCACTTGCAGGTGCGGGAATCGCCTTTTATATTGTTATGCTAATCATTGCTTTCTCAATGTTCATCGGAGTTGGAGCTGGGACTATTATTTCGATTAGGCTTGGACAAGGAAAAAAGGGAGAAGCAAAAAAAATATTGGGAAATGCTGTAACATTGTTTACAGTTTTAGGAATTTTATTATATTTATTTTTAATATTGAATATTAACATGGTTTTACGATATTCAGGTGCTAATAATGAAACTTTGCCCTATGCAAGGGCTTATTTGGAAATAATATTACTGGCAATTTTACCGTTATTTTATTCATTTGGACTTACAAATGTATTGAATGCAGCTGGAGCACCACGAGTTGCAATGTTTTCAATGTTAATTGGAGCAGTTGTAAATATTATTTTAGATTATGTGGCTGTAATGATTATGCACACTGGAATTGAAGGAACTGCCTATGCAACTTTAATTGGAAATGTATTATCTGCGATATTTGTATTGTGGTTTTTAATTGCTGGGAAATTGCCTTTTAAAATTGATATGTTTGGATTTAAATTGGAAGAGGAAAGTGTTATTACGATAAGATTTTCAAAATTGAAATTAGATCCAAAAATAGTAAAGGATATTTTCTCGATTGGGATGTCGCCATTTTTACTACAAGCTGCAAGTTCAGGAGTGGGGCTTGTAACAAATAAAATTGTAGATATTTATGGCGGAACTTATGGTGTGGCAGTTATGACAATTATAAATTCCTATTTGCCGATTATGACAATGAGTGTCTATGCAGTTTCTCAAGCGGTTCAGCCAATAATCGGATTTAATTATGGTGCGAAAAATTTTACAAGAGTTAGAAAGTCCTTAATGACAGCCATAGGTGCAGGAGCTGTGCTATCTTTTGCATTTTGGGTAATCGTAATGCTTTTGCCAAAACAATTGATTTTATTTTTTAATGAAAAGAGTACACCTGAGGCTTTAAGAGAAGGAATAAAAGCTATTAGAATTTATTTTTCGCTTGTAATAATTTCATCTTTTGGAATAACTGTGCCAAATTATTTTCAGGCGACTGGACGTTCAAAATACTCGGTTACAATGAATTTAATGCGGCAAGTTGTTATATTTCTAGTAGTTGTCATAGTTTTTTCAAATGTATGGAAATTAGAGGGTGTATGGATTGCACAGCCGTTTACAGATTTTATATTCTTTTTGGTACTTCTAGTATTTTTATACAGAGAAAAAAGATTTTTCGACAAAATGACTGAAAATCAAAGTCATTTATTGGAATCTAAAAAAATAGAATCTGCAGAGAATGAAAAAGTGGATAAAAATAATAAATAATTTATTAAATAAAAAGAGGAATAAAAATGATTACAATTTTATTAATGGCATTTTCATATATCTTGGGAAGTGTGCCAAATGCACTTTGGATAGGAAAAGTGTTTAAAGGAATAGATGTTCGTGAGCATGGAAGTAAAAATACAGGCTCTACAAATGCTGCACGTGTTTTAGGGGCAAAATTAGGTATTTTAACATTAATACTGGATATTTCAAAAGGATTAGTTCCGACATTACTGGCAGTTTTATTAAAAGTGGACTTTTTTGAAAATTTAACAAAAATATCAAATTTGGATTATGTGCTGGTTGGAATTTGTGCAATTTTAGGACATGTATTTTCTATTTTTATGAATTTTAAAGGTG
>RBWB01584272.1_pt1 | contig 10388 bp, 9 predicted proteins | sample 2014201 | NCBI WGS metagenome assembly RBWB01 (sample SAMN10133834, study PRJNA383868) | Human oral metagenome, whole genome shotgun sequencing project. | isolation source: supragingival plaque isolated from 88 juvenile twins | host: Homo sapiens | place: Australia
GCGGCGCTTCCTCGGGGAAGCGCCTTTCCACCGCCTCGATGAAGTCATACGTCAGATCCTTCTCGCGCAGTCCTTCGTAAAAGGCCGCGCCGTGAAAGTCCGCCTCGCCGATCAAATCATCACGCAGCACCGTGCGGCTCAGAAGCCCCGACACCGTCGAGTTCAGGCACGAACTCGCGATGAGGAAGTCCTCGTGCGTGCCGCATTTCTCCGCCACATAGGCGGGATCGGAGAGGACGGCAAGCCCCGCGCTCACGCCGCGAAACTCTGCCGCGTCGTTTGCGAGCTCGCGCGCGATCGCGCCCTTGCCCGTCCAGCCGTCGACAAACTGCAGAGCCTCAGGCGCGTGACGCGCGAGGATGTACGCCATGGCGTTCTTGTCGATGCCCCTGCCGCGAATGATGGAAATCGTGTAGTGCGCGACGTCCGCGCCAAAGCGCCTCTTGATATAGCGCTTGAGCAGAATGCCGATGGGCGTTCCCGCGCGGGCGAGCGAGACGAGCGCGGCGGATGCGCCCTTCTCCTCGTAAATCTTCTCGGCGAGACTCGCCGTCGCATGAGCTGTGATCTCGGCGTAGCGCGAGAGCGCGTCGAAGTACGCCTTCAAATACTTTTCCGACGGCTCGTATTCCAAGGGCAGCATCTCCGAATAATGCCTGCCCGACTGAATGAGCTTTTCCCTCTCTGCCGTCGGCAGAGGGTCGAGCTTTCCCGTGATGTCTTTCAAAAGGATCGTCACGTCGTCCTTCTTGTATGTACTGAACATCGCCCGCTCCTTCCTCGTCATTCGTCGCGGCTCATCAGATAGACGATGTCCGTGCAGCCGCTCTCGCGCAGGGCGCGGGCGATACTCTCGACCGCGCCCTGCGCCTCGTGCGCCGTGTCCGAGACGATGACGGCATGGTGATAGGGCCGCAAATTGTAGATGTACGTCGCGCGCTCATCGCCGTAGAAGCTCTTGACCTGCCAGCCCGCTTCGATGGGATAGCCCGCTTCCTCCGAGATGCCGATGGGGCTTCGCGTCGTCGCATGGAAGAAGACGTTCTGCCAGCCCTTCTGCTCCAAGACCCTGCCGACCATAAGACCCGGCAGCATACATTCCTCCGTGCCGAGCACGAGGATCGACTCGTGCTTCGCCCAAGCGATGCGCTCGGCGAGGACGAGTCCAGCGCCCTGCCAGAGGATCGTATAGTCGCCGATCGCGACGCCCGTGCGCGGCGTCGCGTACTCGCCGAGCGCAAGCGTGCGGTAGGGGTAACGCCGCGACGGCACGCAGCAGTCCGCCGCCCCGCACGTTTGAAAAGCCGCCGCGCGCGCCTCGTAGTCTTCGGGCGCAAGCTCTACGAGCGCGACGCACTCGACGCCGCATGCCAAGAGCCGCTCGCGATCGGACGCCGTCAAGCGGTTCAGGACGGACGCCGCGACGAGCCTCTTCTCGCGGAGCGCGGGCAGCTTCTCCTTCATCTGCTCGACGATGTTGCAGAGCGTCCTGCCCGTCGAGATCTCGTCGTCGACGAAGACGACCGTATCCGTCTCAGCGAGCTGCGCTTCGAGCGCATCGACGGCGAGTCGCTGCTCGGGCGCATGGCTGTGCTCCTCCAAAAACTCGATCGTGCGCACACCTGACGGCAATTCCTCGCGCGTCGTCTGGACGTAGAGGCACGAATCTGCGAGCGACTTCGCGACGACGGCGCCGATGGCGGTCGCCGTCTCGGCGAAGCCGATGACGAGCCTTGCCGCAGGCACGGCTGCCTTGACCTTCTCGCCGAGCGCTTCCATGAGGTCGAGCGCTTCATGCGGCGCGACGGGCATGTGCTTTCCCTGCAGCGGGTTGACGAGCAGATAGCCGCGCTTTTCATTTCTGTGCCGCCTCGCCACGCGCAGCACTGCGTCTGCCATGTACTTCATCGCGCCCGCCTCACGCCTTGAGCCGCTTCGGCGTCTCAAGATTCGCCACGCGATAGACCTTTTGGCGATCGGGGTACTGCCACGGCTTTTCCTCGCCGAGAAGCTGATGGACGGCGATATCGGGCACGTTGATTCCCGTCGCGAGGCACGAGAGCTGCAAGCCGCCCGACATGCGCGGATTGATTTCCAACAGGCAGTACTTCTCCCCGTCGCCCTTGAACTGGATGTTGATCGGCACATCGATCTGCAGCAGGTTCATCATCGTGCGGCATTTCTCGACGATCTCCTCATCGAAACGGACTTCCGAATAGCGATGGTTCGTCTTGAAGCGCGGGATGATGATCTCCTCGCCGGGCGTCCGCAGGCAGTCGACGCTGATCTCCTGCCCTTCGAGGTACGGCATGAGCATGAAGGGCACGGAAAAGTCGTAGCCCCGGACGACCGTGCGCGCCATGTCCCACGTGAGCTTCATGCCGGGCTTGCGGCGCACGTCGCCCGAGCGCAGAAGCGTATCGTCGATGACGCGGAAGGTCTCGGCTCCCTCGTCCCTCGTGAGCTTGTAGCAGACGCGCCCGCAGTGCGGCCGCAGCGTCTCGTAGGCGGCGCAGAATTCCTCGTACGTGCCGGCGATGAGATGCGCGGGCACGAGGGAGGCGTCACGCGCCTCGAAGAAGGCGTACGTCGCCGCCTTGTCGTCGAGGAGCCGCATGATCTTGTAATCGCTGCCGACGGCGAGCTTCGTGCCCGCCGCGAGAAATTCCTCACGATAGCGCGAGAGCAGCGTCAGGGCGCGGCGCGGGAAGAAGACGTCGATATGATGCGCCTTGCAGAATTCCAGGCAATACTCCACATACTCTTCGGAAACGGGAAGCGCAGGCTCCGTGTACCACTCGTCGGAAACGAGACGATAGAGTGCATTGGGATTGGCGCTTGAGCCGACGAACGTGAACTTTCCGGGCGATCCCGCCCGCATCAGCTCGATCAGATGGTAGGCCGTGCTGAACCATTGGTTGAACCATATACGCATAAATACTTCCCCTTACCTTTTGCTCTCGGCGGCGACTGCCGCCCCATCATTCTTGACGCCGTAGATTTCCGCGAGCGTCAGCACGCGCTTTGCCCACTTGGCATGCGTCTTGACCTCGTTCATGCGCGTGCCGTCCCAGCTCTTCTTCACGCCCGCCTTCTCGTCCTGCCATTCGGCGATCATCTTCGCATCCTCGTAGTCGGAGCGCTCCGCCTTCAGGCTCTCGAAGACGAACGGGAGCTGCGCGGGATGAATGACCGTCTTGCCGATGAAGCCGTTCAAGCGGTCGAGTTCCAGCTCCCTCTTGAGTCCCGCCGCCCACGCGCCCGCAGGGTCGTCGCCGAAGTAGTTCCAGACAGGGCCGGAGACGATGTAGTCACGCGCGAAGATATTCAGAATATCGATGAGGATGTCGCGCACGACGCCGACCTCGTAGATCGTGTGCGCAATCGAGCGGCGCACGCCGTAGAGATTGCTGAAATCGTTGCCGCCGACGCGGATGTTCAGCACGTATTCCCTGTGTGCGTCGAAGATCGCCTTGAGCTCGCCGAGGACGGCGGCGCGGCTCTTGATGTCGGCGATGGAAGGACTTTCGAGGACGGGCATGAGGTAGCGCTTCTTCGCCGCGCCGTCATTGACCGATCGCATCAGCTCCATGTAGGCTTCGACATTGCCGAGGTTCACCTTGGGCAGGACGTAGCCTGTCAGAATGTCGCCCGCCGCGCCCACGAAGTCGAGAAAGTGCTCCATGTGATCGGCGGTGCGCACGCGCACGAAGAGCAGCGGCTTCCCGCCCGCCTCTTCTGCATAGACCTCCTTGAGCTCCGCGAGATTCGTGCGCAAGGCTCGCTCGGCATCGGCGACCGCCATGTCGCCGATCGCGTCCTCCAGACAGAAGCAGATGGCCGTCAGATGCTCATTTTTCTGCCGACGAATCTTCTCCACGATGTTCTCTTGGTAGGCGGGCATGTAGAGAAGCCCGCCCACCTTGTACTGCAAGATTTCCCTATCTTCCCTTCGGGATAAGTCACACGAACAAACATCCACTATGGTAAAACCTCCATCTTCAGGAAGCACGGCTTCCCGTGCCCCTCTCTATTCCACGCTGAGTCCGTAGTCCTCGCAGAGTCTCGCGAGTCCCGCCTCGTAACCTGCGCCGACGAGCTTGAGCTTCCATGCGCCGCGATGGCGGTAAATCTCCGCCGCGTTCACCGTCTTCTCGCGCCGCAGGCCGTCGAGATAAAAGCTGTACTTCGGCACGCCGTCCTCCGCGAGCGTCAGGCGCGGCGCACGCACATGCGAGAAATCCTTGCCCGTGCCGTCATCGTAGACCGAGAAGCACAGGACGAGACGCTCGACGGCCGCGCCGACCTTGGCGACATCGACACTCGCACCGATGTCGCCCGCCGTATCCACTTCGATGCTGTCATCGTCCGCGCGCGCGTTGCCGAAGAAGATCAAATCCTCGTCGCCATGTACGCGCCCGCCCGCATAGAGGCGGAACACGTAGGCGTCGACCTCGACGCCCGGCTCGCGGCCCTCGTCCTCGTAGCGGAAAGCGAGCTTCTCGCTTCCGGCAAGCCGCAGCCGCTCGCCGCGCACGAGCTGAGGAAGCGGCGGTTCGGGGCTTCTCGCGCGTCTTTCCGGCGCACCCGCACGCGCCTCGCCCGCGATGAATATGCGCCGCTCCTCGCTCGCCGAGCGCATGGTGAGAGCGCCGTAGACGACCGAGCCGGCGCGCATCGCGGGAAGCGTCAGAAGGAAGCCGCCCGCCCCCGCCGGCAAGACCTCGGGAGAAACGCGTGCATCCGCGATCTCCGCCGTCACGCGCACCTTTGCCTCAGGCGATGCGGCGACGGCGAAGCTGTTCTCGCACTCGGGCGCGAACGCGCCGAGGTCGATGAACTTCGGCAGCGCCGCCAAGGAGGCGCCCACCGTGCCCATTGCACTTTCGCCCCTCGCCTGTTCCCTTTCCATCGCATCCGCCTCCTGCGTCGGATTTCGGCAGACTCCCGCACGCGGCTCGGAACTCCACTTCAGAGCCGCGCCAAAAAGTCGCCGAAAAGAACACCCCAAAAACGGGAGGCGCAAGGCCTCCCGTTTTTTTCCAGTGCTTTGTCAGACATTCACGCCGTACGCGCGGCAAAGGGCTTCCAAGCCGCCCTGATAGCCCGCGCCGACCGCGTTGAACTTCCACTCGCCGTTGTGCCGATAGATCTCGCAGACGACGAGCGCCGTCTCGACGGAGAACTCCTCCATGAGATCGAAGCGCAGAACCTCCGTGCCCTGCATATCCTGCGCGTTCGCCATGCGCGCGACGCGCACGTAGGCGTTCGATACCTGTCCGAAATTCTGCTTGCGCACCTGCGCCTCGTAAATCGTCACGGTGATGGCGATCTTGTCGACGTCCGCCGGCACTTTCGTAAAGTCGATCGTCAGAACCTCGTCGTCGCCCTCGCCCTCGCCCGTGAGGTTGTCGCCCGTATGATGCACCGAGCCGTCCGGGCTGTCGAGATTGCCGTAGAAGATGAAGTCCTCGTCCTTTCGCACCTTGCCGTTCGCGCCCAAGAGGAACGCCGAGGCGTCGAGGTCGAAGTCCGCGCCGCCGTCGTACTGGTTGACGTCCCAGCCGAGGCCGACGAGCGCCATCGTCATGCCCTTGTCGAGGCTCACGCGCTGTCCCTTGGAAAGATTCACCGCCATGTCATTTTCCTCCCTTTCTCACGATCTCCTGAATCCACGTCTCGAAGCCCGACGGATTCCTCGTCTGGATGAGCACGGGACCGGGCCCGCGGAAGCGGCACACGAGGCATTCGCCCGACATGACGCTCGAAATCCAGCCGTTCGACGCCTTTTCGATCTTGTAGTTCATGTAATCGGGCCATGCGACGAGGTGGCCATTGTCCACGATGACCTCCTCGCCCGCTTCGAGATTCAGCACGTGAATGACGCCGTAGCTGCTCAAGAAGGCGATGCCCTTGCCCGTGAGCTTCAAGAGGAAGAAGCCCTCCTGCGAGAAGAATCCCTGCATGAGTCCCTGCATCTTCGAGTCGATGTTGACCGTCTCCTCCGCCGCGAGGAAGCCGCCCTTCTGCACGATCATGCCGTAGGAGCCGTCCAAGGCGACGTCCATGATGCCGCCGGGCAAAGGATGGCCGAAGAGCACCTTGCCCGCACCGCGCGAGGCGACGAGACGCTGCAGGAAAAAGCTCTCGCCCGTGAAGACGCGGCGCATGATGCCGCCGAGCACGCCGCCCTCCATCTTGCCCTCGACGTCGACGGTCGCATCCATCGCGATCATCGCATCGGATTCCGCCTTGATCGCCTCGCCGTGGCGCAGCGAGCACTCGACCACGGGAAAAGCCTCCGGATATAAGATCTTGTATTCCATCATCGCACCCCTTTCGATGGAAGAAGCTGTGCACGAGTCCGAGAGACTTATGCACAGCCCCCTTCTCTCGCCTTCCCCCATGGGAAGGCTCGCCCAACAAAAGAATGCGCTTATACGTTGACGCCGTAAGCCTTGCCGAGTGCGCCGAGGCCGCCGCTGTAGCCCGCGCCGATGGCGTTGAACTTCCACTCCGCACCCTGGCGGTAGAGCCTGCCGACGACGACCGCCGTCTCGATGGAGAAGTCCTCGCCGAGGTCGAAGCGGATGAGTTCCTCTCCCGTCGCCTCGTTGACGACGCGGATGAAGGCGTTCGACACCTGGCCGAAGTTCTGCTTGCGCTCATCGGCCTCGTAGATCGTGACCGTGAAATCGATCTTGTCGATGGAAGCCGGCACCTTCGAGAGATCGACCTTGATCTGCTCATCGTCGCCCTCGCCCTCGCCCGTGAGGTTATCGCCCGTATGCTCGACGGCGCCCGATGCATGCTTGAGGTTGCCGTAGAAAACGAAATCCGCATCGCTCGTGACCTTCTCGTTCGGCCCGAGAAGGAACGCCGAGGCGTCGAGGTCGAAGTCGGAGCCGCCGTCGTACTTGTTCGTGTCCCAGCCGAGGCCGATCAGGAGCTTCGAGAGACCCGGATTGCCCTTCGTCAGATCAACTTTCTGTCCCTTTTTCAAACTGATTGCCATGAAGATTCCTCCTTATGCGTACATGCGGAAGCCGCCTGCAGCCGCACGGTTAAAAAGCGCGGCAGAGCAGGCGATTTTCCTGCCCAGGCACATATCGTGCCGCTTCATGGGAACAAACGAACCGTTCCCTATATCAAGCCGCAAGGGCATGATGTCTTACTGATAGCGCCGCGCCAGCTCGTTCAGACCCTTGTCCTTCGTGCCCTGTCCGATGGCATTGAACTTCCACTCGCCGTTATAGCGGTAGATCTCGCCGAAGATCATCGCCGTCATGCCCGCGTAGCTCTCCGAGAGGTTGTAGCGGCAAAACTCCTCGCCTGTCCGCTCGTCGCATATACGGATGAAGGCGTTCGCGATCATGCCGAAGTCCTGCTTTCTCGACTCGCAGTCGTAGATGTTGACGACGAAGACAAGTTTGTCATAATCTGCGGGCACAGCCGTAAGATCGACGAGAATCTGCTCATCGTCGCCCTCGCCCTCTCCCGTGAGGTTGTCGCCCGTATGGACGATCGCACCCGACGGATGCTTGAGGTTGCCGAAGTAGACGACGTCCTTCTTCCCCGAGAGGCGGCCGCCCTTGCAGACGATCACGCTCGCATCGCAGTCGATGTCGGGTGCAGAGCCGCCGAAGATCGAGCCGAAAAGCCCGCCTTTCTTCTGCTCGACGGGATCCCAGCCGAGTCCGATGCGGATGCGCGAGAGCGCCTGACCGTCCGACTTCTTCAAGTTTACCTTCTGTCCTTTTTGCAGATTCACGCCCATATGCCTGCCTCCTTGATTTCTCCTTGCGATAAGAATATCTCCTGTGGAGCAGCCACTCTGCAAGCGCCGCTCCATGAAAACAATTTCCCTTATTTAAAGAATTCGCCCCGCCGCCGCCTTTTCCCTTCATGGCTTTGATGAAAATTTCTTTCATACACCCATCGCCTTCCGTCGAAGCAAAGCGGCTGCCCGCAGCAAAATCCTGCACGCTCAGTCCTTGCTGCCCGGCTCCCAGCGCAGACCCCAGTGATAGGCTTTGTCCATGCTCTTGTGTCCGCTGAAGAAATGCACGAGCTTCTCGACGCTGAAGGTGTCGTTGATGTTTTCGAGCATGGCGATCGCGCACATCGCCTTCGACGAGCCGTACTCGTCCATGCGCACGATGATGTCGGGGCTGCCCGGGCACTTGACGGTCACGACGCCGTCCGCCTGCTGCCAGTTGGCGACGCCCTCGTAGATGAACGTGTAGACGAGGATGCGCTTGATCTTCGATGCCATCTTGCCGTTGACGCGAAGCGTCTCGCCGGCAGCATTGCTTCCCGTGCGGTCGTCGCCGTCGAGGGCCATCCAAGGGGCGCGCGAAAGACTGCCGAAGTCATTGCCAAGCGCCTGCACGCAGCCGATCTCGCCGTCCTGCAGCTCGTAGAGGCAGCCGAGGTCGAGGTCGATGCCGCCCGCTCCTCCCCCGCCGCCGAAAATGGAGGCGAGAAGCCCCTGCTTCTTCGTCTGCGGCTGCTGATGCCAGTTGAGGTTGATGGCGATCTCGCCGAGTCCGCCGCCGCCCTTGACGAGGCTGACCTTCTGTCCCTTTTTCAGCTCGACCTTCTTCGGCGCGGTCGGCGGCTGCACGGGCGGCGCGGCGGTCGGTACCGGCGGCACAGGCGGTGCGCCGCCGGGTCTGCCGAGGTTCAGCGGCGCATGCGGCGCAGGGGCGGGCGCAGCGCCGGGCCTGCCGAGATTCAGCGGCGGGCGCTGTGCGGGCGGCGCGGCGGGCGCGGGCGATGCCGGCGGCGCAGTCGGTGCTACGGGACGCGGCTGTGCAGTCGGCGGCGCGGGCGGTGCGGCGGGCGCGGCTCCCTGCCCCTCGCCGACCTCGACGCCGAAGTTTTTGCACAGCGCCTCCAAGCCGCCGCTGAATCCCGCGCCGACGGCGCTGAACTTCCACTCGCCCTTGTAGCGGTACAGCTCGCCGACGACGATCGCCGTCTCCACGGAGAAGCCCTGCCCGAGATCGTAGCGCAGAAGCTCCGCGCCGCTCGCCGCATCGAGAACGCGGATGTACGCGCCCGCGACCTGGGAGAAATTCTGCCGCCTGGCGTCCGCATCGTAGATCGTCGCCGTCACGGCGATTTTTTCGACCGACGCGGGAACGGCGGCGAGATCGACGCGCACCTGCTGCTTGTCGCCGCCCGAAGGCGCAGCGATATGCTCGACCGCACCCGAAGCATGACGCGCGTTGCCGTAGAACACGAAGTCCGCATCGCCCGCGACTTTTCCCCCCGCGCCGAGCAAAAACGCCGCCGTGTCGAGATCGATGGCAGAATTCGCCTGCCAGCCCATGCCGACGAGCACGCTCCGAAGCCCCGCGTTGTTCTTCGTCAGATCGGCTTTCTGTCCCTTGCTGATGTTCATACCCATGCTTTTCCCTCCCGTAGAGTATAGAAATCACGGATAAATTCAGCCACCCATCTTCACACATCCGGACGACCTCATTTTATCAGCGCTTCCTATAGAGCGGCGGCGTCGATGCTCTCCACCGACGCCGCCTTGCAAATATTGAATTACGCCTTGCCTGCGACCATCTTGCGCAGCAGATCGATCGGCACGATCGTCACCGCCATGCCGAGCACGAACGCCCACTCCGTGAGCGTCAGGCCATAGCAATGCAGGATCTCGCCGCCGAGGTACGTCATGGCGACCTGGATCACGACGATCAGACCCATGACGCGCAGGAAGCCCGGATTGTGCGAGATATTGTCAAAGAGATTCTTCGAGTCGGTGCGTGCGTTGAACGCATTGAACACCGCCATGAAGATGAAGAACGCGAAGTAGCCCGTCAGCAGGTAGTGATTCGCCTCGTCGGGGCGGAAGTATGCGTGCGCCGCGCCGCTCATGAGGAAGTATAGGCTCAGCGCGAAGCACCAAAGAGAGCCGACGCCGATGGAAGACACCATGTACTTGCTGATGATGCTTTCATCGCGCTGCTTGGGCTTTTCGTCCATGAAGCGGCGCAGAGCCGGCTCGCCGCCGAAGGCGAGCGCCGCGAGCGTATCCATGACGAGGTTGATCCAGAGGAACTGCGTGATGGAAAGCGGCGTCTCCATGCCGAGAAGGGGCGCAGCGAAAGAAATCATGACAGCCGCGACGTTGATCGTCAGCTGGAAGATGATGAACTTCCTTATGCTGTTGTAGATCGTGCGCCCGTAGAGGATCGCACGCGCGAGCGACTTGAAGTTGTCGTCGAGGATGACGATGTCGCTCGCCTCCTTCGCGACTTCCGTGCCGCTTCCCATGGCGAAGCCGACGTCCGCCTGCTTCAAGGCGGGCGAGTCGTTGACGCCGTCGCCCGTCATGCCGACGACGAGGTTCATCTCCTGCGCGAGGCGCACGA
>RBWB01584278.1_pt1 | contig 10385 bp, 9 predicted proteins | sample 2014201 | NCBI WGS metagenome assembly RBWB01 (sample SAMN10133834, study PRJNA383868) | Human oral metagenome, whole genome shotgun sequencing project. | isolation source: supragingival plaque isolated from 88 juvenile twins | host: Homo sapiens | place: Australia
TTATCAAATTGCTTATGGAGAATAAAACATGGCAGCAAAAACCACACCGTTCCAAAAAACACGGTTTTATATTGGCACATCCGAAGATGCCGGTAAGAAAATTACAGCTTGTTCTGTAACACCAAATGCAACAATTACTGTTCCATCAAGTGGATTAAAAACTGGTGATTGCGTCTTAGTTACCGGCTTAGGTGCGCTAGATGGATATTATCCAGTTAAATCTGTTGCGGCAGATGTAATTACATTGGCTGATGAAGTTGATTGGTCAGCGTATGATCAACCAACAGTATTTACTGATGCTAAAGCGGCATTAGTGAAATGGTCAAATAATTTCTGTGAGCTCCGAAATTTAGAGCGTAGCGAAGATACATTGACCGAAGAAGATGTGACTACTATGTGTGATGATGGCAAAGCCACTGAAGCGGGTGAATTCGAGTACGGTGAGACTCAGATGAAGTTCTTTACCGCGCCAACATCTGATATGCAAAAATTATGCCGCAAAAAATTCTTTTCTAAATCTAAGTTCCCTTTCCGTTTAGTGTTCCCAAATGGTCAAGGCACGATGTATGGCACTGGTTATTTCAAATCAGGCAATGGTTACTCTGGTGAAACTATGGGTAAATTTGAAAGTGGTGCAACTATTAAGCATACAAAACAGGAATATCACTTACCTGTAGCTTAAAAATAAAAAAAAGCCAAGAGTGATCGGCTCTTGGCTTTAATTATTAGATTAACCTTTATTGCAGGAGAAGTTTACCTGCGAGTAAATTTTAACCATAAAAGAGGGTAAATACAATGGATTTGAGAAACAAATTGTTGCAGCATAAACCTAAAGTAACCGAAATTGAAATTCTTGGCGAAAAGTACTATGTGAGAGCATTAAGTGTCGGTGATGTGAACCGTGGATTGTTTGGCCAGCACAAACTATTGTGTGATATTGCAAAAGCACAAGGTATTGAGCTTGATTATGATGATCCTGATGAATTAGGAAAGCAATTAGGAAAAGTTTACGATCCATATCGTTTAGCCCGAAATCTAGCCCTCCGCTTATGTGATAAAGATGGAAATCTATTGTTTGATTTTGAAAATGAAGATGACTTGAAAGCATTATCAAGCCTAGATAATGAAGTTTCTGAAGAATTAAGTCGAGCATTGATGGGTGATGAACCAAAAAACTTAATGACCGACGCAAGTTCCAAATAACTTTATCGCTTGCGTTGGGCAAAACGTTAGAAGAAATCGAACAAATGCCTGAAAAACATTTTCAGGAATATATGCTGTTTTATCAAGAACAGCCATTTGGTTTATGGAGAGATGATTATCGCACAGCGCAGATTGCTCATTTGTTAGCGTTAATTCATAAAGATCCAAAACAGAAAGCCACAACATTGAACGATTTGATGCCATTTTTCAATGAGAATAAGGCATCAGAAGATAAAGAAAATGATGGCGTAGAGTCTTATTTGTTAAATCGTTGATTGTTTAGTAAAAAAGTTGAAAAAATTAACTACTCCCTATTGATTAAAATGAATGTATTTTGTACAGTATAGGTAAGTAAATAAGGAGGGGGTATGTTTAAAGATGAAATTAAACTTATCCATTGGTTGGGCAAAGAGGTTATTGCGTTTTTCGCTTTATTCTTTGTGTTACCTATTATTTTTATCTTGGCTGTAACAGGCATAACCACAAAAATTTTACTTGGTGTTTCTCTGGCTTACATTACCTTTTTTGTTTTTGCAAAAGTTGCTATGTTCTTCTTTATGAAGAAAATTGAAAATGAAGTTCTACAGCAAATTGAAAAAGAAAACGAAGTTAAATACGTCATCATTAAATAGTTAGTGTTTGTATAGAAAGCTCGCAATATGCGGGCTTTTTTTATTTCTGGAGAAAATATGTCATCACTCGGTAGTTTGTATATTGGATTAAGTCTCGATACAGTCCAATTTCAGAATGGATTGAGTAAGTCTGAGTATCAGACCCGAAAATTTACTAGACAATTTGAAGCTAATTTTTCTCGCGCTCAAGAAAAAGCACGTCAGTTCTCAGAACGCACTACGCAATATTTAAATAATATTGAGAAAGCCGCCAATAACATCAATTCGACAACAAAATGGAGTTTTCGCCTTGATAATTTAGGTAGAGCGCAAGATTTGTCAAAGCAAGCTATTGCAATGATGGATAGCTACACTGAGCTACAGAACCGTATTAGACTGGTGACTCATAGTCAGACAGAAATGGCTCAGGCTACAGAAAGCGTGTTTGATATATCATCTCGAACCAATCAAGCTGTTGGCGCAACCGCTCAAATCTATCAACGTTTTGCAAAAAATGCTGATACTTTAAATATTAGTCAGCAAAAAGTCGTAGAACTAACAGAAACTGTATCAAAAGCAGTCGCTTTATCAGGTGCCGCACAAGCGTCATCAGAAGCGGCATTAATGCAGTTCGGTCAAGCATTGGCTAGTGGCGAGTTGCGCGGCGCTGAACTTAATTCTGTAATGGAACAAACACCGGCTTTAGCACAAGCTATTGCAGATGGTTTAGGTGTTAGCGTTGGCGCACTTAAAGATATGGGTAAAAATGGTGAGTTATCTATCAACAAAGTGATAACTGCACTTGAAAAAGCAAAATCATCTGTTGATAGTGATTTCGAGAAACGTGTAAAAACACTTTCGATGTCATACACCAATCTCGAAACATCATTTATTAAATATGCCGGTGAAGCTGATCGCACTTATGGCATCACGCAAAAACTTGGTGAGAGTGTAGATTTTGTTTCAAAAAATCTTGATTCATTAATCACTGCAGCTGTTGTTTTAACTGGTGCTCTAGCTGTTGGTAGAATTAGCCAATACAGCGCAGAGTTAGCGAAATCGGGTATTATAAGTGCAAAAAATGCTTTAGCTCATACAGCAGAAGCAAAAAGTATTTATGAAAGAGCAACGGCAATGCGAGTTGCCGCACAGCTTGAAATGTCTAGTTTGACCGCACAATTACAGCTGGCTCAATCCGAACAAACCAGATTTGCATTGCGTGAAAGAATGAAAGTGCAGTCTGCTCAAATTATTGCACTTGCAGAAGCAGAAGCTACAGCAAAACGAAACCTTGCTACAGCAACTAATCTTGCAACGATGGCGGCAAAAGGTTTGCAAAGTGTAATGGCTTTACTTGGTGGCCCAGCTGGTGTGATTGGTATTGCGGCTACATCATTATTATTTTTCAGTTCACAAGCGGCAGAAGCTCGACAATGGGCATTAGATACATCTATTGCTAATCAAGCTTTAGCTGAATCTTATGATCAAATCACCGAGGCAGCATTATCAATTAAAATTACTGAACAGCTTGAAAATGTCAAAAAATATTACGCTGAAATCGAAAAATTAAAAGCGGGAATAGCGACAAAACAGGTTGGTGCAGATTTTGATGGTATTAGCGTTGGTGGAAATGCAAATGATGCCGAAATTGAAAGTTTAAAAAATAAAATCCAAGTGATTAAAGAAAATGCCGATGTTGCAAGACAGTCACTTGAGAAAATGCTTTCGCCACTTGGCGAGAAGATGTTGCGAGCAGGTAAAAATGTTGATGAAGTGCGGCAGAAATTCAAGTTGCTTGGTGTATCAGCCGAAACTGCAGATAACATTATAGCTAACTTGCCAAAAAGCTTTAATGATACGGCTAATAGTGCAAATAAAGCGGCAGATAAGACGTTAGATTTAAAAGATGCGATGGATAAGCTGAAAGAGAAATCTACGTCTCTTGCTCAAAAGCTTGAAGTTGCAAAACTCAAACAACAAGGTCAGGCTAAATCCGCTTATGTGTTGGCTGGTCTTTATGAATTGCTTGGAAAGGAAGGTGCTGAATACAATGAAGTATTGATTGGTATTGCTACAGGCACAATTACTGCAGCTAATGCGGCAGATAAAGCTGTCGGGTTATCACTTGAAACACTAAACAAGATTTTAGCCGGTAAAGCAACATTGGAAAAAATGTTTTCCGATGAAACCAAAGTGACAACAATTGAAACGCAAATCAAAGAAAGCAATAAAAAATCAGGTGGTCGAAAATCATCAGGTGAAAATGCTCGAGATAGTTGGTTAAGTTTCTATGACGAAATTCGTAAGAAAAGTAGTTCTAGTCTTGCTGAAATTGACTTGGAACAAACAAGAATGTTCCAGCGCTTAGAAGAGCACAACAAAAAAGGTGTTGTATCTCATCAAGAATATGAAACAGCAAAAACAGCTATCACTGAGCGGTTTGCTCGTCAACGGTTAGAGCTTGCAGGGAAGTATGCGCCTGAGAAATTATTACGTGCAAACTTAAATGATGAGTTAGCGGTAGTTGAAGAGCTTAAAAAAGCAGGACAGCTTACAGGTGGTGAAGCTAATACTGCTGAATTGCAATTGAAGTTTGATTATGCTCAAAACAGATCTCAAAGTGCAGTCAATCCATTAGATCAATTACGCGCACTTTATGATCCGCAACAAGAGCTAATTAATCAACAAACGCAAGAGCTTGCTCAGCTCCAAGCATTTAACGATCAAAAGTTAATCACGGAAGAAGAATTCCAACAACGCAAACAGCAAATCATTGAAAAATACAGAAATAGCCAGTTCCAAGAACAAATGGGGCTTTATGCTACTGGATTAAATGACCTTGGTAGTGCGTTTGGAACTTTAACATCAGTAGTTGAACAATCCGCCGGCAAACAATCCGCCGCGTATAAAGCGATGTTTGCAGTATCAAAAGCGTTCGCCATTGCAGAAGCTACGGTTAAACTATCTCAAGCTGTCGCACAAGCGATGGCAGATACAACCGCACTTACTCCTGCTCAAAAATTTGCAAATATGGCAGCGGTTGCAGCGGCTGGTGCTAATGTTATCTCTCAAATCACTAGCGTAGGCTTTGCTAAAGGCGGCCATGTTGTAGGCGAAGGTACCGGAACAAGTGATTCTATCTTAGCTCGATTATCTAACAATGAATTTGTTATGACATCCCGCACGGTTGATCACTATGGTGTTGGATTTATGAACGCCTTAAACCAACGCAGATTCCCTAAATTTGCAAATGGCGGTCATGTTGGTGGCAAATCTGATAGTTATGACGGATTGTTTAGCGGTGGTGGAGCATCAACTAATAACGAAGTATCAATAACAATAAATATTGATAAAAACGGAAATGAAAGTGTAACTGCTGAGCAAAAAGCTGCACAAGGTAAAGAGCTTGCACTAGCAATCCAAGCAAATGTACTTGAAGTGTTAAGAAAACAACGTCGTCCAGGTGGAATGCTTGGATAAGGAGATGAAATGGCTTTAAAAACATTGCCTTGGTGTCCGCAGCCTGGTTATTCGGTTGATGAAGAACCAAAGCGGAAAGTGCTTAATTTTGGAAATGGCTATCAGCAACGGATGGAAGACGGGATTAATACGCTTTTGCGTAAGTATTCCGTTACATTCAAAGTAAAAAACAAAGAATCGGCACAATTCCGCAACTTTATGAAAGAACACGGCGGAGTTCGTGCCTTTTATTTTAAGGATGTGGCACTTGGTGGTGAATTAGTGAAGGTGGTTTGTCCTAAATTTCCACGATCTGTTACCAAAACTCACACCACTTTCACGTGCGAGTTCGAGGAAGTAGTTTAAATCCTTTAAAGTAGTTTAAAAGAAATTGAAAGGTTGAGTTGTGAAAATACATCTCACAAAGCAAGAATGTAGAAGTCCTTCCTCACTACAAGAGATACTTGCTTTGTTATGATGTTACAACGCAATCGGAAAAAATAAACCCCGAAGCGTTTGCAGCACTTCGGGGTTTTATTTACCCCTTATCCAAGTTTAGCAACTAAGGAGCAATTTTGATTAAGTATACACCAAAACATCAAGTAAAGGTAGGTGGAAAAATGTCAGAAAAAGATGCGGGAATTGTTGGAAAGCGTTTAGCTAATTCAGCACTGATTATTGCTGTATGTTGGGGATTAAGTGCTTTGATTATGGCAACTGCTTATTTTCTAAAATAGAGATAGGAGAAACTATGCCAAAAACTCTACCCTCAAAAATGGCACAAGAATTGCCGAAGCTCGAACAAGGTGCATTAATTGAATTATGGGATATTGATTTACGCCATATTACCCCGACTAACGGTTCTAATACTGCAGGTGAATTGTACCGATTCCACAACGGTTTAAACCAAGGGCGAACCAATATTTGGTGGCAGGGGAATGAGTATCAAGCCTATCCAATTAAAGCAGATGGCTTTGAAATTAGTGGACAAGGCCCAAGTTCTCGTCCGACATTAACAGTATCTAACCTATATGGCATCATTACTGGTATTGCGGTTAATTTAGGACAAGGCGTTGGTGGTAAAGTTACTCGTAGATTGGTTTATGCGCAGTTTCTTGATGCCCGCAACTTTGAAGGTGGCAAAAATGCTCAGGCAGATCCTACACAAGAAGCAGTGAGTTACTACATCATTGAGCAATTAAAAAGCCTTGATGATAAACAAGCTACTTTTGAACTGGCATCACCTGCAGAAACGGATAACGCAAAAATACCGCTATTAATGATTACATCTGATGTTTGTATTTGGCAATATCGTTCGCCACAATGCGGTTATACAGGTGGACCTGTTGCCGATGAATTTGATAAACCAACGAACGACCGTAAAAACGATAAATGCTCGCATTGTATCCGTGGTTGTAAATTGAGATTTGGTGAGAATGCTGTGTTACCGTTTGGCGGTTTTCCAAGCACAACTCAGTATGGGAATTGATCATGATTATTCCGGATAAATTAAAAAAAGAAATACTGTCACACGCTAAAAGTACAGAGCCACAAGAATGTTGTGGCTTTGTTGTATTTAAAGACGGTTTATCTTATATCCATTGCGAAAACATCTCACACGATCCTGTTGATTTTTTTGAAATATCGCCAGATGATTTTATTCTTGCTGAAGAACGTGGTGTCATTGTAGCGCTGGTGCATTCTCACCCTGATTCTGCTTTTGAAAAAGGATTGCCATATTTATCCATTGCTGACAGAGAATGTCAGGTTAGAACACAGTTAGATTTTTGGCTGGTGGTGGATAACGATATAAGACAATTCCGCAATATTCCCCCGCTAATTGGTCGTCAATTTGAAAACAATAAACAAGATTGCCGAAATATTATTCTTGATTGTTATATGTTGGCTGGTATTGAATTGCCCGATCAATCCACTTACGAATTTGAATGGTTTGAGCATTCCAATTTATATGAAGAAGGCTTGGCTCGTTGTGGATTTGAAAAAATTCCTTTTGATGAAGAACCGCAGCTTGGCGATGTGATTTTAATTAAAGTCGGTGCAAGTTTCGCTAATCACGCAGGAGTGTATCTAGGTGATCAGATGATGGTTCATCATAGTGAAAGTCGTCTCTCTGCACGTGTACCTTATGATGGTTTTTGGCTTAATTCAACGCATTCAATTTGGAGACATTCAGAATGGCAAAAATTAAATTTTATGGCGATCTTAAACGATTTGGCCGTGAGCCGATTGAACTTGAAGTAAGTAATTTCAGAGAGTTGATGAGTGGACTGTTATCTCAAATTAGTGGCTTACGTGAACATTTGAGAAATGGCTTTTATAAAGTTCGTATTGGCAGTAAATATCTATCCGAAGAACAATTAAAAACAACGCCTATTATCTCATTGAAAAATGATTGTACGGTGCATTTTACGCCAGTGATTCTTGGCTCTGGTAAAAATGGTGCGGGAATATTTCAAATTGTTGCCGGCATTGTAATTATTGCAGCGAGTATTATTAGTTACCAATATTATGGTGTCGGATATGGTACTGCATTAATGTTTGGTATGTCTGGTGCAGCCATGGCATTAGGTGGTGCAATAACATTGCTTTCTAGACCGCCAGATATGAATACTAAAATTGATGAAGGTGAAAAGAAACAAAGTACATCATTTAGCAATCTTCGTAATTTAACTCCACAAGGTAGACCTATTCCGTTATTGTACGGCAAGATGATGACCAGTCTTGTACTGGTGTCTCAAGGGATTGAAACATTTGACGATGTTTAGGTAGTAAATCAGTATATCACTAATAAATTTAACCGCTTATAGGCACTGCTTATAGGCGGTTTTCTTTTAAAGAGGTACTTATGGGCGGTAAAAGCCAAGGTTCAGCGCGCACACCACATGAAGCACCTGATAGCCTTCGTTCTTCGCAACGATTACGTGCTATTGGTTTAATCTCTCTTGGACCAATCAAAGGTCCAGCCAATAAATGGAAATCAACTTACTTTGATAATACGCCAATCCAAAATGCAAACGGTGTTGATGATAATGATGAGTCAAGTTTCAATTTCAAAAACACAGAGATAGCATATACACTCGGCACGCAGGATCAAATGCCGCTACAAGGCTTTGAAATGTCAGAGCGTGAAGTATCAGTTGGCGCTGAAATTAAAAATGTTACCCCTGTAACAAGAACTGTCATTGATCCTGATGTGACACGTCTCAGAATCACATGTGGTGTAAGTGCGTTATTTTCTCAAAATGAGAATGGCGACACTGAGGGGACATCTGTATCACTTGAAATCTTAATCAATGGGCAAAGCCGCACTGTAAAAAACATTAGTGGTAAATCATCATCTCGTTTTTATCGCAGTTATATCATTGATAATTTACCGCCTAAACCATTTACCATTACAGTCAAAAGATTAACAGCCGACAGTAAATCACAGCGGTTACAGAATGGCACTCACTGGGTCAGTTATACAGAAATCATTGATACCAAACTGTCATACCCAAACATGGCATTAATTGGTATTAAAACTGATTCTCGCTATAACCCAAATTTCCCTAATGTGAATCTATTGCTTTATGGCCGATTGGTGAAAGTGCCAAGTACATATAATCCTGAAACAAGAACGTATGCACCGGGTATTTGGCGCGGTGACTGGAAAGAAGAGTGGACGGATAACCCCGCATGGATTTTTTACGACTTAGTCACTAATTCTTTAGCTGGATTAGGTAAACGAATTGGGGAATACGGATTAGATAAGTTTCAGCTTTATCAAATTGCAAAATACTGTGATGAATTAGTAGATGATGGATATGGTGGCAAAGAACCACGAATGGTATCGAATCTATGGATTACAGAACAGCGTGATGCCTATAACGTGCTATCAGACATGGCTTCTGTTTTTCGCTCTATTGCAGTGTGGAATGGAACTCAGTTTTCAGCTATCCAAGATAGAACATCAGATCCAGTTTGTTTATATACTCAATCAAATGTAGTTGATGGTAAATTCTCTCGCCAATTCGCAGCAGGAAAGACAATTTTCACTGCAGTAGAAGTTGAATATGCCGATGAACGTAATTTCTATCAAAAGGCGGTTGAGTACGTTGCAGATGATTTAATGATTGCTCGCTATGGCTACAATGTTAAGAAAATTACAGCTTATGGCTGTACAAGTCGTGGGCAAGCTCACCGATACGGCAAATGGGTGTTAGAAACATCTCGTCTTGAACAATGTACTATTACCTTTGTAGTAGGCCGCCAAGGATTATTGCATTTACCAGGTGACATCATTGAAATTGCCGATAATGATTTTGCGGGTAAAGCACTTGGTGGACGAGTTGTAGCGATAAATGGCAAGAAAGTAACGCTTGATCAACCTGTAGAAATCACTGGTAATAGCTATTTAAGTTATCTCAATGATGATATGCAGTTGGTGAAAATCAAAATCATCAATGTAGATAATGCAAATAAATCGGTTGTTACATTAGAAACCAATCCTGTTGGTTTGAATGTAATGGATGATTGGGTATTAAAAACACCGCAAGTATCTACTCAGCTTTATCGTGCTCTCGACATTACTGAAAACGATGACGGAAGTTATACCATAACCGCACTGCAGCATGAACCGCAAAAAGAAACGATTGTTGATGGTAGTGCAAGTTTTGTGCCAGTTGTTACAACTATGCACAATGGATTAACAAAAGTAACTAATGCTGATGTAGTTTATAGCGCTGACGGTATAAAACTCACTTGGTCAGTACCTACAACAGATACGTTATTAACCTATGAAGTGCGGTTATATCGCAACGGAAAGGTTTTTAAAACATATCTAAACTTAAAAAATCCAGAAATATCATTTGAAGGGTTGCCTGATGGTAGTTATATCGCAGAAATCAGAGCTAAAAACCAAAGTGGCCAACTGTCAGATCCCGTAACACGATCATTTGAGATTAATCTCAACATCCCTAGATTTGTTACCAAATCCTTGTTATTTGCTATTGAGCTTGATTGGGATTTACCTAAGACATTTACACCTGGGTTTAGCACTGAGATTTGGCGTAGCAATACAAATGACATAAGCACTGCAGTGAAAGTGGCAAC
>RBWB01584282.1_pt1 | contig 10379 bp, 5 predicted proteins | sample 2014201 | NCBI WGS metagenome assembly RBWB01 (sample SAMN10133834, study PRJNA383868) | Human oral metagenome, whole genome shotgun sequencing project. | isolation source: supragingival plaque isolated from 88 juvenile twins | host: Homo sapiens | place: Australia
CTGACGGTACTTACCGTCCGGGTGAGCCTATTCACCGTGATGCAATGGCCGCGTTTATTTACCGATACAGGCATCAGGGGTAATACCGCCGACAGGCTGTAGCGTCCAATGAGTGATAACCCGAGGTGGCCCCGTGCCAGTACTGCCCGCAGCGGCGTAAGGATGGGGCTGCCTCACGGGGTGGCTGGTGTGTAAATACCGGGTGTGTCAACAACCTGACTTTTGCGCCCACGCCACCCCGCAGCGGGTAACTATTACATGCAGAAAACATAAATATTAAATTGAATCTGCAATATCCAGGAATATATTCCTAACTTCACTAGAGTAATAGTTGAATTTTATTTCAAGCGCACTATAAGTGATGTGCATAATATTCATAAATATTAGCTGTTTTTGTCTTTTAACATCCCCGCATTTTGGTACCTTAAATATGTTCTAGCAACAATGTACCGTTAGCATTGGATACACACATGTCTACCTTTTACTCCCGCAAGGGGTTGAAGAAGGGTATCTGCGCAATCGCTCTTGTAAGCTCTGTCGCTATGCCTCTCACACCCGTCCTTGCAACCCCCGTTCAGCCAGCTGCCCGGTTAGCACCCACTGATCAAAACACTAAGACCGCCGCAGATTACAATCTTTTTAATAAGAACGTTATTACTAAGACCATTGATAGCTCACCTGCACAGAGTGCGCGAGTTGGTAAATATATTATTCACCTCGCTGCCGCATCTGCTTTGGGCAAAGAGGCTTCAACCTACACCATTATTAACCCCGAAACCATGCAGACGGTATCAACCGGGCAGCTGCAGGCTGGGGGCGGCGCGCATTTTGCTGCTAATTCCGAGACGGGTGAAATCCTAATCGCTGCCACAGACACCAACCAGCTGGAACGGTACACCGTTACTGAGGACGGGCAGCTGAGCCCCGCCCAACCGGTTTCTGGTTTCAACTTTGACCCCGCAGAGGAAACCCTGGCGATGGGGTACAACAAGTTCACCCACTCCTGGGGTGTACTTACCTCTAAAAACTACATTACGGTTGATTCCTCAGGGCTGCTCAGCAGCATGCCGCTGCCCGACCCGAAAACCCTAGATCCGGCTTTGGCCAATGCGCCCGATGCCGATACCTCGGAGTATTACGGCGCCCAATACACGCATACGGCGAACATGCTTGCCCCGCTGCCCGACGGGTCATTTGTGTATGACTCGGGAACGACTATCTCAAATGAGCAGGGGGAGGTACAGCGCGGTTATCTGCTCCATTTCAGCAAAGATGCGGTGAAGGTTTTTGACGATGGCACAGCTATTGCTGAGCGCGTCTCATACGGCCGCGTAACCACCACCGACGACGGTCGCGTATACCGTTGGAGCTACCTGCATAATTCCTCATACCAGGTTCTCTCATACGCCGACGGGCAGTTTACTGTGCTCAACGGCAAAACCTCGATTCACGCGAAGGGCCTGGAGAGCATTGGTGAGCTATTTACGGTGGGCGATAAGCTTGGCGTTCTGGATTCCGTGAATAACCGCATCGTTATCCTCGATAAGGATATGAACGTTGAGCGAAGCATTAGTTTGACCGGTGTGAGCGCTAAAAACACAAACCGCGGCTCACTTAATGCTGTGGCACTGCCCAATGGGGATATTGTTTTCCCGAGCACTGCTGAGGATCCGCAAGAGTTCACCACCGTGGTACAGATGAACCGCCTGGTGAGCGCTCAGCCGGAACAGCAGCCCGCCCCCGAACCTGAAAAACAGGCGAACCCTCAGATCACTTTAAGCACCGATGAGATTAAATCGGATGAGGGCGCCTCGGTGACCGTTTCGGGTACCGGCTTCTACGGTGAGCAGGCGCAGCACGGTGTGTACGTATACCTGGTGCGTAAGGATGCATTCCCCGCTCACAGTGCTGATGAGCGTGACCCCGCTGTGGCTGCAGTCGCCTTCGTGAAGGGTGCAGATATTCAGGATGGTGCGTTTACCGCTGTTCTTAATGTCCCCGGGAACACACTCGACCCCGCCGCAGAGTACGTGGTAGCAACCGGTGCGACGGGTGCGGCACAGGATGATGGTGCCGCCCTGAAAGCGGGGCTTTTACAGGCATCAGCCCCCGTGAAGGTAACCGAGCCGCAGAAGCAGGCAGACCCGAAGATCACTCTCTCTGCCACCGAGCTTAAGGTGGACGCAGAGTCGAATGAGGTGCTGGTGAACGGCACCGGGTTCCACGGCCAAGGTGCGGCTAAGGGCGTGAGCGTTGGCGTGTACGAGGCTGATGAGCAGGGCCAGCCTACCGGTAATCCGGTTGGTAATGAGGCCCTGGTGCACGCGAACGATCTGCACGATGGAGGCTTTGCCGCCTCTGTCACCGTGCCCGGCTCGCTGTTGGATGCGTCGAAAAAGTACGTGGTGGCCGCAAAAGCTGAGAATGAGGGTGTGAAACTGGTGGCGCTTTCCCCGGTGGCTGTCAAGCCCGCGCAGCCGGTGGCTGATCCGAAGCTGAGCATTGACAAGAGCGAGCTTGACCCCACTCAGGATAGTGCTGTGACCGTTTCGGGTTCCGGCTATGTGGGTGCTGCCGCCCAGAACGGCGTGTACGTTGCCGTGGTGGAGGCTGAGAAATGGCAGGAAGGCAACACCCCGGATACGCATTCTGTTGCTGCGATGACTCGTATTGCAGCTGAGGATGTGCATGATGGGCAGTTCCGTGCGACCCTCAACATTGCCGCAGGTACATTGGATGCTTCGAAGAAGTACCTGATTGTTTCTTTCGCGTCGCCGGAGCTCAATAAGAGCGACCGTTCATTGGACACTACAGCCGAGATGACGCTCAAGGTGCCCGAGTCGCCTAAACCAAGTCCGACACCTGAGCCCAGCCCAACACCTACTCCGGAGCAGCCTAAGCCGAGCCCAAGCCCGACACCGGCTCCTACCCCGGAACCGTCTCCCAAGGCCCCTGAGCCTTCGCCGAGTCCGACACCCTCACCGGAAAAGCCGACTCCGCAGCCTACTCCCACTCCGGAACAGCCTAAGCCAAGCCCTAAGCCCACACCGGAGAAGCCAAAACCGCAGCCTCCGGCGCCTGAGCCGCCCAAACCAGCTCAGCGGTTTAAGGATGTGTACCCCACGGATCAGTTCTACACTGAGATTGAGTGGCTTGCTTCCACGGGGATCACCACCGGCTGGCCTGATAATACCTATCGCCCGCAGAATAATATTGAGCGCGGTGCAATGGCGGCGTTCTTCTACCGTATGGCGGGCAGCCCCCGTGTGATGATGCCGTACCGGTCTCCGTTTAAGGATGTGGACGCCTCGTACCCGTTCTACAAGGAAATCGTGTGGATGTACCAGCAGGGTATTACTACCGGTTACCCGGACGGTACGTTCCGCCCGAATGATTCGGTCAGCCGTGAGGCCATGGCGGCGTTCTTCTACCGTCAGGCGAGGGACTACCGGTTCTACGCTCCGCGGCACACGTCATTTGTTGATGTGAACGGGGATAACCTGTTCTACACCGAGATCAGCTGGCTGGCCGATCGCGGTATTAGCCGCGGCTGGGACGACCGTACTTACCGCCCGGGCCAGGCCATTACCCGTGACGCAATGGCGGCCTTCCTGTACCGTTACCACCGTATTTACGGTAAGAAGTAATCAACGGTTCAGGCTCTTGAGTCTCCCCCGCGCCGCGCAATCATCATCTCCTCTGATTGTGCGGCGCGGGGGTTCTTTTCTGCACTGTATTAATACATTGTGATTGTGCGCCGTGTTTTCTGGGGCGTCTGCGGATTCAACATTTTCTCCTCTGTGCCCCACTCCCCTGTTTGCACACCAATAATGTGGCCCATGGGGCATGTGTAGGGGGTCATAGGTCTTTGACTGTGCTGCACGATACTAAGACCACCCCAGATACTTTACGCATGAAACATATATATACAGAGAATTAAAGCATATAAACATACATATCTATTTTTAATGACACTAAAGTGCGAATAAGCCATTTAATGAATATTAATCTATGAATAGTTTTTCTACACCTTTACTTTACAGTTAATGCTTTTCGGGGTAATTTTGCGGTTTTCCTCGACTCCCACTAGGCGTTTTGCTACCGTGAAGGTATCAATAAATTACTTTACGAGTGGAGTAATCTGATGGGTAATTCATTCTCACCGCACAACCTGCCCAAGCGCGCATGCGCTCTGACTCTCGCCGGGGCTCTTGCTCTGCCGCTCGGTGCCGCCCTAGCACCGGCAGCATTAGCAGCCGAAACTCCGGCCGCCGCACAAGCCGCTGGGCAGCCTGCAGCCAGCGGCCCCAAGCTGACCGTTGATACCCCAAACCTTGACCTGATTGAGGGCGGAACCATTACGGTGCGCGGCACCGGGTTCACCGAGCAGCACCGTGAACAGGACGGTTCGCTCGCCATTGCATTCGGCCCGCGGTCCATGTTTGTTGAAGGGTCGCGGCAGAAGATGCAGCGCGTTCCGAACCTTTACACTACTGTAATTCCGAAAGACAAGATTAACGCTGACGGTTCCTTCGAAATTCAGCTCAACGTCCCCGGCAATGATATAGACCCGGCGAAAGGCCCGTACAGCATTGGCACCTTTAAGCTGGATGTGTACTCCGAGTATTTCTACGGCACCATGACGGGTGTGAGCGTTCCGCTCAATACCGTCACGGGTGAGGTGCAGCGCCTGTCCATTCGCAATAACCAGCTGAATCCTGTGGATAAACAGGCCAGCCTGACAGTTAGGGGGCTGAACTTCTCAAATATTCCCGCAGGTTCAACCTCGTACGCGCAGATCGTTGAGGTGGACGCGAACGGGAAGCCTCAGGGTGAGCCTCTCGCTTCCAAAGACATTACCTTTGCCGCGCAGGACGGTAAAAACACCAGTAGTTTTACGTCCACCCTGGAGTACTCGGGGTTCAAGGTTGATGCTTCGAAGCGTTACGCCTACATTGTGTACAACCGGCATAACGGCCAGGTGAATGAGATTGCGCGGGCAAACCTGCCGGTGAAGGATGCCCAGCCAAGGGTCAAGTACATCGGCGAGACGATCAACACCACCAAGTCATACAACCGAGTATCGGTGTGGGCCACGAATTTCCGGTTAGATGAGGGCGATTCCTTCGAGCTGGTGCTTCGTGAAAAGGGTACCGGCACCGTGGTGAAGCGGGTGGAGCAGGATTTGCAGACTGCAATGTTCGGTGATGGTTCAGGCGCTATTGTGGCAATGGGGATCGATGGGTCGCAGGTAAGCGCCTCTAAGCAGTACGAAGTTACCGTGTCGGTGAAGTCGCAGGATCCGTCCCGCGCGGTTAGCCGCACCATTGATATTCCTGCGGTTACCTCACAGCAGGAGGTCCGGAAGCCGAAGTCCCGGTTTGTTGATATGGAGTCCTCACAACGCTACTACCAGAGTGCCACGTGGGCGGTGGATCAGAACGTGCTGGAAGCCCGTGACGGCCGTTTCTCCCCGTCAGAGCGTGTAACGCGCGGACAGCTGGTGGAGGCGCTGTACCGTATGGCTGGCTCCCCTGATATACAGCTCCCAGCCCAGTCACCCTACCGCGATATTTCCACCAGCAACCCGCGGTATAAGGCGATTGTGTGGGCTCGTCAGCAGAATATTGGTAATGAGTATGGGGACGGCTCATTCCACGCGGATGATAGCGTGAACCGGCAGACCCTTGTCTCGTTCATGTATCGCGCCGCCGGTAAGCCGAACGTGACGCTCCCGAAGTATTCACCGTTCACCGATGTGCGCGCTGGCAGCAACATTTACTACCGCGACATGGTGTGGGCGCAGCAAAAGGGCGTGGTGCTTGATGCGCAGTCTAAGGAGTTCAACCCGCGCGCTCAAGTGAGCCGTGCTGAGGCTGCTCAGTTCCTGTACCAGTACGCGAATGCTACGAGGACGCGATAGCACCGGCTGTTCTCTGCCTGCAGAGGTAGTCAGCTAAAGGTGGAAGGCCCCGGGACCCGTGGTGGGTTTCCCGGGGCCTTCCCGTTTCTAGACGCCGCACACCTTATACCCCATAGACCACCGCAATGTGGGTTTGTGTGGGTTGAGGTGTTTGGGCTTTACGGCGAATTACCGGGTGGATGCTGAGCCCGCCGCGCTGCCGGTGGATACGGTGAAGTCCCACGGGTCGGTGTTCAGTGATGAGACGGTGAAGGTAATGCTGTGGCCACGTTCGGCCAGTAGCGCCTGCAGCCTCTCACCGGCGCGCTGCAGCCAGAGCGATTCGCTGGCCGCGTGGGAGCAGTCAATCAGCGCGCACCCGGTGCCGCGTACGAGTTCTTGTTCACGGAATTCGCTGGCGGGGTGGTGCCGCAAGTCGGCGGTAATGTACACGTCTGCCCCAACGGAACGTACCGCCTCGAACAGGGAATCACCCGCCCCGCCGCACAGTGCCACACGGCTAATACGCTGCTCTGGGCGCCCGGCGATACGCAGCCCGCCCGCGGTTGCCGGTAGCGCATCCGCTAAGCGTTCGGAGAGGGCACGCAGGGTGAGCGGTTCAGGCAGTGTGCCCACGCGCCCGGTTCCGACGAGGTGTTCCTCTCCCCCAAGTTCTTGGGTTTGAGGTTCGGCCAGTGCGGTGCGGTCGGTGAGGTTCAGGGCGTCGCAGAGTGCCTCGTTCACGCCCGCAATGGCGGCATCGGCGTTAGTGTGCGCCCCGAGCAGGCCGCATTGTCCTTCGATGAGGGTGTGCAGCACGTGCCCTTTATAATCCGTGTCGGGGATGAACTGCGCACCGCGCAGCAGCAGCGGGTGGTGGGTGATGAGCAGCCCCGCGCCGTGTTCTACGGCTTCGTCAGCGGTGGCGGCGAGGGCATCAACGGCGAAGTGCACGTGCCTCACGGGGGCGGCGGTGCGCCCGCAGACCAGCCCGGATGCGTCCCACCCGGCGGCCAGCTGCGGCGGGTAGAGGTCGTGGAAGGCGGCAACAACCTGCGCTAGGTTTGGTGTGGTGGTTTCAGTCATGTCTCTATTGTGGCATGAGCACCCGGCGGGGAATATTCGGAAGGTGCGGGGCGTTTAATGGGGTGTCAGGTGAGACAGTGGTTTTCGTGAAGGAGCGGGACGATGCGTAGTTTTGTGGTTGGCGGCGGCTGTTTTTGGTGTATTGATGCGGTGTTCCGCCAGTTTAAGGGCGTGAGCGCGAGCGTGTGCGGCTACGCTGGCGGCACCGTGCCGAACCCGGATTACCGGTCGGTGTGCTCGGGGGCGACGGGGCATCACGAGGTGGTGCGCGTTGATTTTGATGAGAACGTGATCGGTGAGGACGCGGTGCTGGATATTTTCTTCGCCTCCCACGACCCCACAAGCTGGGATCGTCAGGGGGCAGATACCGGGTCGCAGTACCGTTCGGTGCTGCTGTATGCCGACGAGCAGCAGCGGAAGGTTTTTGAGGCGGCGAAGGTGCGGGCGCAGGCTCTTTTCGATGCTCAGGTGGTGACGGAAATAAAGCCTCTTGAGACGTTCTGGGAGGCGGAAGACTACCACCAGGACTACTACGCGCTGAACCCGTACCAGGGGTACTGCTCTGTGGTGATCAGCCCGAAGGTTGCGGCGGCCCGCCGTAAGTACGCGCATCTTCTGAAGTAGCTTTGGCACTGTGGCAATAGAAAATCCCCGGCTTTTGAGAGCCGGGGATTCTTTAGTCTTAGCGTGACCCCAACCGGATTTGAACCGGTGTTGCCGCCGTGAGAGGGCGGAGTACTAGGCCGCTATACGATGGGGCCGTGAGAATTTCTTCTCGTTATGTGCCGTGGGTGTTTCGGCAACAGATATAACTATACAGTTCGGGTACCCCACCACCAAATCAGCTATCAGTGTTTTACGACACTTCCACAGGGTGGTGTTTGGGGTGGCTCCCGCCGGGGTTTCCTGCCCGTTCAGGCACCGTACTGCGGCGGTTTTACGCATCACCCACCGGGAAGGGGCACCCCTGTTTTTCGGGGTGCCCCTGCGGTTTTTCACGCAGCCTGCCGGTTAGCGCACCAGGTGGCGGCTAGGATTTACTGCGGCGGCGTACAACCAGCACCACCGCACCGGCCACAATAGCCAAAGCACCCATACCCGCCAGCATAATCACGCCGTTCGCGCCGGTATTCGCCAGGCTGCGGGATGTGGAGCCGCGGGTCCCCTGGGGTGCGGAGTCACCGCCGGGGTGGTTACCGTTAGCAACGGTCACGGATACGCTTTCCTGAGTGGCCTCGGGCTTCGCCTCACCGGTGGTGCCTCCCGTTGCTGAGGGTTGCGCAGATGCCGACTCGGTGGGGGCGGGGGTGGGTGAAGGCGCGGTCACAGCCGCAGCTTCGGTGGGCTGCGCCGGGGTGCTCCCGCCGCCCTGGTTCTGCTCAGTTTTCGGGCCGGACACGCTAGAGCTGGTCTGCCCGTCCTTGGTGATCTCAAACATTGCGGAGTAGTCCAGGCTGCGGTTAGTCACCGACAAGTCGTGCGCAGCAATGGTGCCGACCGTGTACTTCTTACCGTACTCTAGGGTGTTCGCGGGGATGGGCAGGTCAATCTCAAACGAGCCGTCCTTCAGCTGCTCGGGGCGCACCCACACGGCGTTCTTTGACAGGTTCATGGCCTGCTCACGGTCAATGCTCTGCCCGGGTTTCCAGGTCCCCTCAGGGACGAGGAACACGTACACGCCCTTCGCTGCACCCTCCCCCACGTAGCCGCTGCCTTTAATGTGGAGCTTATAGTCTGCGGTGATGTCGATCTTCCCGTCGGGGAACTCAATCACCGGGCTGGCGTAGCTCACGGTGCGGGTGGCCTCGGTGGGGTACCCCTGAAATTCGCGCTGCTGCGGGGTGATCTGCACGGCCGCCTCATCCCCTGCTTTCACCTCAGCTTTGAACTTCATAATGGAGTTCGGGTGAATCTCTGACTCGGCGGCGGGGATCTCGCTGCCGTCCTTGTCTTTCTTCGCCTTCGAGGTGGTCTTATCTGAGGTTTTCACCTCACCGGTGGCACCGTTCAGCACGTACGGCACGCGGGCTGTGCCGGGCAGATCCTGCTTGTCTACAGCCACGATCGAGCCGTTATTGAGCATGGTCAAATCATTAGCTTTCGCACCGTTCATGGCGACCTCACCAATGACTTTGCTGGTGGCACCGTCAATCACACCAACCTTGCCGGTGCCGAAATCACTCACATACACCAGGTCGCGCTCTTCATCATGCTCCATGGCCAGGGCCTGGGTGCCGAAAGCAATCGTTTTCTTGTACTCGCCGGTGGTGAAGTCATACACGGTCACCCCCGAATTAACACCGTTCACGCCCTGGGAAGAAACATAGATTTCGTTCAAAGACTTATCGATGGCAACATCAGAAGGGCGAACCTCAGTGCCCTCAGTATCTGCGTGAACATCAATGGTGCGCACAGTTTTGAGGGTGTTCGTGTCTACCACGAACAGTTTGCCGCTGGTGCGCTCCGGCACATACAGCAGGTGATCCTGAGAATCGACGTGCATGTTCATGCCCACATACCGCACCCCGCCGTCAGGGGCACCCGCAAGCTGCAGCTTCTGAACCTGCTTAGTTTTCAAGTCAATAGCCGACACATAGAACCGGCCCGACACGAACGCCTTCCCTGAGGCGTGGTCAATGCGCACCTCACGCGGGTGCTCAATCCAGTTCGCGTCGTTCTTATCAAGCCCGTGGTTAGTCCACACAAGCTTCATCGTGGCCTGGTCGTACACCGAAATGGAGTTATCGCGGGTGTTCGTAACCCACACGGTTCCCTCAACATCATCAACTTCCACCCCGTAGGCGGCCTCAAAATTGTAGCCTCTCTCACCCTTAATAATGGGCAGCTCGGCCACGGCCTCAACCTTCAACGAGTCAGCATCAAGGCGGGCGAGAGTAGAGACATGCATGTCCCCGTCAGCGGTTCCCGCCACCCACAGCTTATGGTTCTTCTTAGAATACGAGACCTGGAACTGGCCCGGTAGGCCCTGCGTGATCTTAGCTTTAGTTGCCGCCGCATCTAAGGTGCGAGACGTGGCAGCAGGTGCGCTCTGCGATTCTGGTGCGCTAGGGGCAGCGAACGATGCGGGAACAGCAACCCCAGAAACACTCAGGGCCAAGGCCCCAGCCACGAAAGACTTTGTAACCTTGCCGGAAGCGAGAGTCAGGTTCATTGGTTTCCTTTCGAAACAAAAAACGCGCCGCGCACCACCGGGAAGACCACTCTTAACCGGAAGAAACAGGGCGCGCATCCAAAAGCATCCTCAATAATGCTCTACCCATAATTTTTAGCGAACTCCCAGGGTTTTACAAACCGAATACCGAAAATACACAAAAAATTACTTTTATCCCCGCAGCCCATGAAAAAACAGTAGACGCGAAGCTGACGGTTA
>RBWB01584283.1_pt1 | contig 10377 bp, 9 predicted proteins | sample 2014201 | NCBI WGS metagenome assembly RBWB01 (sample SAMN10133834, study PRJNA383868) | Human oral metagenome, whole genome shotgun sequencing project. | isolation source: supragingival plaque isolated from 88 juvenile twins | host: Homo sapiens | place: Australia
CGGTGCTGACCGACGGCCAGACCCCCGCCGACCCCCGCCACTCCATCACCATCCGCTACCGCACACACGTGCAGATAGGAGCCATCTGATGGCCACTGACTGGGTGCGCGTCAGGCATGCCGCGACGCGCCATGAGTACACCGTCGACCGCACAGAGGCTGAGGCCAACAAGGAACTCGAGATCCTCGAGAAGGAGGCCTGCGACATCAATGGCCGCCCCCTGCCGATGAAGCCCCGCGTCGAACTCCCGCCTGCGGGTGGCGACGCCCTCGGTGATACCCCCATCCCCCCGCCCGCCGAGCCCGTCTACGGGGCTCTGGAGAAAGGATCCGACCAGTGAGCACCTCCCCCTACGACCCGCCCGGCATTGACGCGGCAGGCAACAGCAAGATCGTGTTCGTCAAGGCGATCGCCGATTTGTCGGCACCGAAGCTGGCCGAGATCAAGGCCGGCACGGACCTGTCCTGCGCGCTCTACTCTTTCGAGCCCAGCACCGAGCAGTCCACCGTCACCAGGACGAAGTACTGCTACAAGCAGGCCACCGAGTCCCTCGGCCGCGCCACCACCAAGATCGAGGCCGTCGAGTACGACTACAACCCGCAGAACCTCGCCGACACCGCCTACGGCTACTACTCCGTCCTCGCGCCGGGAACCACCGGCTGGATCATCGACCGACGCGGCCTCGACGCCAAGACCGTGGACTTCGCCGCCGACCAGATCGTCGACATCTACCCAGTCACCCTCGGCGCTCGCAGCCGCGTCGCCGTCGACTCCTCCGCCGAGGGGGAGAAGCTGCGCACCCGACAGGCCATTGCCGTGTCTGGTGAGCCGCTGCTTGACGTCAAGATCGTCGCCTGAGGTCCCTGATGGCCAACTATCTTGACCTCATCCAGAAGCGCATCGCCGACCCCGCCGCCGGCCCCGCAGTGACCGTGGACCTGCTCGTCGACCACGAGCAGCACCAGGCATTGCGGGAAGCCTGGGGGCGGGCACAGCTCGACGTCGAGGCGGCACGCAAACGCGTCGCCCTCGCCACCGAAACCAGCGGCGACGGACCGAAGCGTCGCATGAACCAGCCGTCCCCGCTCGCCCAGGCAGAGGCCGAGCTGGAGGCCGCCCAGGAGGCCGAGGCTGCGGCCCGCGACGCCGTCAAGGCGTGCTTCGTGCGCATCCACCTGGCAGCCCCCTCCGCCCCGATGATGGCGGAGGTTGCCGCCCAGGCCGGCAGCGATCAGGTGCGGCTCTACGACCTGCTGACCCGCCGCTGCGTGATCCGCGTCACCGACGAGACCGGCGAGAACCTGCCGGAACTCACCGCCGACGTGATCGCCGACTACCTGGCCGTCGCTCCCGTCGGGGAGCGCCTCAAGGTCAGTCGGGGCCTCGACCAGGCCTCCACCCCGGTCGACCTCCCTACGTAGCCAGCGTCGTAGCCGACGACGCTGGGCTACGCGCCGACATGCGAATCGCCCGCCAACAGGGCATCTCGCTGCGGCGCTTCCTCGGCTGGGAACCCGCCCGGTACTACGACTCCGGCACCGGGCGGGTCACCCAAGAGGCTGAGTATGACGAGTGGGAGCGCGCTCTGTGGCGCGCCTACGCCGGCTGGGAGAGCAACTGCTGCCCCGACTGCGGACAACCCCTTTCCGAGTCCCTCTGGGACCCGGAGATCCCAGAGCAGGAACGCGCCAAGTGGCGGGCCGTCTACTGGCAATGCCGGGCCTGCCTCGAGCTCGAGAACGCCCAAACAAAGCAGCAGGAGCTCGACAAGCAGCGAAGCGACGCCACGGGGCAGCCCGTGCCGCATCGCCACCGCAAGTGGACGGTGTCCCGCGACGACGAGAGAGGACGGTGACCGATGTCCGACCGCACCGTGCGAGTCGTCCTCGAAGCCTCCACCGGGGGCTACGAGGCGGCCATGCGCCGCGCCGCCCAGGCCACCTCCGATCTCGCCAACAAAACCAAGGAGGCCCAGCAAGCCGCCAAGGGCTCCGCCTCCGCGGTCAGCGCAGCCGCATCCGCTGCCGCCAGCCACGAATCCGCCAATCGCCGAGCAGCCCAAGCTGCCGGCGAGCTTGCCAACAAAACCAAGGAAGGCGGGCAGGCGACCAAGGAATCCGCTGCGGCGCTCGCCGCCGCTGGGGCGGCTGCCGGAAGCTACGAAGGCGGGGCACGCCGAGCCGCGGCTGCCGCGACCTCCCTGACGCAGCAGGTTCTCGCAAACAAACAGGCCGTCCTGGACGTTTCCAACGCCTTGGCCCTCATGGGCGGGGCGGCCTTGGCAGTCGCTGCCCTGGCGGTCCGCCAATTCAGCAGCTTCTCGTCCGCCATGTCCGGGGTGCAGGCCGCCACCCAGGCGTCCGCCTCCGACATGTCCGCCCTCCGCGAAGCCGCCCTACAGGCGGGCGCGGACACGAAATACTCTGCCACCGAGGCGGCGCAGGGCATCGAGGCGCTGGGCAGGGCGGGCGTCTCCACCCGGAATGTTCTGGGCGGCGGCCTGAAGGGCGCCCTGGACCTTGCGGCGGCAGGGCAGATGCAGGTCAAGGACGCCGCGGAGCTGGCGTCCATCGCCATGACGCAGTTCAATCTCAGCGGCAAGGACGTCCCTCACGTCGCTGACCTCCTCGCCGCCGGCGCGGGCAAGGCCATGGGCGAGGTCTCCGATCTCGGCATGGCCTTGAAGCAGGGCGGCCTCGTCGCCTCCCAGTTCGGGCTGTCGATCGAGGAAACCGTCGGCACCCTGTCCGCCTTCGCATCGGCAGGTCTACTGGGCTCCGACGCAGGAACCTCTTTCAAGAGCATGTTGCAGCACCTCGCAGACCCGTCGAAAGAATCTGCGCGGCTCATGCAACAACTGGGCATAAACGCCTATGACGCTCAAGGAAAATTCGTCGGGCTCGCCGGCCTGGCCGGGCAGCTGCGCGAGAAGCTCGGCCACCTGACCGATGCGCAACGTCAGCAAGCCCTGGCGCAGATCTTCGGCTCCGACGCCATTCGCGCCGCCAGCATCCTCTACTCACAGGGTGCCGAGGGAATCCAGCAGTGGACCGCTGCGGTCAATGACTCCGGCTACGCCGCTCGGCAGGCAGGCCAGCTTCAGGACAACCTCGCCGGCGACCTGGAAAAGCTGGGCGGCTCGTGGGAAACCCTCGCCATCCGCATGGGCGAATCGGCCAACGGGCCACTTCGCGCCGCAGTGCAGGCCCTCGACGGCTTCCTGTCCGCCTTGGCCCAGAGCCCCGCCGCTGCGGCCGCCCTGATGGGCGTGGTGACGGTATTCGGCGCGGTCGCTCTCGGTGCTGCGGCTCTGATGCGCGGCGCCGTGCACGTTGCAGAGTTCCGGTCCGCACTGGATCAGCTCGGCATGGCGGGCGGAAAGCTGTCCAAGATCCCGAGTGTGCTGGGCAAGGTGGCGAAGGCGGCCGGAATTGTAGCTGCCGCCGTTGCGGCGGCGGAGGTCGCAGCCGCCCTCACCTCTTGGAATGAGGCCGCTATCAAAACGGGTGACGAGGTGACCCGGGCACTCAACAATATCGCCAACGGCGCCGCCAAGGTTGATTCTGTATTCCGAGGAATCGACGGCAAGGCCCTGGCAACCGACCTGTTCGGCGCCACCGAAAGCATTTATGACCTGAAATCCGCCCTGGATGCCATCGATTTCGACAAGTCCGGATGGGGTGCCGGCGCCGATTACTCCTGGTTTGGCATTCTGAAATCCGACGCTGGGAAAGCCGTCGACCAGCTGAAAGAGCTGTCGAAGCAGCTCGCCCAGATGGATGCCATGCAGGCCGGAAAGGCCTTCGGGAAGATCTTCGACGAGTTCAAGAAAAACGGCAAGGATGCCGCCTATACCGCCGAGTTCTTCGGCGACTACCTCAACAAGGTCAAGGATCAGCTCATTGCAGCCGGCCCCGCCTACGCCGACTATGCCGGTGACCTGGGAAAGCTGGCAGAGGTTGCGGGCGGCAAACTTCCGGCGGGATTGGTATACACCGCCGACGGAATTAAAACCGTTGAGCAGGCCATGGCTGCCGGCGTCGCCTATGTGGACCACCTCGGCAACAGCTACGATGCCGCTGGACAGAAGACCGAGCAGCTCAGCGACAAGCAGCAGGCTGCCGCCGCTGCGGCGGATCGGCAGGCGAAGGCCCTTCAGGAAGTCACCGACGCCCTGCTCGCCTACTACTCTGCCGTGGCCTCGGCCGAGGACTCCGCCATCAAACTGGAGGCCGCCTACGACGCCGCCGCGGAGGCGCTGAAAAAGAACGGCCGCACCCTCGACATAACCACCGAAAAAGGGCGCGCAAACCGGTCCGCACTCCTGGAGATCGCCGAAGCGGCGCAGAAGCTGGCATCCGACATGATCGCCGCTGGCGAAGGCGGGGACGCAACCGCCGCCAAGATGGCGGGCGCCCGCGAACAATTCATCAAAACCGCCCAAGGAATGGGCATGTCCGCCGACGAGGCGGCCAAGTATGCCGACAAACTGGGACTCATCCCCGCCGACATCGTCACCCGGCTGGAACTGAAAGCCGCCGAGGGCGATCAGAACAAGTTGGCGCGAATCTACGACCAGATTCGCAAACTGCCCGAAGAGAAACAGATCCAGATCAAGGCGGAATACCCGGAGCTCGTGAAGGCCGCCGAGGAAGCTTGGCACTTGGATAAAAATCTCAATGGAATACCCGATTCCAAAGAGGTTCATATCTTTTCCCCAGGCCTGCCGAAAACCGGTGCGGACGCGAAAGAGCTGAACAACTCCTTGATGAATCTGCCGCCGGAGACGCAGGCGAATGTCACATCCCCGGGCCTGGCCGAGGTACTGTTGAAGATCCTCGGCCTGGGCGCGGCGCTGCTCGGCCTGCCCGGCGAGAAGCAGGTGCCCGTCTCGGCCCCCGGGGCGGAGCAGGCCACGCAGCAGATCGGCGGCGTCCAGCAGGCCCTGGGCGGCCTGCCGGGCAACGTGGCGGTACCTATCTCCACCCCCGGCTGGGATGGCTCCGTGGGCAACGCCAATGCCGTGCGTGACGCGCTCGGCCGTATCCCGCGACAGACCAGCCCGAGCATCGGCACCGTCGGGCACGGCCAGGCTGTCGCGAACGCTCATGCGGTGCGTGACGCACTCGGCGGAATCCCGCGGCACGTCGGGATCTCCATCCACGCATCCAGCAATGCAGCCTCGGCGGCAGCCTCCGCGCGAGGCGTGCTCGCCGCCCTTGACGGCTACACGGTGCACACCTACATCCGCACCCACCACACCAGCGACGGCGGCTCCGTACTGCCCGCAACCGGCGGCTACATCCGAGACCTGGCCGATGCCATCGGTCTCGCCGCCGGCGGCATGCCAGTGCGCCGCAGGTGGCCCGCCGGCGGCATCGTCGAAGGCCCCGGCACCCCCACCTCCGATTCCGTGCCCGCCATGCTCTCCCGCCGCGAGTTCGTGGTCCGGGCAGCGGCGGTGGACCACTACGGACCGGAGCTGCTGTACGCACTCAACGCCAAGCGGATACCGCGCGACCTGCTGCCCGGACTCGCCGACGGTGGGACGCTGCGCACCGAGCCACCCCGCTACCTGCCATCCCCCACCCTGGCTGTGCAGCGCGGCGGGGACTCCAGCCAAACCGTCAACGTCACCGTCCAGATGCCGGCAACCGCGGCCCACAGCGGAGGTGCCGCCGTCGACTGGCTCGATGACTTCGCGGCCCGTGCCCGCCGCATGTCTTGGGGCGTCAGGAGGTAACCACATGCCGTCCTACACCACCTACGGACCATGGACCCCCAACTCCGGCACCCCCCGCCGGGCCCGCATCCGCATCGACTGGACGGTCGGGGTGCCGGCCGTGGGCGCATCCAGCGTCGCCGTCAGCGCCACCATCTCCCTCGAGGCCGGCTACGGCTTCCACTGGTCGGGCGTGCGGTACAGCCGCTCCGGAGCCTTCGGCGACGCATCCAGCAGCATCGGCATACAGGTCGCCACCGGCGGGTCCGTCGTGCTGGAACGCCTGGACGGCTCTCTGCCCATCTATTCCAGCGGCGCCTACATGGTGTCGCTCACCGCATCTGCATCCGACATCGGCTACATCGGCGGCGGCACCGTGTCGCACACCTCGTCGGTGCCACTGCCGGGGCAGGCGGGCGGCATCCCGGGCAGGCCAGCACCGCAGGCCCGCTACGTCTCCGACGATCAGGCCGTCGTCTCGTGGGGCGCCACCGACCTCGCCACCCGCTACTACATCGAACGCTGGGACGAAGGGAACCAGCGCTGGGACAAGCTGGGATCCACGACCGGGACATCCGTCACCGACTACGGTCTGTCTCCGAATAACCGCTACAAGTGGCGGGTGTGTGCGTCTGCCGCAGGCGGGTACGAATCCGCCTGGGCGGAAACCGCCGGCCTTCGGACCACACCCAACCCTCCCGCCCTGACCGTTGCACGCGCCGGGGGGCGTGTCGTCGTCAACCTCACCGCCGGCGGCGCCTACCCGCAGCACTGGTACATGGAGATCCAGCGCAACAACGGATCGTGGCAGTACTGGACGCAGAATGACGGCCGCGACGGATCCGGCTCGACGACCACCACCACCGGCGAGACCATTCGCATCCGGGGCCGGAGCGGCGTGTCGGAGGGTGGGCAGCGCTGGTCCCAGTGGGCCTACAGTCCCGTCGTCGTCGCCCCCTGTCCGCCCAATGCCCCCACCCCCCTGGGGCCCGTCGGCACCGTCGACGTCACCCAGCCTGTGACCCTGCGGTGGCGGCACGAGCCCCGCGACCTGACCCCCCAGCAAGCCGCCGAAATCCGCTACCGCCAGATCGGAGCCACCGACTGGACCGCCATCACCGCCGGCACGGCCGAGCAGGCGGCGGTCACCCTGACCGCCGGCATGTGGGAATGGCAGGTGCGCACCCGCGGCGAATATGACGGATACGGGCCCTGGTCGCCGGCGCAGGGATTCCGCGGCGCCACCCCTCCCACCGTCGAGATCACCAAGCCGACTCCGGGCTCCACAATCTCCGCGTCCCGCGTCACCCCGGAGGTCGCCTGGGTCGACGCCTCGGGGGCCGCCATGGCCGCATGGGAAATACTGCTGCGCGACTTTCACGACGACGCCGTCCTGTGGTCCGAGGCCGGGCGGGGCGCCTACACGCCCCGCACCATCCCGGTGCGGCTCACCAATCGGCACGGATATCGCGTCGAGATCACCGCCACGTCCGGCACCGGTCTCCAGGCATGGCAGCAGGCCACCTTCTACACCGACTTCAAGCCGCCACCCACCCCTACGCTCCGGGCGCGATTCGTCGAAGAAGCCGGCAGTGTCGCCCTCGATGCGGCAGTGCCGGCGGCGCAGGGCGACACACCGGCGGCGGTGCGTCTACGGGTGGAGTCCAGCTACGACGACGGCCAGTCCTGGACCTTGGTCGCCGACGTGTACAACAACCTCCGACTGATGGCCGACGACCCATTCCCTCCCCTCGGCGCAACAGCGTCGTACCGGGCCGTGGCCGAGTCGGAGCTGCCATCCGAGGCCGCCTCCGAGATCGTCACGGTAGGCACCCGGACATGCCGGGTCTGGATCGCCGCCAAGGGTGGATCCCCCCGCGCCTGGTGCGAGGACAACCTGAAAATCGACGCCAAGTACGGCGTCGAGAAGGTTCTCGAGGTCTACGAGGGTCGCAGCAAACCAATGGTTCATCTCGGTGCGGCACGTCCCGTCGAGGTCAGCCTCGACGGCGACATCTTCCCCGACGGCGGCGGCTCCCCCGTCGGAGACTGGCTGGCCCTCCTCGACCAGGGCGTGTGGTTCCGCTCCCCGAGGGGGCACCGACTCTTCGGCACCCTGACCGGGGAAATCAGATCCTCCGATGTCGCAGGCTCCCCCGCGACGGCCATATCCCTGACCGTCACCGAGACGGAGGCGGATTGATGGAGCGCTGGTCCGCGCAGATCGTCACCCGTGCGGGCGACGTCATCGACGAACTGCCCCGCATACGCGGCGGCTCCCTGGAATGGAACACCTTCGCCGCCGTGCAGTCCGGCGGCACTGTGGAATTCACCCGCGCCCCCAGCCCCAGAATCGACTGGATCACCAGCCGCATCCGCATCATGCACCACACCGACGGCATAGACCGCCCCATGGGCGTCTACATCCCCGCATGGCCCAAAACCCGCCGCACCACCGCCCTGACGCAAGCCAGCGTGCGCCTGGAGGACCCCACCGCCCGGCTGCGATCCCAGCTCGCCCACTGGGCCCAGTACGGGGCCGGCACGGTCGTCACCGACCGCATAGCCGGAAACCTTCGCAAGCTCGGGGAAACCGCGATCGCCCTGACCCCCTCAGGGGAGACGCTGCGCGCCCCAATGGCGTGGGAGCCGGACAAGACTTGGGGCAATGTCACCGCCGACCTGCTGGACGTCATCGGCTACGGATCCATCTGGTGCGACCAGTCCGGCTGGTGGCGGGCGGCACCCTACGTTCCGCCGGCGCAGCGCCCGATCCGCGCCATCTACGGCGGCAACCCCACGGACCTTCTGGTGCGCCCGGAGTATGAGGAAGAGGCCGACCTGACCGACGTGCCCAACCATGTCTTGCTCTGGACGCGCGGCGACTCCGAGCACCCCTCCCTCCGGGCCGAGGCGCGCATCACCGACCCCGCCCATCCGTGGCATCAGGATCGCGTCGGCCTGTTCAGCCGCGCCGAATCCGTCGAGGCCACATCCCAAGAGGTCCTCGACGCCAAGGCCAGGAGGATGCTGGCCGAGGGGCTGGAGTTCTCCCGCTACGTGACGTGGGAGCATCCCGTCGACGGCACCGCCCTGGGGGATCGGGTCGTGCTGCGACGCATCGACACCGCCGTCGTCATCACTCATCGCAAGATCAGCCTCGGCATCGGAGCCGTTGTCGAATCCCGGGGCAGGCACATCTACACCGGAGGCCAGACATGGCAGTGACCGACCCCCTCGATCTCCTCGCCCGCGCCGCGGCACCCCGGGACGCGGGCCTGCGGCTCGTCACCGGTCGCTGGGACGGGCAGTACTTCCACCCTGCCTCCGCGCCGGACGCCACCTTGGCCGCCGACCTGGCCTGCGACCCGCCCGCCATCAACAGCTTCGTGTATGCCGTCATCGACCCCTCCGGCGGGATTGTCATCATCGGCCCGCCTGGGCGGGCCAGTTACGGCACCACCGGCCGCGGCTCCTGGGTGCGGCGGCCCGACGGGGTGCAGGAGTGCACAATCCGCACCACCATCATCCGGGCCGACGCCGCGCCCTACGGGCAGCTGTACCAAGGGCGCTGGCAGTGGGACTTCCCGGCCCCCTTCATCGACCGCCCGACGGTGACCTGTACGCAGTGGCAGTGGTCCACCGGCGCGTCGTGGGGCACCACCTCCGGGGACGCATCCACCCACTCGGCGCTACTGCGCGGCCTCGACGTTGCGCCCCGCACCGTCGCCGACCCCCTTGTGATTTGCGCCACCGCCATCGGCCGGTGGCGAAACTAGCGAAAGGAAAATCGCATGCCAGAGGTATCGGGCGGCATGTACCTGCCCGCGGCCAGCATCGACATCCCCTCGCCCGCTGCGCGGCGCTGGACGCTGGCCCCAGCCCTCGCCGCGCTGCGCGACGAGGTCAATGCCCGCTGGCCCGGGCGGGACAAGAGCAGCGACGGCACCATCGGAGACCTCGCCCATCAGCGGGGGGTGAGCGAGCACAACCCAGATCTCGAGGGTGTCGTGCGCGCCATCGACATCACCGCCAAGGGAATCGACGTGGACGCCCTGCTGGACGCCGCCATTGGCGACCCGAGGGTGCACTACGTCATCTACCGCGGCCGTATCTGTAGCCGCACCTACGGCTGGACGTGGCGGCCATCGAGCGGCCACGAACACCACATTCACATCTCCCTGCGCAACCACACGTCGGAGTCGGCGCCGTGGGACGTGATCGATCGGGCGGCGACGAACACCGCCCGCTGGTTCAAATCGAAAGGAGAAGCGGATATGCCGCTCAATCAGGAAGACTTCAATGGCATCGCCCGCACCGTGGACCGCAACGTCCTCGGCGCGTCGGCTGGCAGCTATGGGAGCTTTTTCGACATGCAGCGCATCACTGCGGACAATGTCCGAAAGCTGGTGGAGCGAACCAACCCGGTGCGCCGAGGCGCCCCCGAGGGCAACGTCGAGATCCCTCAGGAAATCGCCGACTCCAAGACTCTGGGCATCCAGAACAAGGCCAAGCTTGCCGAGGTAGAGACCAAGGTCGACAAGCTCAGTGCGGGCGTCGAGGCCCTGCTGAAGCACGCGGGGGTCGCGGCAGAGTGATCCCCTTGGAGGGCCCCGCCCTCCCTCCGTGGGAGGTGTGGGGCCCACTCCTGACCG
>RBWB01584284.1_pt1 | contig 10374 bp, 9 predicted proteins | sample 2014201 | NCBI WGS metagenome assembly RBWB01 (sample SAMN10133834, study PRJNA383868) | Human oral metagenome, whole genome shotgun sequencing project. | isolation source: supragingival plaque isolated from 88 juvenile twins | host: Homo sapiens | place: Australia
CGGTGCGCAGGGCCTCGTCCCACTGGCCCAGGCGCAGGCGGGTCTGGACCTCCGACGACGGGCAGCCGGTGGTACCGATGAGGCCGCCCCCGTAGCGGGAGAGCAGCTCACGGTCGATACGTGGCGCCTTGCCCCACTGCCCCTCCAGAGAGGCGAAGGAGTCCATGCGCATGAGGTTGTGCAGGCCCTCGTTGTTGCGTGAGAGCAGCGTCATGTGCGTGTAGGAGCCACGGGCGGAGACGTCATCGCTCCTCTGGGACTCATCGCCCCAGAAGATGCGGGTCTTGTCGAAGCGCGAGGTGCCGGGGGTCATGTAGGCCTCGACGCCGATGATCGGCTTGATACCGACGGCCTTGGCGGCGGCGTAGAACTCGTAGGCGCCGAACATGTAGCCGTGATCCGTGATCGCCAGGGCGGGCTGGCCCAGACGCTTGGCCTCGGCCACGTAGTCCTTGACCTTCCCGGCACCGTCCAGCATGGAATAGTCGGTGTGGACGTGGAGGTGGACGAAGTCGTCCCTGGTGGCTGCATCTTCCTGACCGCTCGTCTCCGCCATGAACCCATCCTAGGCCCGTGGGATGCTTCACCCCAGGAAGGAGGTCAGTGGCGGTGTCGCCGGGAATCCGTTGCCACAGCAGGGCATTCCCGATTGCTCGGAGACATGTGTGTGAGAAATCCGCTCCCGGTGGACGTCGGCGACCGGCCTGCCGTCCGGGACCGGGTCGCCGTCAGCCCCGTGCTCGGGCGGCGGCCTCCCTCGGGGCCAGGACAGCGTGGGCGAGGTCGAGCACCGGCGTGGGTACACCCCTCTCGTCCCCGACTCGGCACACGGAGCCGAGCTGGGCGTCGAGCTCGCTGGGCTCACCGGCGGCGATGTCGCGCTGCATCGAGGTGGTGGCACCGGCGGGCTGAGCATCGGCCAGGGTCAGGACGGCAGCGACCGGGTCGGGGGCGTTGCGGGTGGCCAGGTCGTGCCCCAGTGCCGCGGCGACGGCGACGACCTCGCGCACCGCCTCGGTGAAGCCGTCACGCAGGTCACTGCGCAGGACGCCGATGGGAGCGTTCGCAGCGGCACCGAGGGCGCCCTGGACGACGACGAAGGAGACCTTGCGCCACAGCTCGGCCCAGATCGAGTCGGGCACCCAGGCACGGATGCCGGCCGCCTCCAGGGCTTCCATGGCGACGGCGCTGCGAGCGGAGGCGCTGCCGTCCCACTCCCCCAGGGCCAGGGATCCGGTGCTGCCGATGGTGCCGACGGTTCCCGGAGAGACGATGGCGGAGTATACCCGGACCACACCGGGCAGGACGTGCTCCTCCCCGACGGCGGCGGCGAGCAGAGCGGGCGCGCTGATTCCGTTCTGTGTGGAGACGACACCGGTGCCGGGGCCGGTCAGGCGTCTGAGCACGGGCGTCAGCCCGAACAGCGCGTCGACCTTGGTCGTCACCAGGACCAGGTCCGGGTACCCGCCCATGGCGCTGACGAGGGTGTCCGGGTCCTCACCGACCAGTGGATGCTCGACACGAGCCGTCACAGTGCCAGCTCCACCACCGGAGCGGTCGCGCAGCGTCAGCCCACCGGTACGCAGAGCCTGAAGGGTGCGGCCACGGACAAGGAACCCGACGTGCTGGCCGCTCGCGGCCAACCGGGTTCCGAGCCATCCTCCGATTCCGCCGGCACCGATGACGACGATCCGCATGCGTGTCTCCTCTCGTGAACTGCACATCCACCCGAGCGCGGTCTCGACAGCGGGCCGGAAGCGGTTCCGTCGCCGTCAGCACCTGTCATAGGCGCTCTACTCCCGGCCGTCATGATGATGCCCCGGCAGGCGCATGACATCGAGCGCGTGGACGAGGTCGGCGGGGTAGTCGGAGGTGAAGACCATGTGCTCACCGGTGATGGGGTGGGCGATACCGAGCCGGCGGGCATGAAGCCACTGACGGACGAGTCCGGTGCGCGCCGTCATGACAGGGTCGGCGCCGTAGGTGGCATCTCCGACACAGGGATGGCCGACCGCGGCCATGTGGACACGGATCTGGTGGGTGCGTCCGGTCTCCAGGTGGACCTCGGCCAGGCAGGCACCGGGCATCGCCTCGATGACGTCGTAGTGGGTGACGGACTCACGACCACCCTCGACGATCGCCATCTTCCACTCCCTGCTGGGATGACGGCCGATGGGGGCGTCGATCGTGCCGTGGGAGGGATCGAGGTGGCCCTGAACCAGGGCGTGGTAGACCTTGTCCACCATGTGCTCGCGGAAGGCACGTTTGAGGACCGAGTAGGCGCGCTCGCCCTTGGCCACGATCATGACGCCAGAGGTCCCCACATCCAGGCGCGAGACGATGCCCTGGCGCTCGGCGGCCCCGGAGGTGGCCACCCGGACGTGCATCGCCTTGAGGGCTCCCAGCACGTCGGGGCCGTCCCAGCCCATGGAGGGGTGGGCGGCCACACCCGCCGGCTTGTCGACGACGACGATGTCCTCGTCCTCGTAGAGCAGTGCCATTCCCTCGACGGGGGTGGCAACGGGCTCGACGGGACGCGGGTCGGGCAGATCGACCTCGAGGAGATCACCGGCGTGGAGACGATCGGACTTGGTCAGTGCCTCTACGTTCCGGCGGACATCGCCATGGGCGCACAGGTCGCCGACCCGGCTGCGGGACAAGCCCGTCATACGGGCCAGGGCTGTATCGACCCGTTCGCCGTCGAATCCGTCGGGGACGGGCAGGAGACGCAGGCTCATTCCGGCTCCACGGGTGCTGCCGGTACGGAGGAGGTAGGGGAGTCGGCAGCGGTGTTACGCCGGCGCCTCCCAGTGCTGCCCGACGTGCGAGCCGATGCCGCCGACTTGCTGGACCGCTGAGACTCCGAGGGACTTTGCCGGGATCCGGCGCGCGTGCCGTCGATCTCCCAGCCTCCCAGGGACAGGATGATGATTCCCGCGGCAGCGAGCACGATCGCAATGTCTGCGACGTTGCCCACGAAGTAGCCGCCGTAGTCGATGAAGTCGATGACGTGACCGCGCAGGAACCCGGGCTCCCGCAGGAGGCGGTCGATGAGGTTGCCCACCGCACCGCCGAGCACCAGGCCAAGGGCGACCGCCCACGAGCGAGACACCAGGTTTCGGGAGACACGGATGATGATTATCACCACGAGGAAGGCGATGAGCGCGAAGATCCAGGTCTGCCCGGTGGCGAAGGAGAAGGCCGCACCGGGGTTGCGCACCAGCACCAGCCCCAGAGCCCGACCGAGCAGGGCCGTGTGCCGTCCGTCGGCCAGGGCGGCGAGCGCCCACTGCTTGGTGATCTGGTCGACGACGATGACGACGACCGCAACCGCCCACAGCACGGTGACCGGAACGCGCCTGGATCGGCGGATGCCTCCGTCCCCGCCTTCCTGCGGTCCGAGGGCCTCTTCCATCGTGCTGAAGGGGCTGTTCGTAGCGGAAGAGGCACTGTTGTCTGCGTTGTCTACGGTCTCCTTCAAGGAAGGGGCAGGATCGACGTGGTCTGGCATAAGGCTTTCTCGCATTGCGCACAGAAGAGATCAGATGACGGGTAAGGGTACGCGCACTGAGTGAAGGGCGGCGACCCGCGCGGGTCGCCGCCCTTCGTAGGAGGCCGTGTCAGAGACGACGGGAGGAGCCGGATCGTCCTTGACGGATGGGAGTCATGGAGATGGTGCTCCGTAGACCGGTCCCTGAGGTGCTCACGGGGTGGCGCCGGGAGGCGATCACGGCCTGTGGATCACAGGCCGGAGATGGAGCTCTCGCCGCCGTCCTCGACGTTGGTCAGCAGGTTCTGCAGGTAGCTCTTGAGACGGGTGCGGTAGTCGGACTCGAAGCGCCGCAGCTCGTCGATCTTGTGCTCAAGGCCGGAACGCTCCTTCTCCAGCTGAGCCAGTGTCCGGTTGCGCTGGTCCTCAGCCTCGCGCACGATCTGCTCTCCAGTGGAGCGCGCCTCGGTGACGATCCGCTCGCCCTCGGCCTTGCCGTTGGCGACGTGCTCGTCGTGGAGCCGCTGGGCCAGCTCGAGCATGCCGGACGCGGCAGCCGGGCCCTGAGCGCCGGAGTCTCCGGAAGAGATGGCCGGCATGGACATGGCAGGCTCTGCCTGGACCGGAGATACCGGGGAGGCGGGGGCGGAGGGGACAGAAGCCCCCTCGCTGAGCTGGGCGATTCGGCGGTTGGCGGCCTCGAGCTTGGCCTTGAGGTCGGCGTTCTCAGCCTCCAGCTGACGCATTGCCTCGACTACCTCGTCGAGGAACTCGTCGACCTCGTCCTGCTCGTAGCCCTCACGGAACTTGGTCGCCTGGAACTTCTTGTTGAGGACGTCGTCTGCTGTCAGCAGCGTCATGGGTCGTCACCTCGGTGTCGTTACGGATAAGGTCACGAGCACCGGGCATCCGGTCACTCATGCGGACAGAGTACCTGAACTCGAGGTTCAGGCCACATCAAGCGCGCTATCTCACGCTGACGTGAGAACAGCACTCTAGCGGTTCGCTCACAACTTCACACCTGTTCAGATGAGAAGTCCGAGGAACCACTGGATGATCCAGATCCCGAAGACCAGGACCAGGAAGCTCAGGTCGATACCGACCCCTCCCAGGCGTGCCATGGGAACCCTCCGACGGATCACTCGCAGAGGAGGATCCGTCAGAGCGTAGACAAGGTTGGCCAGCACCAGGACGACCCCCTGGGGACGCCACTGGCGGGCGAAGACCTGAATCCAGTCGAGCACGACCCTGACCAGGAGGATGAGGAAGTACAGGCTCAGAATGCTCGACAGGATCCCGGCTACCGCAGAGACGAGGTTCACGTACGAGTCAGCTCAGCTCTGGTTGAAGAAGCGGCCGCGGGCCTCGGCGACCTCACCGCCGTCGATCTCCACGCTGGCCGGGGTCAGCAGGAACACGCGCGGGGTGACGCGCTCGATGGCGCCGTGCAGCCCGAAGACCAGACCGGCGGAGAAGTCCACCATGCGACGCGCGTCGGACTCGCTCATGCCGGTGAGGTTGATGATGACGGGGACGCCGTCACGGAAGGACTCGCCGATGATCCTGGCCTCGTTGTAGGTCGAGGGGTGAACCGTGACGATGCGGCGAAGGTCGGGGGCGGCGGCAACGGGCTCGGGCGCAGCCGGGGCGGAGAAGTCCTCGTACCCCTCGTCAGCGAAGTCCTGCTCGTGCTCCTGCACGGCGTAACCGGCGTCGGCAGCCTCGTAGCTGTCCTCGTAGGTCTCCTCCTCCGGCTCCGAGTAGCCGAGGAAACTGGTCATACTGCGCAGCGCGCCCATCTATCGCTCCTTGGTTCGTCCGGTCCCCTGCGTTCCGGATGTGCTGCGACGGTATCCGCCCCCGCAACGCCGCACGGGGACCTCACCCCGGCGTGTCCCCAACCTCAGGTTCCAGGTAGGTCACGCTCAGGAAGTATTCAGTGCTCTGAGCCTCATCTCGGGAGAACGACGCCCGCCAGCCGTCCAGTCGTTCCCTCCCGCCGAAAGGAGTAGAAGCGCGGATCCTCGTAGGTGCACCTCCCGCTGGCGCTGATGTGCCCCACTCCCGCGCGTTCGAGCTGGGCGATGACGCCGGCGGCCACATCGAGGCCAGGAGTTCCCCACGACGTGCGCGAGGCGCAGGCGGGTTCGCGCTGCGCGGACAGCGTGCGCATGTGATCGGGCACCTCGTAGCAGGAACCGCAGATCGACGGTCCGACGGCCGCCCAGAGGTCCTCCGGAACCGCGCCCGCGCGCCGGAGGGCATCGATCGTGGCAGGAACGACGCCGTCGAGCATGCCGCGGCGCCCGGCGTGAACGGCCGCCGTCACAATGCCGTCCCGATGGGCCAGTAGAAGGGGAACGCAGTCGGCCACGAGGACGCAGCAGCCGGCCGGAGCTCCGGGCATTCGGGTATCCAAGACGAGCGCGTCTGCCGTGGGGACCGATTCGGTCCGAGCGGCAGCAACGGTGCTGGAGTGCACCTGATTCATCCAGGCCAGGTGCTCTCCCCGTTCGAGCCCGAGCAGTTCCTCGAGCCGGCGACGATGGCCGCGAACGCGCTGTGGGTCGTCGCCGACATGGAGCGCGAGATTCCAGCCGCAGTAGACCCCGTTCTGGTCACCGTCGTCGGCGGCGCCCCGGGCCGCGGAATCGGTGTCGCCCCTGCCGGGAACGAGACGGGCCCGCGGGCCGCGAGTGGTGAAGTACCCGCGGGCCCCCGGGCCCAGATCCGCCTCGATCAGGTCTGCGACCTGAACGGCAGTCATTTCACGCATCCCTGAGCGGTCCCGATTTCAGCGTCGCTCAACGCAGGAAGTCGGGCAGATCGATGCCGTCGTCGTCGGCATCGACGCCGATGACCTGCGGCACCTCGAGCTCGGAGACCGACTGCTGAACCGGCACGGAGCCGTACGTCCCGTAAGAGTCGTCCACGTAGGCGGGCATGCTCCCCGATGAAAGGGCCTCGGCCGCATTCACCTCCGACAGGTGGGCAGCGACGGCCGGCGATGACGGCGCCGGCGCTAGCGGCACGGGACGGGTCACCGGGTTCTGCGCGGCGTGTGCGCCACCGCGAGGGGCGGGCGCCGGCGGCAGATCCTCGACCGGGGAGGAGGGCACCGGCGGAACAGAGGCCGCCCTCGACAGCCGGGTCATCGGGTCGGCCAGGCCGCCGACCACCGGCTCGGAGTCGAAACCCGCGGCGATGACCGTCACGCGAACCTCGTCGCCCAGAGCGCCGTCGACGACATTTCCGACGATGATGTTCGCCTCGGGGTGGACGGCCTCGCGCACGAGGTTGGCAGCCTCGTTCATCTCGAACAGCCCCAGGTCGGAGCCGCCCTGGAAGAAGAGCAGCACACCGTGGGCGCCGTCGATCGAGGTCTCCAGCAGCGGCGAGGCGATGGCCTCCTCGGTGGCCGTGATCGCGCGCCCCTCACCGGTGGCCGAGCCGATGCCCATGAGCGCACTGCCGGCGCCCTGCATGACGGACTTGACGTCGTTGAAGTCGACGTTGATGAGACCGGGGGTGGTGATGAGCTCGGTGATGCCCTGGACACCCTGAAGAAGAACCTGGTCGGCCTGCTTGAAGGCGTCAACGACGGAGATGTTCTTGTCGGCGATCTGCAGGAGGCGGTCGTTGGGGATGACGATGAGGGTGTCGACTTCCTCGCGCAGCGCCTGGACGCCGTCCTCGGCCTGGGCCGAGCGGCGACGCCCCTCGAAGGAGAAGGGCCGGGTGACCACGCCGATGGTCAGCGCTCCGATGCTCTTGGCCAGGCGGGCGACCACGGGGGCGGCTCCGGTGCCGGTACCACCCCCCTCTCCGGCGGTAACGAAGACCATGTCCGACCCGTCGAGGGCCTCGCGGATCTCCGACTCGTGGTCCTCGGCGGCCTTGCGGCCGATGGCCGGGTCGGCCCCCGCCCCCAGCCCTCGGGTCAGGTCACGTCCGACATCGAGCTTGACGTCGGCGTCGGACATGAGCAGCGCCTGGGCGTCGGTGTTCACGGCGATGAACTCGACGCCACGCAGATCGGCCTCGATCATGCGGTTGACGGCATTGACGCCGCCGCCGCCGACACCGACGACCTTGATCTCTGCCTGGTAGTGCTGTGAGTCGTCCACAGCCATGCTCTCGACCACTGGCGTCCCCTCCGCGAGTTTCGTCATGAGCCCCCTGTCGAGGACTCCCCTCAGACCTCAACCTCAAGTTAAGGTCTATACTTATGTCATTCTTCGAATGACTGGCTTAACGCTATGAGACTTCCAGGACGTCGCCACGCATTGAAGCCCGGCGTGTTCGTGTGCAGTTGCCTGCGGATTTCCTGCTATATCGCTGCAATTCGCCTGCAATAAACCTGAAGGCCGACAGTGAGCGTCCGGCGGCCCTCCCGCCGGTTGCACGGCGGAGCGCGCGGAACCGCTCAGGACGTCTGCGACGACGTCGCAGTCGCAGTGGACGCGGCGTCGGCTGATCGTGTGGTGGGGCGATGGGGCGAGGAGACGTCGTAGATGGATGCGCTGGTGGTCATCAGCGTCGCCAGGACCCGCGCCTTGAGCGCGTTGTCACGGGTGTCGCCCCAGACCACGCTGGCACCGTTGGACAGGATGAGCGTGACCTGCCCGGCCTCGGTGGCGCTCCCGCTGGAGACCTGGGCCAGCGTTTCCGGCGTGAGAGAGCCCACTACTTGGGTGACGGCTGCGACCTGCTTGGCAGAGATCGCCCGGGGCCCCGCGGCCCCGCCGGTCTCGGCCGAGTCGGGCATGATGGTCACCAGGCCCGACGGCGCCTCGGGGACCCGTTCGAGGACCACGGCCTCGTTATCGAGGATCTGGTACCCGTCCGGGCCCTGAACAGTGGCCACCGGCACCCGCATCGTCAGCTGCACTCGCAGTCCTTGGGGCCATGCCCTGGTCACCTGCGCCCGACGTACTCGGACCAGGTTGTCGCTGACCTGGGCGGAGAGCCGGCCGGTATCGAGCCTCAGCAACGAGTCGCCCGCGTAGGAGGCCAGGACGTCGCGGACCTGCTTGTCCGAGACGCTGCCGTCCGATCCGATGACGGAGATGCTCTGAGTCTTAAGCCCCAGAAGGGGTGAGAAGAGCAGGGCCCAGGTCATCAGGACGACGACGAGTACGACTACCGCCGCGGTCGTGACCCGGCGCAGGCGCAACCGGCGCAGGGCCTGCTGACGCTCCTTGAGGCGGTCGGCGAGCCCGGTGGAGACGACCCGGTCGTCGCCTCTGGGCAGCGCCACCTGTCGACGGCCGAACACGGTCAGCTCCGTGCTCGCTGCTCCGTCCGGACTGGAGGCCGCCTCCCGGCTTCTGGTCCCCGCGGGGCCATCGTCGTCCCGACGAGGCTTGGTCGAAGGGCTTGACGAGCTCCTCGATGGGGCCGGGCGAGGATCGCCCGAGGATGACGGGGCGCCACTGCGCGCGGCTCCGCCCCTCCTCATGGTGGCACCGGAGCCGGGGACCCGTGGTCGTCTGGCCGTCGTCGACCGGCTGCTCATCTGGCCGGATGGCTGGGTCGGCTGCTCGGGCGGCCTCTCGGCCTGTGAATCCTGCGAGGGCTGCCGGCCCCCATTCCGACCGTTCCCGCTCCGCCCGGAGCGGACGGGGCGCGCACGCCGTATTCCGGAGCGGCGCGGCGGGATGCTGGCCGGGGCGCCCTGAGACCGGTCGGACGGCTCGGGGCGGGGCGCCGAGGGCTTCCTCATGCCGGTCAGCCCCGGTCCTCGGGCGAACCGGGTGCGGCGCCTTCGCGAGCCGTCAGGTCTGCCAGGACGATGGCGGCGAGCTCGGTGACGTCACCGGCTCCGACTGTCAGCAGCAGGTCTCCGGGGCGAGTCAGAGCGGCCGCCGCGTGTGCGGCGTCCCGCCGGTCCGCGACGAAGGAGGCCTTGTCGCCGGGGACCCGCCGGGCGACCGTGTCTCCGGAGATGTCGGGGAAGTCGGCCTGGGCCTCCCTGGCCGGGTAGACGTCCGCGACGACGACGGCGTCGGCCAGGGCGAGTGCCTGCCCGAAGCGGTCGGCGAAAGCCCTTGTGCGGGAGAACAGGTGCGGCTGGAAGAGGACCAGGACCCGGCCGCCGCGCTCCTGGGCGACTTCACGCGCGGTGCGAAGCAGCGCCTCGATCTCCGTGGGGTGGTGGGCGTAGTCGTCGATAACGCGTACGCCGTCGGCCTGGCCCCGGTCTTCGAAGCGCCGCCCGGTTCCCCCGAAGGAGCCCAGAGCGCGGGCCATCTCGGCCGGTTCGACGCCGAGTTCGATGCCCGCCGCCCAGGCACCGGCGGCGTCCAGGGCCACATGGTCTCCGGGGACTGCCAGCACCAGCTCGACCGTGCGGCTCCCCGTGTCATCGGTCGGGTCACGGTCCGTCGCCCCGGTCAGGGTCAGCAGCGCGCGGGTGGAGGATGCGCCGCGCTCCTGGATGTCCAGGTGGACGTGCCCCTCCCCCACCGGCTTCCCACCGGGCAGGGTGTCGGGGCCGCCGAAGGAGTAGGTGACGACGCGCAGGCCCTCATCGGCGGCGGACTGCGCCAGACGCAGGGAGCCGGGGTCGGCGGCGCAGGCGATCAGCAGCCCCCCGGGGACCAGGCGGTGGGCGAAGTCGACGAAGGCCGCTTCGAAGGCCGAGGCGGAGCCGTAGCTGTCGAGGTGGTCGGGCTCGACGTTGGTGACGATCTCGATGCGGGGTGAGTAGTTGAGGAAGGATCGGTCGGACTCGTCGGCCTCCGCCACCAGGGCGGGACCGCTCCCCAGGTGGGCTCCAGTGCCCAGGGCTCTGACGACCCCGCCGATGGCGAAGGAGGGATCGGCTCCGGCGTCCGTCAGGGCCTCGGCGAGCATGCCCGAGGTCGTCGTCTTGCCGTGCG
>RBWB01584294.1_pt1 | contig 10361 bp, 9 predicted proteins | sample 2014201 | NCBI WGS metagenome assembly RBWB01 (sample SAMN10133834, study PRJNA383868) | Human oral metagenome, whole genome shotgun sequencing project. | isolation source: supragingival plaque isolated from 88 juvenile twins | host: Homo sapiens | place: Australia
AAAAGAAAATGAGCTGCTTAAATAGCGTGGTGAAGGAGTGAAGGCAAAAAACCGACAATATTGTAGAGTATACGCGCGCGCGAGGAGGATTAGGTTTGGGCCTTAGGATTTTTCCCGTAGATATTGTCGAAAGGTTGTGTGTCGATGACGGCAATGACCATCATCCATATTTGCCCGATGATGGGGAGGAGGCAGACGAGCGCCCACCAACCGCTGCGGCCGAAATCGTGGTGGCGGCGTACGGCCGTGGCGAGGAAGGGGTAGAGTACCAGCACGCCGGAGAGAGGGAAGAGGATGCGAGCCGGGGCATCGAAAACGAAATGTTCCCGCCCGCCGAACAGGGAGGCGAAGCAGAAGAGGTAGAACAGATAGGAGGCCAGGACGGCATAGATGAGCATAAGGGCGTACTCAATGCGGCGGGCGCGGCCGTTGAGGCTGAACAGGTTGAGGAGTTTTTTCATGGGGAAAAGACGTTATTTATTCGTACTCGTGGATTTCGCGCTCTTGGTGCAGTACGGCGAGGGCATTTTCGGCCAACGCTTGCAACTCGTTTTCGCCCGGGAACACGTGGACGGGGGCGATGAAACTCACCCGCTCGCGGAGGCGGGAGGTGATGTAGTCCGAGTGCGCCAATCCGCCCGTGATGAGGATGGCGTCCACTGCACCGCAAAGCACGGCACCTTGGGCGGCAATGGACTTGGCGATATGATAAATCATGGCGTTGAGAATGAGGGTGGCGTGGGCATCGCCCTCTGCCACGCGGCGCAGCACTTCGCGGGTGTCGGTGGTGCCGAGGTGGGCGTTGAGACCGGCTTTTCCGGCAATGCGTTTGAGCAATTCTTCCTCGCTGTGCTTCCCACTGAAACAGAGGCGGATGAGGTCGGCAGAGGGGAGCGAACCGGCACGTTCGGGAGAAAACGGGCCTTCGCCGTCCAGCCCGTTGTTCACATCGATGGTCTGGCCTTTGCAGTGAGCGCCCACCGTGATGCCGCCGCCCAGATGGGCCACGATGAGGTTGAGGTCCTCGTAGCGACAGCCGCGGATTTTGGCAAAGTGGCGGGCAATGGCGCGCTGGTTGAGGGCGTGCCACACGCTGGCGCGCGTCATGAGCGGACTGCCGCAGATGTGGGCTTCGGGGAGCATCTCGTCGACAATCTCAGGGTCGGCCACGAGAGGCAGGCAGCCGGGGAGGTCGGCCGCCAATGCGGCAGCGATGTGGCAACCGAGGTTGCAGACGTGTTGGCGTGGGGTGGTGCGGGTGTCGAGGAGCATCTGTTCGTTGACGCGGTAGACACCGGCAGGGATGGGTTTGGTGAGTCCGCCGCGGGCAATGATGGCATCGAAGTCGAAGTCGATGTCTTCGATTTCGAGAGCGTGGAGGATGTCGTTGCGCCGCATGGACAGTTGCTCAAAGGCGTTGGCAAAGGGGGCCAGATCGTCGGGCGTGTAGGGGATGGACTTGATGAGGAGGGGCTTTTCCTCTAAAAAAACGCCCATCTTCGTACTCGTCGACCCGGGGTTGATGGCAAGAATTTTCATGTCTGTGTGTTTTGTTCGTGGGCTTCGTTGGGGGAGATGGCCGGTGGGGCTAATCCGCTCGGCATTGCAGCGCGGCCAGGGCCAGGCTGTTGACCTTCGTTTCGATGGTGTCGCCGCGCGAGGTGAGCACCACCGGAGCTGATGTGCCGCAGAGCATCGAGGCCGAGGTGCTGCTTTGTGGGAAGTATTGCAGGGCTTTGTAGAGGATGTTGCCGGCCTGAATGTCGGGCATCAAGAGGATGTCGGCCTTGCCGTCGAGGCAACTTTGCAATCCCTTGTTGGTCAGTGCAGTGGGGAGAATGGCGCAAAGGAGGTCCATCGGCCCATCCAGCAGTATCGGCCCAAATTCGCCCTGAGCGGCGCGCGCTTTCAGCGTGACGTAGTCGAGCGTGAGGGGAAACTTCTCGCTCACCTTTTCGGTGCAGTGGAGCAGCGCCACTCGTGGCACTTCGATGCCCAAAGAGCGGGCCACAGTGGTGGTGTAGCGGAGCTGGGCGGCACGCTGTTCGAGGGTGGGAGCGGGGATGACGGCCACGTCGGAGAGGAGCAGCAGACGGTCGGTCTCGCTGGTTTCGAACACGGCCACGTGACTGATGACATTGCCCTCGGGGCGCAGGCCATAGGTTTTGTTGAGCACCTCGCGCAGGAGGTCGTCGGTGTTGACCATCCCTTTCATGAGGAGGTCGGCCTCCCCGTCGTGTACCAGTTGTACGGCCTTCCGGATGGCCTCAGCGATGGTGGGGGCAGGCCGATGCTCGATGTGGGCCGCCACTTCGGGAGCCACCCGGCGCAAAGTCTTTTCGTGAACTTCGCCCACGAGGATAGCGTGGACGAATCCCATCTCGACTGCTTCAATCACAGCACGCAGGGTGTGGTCGTCGGAAGGATGGCACACGGCCACACGGGCACGCTGCGGCAGCGCCTGCAAGCGGTCGTAGAGGGCGATGAAGGAGGTGATGGGCGACATAGTAGTAGTGTTTTTAAGGATGAAACGTGGGGTGAAATGTCGCTTTCAAGGTGGGGCAACTCCTTTGAGATGCGATGGAAAAGCAGGGCAAATATAAGAATAACTTGCGAATGGTGGAGGTGTTTTCTTTGTTTTTCTTGAAAATTTTTGTGTTTTCTGACGAATGGCTTTGGTCGCTCGAAGGGAGAAGGGCGTTTCACACGCGATTTACACGATAAGTCCGAAGGGCAGAAGCAACAAAAAAACTCCCCATCGGGCAAGGAACGCGCGATGGGGAGCTTTTGAGATGAAAATACAGGGAGGAACGGAGCGCTATTTGATAGCAATCAGTTCGACCTTGAAGATGAGGGTGGCGAAAGGCGGGATGGTGCGATTGCCGTGCTCGCCGTAAGCGAGGTTGTAGGGGATGCAGAGTTCGTAGGTAGATCCTACGGGCATCAGCTTCAGGGCTTCGGTCCAGCCTTTGATGACCTGCGTTACGCCGAAAGTGGCTGTTTGTCCGCGCTGGTAACTGCTGTCGAAGACGGTGCCGTCGATGAGTTTGCCCTCATAGTGCACTTCCACTTGTGCCGTATCGGTGGGAAGTGCGCCGGTGCCTTGCGTGATGACTTTGTAGAGCAAGCCGCTGGGGGTGGACTTCACGCCTTTTTCCTGTTTGTAGTTGGCGATGAAAGCCGCGTTAGCCGCTTTGCGCGTTTCGTTCATGTAGTTTTCTTGCTGCTCAGCGACTTTGGAGGCAGAGTCGGCCGAGATTTTGGCAGCGCCCGAAAGTCCGTCGATGAGCCCTTGCACGAAGAGGCGTCCGTCCACGTAGGTGGTGTCTTCCTTGCCGGTGGCTTGCTTGTTGATGGCGGGGATGACTTTAGCATTTTGTTCGGCAATGTCGGCCCCCGAGACGATGGCGCGCATACGCTTCACGTCGTCGGCTGTGTAGCGACCGCTGAGCCCTTCGATGAAGTGATTGTACTGGGTGGAGTCGATGCCGCGCTGGGCAATGTAGTTCTTGAGCGAGGGAGCTTGTGCCACACCGATGGCATAAGAAAATTCGGCTGCGGGGACAGGCTTGAGTTTGTTTTCGACAACGGTGGTCTTGCGCTTCTTGGGGGCGCGAGCCACAGCGCCCAAGCCGAGGGTGGCAGCGAGGGCGAGGAGGAGCAGAGAGCGAAGTTTCATTTTCTAATAACGATAGATGCTAAATGAGAGGCGAAATGCAGGCGACCTTGTGCGGTCTGCACAAGGTCACCGCAAATATATTAGTCGTTGATTTTGACCAGTTTGATTTTGAACACGAGGGCAGAGTAGGGAGGGATGGGACCGCTCTGCTGTGCACCATAGGCTTGATTCCAGGGGATGTAGACTTCCCATTCTGCACCCACCTGCATGTTGGTCAGGGCGGTGGTGAAGCCGGGGATGACTTGGTTGCAGGCGAAGTTGGCGGGCTGCCCCTGCGAGGAGTCAAACACGGTGCCGTTGGAAAGCTTGCCTTCGTAGGTCACAGCCACTGTCTGGTCGGTGCGAGGTTTGGCACCGGTGCCGGCTACGATTTCCTTGTAGTAAACGCCGCCGGGGAGAGGCTTCACACCAGGAGTTTTGGCAATCTTGGCCATAAAAGCTTCATTTTGCTTCTTGGCTTCGCCGAACACTTTCTCGTTGGCCGCAGCGGTCATGCGGTCCATCACGCTTTTGAGGATGGGCTGTACGGTTTCGCGAGTGATGGGTTGCTTCTTCTCCTTGTCAAGGTAGAGACCGCTGTTGCCCGAATGGGCGGCGAGGAAACCAGCGAGGAATTGCTTGGTGGAGAGGTGCTTGGTGCTGTCGCCGGCGAAGACCTGCTGCTCAACACCGGTGAACATGCGCGTCTTCATCTGCATACCGGCCTGCATACCCATCTGGTAAGCGATTTCCTTCTTGTCGTCCGACGAGTGGAGACCATCCTTGATACCTTTGAGGAAGGCTTCCACGTAGGTGGAGTCGCTGCCGGCCTGCATGAGGTACATCTTGGCCTCTTCTTCCGTGGGGCTGTTGGAGATACCCAAAGCATAGCTCAGCGTGTCGACATCGGTTTTCAGATCGGCTTCGGGCTGGCTGCCCTTGCCGTTGCAGGCGCTCAGAAGCGCGGTGGCTGCCATCAAGGCTGCCATACAAGTTTTTTTCATTGTGTTATGATGTTGTTTGTTTTGCGAAAAAGGAAAAATCCGAAAGGCTGAATTACTCGTTGATACCGAGCAACTCAACGTCGAAGATGAGCGCTGCGTAGGGAGGAATGCTGCCACCGGCCCCTTGCGCACCATAAGCGAGGTTGAAGGGGATGAAGAAGCGGAACTTGGCACCTACTGCCATGAGTTGCAAACCTTCCGTCCATCCGGCAATGACGCCGTTGAGGGGGAACGTCGCCGGTTCACCGCGCTTGTAACTGCTGTCGAACACCGTGCCGTCGGTGAGGCGGCCTTCGTAGTGGCAGCGCACGCGGTCGGCAGCCGTGGGCTTCTGGCCGATGGCCGGAGTGAGTACCTCGTATTGCAGTCCGGAAGCCGTTACGGTTACGCCTTCTTTCTTGGCGTTCTCGGCGAGAAACTGCTCACCGGCTTCACGGGCTTCTTTGCCGGCAGCTTCTTGTTGTTCTTGGAGATATTTCTGCACAAGACCCTGTGCTTGCGTTTCGGTCATTTCGAGTTTTTCGTCCTGAATCACGTGTTCGACGGCGCGTACAAATTCGCTGCTGTTGAGACCATCGATATTCATTCCTTTGAGGTTGTGGCCGATAATCAAGCCAAGGGCATAAGAGAGTTTATCCATGTGTTTTGTTGTCTTAATCATTTGATTTGGGCGCAAAGATACTGATTTCGCACAACATAACCGAAAAGAAGCTCATTTTTTAATGTAAGAAAGAGGAAAAAGAAGAGAAAGTCAATGCTTTTCTTGTCGTTTTGCAGGCGTTGATGTATCTTTGCAATTAGATATAAAACAATAAGCAAACGAAAGCTATGGAATATAACTTCAGAGATATTGAAAAGCGCTGGCGCGAAACTTGGGCGCGTGAGGGTACTTACCGCACAGAAGAGAGAACCGACAAACCGAAGTTCTACGTGCTCAACATGTTCCCCTATCCCTCGGGAGCCGGGCTGCACGTGGGGCATCCCCTCGGCTACATCGCCTCCGACATCTATGCCCGCTACAAGCGTCTGCGCGGCTACAACGTCCTGAACCCCATGGGCTACGATGCCTACGGTCTGCCGGCCGAACAATATGCCATCCAAACGGGGCAGCACCCTGCCATCACCACCCAACAGAACATTGCACGCTATCGCGAACAACTCGACAAAATCGGTTTTTGCTTCGACTGGAATCGTGAAATCCGCACCTGCGATGCCGACTATTACCACTGGACGCAATGGGCGTTTCAGCAGATGTTCGCGTCGTACTACGACAACGCTGCGCAAAAGGCTGCGCCCATCGAACAACTCGTGGCGCATTTGGAAGCAAACGGCACCGCCGGATTGAATGTGGCACAGAGCGAAGAACTGCATTTCACCGCCGAAGAGTGGGCGGCCAAGAGCAGTGTCGAGCAGCAAGAGGTGCTGATGAACTACCGCATCGCCTATCTTGGCGAAACGATGGTCAATTGGTGTCCCGCTTTGGGCACAGTGTTGGCTAATGACGAAGTAGTAGACGGCGTTTCGGAACGAGGCGGACACCCTGTCGTACAAAAGAAGATGAAGCAGTGGTGCTTGCGCGTGAGTGCTTATGCCCAACGCTTGCTCGACGGACTCGAAACCATCGATTGGACGGATTCCCTCAAAGAAACGCAACGCAACTGGATTGGTCGTTCGGAAGGTACCGAAATGGAATTTGCGGTGAAAGACAGCGAAGTGCGTTTCACCATCTTCACCACCCGTGCCGATACGATTTTCGGCGTTACCTTCATGGTGCTCGCTCCCGAAAGCGAACTCGTGGCGCAACTCACCACCGAGGCGCAGCGTGCGGAAGTGGAAGCCTATGTTGAAGCCACCAAGAAGCGCACCGAGCGCGAACGCATTGCCGATCGCCGCGTGACCGGTGTGTTCTCCGGCAGCTATGCCGTCAATCCGTTCACCGGCGAGGAAATTCCCGTGTGGATTTCCGACTATGTGCTGGCCGGCTACGGCACCGGTGCCATCATGGCCGTGCCTGCCCACGACAGCCGCGACTATGCCTTTGCCCGCCATTTCAATCTCCCCATTCTGCCCCTCATCGAGGGAGCCGATGTGAGCGAAGAGAGCTTTGATGCCAAAGAAGGCACCGTGATGAACTCGCCGGCGGCCGGCAAAACGGCTCGCGACGGATTTACGCTCAACGGACTTTCGGTGAAAGAAGCCATCCAGCGTACCAAAGCCTTTGTAACCGAACAACACCTCGGTCGCGTCAAGGTGAACTTCCGTTTGCGCGATGCCATCTTCTCTCGCCAGCGCTATTGGGGCGAACCCTTCCCGGTCTACTACAAGGACGGCATGCCGCAGATGATTCCGGCCGAATGCCTTCCCCTCGAACTCCCTGAGGTCTCGAAATTCCTCCCCACCGAAACGGGCGAACCGCCCCTTGGTAATGCCACTCGCTGGGCGTGGGACACGACCACCAACAGTGTGACGGACAACACCCGCATCGACCACACGACGGTGTTCCCTCTCGAACTGAGCACCATGCCTGGTTTCGCCGGTTCGTCGGCCTACTACCTCCGCTATATGGATCCCCGCAATTCAAAGGCTTTGGTGGGCGAAAAGGCGGTGAACTATTGGCAGAATGTAGACCTCTATCTCGGCGGCTCGGAGCACGCCACCGGCCACCTCATCTACGCCCGATTCTGGAACAAATTCCTCCATGACATCGGCATCAGCCCCAAGGACGAACCTTTCCAAAAGCTCGTCAATCAGGGTATGATCCAAGGGCGCTCCAACTTCGTGTACCGCATCAAGGACACCAACACCTTCGTCAGCCACGGCTTGAAGGAGGGCTATGACGTGACGCCCATCCACGTGGATGTGAATATCGTGGAAAACGATGTGCTCGACCTCGAAGCCTTCAAAGCCTGGCGTCCCGAATATGCCACCGCCGAATTCATCCTTGAAGACGGCCGCTACGTGTGTGGCTGGGCGGTCGAAAAGATGTCGAAGTCGATGTACAACGTGGTCAATCCCGACCTCATCGTCGAAAAATACGGCGCCGACACCCTCCGCCTCTACGAAATGTTCCTGGGTCCCATCAACCAAAGTAAGCCTTGGGACAGCAACGGCATCGACGGCTGTTTCCGTTTCTTGAAGAAGGCGTGGAACCTCTTCTACAAGGGCGATGTCCTCACCGTGACTGACGACGCGCCCACGAAGGAAAACCTCAAAACGCTCCACAAACTCATCAAGAAAGTGAGCGACGACATCGAAGTGTTCTCTTACAACACCTCCGTGCCCGCCTTTATGATTGCCGTAGGCGAATGGGCGCAACAGAAGTGCACTTCGCGCAGCGTGCTCTCCACCTTTGTGGTGCTCCTCGCCCCCTTCGCCCCGCACATCGCCGAAGAGTTGTGGCACGCCTTGGGCAACACCACCAGCGTGTGCGATGCCGAATGGCCGGAGTTCTGCGAGGATTATCTCAAAGAAGACAGCGTAACCCTCGGCATTTCCTTCAACGGAAAGACCCGCTTCACCCTCGACTTCCCTGCCGATGCCGCAGCCGCCGACATCGAAAAGGCGGCTCTCGAAGCGGAGCAAAGTCAGCGTTATCTTGAAGGAATGACCGTGGTCAAAGTCATCGTCGTGCCGGGCCGTATCGTCAATATCGTCTTGAAAAAGTAATGTCACGTTTGCCCTTTTCCATTGGTGAAAAGGGCAAATTCACCCCTTACCATACCATGTCTCCACATTTCAAATTCAATCTCTGGCTCGAAGCCAAGGACTATCTGCTCATCACGCTCGGATTGCTGAGCTATGCCGTGGGCTTCACGCTCTTCCTGCTGCCTCATGAAATCACCACCGGCGGCACCACCGGTTTGGGTTCCATTATTTTCTACGCCACCGGCTGGTGGAAGGTGCAGTACACCTTCTTTTTGGCCAACACCCTCCTCCTCATTATGGCGCTCCGCACGCTCTCGTTGCGCTTCTGCGTGAAGACGATTTTTGCCGTGCTCATGCTCACCCTCCTGCTCTCCGGCGTGGAGTGGGGGATGCAGTACCTCTACGCCACCAATCCCGCGTTGTTTCCTGCCGGCTTCAATGCCCACGTCAAGCTCCCTATCGTCATCGGCAATGCCTTCATGAGTTGCATCTTTGCCGCCTGTATGATGGGCATGGGCATGGGACTTGTGTTTTTGAGCAATGGATCGACGGGCGGCACGGACGTCATCGCAGCCATGGTCAACAAGCACCGCAACGTCTCGCTCGGCACGATGGTGCTCATCAGCGACATTGTCATCGTGAGCACCTCGCTCCTCCTGCCCAACGGCAATCTGCAAAATCTCCTCTATGGCTACACCACGCTCATCGTCATCACGGGAATGCTCGACTTTGTGGTCAATAAGGGGCGGCAGTCGGTGCAGTTCCTCATCTTCTCGGAGCGCTACGACGACATCGCCTCGGCCATCAACGAGTTCCACCGTGGGGTGACGGTGCTCGACGGCACGGGGTGGTACACCAAGCAGGAACGCAAAGTGCTCGTGGTGTTGGCCAAGAAAAGCGAATCCAACATCATCTTCCGCATCATTCAGAGCATCGATCCCAATGCCTTTGTGAGTCAGACGCTCGCCAGCGGAGTGTTTGGCTATGGTTTCGACAAAATCAAGGTCAAGCCCAAACCTGCCCAGCCGCGCCAACGGGATTGGGGAAAGCCCCGCAATTAAACCGAAAGGTTGCACCTGTCGCTTTCTCCATCGGAGCGAAATTTAACTCAGAGGTAGTTTTGCGTAACTAAGAGCTGCGTAAAACTACCTCTGAGTTTTTTTCTTCTCTCCTCTGTCGGGGATGATTGGTCTGCACGATTTGAGTATTTCTTCTCTGAAAATCCGGAGAGGCACAATAGCGTTGCATTCCCCTTGCTTCCTCGCGCGCATGCGCACGTCTCTACTGTCGAAAAGTGTGTTTTTGCCTTCACTGCCTTCACCCTACTTGAAAATCAAGGGGTTATGGTTGAGCGTTTTTGTCTGTGATGAAGCTATATGGCGAAGTGTTTCCTGTGGAAATCATTCACCCGTATCTTGCAGATTGTGAGATGATTATGACTGCTGGTGAAGGCGTGAAGGATTTTTGCAAGGTGCTATATAGAGGGACGCGCGCACGTACGCGCGAAGAAGGGAGAATGATGTTGCAGTTTTCGGAGAACCGCCGGAAAAGGGAATATCTGAGAAAAAGGTCGACGCATGAAAAAGCGAAAAGATGCGGGCAATCGTTGGGTGAACGCGCGAAATGTTGTAACTTTGTGGCCAAGAAATATGTTGAACATTTCAAACCGCCGGTGGGTCTCTGTCGTGAGACACTCCTTTTGCCGCATTGGGCATCGGATGAGTTCTTCCTTCCTGTGCTGCAAATTGTGGCTGCTCGTTCTGGTACTCGGAGCGGGCTTTGGGCGTGTGCAGGCACAGCAAGATGTGGCCTTTCAGCAATATTGGCGGGTCGAAACGCTCTGGAATCCTGCTGCCGTGGGGCGGTCGCCGCAACTCTCGATCAACGGTGCGGTGCAAACTCACGCCTCGGGATTTAGCCAAGCGGGCAGCACCATGTGGGCAGGGGCCGATATGGCTTTTCGCTTCGGCGAAACGAACCACGGTGTGGGCGCCTCGTTTCTCAACGACGAAATCGGCCTCTTCTCCCACAAGCGCTTTGCCCTGCAATATGCC
>RBWB01584299.1_pt1 | contig 10353 bp, 8 predicted proteins | sample 2014201 | NCBI WGS metagenome assembly RBWB01 (sample SAMN10133834, study PRJNA383868) | Human oral metagenome, whole genome shotgun sequencing project. | isolation source: supragingival plaque isolated from 88 juvenile twins | host: Homo sapiens | place: Australia
ACCACGCGAAGGCGGAGCGTATGTCTACCAAACGGCACTGCGCATCCTCGGGTGGAATAGCACGTTCAAAATCACGAAAATCACTACAACAAACACCGAATAGGAAAAGAATTGACACTTAGCGTCAAAAAGTCAAGTCTTTAACACTGCATTTCAAGAAATAAATAGTATCTTTGTAATAGTAACAAGAACAAAGCACTCCTGGTGGCATTACGGCTACCTAGGGGTGCTTTTTGTATTTACCATAAAACATACCACTATCAAACACAAAGGTTCAACATCGGAATTCAAAGGCGAGAGGGAGCGCGAACTCTTGGCTGCTTACAAAGCTCAGCTTTCTAAACGACGCCACAAAAGACTAGACTATAGTTTTTGGGAAGCGGTAGCCCAAACACCTGCAACGAGATTTTGGGTTTCTGTCGATAGGGCTGTAGAAGTGATTCGGAAATTATTCAGAGGTGAGAATCCGAACTCAAAGAGCAAGAAAAACATAGAGATGTTCGCAGACCTTTTTCAAGTCGTATTGAAAGAGAAGGAGAAAAATCCAGACGACAAGCTCGCCCTTCTTGTGGAGAGAGCCATCCGAACCCCAGCTCCACAAATGTACATTACGCCAAACTCTGCAAAGATTATCATTAGTAAGATTCGGAAAAGAATAAGGGCTACAGAGTTGCAGCACTTACCACCTTTCTAGTAGCAACCACTTTCTTTGTTTCATTCTTGACGATGCGGGGGAGTTCCATCTCTCGTAAGGCTACCCATAACCCTATTGCACGCGTCATCAGTATGTCATCATGCTTTCCTACTATAGCTCCGAACGAGCCATTTTGTTTTTGTTCATAACACAATAGCTCATCAAGGGCACGACTATCACGCTCAGTCCATAGATGTTCGCGAACGCACGACTGTAAATGAGATATAATTGCGGGCTTTGTTGCAGTGTTGGTGTGGAATCCATATTTCACTGGAGCCCCCTCCCTAATATCTTCAGGGCTTCGCTTTCGTGCATATAAGTTGGGATAGGCATCTTTTACCAAATTCAGAATAAAGCCTGACTGGTCTCCGTCCACACTTCGTTCTCTGTCTTTTGTTTCCAGTGTGTTTGATTCTATCACTAACAACGCATCGTCATACCATTTGGCTATCTGCGCAGCTTTCCACGCCAATAAGTCATGATCTATATGTCCGCGCCATTGTGCTACAACCGATGGGCGCTCGCCGTCCAACAGATTGAGCCTATCTATTACCACGATAACCGACCAGTCCGCCTTCGCCCCACGTCCGCCAATGTCAACCGCTACGACATACCTATTCTCTATTTTCTCTTCCAAGGAAACATCGGGCTTTGCCCAAACCCAAAGCCCCCCTCCAACCTCTTCTGAAAAACGAATATTAGACAAAGATTCTTCACCAGACGTGCCACCACCATATATCTCCCCCTTCCACTTCGGAGCTCGACATCCATTGCGGAAAGATTCTACTTGATAACGGTCAAACACGATGCGACCTGAGTGAACAAAGGCTTCTACGTCGTCTGACGGATATTCACTCGCCATCCCTCCGTGGTCGTTATACTTGCTCCGCTCAGAGATATACCAAGCTATCGCAGATAAGGTTGCGCCCTTCTTCCATAGCCACCATAGATATGCGCCAGATTCTTCGCGGTCGCTTGCAGATGTAGTAACATCTTTTCCTCGCAGTAGACGCTCAGCAAGCTCCCTCCTTGCCTCTTCGCTTAGTTCTATCGAGTATTGCTCGATGTCAAACCAAGATATAAACACAGCGCGGAACTGACTCAAGCCAGCCTTTGCAGCTTCATATTCTATATGGAAAAAGTTGCCGACACCATTCGCCGTGCTTTCATACACAATCATAGTCAATGCTCGCAGCAATACACCCGAACAAGCCGAACGAACAATGTCCTGTGGCTTCTTTCCAAGCGTTTCCTTCCATAATCCCACCTCAGTTAGATGAACCAAGTTGTAGTCACCACCGCGCGCGCTATCTGGGCTCTCTGCAGTTCCGACCTTTATGTTGCATTGACGCTGTGGAATACGATGTATATTCCCACTCTGCCCGACCCCGACTAGTTTGCTCTCCCTCAAATTATATGCTTCGCCTAATTCGTGCAAGTATCGAGTTGGGTATGCGCTAATCATGCGTTCAAACATACTCTTCACTTCTGTCGAAGAGTTGCTGTGGTGACCAACAATTAAACTATTTAAGCCTACACTATGCACCAGCTGAAGCCAAGCCATATAAAGTTGCGTTGCCGTTGAACCACCCCACTGACGAGCCTTGAGCAGTATTACGCGGATAGGAAGACCAGCCAGCCGCATCTCCTCAAACTCTGAAATCAATTTGCGCTGCGGCAAATTCAATCTGAAAAACACGTCATCGCCTCCACCCTTGGCTTTAATCTTCGCAAGCATAGCCGCCCAAAAGGGGAAATCAAACTGCATACGAATACGCACAAAAGCATCTAGCACCTTCTCGCGCTCTACTTCGTTGTTGTCTGCCTTTATGCTTTTAAGGAATGCATCTATTGAACGCGCCTTCTTTAATCTTTTGACTAAAGGAATATCGAGCATCCCAGAGGGAATATACAACAAAGGGAAAGCACAATCAGATAATTCAAACGCGCATCGTTCCCCTATCGAACCTTCACCAGTAATAGGGTTAAAAACAGAAGCGCGCAACGCCATGCGCTGCGCATCTTCTTTCAACAACTCAACAACTTCAGCGTTCATAATCCTCTATCTACGCATTGCGCCATCTAGGGTGTTTACAACATTCATATTCGCACCAGCTTGCGCTTGTTGCATCAACTCAGGGGGAAGACCTTGGGGGATTTGTCCCTGCTCCATTTGTGCCTCCTGCTGCTTTAGGCTTTCCAGCAAGTCATCGGCAAATGGGAAATCTCCAGCTTCCAACAACTGAGCCAAGCTAATTTGTCCTGCTCTCCAGATTTCCATTAAGAAATCATTTGCCAACTGACGGTAAACAGGAGAAGAAGTGCTCTCTGCAATATTCAAGTCAAACTCAACATCTCGAATCCGCTTTGGGTCATAGACGATAGCCGTACCACTTTTCCCTACGATGTTTGTAATACGCTTAGTATTGTAGAACTGCTGCATATTCTTGACATCCTTAATTGCCCCCTCCTTCACAAAGGAACTAAAACTCTCAAGGAGCTCAAGTAATGAAGTGGCAGAGTTCTGCGTCTGTTGCGCATACAGACTTGCACTCATGCCGCTAAATCCAGGTTTACCTTGCAACGCACCATTCACCCCCGAAATGTCCTCAAAGAACTTAAGCTGCAAATTCAAGACCTCGTTAATGCCAATAGCACCAGGGTTAATGCCTGTCATCTGCTGCGGCATTGGCGTTCCATTTTTAGTACGAACCATCAGCACACCATCTGGGCGAGACCATTCGTCAATCATCTCCTCAAAACTCATTTTGCCACCCACAGCTTCTTCTGGCATAATCATCGTGTTCTTTGCACTATTCTTCATAATCATATCATGAAGAGCAATTAAGCGGTTCACGTAACGCTGCTGATCTACGACATCTCCAACAAACGAATGTATTTCTCCGTCTATAAATGGATAAGCCTTGAACACATAGGGATGCCCTTTATGTTCGTATGGAGTCTCACCTGCTTCAATTATATCCCCAAAGGGAGATAAATAGTAATAGTGCCAAAACTCATCAACGAACCATTCTGCTTCAATAAGAGACACTTCGTCTTTACTCATCCCTGCCTCTGCAGCTTGAGCCAGACGAGCCTTATTTATTTTTTCTACAAGTTCTGCATAGTCGTCTATTTCTATCTTATAGACGTCTCCGTTATTAACGTCGTGACAACGAAAGCGCGACTTAGTCTCTTTGCGCCAGACTTCAATCACTCGACACAAACTACTGTCCGATGGAGCGTAAAACGAAAGATTGCCATAGTTACTTTCTCCGAATGTGCTTGCTAGGAATGTTTGCAAAGATGTTCTATCCGATGCACCAACATAAATCTCTCGCAGAGAGTCTACCGCTTTCGGGTCTTGCGCAAACCTAGCACACAAAGAAGGAAAACTCACATCGTGGATTTCCCCTACAATAGAACAGTCCCAACCACGAAAGTCGCGCATGTTGGAATCTATGAAGAAATTGTTCGGTGGAACGGCATCCGTCCAACAATCTAATTTGTCATTCTTCCAGCCGTAGTACTTTCTCTGAACTACCAAACCACTGATAAGAAATTCTTCCATCGCGCGCCCCAACATCTCATCCATTCGATTTAGCTGCATGTTGTATTGCAACACTCCGCTCATCGTCTCTCCAAGTTTCTGTTCATCGCGGTCACGCGCATAACAAGTAGGTTCCTTGCTTTGGCTGCGCCACACACCAAGCACACTGCGAACAAGACGTCTAATGAGGTTATTTTTCAAAGGAACAGTCCCTTGCTCTTTGAGATATTGTTCCTCCGTCATAGTGCGCCCATCAACACACACCAAGTCTTTCCACTGGTCACCATAGCAATAACGCTTGTTGCGCTCTCTGTCCCTGCGGAATTTATCCATAGCAAGCCAATGTTTTTCCGCCTGCGACAAAACTTCCATTCCCAAATGTTGAGGGTCCGGAAACACAGAAATCTTTCGCGTTTCGCGTTTTTCCTTACTGGGGGCAACGCGCTTTTTATTGAGTAGTATTTGAGGCATAATAATTCGTTTCTACAAATATAGACAACCAATCGAGACTAGGGTACATAAACATTTATCGAAGTCTATCTCTGTGGCGTGGTTCAAATTCTATAGTACAGCCCGTTATATAGTCCTCCGCGCCAAGGTCACATTTCACCCCTACTCTGAAATACTTATAAGGAGTTCCGCTTATACCTCGAATCACCCCATCTGCACTTGCTGCAATCGCAAACCAGTTCCTTAAATCGCGGCTGCCCCACAACATTGTCCGAACTGCACCACGTTCAAAACTACCACGCACAATAAGCGTACGAATAGTTTTCAAAACCTCGCCTGCATTCAATTTCAAAGCGCGAGTAACAAACCACCCACTCACAGTTATTGGAGTAGCCACACCTAATTTATCACCGTTGGGTTTTAACTCCACCCGACTTCCCACACCTGACGCAGGATTGCTTCCATCTGCATTAAGCTGCGGCTTTCCATAATCCAATATCTTTCCCCGCCTATCCATCGCAAGTGCATAAGGATAGAGTTTAATAGGACGCGTTAATTCATGACCGAGGAAAGACCATTGACGAGATGCAAGGCTATAAACATAGGCATAATTCCCTCCTTCTCCCGATGCAGGCTTAAATACAATGACGCGCTGATTGACATAATCATAGAGGATACGGGCTGTTTTAAGATAGTCCAGTAAGGGTTCAATAGTCGGCAAACTAGAAACAACATCTTCGCTATTTTTTTTCAACAAAGCCTCCAGCTTGGGAAGACCAAACATCCCCCCTCGCTTTCTACTGAATATAGCATCAGAAATGCAAACACAACGAGAACCAGACAACAACATCAACCCACGCTCCGAAACGAACAGCACAGCATCATCTATTTGGGTAATAGATTCTGGGGTCGTGCACACATCTCGACATACGGGCTGCTTAGAGCTCAAAGCCCCATTACTCAATGTTTGCAAAGCCCACACCCCTTCGGTGGTAAAAGCATACACTGGGAATTGACCATACTGCCCCTCGCTCAATGCGCGAACAGCAGCTGATAATCCTACTATTTCACCACTGCCCAAAGTATTTATCCTTCCTGCTTCAAAGAAAAAAGGGTTGTTCACCTCCGATGTGTACAACTTGTTGGGTAATTCCACAACATCATCCGAATTAGGAATTGTTTTATGCGTCGGGGCAAATAGACGTTCGTTCTTGATGGTGCAATCAAACCCTAACCAAGCATAAGAACCATTCAAAAATGGGTGCCCAGACATCTTTACGGACATGGAACAAAACTCAGAACCAAACCTTGAAACGGAGACCTCAGCCTTATAAACATTCCGATTGGGATGATACAAAAAGGGAAGGGGCATTCCGCTAGTAATCTTACCACAATCCACTTCAAATTCATACTCCTTTCCACCCTGACGAATATAGTAGTCGATGTGCATATCATACACTTTATCTACTGCGCCAATAATAGTAGAAAATTCCATATTGCCTCGACGAGACGTGATGGTCGTTGTCTCCAGTGCTTCAAAAGCCCTCTCCCAACCGAAGCCGTGAAATATGCGCTTTTTCAGATTTGAAAGATTAAGTCTTGAATTGAAAGCAAAGCCAACAGAAGGAACTAAAGCATCGTGCGAATCATAATCATCTGTAAGAGTTTCCCTATTTACCAAAGCCTCTAAATATCCCCTAGGAATTTCTATGTCGCGCTCTGTTTGCTTCAGATCAGAAATGGAGAACGATGCTAGATAGTAGTAAGTCGATGTTTGAGAGAGCTGAGCACCAATATATTTTGTATCAAACGTAGGCAACTGCTTACCTACTTTACTAGCATAAGGCGACACTCTTCGGGTATAATAAACTGGATTCGCACCAATCAAATGGTCATGCACCAGACATGTAGTTTCTCCAAAAGACTTATCACCAGCTGAGACTTCACTATATTTCGTTCCGTTTTGGTCAAACGTAGGCACTCCCTTTGAAATAAAAACATCTACACTCTTTACAATATCCGACCAACGCTCTAACCCATCAACACCAGTGGCAGACACCAAGCACAAACTATGCGTTAAACAAGCCATACTACTGCCATCTTCTGAAATAATAGGCATCACCCCCGAAGTCGTCTGCATTAAAATAGGAGCGGAATGATGAACCAAACTGCCATCATACAGTCGAAGCGCATAGCGCACAAAGAAGGGATAAATGAACCGTCCCTTGCCTACTCCTTCTTCTGCTACCATTTTGACAGCCTCAGCCATTGAGTGATTCAACCCTTCGGGCGCAAGATTCAAAGACACCTTGCGGTAAACCCATTCCCCTTTCAGTCCAAACTTCAACCGCACTTCTGGTAAGTGATTGCCCAATACCTTATAGCCCTCATTTGACCAAAGCAGGTACTCTATGCCTGAACCCTTGAGTACCATCAATACATTACCCACGGCAAGCACTTGCTTAACTCCGTCTGCCGAAACGCCTAAAGGCAAACGCCTCGAACCCACTTGATGCAACTCACTATAGGGAACCCAATACAATTCACCCCCACTCCATAGTATGAGATTTTTCTGATTGGGCACTTGATGCATAAACAGAATATCATCGTTAGGGCTTAACGATGCTATCTCACTAGGTGGCAAAATAGGGGAAAGACCCGAACCATCGTTGGATAATGACTCAGAGAACAACAGTTCGCCATCTGGGCAAATCAATTCTGGTGGGGTAGTAGTATATCCTCGGAATTGAATATCTTGTATCATAACAGAAGTATTTTCTATTCTAGAATCGTCTATATACTTTAGCCAAAAGCCAGACACCGCCTGCGATAAGTACCACGATACCCAAAATCGGCAAAGGTCCATAGTACCACGGATGGCGCGTTACGACCTTGCGCGCCTTGTCTATGCTGTGCTTGGCTTGGTAGATAGTGTCTACTCTGGAGATGCGCAGTGTGTCGTGTCGAATGTGCCAACGCTCGCGCCATCGTTCTTTGATGAGAGTTGTGCCCTCCGTGTAGATACTATCGCGGATGACGATGCTATCGCGGTGCAACTTGACTTGGCGGATTGTGTCGCGCTGTGTCACTCTCAGCGTGTCGTGCTTGGTGATGGTGCGCGTTATCTCTTTTGAGGTGGTGCAGCTTGCTAGGATGATAGCAAACAAAGCGGTGAGAAAATATCGTATCATTATAGTTATAGATAAAATCGATAAAACTTTGTGCATCTATAATTTGGATGGGAATGGTTTTGTGCGTACTTTTGCAGCGTACATTTATTCGTTGAGCTGCACCTCCTGCAAATTGTCCACTTTCCGCTGCTCCGCGAAAGAATAAAGCCCGATGCCCTACTGCAAAGGGCTTTTCTTCTGCACTTACGGACAATTGGTGTGGAAGATTAGAGCTGTTTCTAACGTTGGAATCAGCAAAAAGAAAGGAGGTGTAGCTTTAATGCAAACGAATGAATGTACATCTGCTGGCAAACGTTTAGTGTTTACACGTTTCATTACAACGAAAAGTGGTAAGCGTGTCTACAAAAAAGATGGAGGGGTCTTTGTCTTCGAAGTAGACGACTAACCAAGTTTGTTAGCACCTCCAAGGAACGCGGTAGGGCGTTCCTTTTTCTTTACCTACACGTCCTTTTCATATACAACTTCCACGCCATACTCTTGTCTGTTTTTTGGGGAAAGTTACTACCTTTGCCGAACTAAAAATAGAGTATCAACACAACAGTCCAAATTATGAAGTACTTACCTCGTATTATCCACCTCTTGCTAGGTGGATTTTGTGCTATTGGTCAGTACTCACGTGCTGAAAATACAACTTCTCCAACGATGCAAAAACTTAGAAAAGAAGTAGAGAGTTACAGCCGTCGTACCGACAAACAAGCCTTGATGCAAGATGCGCTTGCCTTGAGAAAGGACGCTAGAAAAGCATATATCAAAACCCTACAACACTATGGCGAAAAAGTCGATTAAGCAATCACACGCAGAAAGCGGTTCTCATTCTTCAAGCGACTAAGTTTTTACTTGGTCGCTTTTCTTTTACACAATCGTCACCGTTATCTCCTCCCCCTTCTTTTGCGCTTCGTGCATCATCTTGTAGAGTTTTTCAAAGGTCGCGCGACTATTTAAGACGGTTCCAATCTGCTTATTTTCCCCGACTAGGATGCAGCCGTGCGTGTCCTGCGCGGTGTTCCCTGCGTGGATAAGCACACCAGCAAAACCCTTCACACCCACAAGGCGCGGTAATTTGCCACCGCAAACTTGCTGATAATACGTGTAGCGTGAAAATCGGGGGCTAACGCTGTCCATATCCACGCGGTACGTACCCGTGGGGATTGCCGTTTGTCCTGCCACTTTGAGCTTTGCAATAACGTGTTCGGGTTGTCTGTCGGTGAGATTGCGGTCGGTGTCTTCGAGCGTGTCGCAAACTTTTTGCCCTGCAATTTCAAGCGCGCCAATCGTATAGGTTTCGCGTTTTGCGTTTCGTCTGATATAGATATTCATTTCTTTGTTGTCTTTTGGTAGTGGTTGAATGTTTGAAAAAACGCGCGCACCCTTTGTTAGGTCTTCACCCTCTCGGGGCGCGCGCTTCGTTCTGTGGTTACACCGTTGCGTTGTCCGCTTCGGGGGCTTCTTGTGCTTCGTTAGCCTTTCTCATAATGTCGGTAACTAGTTTCACAATGTCCGCTTCAGTCATTGGCGGTGGGTCTGTGGGTGCGTCCTTACCCTCTCCCACTATGCTTGCCAATATCTTTGCAATGTCCGCCTTGTCACTGGCTGCGATTTTGATGGTACGGTCGAAATCGTGTATTTGCTGTTTCTGCCACGACTTTTCCCTGATGCTCTTAAACTCGCGATACACGCATACGCCTGCGCAAACTAGAGAAAAGAAAGGGAAAGGCGAAATAATACTAGCAAGCAAGTCGAGAAGTGTAAGACACGTGAAGGGGGCGAAGTAGTCCCAAGCCTTTGTAAACGTACCCCCCATTTTTCGGCTCGTAATTTCTTGCCCTATTTTTTTTGCCTTGTTAATCCCTGAGAACATATCTATACCCATTGATACAATAATAGTCCCAGCAGCAAGCGTGATTAGAATGATGTGCAGATACAAATGCTCTTCTGCAAAGTGGATAAATGTTTCTTTCATCTCTTTTCAATCGTTTAAGTAGTGGGACAAATCGCTTCAAAGCTCTCCCCTGGCAAAGACGAAGGCCACGGGTCAACCGTGGGGAAGTTGAACAATCCAGGGCGCACGCCTGGGATATTTTCCTTGTCGATGTTTGAGGCAAAGCGAGCAGTCATCACGTGGGCACCACCACTTACTACTGTGTTGAAATTTATACCGCCAATTTGCGAGAGTGTATCGTCGTCGTACAACGGACAAATCACAGCCATACAACCGCGGAAACCTTCTTGAATGTTATAGAGCTGAAAACTTGCGCCGTTTCCAGAGCCTCGTGTAGTAGCTTTTGACCAAGGCTTGAATTTGATAATACCCCAATTCCCTTTGTTGTAAAATTGGACATCAATCTGCGCTCCGTTTCGTCTGATAAGAAGAAAGTTACCATCAGCCAACGCGCCACTGGTGAGTTTTCGCCATCCAGTATCACCTCTCACCACGTGCCAAACTCCACCGCGTTTTTCCCATTCCCACG
>RBWB01584301.1_pt1 | contig 10352 bp, 7 predicted proteins | sample 2014201 | NCBI WGS metagenome assembly RBWB01 (sample SAMN10133834, study PRJNA383868) | Human oral metagenome, whole genome shotgun sequencing project. | isolation source: supragingival plaque isolated from 88 juvenile twins | host: Homo sapiens | place: Australia
TGTATTTGCCATATAAATCACGCTCCTTTTTGAGGTTATTGTATATAGAAATAAATGTAAATGCAAGTAAATAAGTGAAATGTATTATATAGATATATAATTAGATTGTAGAATAAATCACAATTCAACAAGACATAAAGATTTAAGTAATAAAATTAGTAAGCAATATATAAATGATAGAGGTAAATTATGAATATAAGAATAAAGGATATATGCCGTTTTGGAAAGAAATCAGATATTAAAGCAGGCGAGGGAAATACAAAAGGTAAGTATATGTTTTTCACATCAAGTATAGATAAGGATAAAAGAATAGATAAATTTGATTATGATGAAGAAGGAATAATTATGGGTACAGGTGGAAATGCCACTTTACACTATTACAGTGGAAAATTTGCAGTTTCTACTGACTGTTTAGTTCTGTTACCAAATTCGAGCTATAAATGTAAATATTTATATTACTTTTTTTTACACAATATGAGAGTATTAGAAGGAGGATTTAGAGGGGCAGGTTTAAAACATACGAGTAAAAGTTATATTGAAAATATAGAATTAACCAAAACACATAGTTTATTAGAACAAGATAAAATAATAAGTGTACTTTCAAATATTGACAATACTATTGTGTTACAAAATAAAAGGTTAAAATTACTAAATGAATTAACCCGATCCCTATTTATAGAGATGTTTGGGGATCCATCTACAAACCCAAAAAAGTGGGTAAAAACTCCTCTGCATAAATTATGTCATATAAGTTCAAGCAGGAGAATTTATCAAAATGAGCAAACACTTCAAGGAATACCTTTTTTGAGAATTTCAGATTTGTCTAATTTAATAAATAATGGTAATACAAAAGTAGAATTATATATATCAGAAGAAAGATATGAAGAACTTAAATCTAAAAATCAAGTGCCAAAAAGTGGAGATATATTGATAACATCAAGAGGAACACTGGGAGAATGCTATATAATAAAGGAAGATGATAAATTTTATTTTCAGGATGGTATGATTAGTTGGATGTTTGATTTTGTGAATTATATATTACCTACCTATTTGAAGTATTTATTTGATATGAGAGAATTTAAAAGAGAAATTACTTCTAGGCAAATTGGAACAACAGTTTCATATTTATCTATAGAAATGATAAAGAAATTACAAATTATGTTACCGAATATAAAATTACAATACAAATTTAGTGAGCTTATTAACAAAATCGACAAATCGAAATTTGCCTCTTTTTCACACCTTTCTGCCTAGTATTTTTATATAATCTCTTGAGACAATTGATAAATAATGTATAATGATAATAAGTACTTTTTATTAAAGATTATTTTAAGATTTACTTGTTTATTAAATTAAGCATATATAGGAGTAAACATTATGTCGAATTTCGGTTTTCTGAAAGATAAAAAAGAATATGCCTTATTTGCGGCGGCTGCGATAGAAGCTGAAAAGGTTTTTGCTACCGCACCTGCGATGTGTGCAGTGGGAAGCAGAAAAGCCTTGGAACTGGGTGTCAAGTGGGTATACTCGGCAGACTTTTCCATACGAATGCCATATAAAGACAATCTTCAATCACTTATACATGAGCCGAGTTTCAGATTTGCTCTTGATTCTAACACTTGGGCGAAACTGCCTACACTTATAAAAGTGGGAAATAATGCCGTACATTCGGAAAAATTTATAAGTGCGGGAGAAGCCTTACTGACACTGGAAATACTTTTTGAATTTATACAGTGGATAGATTATTGTTACGGCTCTGCTTATGAAGAGAGACATTTTGATGAAAAACTTATTCCTAAGGAAAAAGTTATTATAGATACGAAAAAGATAAAAGAGCAGGAAAGTTTACTTGGTGAAAAAGATGCCGAAATAGAAAAACTCCGTAAACAAATAGAAGAACTGTCTGCTACCTATACGAAAACTAAGGAACAAAACAAGGTTGAGAGAACATTTGAACCTGAGGATATTACAGAATTTACTACAAGAAAGCGATATATAGACATAGACTTAAAAGACCTTGGTTGGACTATAGAAGGTGCTGAAACTGATGTGTGGCAGGAGTACCCTGTAGAAGATATGGCAGGGGTAGTAGGGCAAAAAGGCTATGCGGATTATGTGCTTTTTGGAAAAGACGGTCTTCCTCTAGCCCTTATTGAAGCCAAGAGAAGCAGTAAAGACCCAAATGTGGGAAGAAAGCAGGCTGTACTTTATGCGGACTGTCTTGAAAAGAAGTTTGGCAGAAGACCTATAATGTTTACAAGTAACGGATTTGAAACTTATTTTTGGGATGATAAAACCGGTCCTCAAAGAAGAGTAAGCGGATTTTTCAGTAAGGATGATTTACAAAAGCTTATTAATAGGCGTGAAGAAAGAAAAAAATTAGATAAAATCGTTATCAATGATAAGATTACAGACAGATACTATCAAAAGGAAGCTATCAGGGCAGTTTGCGACCATATTGAACAGGGATTTAGAAGCAGTCTGCTTGTAATGGCTACCGGTACCGGAAAGACCAGAACGGCATCCAGCCTTGCAGATGTGTTAAGTCGTGGCGGTTATGTTACCAATATTTTATTCCTTGCAGACAGGACTGCACTGGTTAAGCAGGCAAAGGATGATTTTAAAAATTATCTTCCGCATATGTCTTTATGTAATCTTTGTTCAAATAAAGACGAGCGTAATGCAAGAATAGTATTTTCTACATATCCTACCATGTTAAATGCCATAGATAATTGCAAGACGAAGGAGGGGGTAAGTTTATTTACACCTGCACATTTTGATTTGATTATTATAGATGAGAGTCATAGGAGTATATTTAATAAGTACAGGGCGATATTTGAATATTTTGATGCTTTGACGGTGGGACTTACCGCTACCCCAAAGACCGATGTAGACAGAAATACCTATGACTTTTTTGAGATGGAGCATGGAGTGCCTACCTATGCCTATGATTATGAGACGGCAGTTGAAAAGGACAATGTACTTGTACCCTATTACACCTATGAGGTTAAGACTAAATTTATGGAAGAGGGTATAACTTATGCACAGTTATCTCAAGAAGACAAAGAAAGGTTCGAGGATGATTTTGCGGAAGATGATTATGTTCCGGATTTTATACCTTCTGAGAAACTTAATAAGTTTGTGTTTAATGCGGATACTGTTGATGAAGTTTTACAAGACTTGATGGAAAGAGGTATTAAGGTTGCAGGTGGGGATAAACTTGGCAAGACTATTATATTTGCCCAAAATAAAAAACATGCCGAGTTTATAGTAGAGCGTTTTAATAAGCTCTATCCTTATTATAACGGAGGTTTTGCCCAAAGGGTCATATGTGATGATTCACATGCTCAAACTATTATAGATGATTTCAAAAATCCCGATAAAGATCCAAGGATTGCGGTATCGGTTGACATGATGGACACCGGTATTGATGTACCGGAATGTGTGAATTTGGTATTTTTTAAGAAGGTAAGGTCTAAGACCAAGTTTTGGCAAATGATAGGAAGAGGTACAAGACTTGCTCCAAATATCCTGTTTACCGATAAGATTGATGGTGAGTATAGCGGAAAACGCAGGTTTTTGATATTTGACTATTGCGGTAATTTTGAATATTTTAAAGTACACGCAAACGGATACGAGGGTAAAGAAACAAAGTCCCTTTCTGAAAATATATTTAATAAAAAAATAGAGCTTATAATAGCCATGCAAAAAAGCACCTATGTTGAGGATAAGTATCAGGAGTGGAGAGTTGCTCTTATAGAGGAGTGTTGTAGAAGTATAGCACAACTTGATAAAAATTTAGTATCCGTTAAATTAAGGCTTAAATATGTGGAAAAGTATAACAAGACAAATGCATTTACCTGTATAAGTGATGGAGATAAATTGGAACTTAGTACACATATAGCGCCTCTTATAGTATTAAAGGATGGTGATGAGTATGCAAAGCGTTTTGACAATTTTATGTATGGTTTGATACTTGCGGATATAAATTCAAAGACAGAGTTCGGCAGTATTAAAAATGTACTTTGTGAAACTGCGCTTGCACTTGAAGGGCGTATCAGCATACCTCAAGTTAAGGATAAACTTGAAGAGATTAAAAAAATCAATACGGATAAGTATTGGGAGGAAAAAGATATTCTTAGCTTTGAGCATAGTCGAAGAAGTCTTAGGGATTTGATAAAGTTTGTTGTTGATAACGATGCAAAAAGCAGCATTATTACCAATCTCAAGGATGTGGTTATTGAAGAAAAAGAAGGTGCAACACTTGGAGCTGCCTATAATTTTGAAGATTACAGGAAGAAGGTCAATCGTTATGTGGAAGATAATAAAGATGCCCTGCCCATATACAAGCTTACACACAATATAGCACTTTCAAAGGGAGACTATGAGGAGCTTGAAAGGGTACTTACCAAGGAGCTGGGCAGCAGTGAGGACTATAAAAGAGAGTACAAAGATACACCTTTCGGCTTGCTTGTAAGAAAGATAGCAAAGCTTGAGCATGAAGCGGCTATGGAAGCTTTTTCCGAGTTTATTAATAATGAGTCCTTAAATCAAAGACAGATAGCCTTTGTCAATAAGGTTATAAACCATATCGAGCAAAACGGCTATATGGAAGATGTTACGGACTTACAAAAGCCTCCTTTTGATAAACCTGTAAGTGTTACCAAGCTTTTTGATGCAAAGACGGTAAGAACTCTTATGGCAAAAATTGAAAATATAAGGGAAAATGCTGTAAAAACCGTAGGATAACTTGCAATTTTAGGTAAATATGTATATAATAAGCCTGTGTGAATATTTTTGTATACTAATAATACTTTTTAATCCTGACAGTTAAGCTGTGAGGGAAAAGAAAAATTATAGTAATAGAATTAATAGGAGGAATAAGGATGAAGAAAAGGCTATTAACACTTATGTCAGTATTTGCCGTATCAGCTTTAGTGGCGGCATGTTCAGGCGGTAACACAACTTCCGGTGAAAGCGGAAGTGATTCACAGGCGGCAAGTTCAGAGGTTCAAGGCAGTGAGGGTGGCGAACAGCCACAGGCGCAAACAAGTGATACATTTACCTACATAATAGACGGAGATTTGGGTAATACACTTAATCCGCTTACCGCAGATGACAGATACAGTCTGATGACCTGCCATGCGGCGTATGCGCCGGCTTATCATATATACGGAGACGGAACTATTGATTATATTTTGGCTGAAAGTATGGAACCCTCAGAAGACGGTCTCAGCTATACCATGAAGCTTAAAGAGGGGCTTAAATGGAGTGACGGAGAGGCTCTGACAGCGGACGATATAGTATTTACCTATGATAAGATAAACGCAACAACTCAGAATCTTTTTGTTGATGATAAGCCTATAGAGCTTGAAAAAGTAGATGATACAACAGTACTTTTTAAACTTCCTTCAGTAAGTGCAAGTGCTATGGAAATGCTTTCTGATGAGGTTAGTATAATACCCAAGCATATATTTGAAGGTAAGTCTTCTACAGAGATAAATCTGCTTGAAGAAAAGGTAGTCGGTGCAGGTCCTTATGTACTTGAAGAGTATAAGACCGGAGAGTATCTTAAGTTCAAGGCAAATCCCGACTATGTAAAGGGTAAACCCTATATAGAAAATCTTATTTACAGAATTATAGAAAAGTCCGATACCGCAACCTTATCTATGCAGGGTGGAGAGGCGGATGCCTATGTAGCATCACCTGATATGCTTGATCCTTATAAGGATAATGAAGCTTTTACAATTCATAACTACAGTGAGGGAAGGGTGCCTTATATAAGACTTAATGTTGCTTGTGATTCTATGAAGGATAAGAAGTATCGTGAGGGTATATTACAGGCGCTTAACAGAGATGAGATAATGCTTGCGGCATATACTGACAAGAGTTTCTATGAACTCGGTTATTCCTTCCTTCCATATGACAACAAGTATTACACAGATGATGTTGAAAAGTGGGATCAGAATGTAGATAAGGCTAAGGAGCTTGTTGCAGGCGGAGCCACCAAGTTAAAGCTTTGCTATATAAGTAATTCTCCGGTGCTTGAAAAGATGGCTCTTGCAATACAGTCAGAGCTTAAGGCTGTAGGTATAGAGGTGGAGCTTGCAGGAACCAATGACGCAGGTTATATTAAGGCTACCAATGACCTTGAAAGCACAGAGTATGATATGTTCATAGGCGGTTATGTTATGGGAAGTGACCCTGACACCTTCGCTATGCTTTTCTCATCTAAAAAGGATAACAGAATGAATTATCACAGTGAGGAGATCGATAATCTTTTTGCAGAGGGCAATGCTACTTTAGATGATACAAAGCGTCAGGAAATATATAAAAAGGTACAAAGACTTGTATCTGAAGAGGCTATATATTATCCGCTCGGTACTAACTTAAGAACTTTGATCACAAAGTCCAATGTAGATACTGACGAGGCTATGCTTGTTCCTATATATACATTCGGAGATTTGGCAAAGCTTAAATTCAAGTAAGGTAGAAGATGTTAAAGTATATAATTAAACGTATTGCTCAGGCAGTACCATTACTGTTTTTAATCACACTTATATGTTTTTCATTAATGCACATAGCTCCTTATGATGTGGTTGATTCCATGACCAACAGCAAGATGACTAATCAGGAGAGGGAAGCAATAAGGGAAGAGTACGGGTTAAATGATCCTATGCACATACAGTATATAAGGTGGTTAAAAAATATTTGCAGGGGAGAGTTCGGTAACTCTCTCCTGTCTCATACAAGTATAAAATATGATTTAAAAATCCGTATTCCGGCAACGGCAAAACTTGTTTTGCCCTCTTATCTTACTGCCTATATTCTGGCAATAATTCTCGGACTTATTGCGGCTAATAATAGAAATAAATGGCAAGACAAACTAATAGACGGATTTTGTTCAATAGGTCTTGCTGTTCCTACTTTTTGGATTGGAATGATAATGATATATTTTTTAGGCTATAAGTTTAAGATTTTTCCGCTTTTAGGTATGCATACCATAGGAAAAGAAGATTCTTTGACTGATTATTTGAGGCACTTTTTTATGCCCTACATAGTTTTGATTATAGCATTTTTACCCGACCTTACAAGGTATGTAAGGGCATCTGCCATAAGTCAGCTAAAAGAAGATTATGTGTTGTTACAAAAGGCTTTCGGTGCAGGAAAGAGCGAGATACTTTTTAAGCATGTTGCCAAAAATGTATTGCTGCCCTTGGTTACCAAGCTTGGTATGGCGCTGCCGCTACTGGTAACCGGTGCGGTAATTACGGAGACCGTATTTTCCTGGCCCGGAATAGGGCTTTATTTTGTTAAGGCAGTGGAAGCCATGGATTATCCTATAGTTATGGCTGTGCTTGTGCTGTCGGGAAGTCTTGTAATAATAGGCAATCTTTTATCGGATATATTGTATTGCATAGTTGATCCGAGGATAAAGCTTGGTAAAAACTGATTATAAAGTGCAAAAGAGGATTTTTAATGAAGTTAAAACAAAGAAACAGAAGACTTGACAATCTGGTTTTTGAATTAAAAAGCAATAAACAGGCACTGTTTGCATTAGTGTATGTGCTTATAATTGTGCTTATAAGTATATTTGTTATATTTATAAATATAGACCCCAATGCCATAGATGTTACAGGAAGTCTTAAAGCTCCTTCCGCCATGCACTGGTTCGGAACAGATGATATAGGCAGGGACTACTTTATAAGGGTTTTGTATGGTGGAAGAGTTTCCCTTGCAGTAGGGGTTTTGGCTATGTTTACCTCTATTTTTATAGGCATACTTATCGGAATGATATCAGGCTACTTTGGCGGCATAGTTGACTCTATACTTATGAGGGCTGTAGATGTGCTTTCAGCAATTCCCTGGATCATAATGGTTATGGTGGTGGGAATGGTGTTTGGACGAGGCTTCGTATCGCTGATACTTGTCATAGGACTGCTTAGCTGGATGGAAATAGCAAGGCTTGTACGCTCCGAGGTGCTTTCGATAAAAGAGAGGGATTATGTAAAGTATGCTGCATTTATAGGGATAAGCCCGTGGAAGGTCATGTATTCACATATATTGCCTGCGGTACTTCCGACTATGATTACTGCATCGACAGCAGCCATAGCCTCTTCCATAATGGTAGAAAGTGCTTTAAGTTTCCTTGGCAGAGGTATAGCCGCACCTATGTCAAGTTGGGGGAGTCTGCTTCAAAATGCTCAGAAATTTTTACAAAAAGCTCCTTATATGGCTGTTATACCGGGTATACTTATAATACTGACGGTGTTTTCATTTAATAAACTTGGTGAGGTACTTCGTGTGTTTGCCGAACCTGCCGTAATGTCAGGAGAAAAAGATGTCTGATAAAGTGTTAAAAGTAAAAAACTTAGCAGTAGTATTTAAGAGCAGAGAAAGAAAGGTTCATGCGGTACGAGGAGTAGATATAGAGGTAAATGAAGGCGAGATCGTAGGTATAGTAGGTGAGTCGGGAAGCGGCAAGTCAGTTGCTATGAAGGCTGTTATCGGCATACTTGCGGATAATGCTTTATTAAGTGCGGATGTTCTTAGTCTGGGAGATAAAAACTTAAATAACTTAAGCGAAAGGGAGTATCAAAAAATCAGGGGTAAGGATATTACCATGATTTTTCAAGATCCCATGACTGCTCTCAATCCGGTTATAAGAGTCGGTAAGCAGCTTGAAGAGGTTATAGTAAGAAACAGTGCCCTTTCAAAAAAAGAAGCCAAGGAAAAAGCCCTTGAGATGCTTGAGAGGGTGGGTATTCCCTCTCCTAAAGAAAGTTCAAAAAGGTATCCGCATGAATTTTCAGGGGGTATGAGACAAAGAGTGCTTATAGCCATGGCACTTTCCTGTAACCCTAAGCTGCTTATTGCAGATGAGCCTACAACTGCCTTGGATGTTACCATACAGGCACAGATACTCGATTTGATAAAAACCATGTCAAAGGATGTCGGTACTTCTGTAATACTTATTACTCATGATCTGGGAGTTGTGGCTGAAACCTGTGACAGGGTTGTAATAATGTACGGCGGTTTAGTTATGGAAACGGGAAGTATAGAAGAAATATTCTATAAGCCTAAACACCCCTATACTATGGCTCTTTTACAGGCTATACCGAGTATAGATATGGATGAGGGTGAAAGGCTTAAGTCCATAGAGGGCTTTCCGCCATCACTTATAGATCCGCCAAAGGGTTGTCCGTTTGCAGAGCGCTGCGAGTTTAGAATGGATATATGTGGCAGTAAAAGACCGCCCTTAAAAGCTTTTAGTAAAACACATACTTCCATGTGTTTTCTGAATGAAGAAGAACTTGAGCATGCTTTCAGGAGGCAAAAATATGGAAAATAATGTATTGATATCTGCAAAGGGTTTGAAGAAGTATTTTCCGGTCAGTTCTTTTTTAGGAGGAAAAAAGAAGTATATCAGAGCGGTGGATGATATCGATCTTGAGATATATAAGGGTGAAACCTTCGGTTTGGTAGGAGAGTCCGGCTGCGGTAAGTCCACACTGGGTAAAACTCTTATAAGGATGTATGAGCCTAGTGCCGGCAAGATATATTATAAGGGCGAGGATATTACTGATAGAAAATCAAATAAAATCAAATCAGTACAAAACAGTATGCAAATAATATTTCAGGATCCTTATTCTTCTCTGAATCCTTTTTGGAATGTGGAAGAGATTTTAAGTGAGCCGCTTAAGAACCTTAAGATCAAAAAGAGTGATATGTATGAAAGGATCAAGCTTATACTTAATAAAGTCGGTATGAGTGAGGATGATTTGATAAAATTCCCCTATGAGTTTTCAGGAGGGCAAAGACAGAGGATAGGTATTGCCAGAGCCTTACTGGTAAATCCTGAATTTATCATGTGTGATGAGCCTATAGCGGCACTTGATGTGTCAATTCAGGCACAGGTGGTAAATCTGCTTCAGGACTTGCAAAAAGAATTCGGGCTTACCTACCTTTTTACAGCCCATGATCTTTCTATGGTAAGGTATATAAGTAATAGAATAGGGGTTATGTATCTTGGCTCTTTGGTTGAGATTGCAAACAGTAAGAGCTTGTTCAAAAAGCCTCTACACCCTTATACAAAGGCTTTGCTTTCAGCTGTCCCAAGCCCCGATCCGTTAAAAAAGAATATAAAGGAAAAGGTGAAAATTTCAGGAGAGGTATCACAAGTATTTGCCGACTCAAATGCCTGCCGCTTTGCTCCAAGATGTATATATAAAACTAAGATCTGTGAAAAAGAATGCCCTAAACTAAGGGAGATCGAGGGCGGACATAGGGTTGCCTGCCATAATGCAGAGAGTATAAATAGTTAAAAAACTGTAATGCTTTTTAATATATAA
>RBWB01584306.1_pt1 | contig 10345 bp, 8 predicted proteins | sample 2014201 | NCBI WGS metagenome assembly RBWB01 (sample SAMN10133834, study PRJNA383868) | Human oral metagenome, whole genome shotgun sequencing project. | isolation source: supragingival plaque isolated from 88 juvenile twins | host: Homo sapiens | place: Australia
CACTTATGCAGGCAGGTTTTGAGACTCTTTGTGAGGCAGGTTATGACCCAAGAAACGCATACTTTGAGTGTATCCATGAGATGAAGCTTATCGTAGACCTTATCTATCAGTCAGGATTTGAGGGAATGAGATATTCTATCTCAAATACGGCTGAGTACGGTGACTATATTACAGGTCCAAAGATTATTACAGAGGATACAAAGAAGGCTATGAAAAAAATCCTTTCAGATATCCAAGACGGTACATTTGCTAAGGAGTTCTTACTTGATATGTCTCCTGCCGGTCGTCAGGTACATTTTAAGGCTATGAGAAAACTTGCTTCCGAACATCCGTCAGAGCAGATAGGTGCGGAAATCAGAAAGCTCTACAGCTGGAATAATGATGATGAGAAACTTATCAACAACTAATTTTTACAAAAACAGGGGTAGCAAGCGCTATCCCCGTTTTTATCTTATTTTTACTCCGTTTGCATCTACATTATATCCGTCCACTACAGTATTTACCAAAAGATCTCCGTTGCTGTTAAAATAATAATCTTTTCCGTTTATACTTTCCCATTTATCTGTTACTATAGCACCGTCAGAACCTGCATAATACCATTTATTCTTATATGATACCCATTCATTTTCCGCATTTACCTCGGACTTTATCTCTGTATTTTGTCCCGGATTTACCTTAGGTGTTGACTTAAAGTCAGCATCACCCTCTATCACAAGTGAGGTGTCAGGATCATTTTTATCGGCGGTATTCTTAGAATTATCCTGTTTGCTTGCAGGAATTTCTTCACTGTCTATGCCTTTATTATCAGACTTATTAGAACCTTTGTATAAAATGTAGAAGACATAACTAAGTTTGTTGCCAATACACTACACAGACCGACTTTAAAAATACGTTTAACCATATTGTTCCTTCTAATAAACAATTATATATTTCCTGTGCAAAACATTTATGATGTTTATGATATCTGATTACAATATACTTTACAGTATCATATATTTGATTAGCTTATACTAACTTAATTGCATAAAATTAAAGTTAGTACTTACTAACTTTTACATAAAAAAATCTATACTTACTAAGGATTTCTCTTTAACTAAGAGGAAATGCAAAAAACTCCTTAGAAAGTATAGAAAGCATAAATCAAAATTTGTTTACACAAGTTGCATTTAACGGTTAACAGTATAAATGCAGATATAAAGTTCGTCAAGTATTAATTATGTTCTTTTTATGTTTAATGTATACCATAAGCCTGTATATAAATATTTGTTGTACATATTCACGTACCGTTATATATTATTTAAACAATTCTATGTTCCGGCTTTAAATTTATTATACTGCTGTAATCAAACTGTACCTATTCTTTCTTTAAAGGTACAAATGTTCTGCTGTCTTCCGTCCTGCCTGCCTTTAGGGCATTTTCGTATGCATTAATCGCTTCTTTTACAAAGATATCCTGTGAATTTTTCTTTGCCTCACCGTTTCTCTTTACCTTCTCATAACTGTCATCAGGTAAAAGTATTGAGGCCTTTACATTATCTTCAAGTTCAACCTCAAGATAGTGCTTGATACTCTTTATGATATCCTCATCTGCTACCGGAAATACTATCTCCACTCTCTTTTCAAGGTTTCTGTTCATCCAGTCGGCACTGCCAAGGAAAATCTCTTCTTCACTGTCTATACGGAAATCAAATATTCTGGCATGTTCAAGGAAAGTACCTACAATTGATCTTACTTTAATATTTTCGGATACTCCCTTTATTCCTACTCTAAGACAACATATACCTCTTACTATAAGTTCTATCTTTACTCCGGCACAGCTTGCATTATAAAGTGCCTCTATAATATCCTTATCTGAGAGTGAATTCATCTTTGCAATTATTTGAGTATCACAACCGCTTTTTGCCGCCTCACTACATTGATTTATCTTTTTTAAGAAAGTATCCTTCATCCAAAGCGGTGCTACCACATATCTTTTCCAAAACGGCGGTTCGGAATATCCGCTAAGCATATTAAAGACTGCCGTAGCATCTTCACCGTAACTTTCTCTTGCTGTAAACATACCAAGATCAGTATATAGCTTGGCTGTAGAGTCATTATAATTACCGGTTCCAAGATGTACATATCTTCTGATACCGTCTTCTTCTCTTCTTACTACAAGAGTGATTTTTGAGTGTGTTTTTAATCCTACCAGTCCATAGATTACATGACAGCCTGCCTTTTCAAGCATTCTTGCCCAGTTGATATTGTTTTCCTCATCAAACCTTGCCTTCAGCTCCACCAAAACAGTGACCTGCTTGCCGTTATCCGCCGCATTTGCAAGTGCCTTTATAATAGGAGAATTACCGCTGACTCTATATAATGTCTGCTTAATGGCAAGTACATTTTTGTCGGCAGCCGCCTTTGATACAAAATCTATCACAGGATCAAAGCTCTCATATGGATGTGAAAGCAAGATATCCTTTTTCTTTATTTCCTCAAAGATATCTTCACAATCCGACAGTCTTGCATTGACTACAGGAATATGCTTTTTATCCTTTAGATTGTCAAAGCCGTCAAGTGAATATATCTTCATAAGGACTGTAAGATCAAGAGGTCCGTTTATTCTAAACACATCATCTTCATCCACATTAAGCTCATTCTTTAAAAAGTTAAGCAGACTGGCATCCATTCTCTCTTCCACTTCAAGTCTGATGGCCTCTCCCCACTGCCTTTTCTTCAGTTTTTTCTTAATTTCCTCAAGTAAATCAAGTGCCTCGTCCTCATCAAGCTTAAACTCCGCATTTCTCATCACTCTAAAGGTTGCCGCAGAGATTACCTCATAATTCAAGAAAAGCTTATCAATATTTTTTTCAATAATATCTTCAAGATAGATTATCTTTCTTTCTTCAGATTCGGTAGGAATTTCTACAATTCTCGGAAGTACTGAAGGTACCTGTACCATTGCAAAGTCCATATCTCCGTCTACATTTCCAAGATATACATCCTTTTTTTTCTTCTTTGAGTTCTCATCCTTTCTCTTTCTGATAAGTGCCGCAATATTAAGTGTCTTATTCCTTACAAGCGGAAACGGTCTTGATGCATCCACTGCCATAGGTGTAAGAACCGGATATACAAATTCATCAAAGTATTCATTTATAAATTTCTTCTCATGATGAGAAAGTTCATCACCATGACATGCTATATGCAGATGATTTTCTTTAAGCAGCGGCAGCAGTGAATTATTATATACTTCATACTGCTTTTTCACAAAATCATGTGTTTCCTTTGCAAGCACATTCAGCTGTTTGTCTGCACTCATTCCTGAAATATCTTTTTTCTTATAGTCCGCATCCACCATATCCTTTAGCGATGCAATTCTTACCATAAAAAACTCATCCAGATTTGATGATGTAATACTTAAAAATTTCAATCTCTCAAAAAGCTTCACATCATCATCCTTAGCTTCATGCAAAACTCTTGTATTGAACTTTAGCCAGGATAACTCTCTATTTGTAAAATATTCCACATTGTCAAACTTTTCCATAAAGTAACTCCTTTCTATCAAAAAGTCCTTATCTGTTTCAAAACAAACTCTATTCCAAAAATCTCTCTAAAAAAGTCTCTATGTGAATTAAAGCTGAGTATCTCAAGACTTAAATCTCCCATATACCTTATCTCTAATATGAGTTTATTGTCATTAAGCTTCAAACTGAAGTCTTTTATCTTTTGCTTATGTGACCTGTCAAGTGCATTTGCCATCTGCAATATTGCACTTAACTTTGCAAGTCTGATATCTCTTTTGTTGTAAATACTTTCTTCAGTATCAATATTTGACATCTCGGAAACCAACATTCTCTCATCATGTGATATACCTATTATTTCACTTGATGAAATAATATTGTAGGTGGCTATATCACTGTTTTTCAAATTGATGAATTTTCCGATATTATGTAAGATGGCCGCTATCTGCACAAGCAGTCTGTCTCTTTCATTAAGTCCGCTTAGACTCTTTATAGCGTCAAATATCATCAGGGCATTTTTTTCTACCACAGTGGTGTGCTTACTGTTGCCTCTATATCTTTTAGCCAGACTTTTTGATGAGGCGATAATATCTGCCGTAAAATCATGTCCGGTATTTATTATACCGCTTTTCTTGGCATATTCGGCTGCAATACCGTCTATAAGAAGTGTACCGGGCATCCAGATTTCCTTAGCATTAAAAAGGTCAAATATTCTTTGGAAGATAAGTACACCGGGCATTATCATCTTTGCATAGTTTTTACTTACTCCAAGTATATTTTCTATCTCCTCCACACCCTTGCCCTTTATCTTGTCAAACAGTGTGATAAACTCCTCATAATCCACTATCATATCATTTGAATTGCCGTTCATATATTTAAACATATACATCAGCGGTTCACCTATACCTATGATAGTTTTTACCCTTTTATTCTTTAGATATATCTTTTTAAAGGTATTTAAGTCATTGTCTATCAGTTCTGTAAGTATATTATGTTTTTTCTCGGTTATATTGTCTATTTCTTCAACCATCTCTCTAAGTCTTAGCACTCCCAAAGAAAGATTTTGAGTACTCTGTATCGCACCGTTGTCATAGAGTGTAAGCTGCATACTTCCAAAGCCTACATCTGCAATTGCGGTACCGCTCTTTATATATTTTTCAAAAAGCTCTCCCTTAGCATCAATAGACATATAGTTGATAAATCTTTGCTCAGAGTTGGATATTATAACTATGTCTATACCTGCTCTCACCTTTATCTGATCGATAACCTGCATATTGTTGGAGGCTTCTCTCATAGCACTGGTTGCATAAGCTTTATAATTATCTACTTTATATGACTCCATAATCTTTTTGAAATCAGATAAAACATCACATAATTCATCAATCATCTCATAGCTTATCTTACCATACTTATAAGTGTCACTGCCCAGTGCAATAGTATGCTTCACATAATCGACTCTCTTTATACCGGACTTAGCCGATATTTCATATATTCCAAGTTCAAGTTCAAATGAACCTACATCAACAGCTGCAAAATATCTTATGTCTCCCTTTCCCATACGCTCTCCAAGTTATTTTTGACCTTGTAAATAAGTTATAAACTGTGTTGCACTTCTTCCCGACATACCGCCATGTGAGAGCTCCCACATATTTGCCTTTGCAAGAATTTCTTTCTCATCCATATCAATGCCATGCTTTTTAGCAAGTGAAAGTACAATCCTGTTAAACTCCTTCTTATCCGGTGAGCCATAGTAGATTTTTTCACCGAATCTGGCGGAAAGTGAAAGTTTTTCTTCCACTGTATCACGACTGTGAAGCTCTTCATCAGTTTCAGTCTTATCTCTAAAGCTTTCTCTTATAAGATGTCTTCTATTGCTGGTGGCATAGATAAGTACATTCTCAGGTCTCTTTCCGAAACCTCCTTCAAGAATAGCCTTGAGATATTTATATTCAAGCTCAGACTCCTCAAAGCTTAAATCATCCATATATATTATAAACTTATAGTTTCTATCCTTTAACTGTTCAAGTATATCAGACAGATATCTGAACTGATGCTTATAAATCTCTATGATTCTAAGCCCTTTTTCATAGTATTCATTTACAATAGCCTTGACACTTGAGGACTTTCCGGTTCCGGCATCACCATAGAGCAGACAGTTATTGGCAGGCTTTCCTTTTATAAAGCTCTCAGTATTGTTTATAAGTTTTTTCTTTTGAATATCATAACCTATGATATCCTTTAAATATACATGTTCAACCCTTGTAATAGGTATAATATTTGCAGAGTTTAAATCGGTACTTTCTTCAATACGAAAAGCCTTATTCAGACCGAACTTACCTACCCCGTACTCCTTATAAAACTCTGTAACGGTATTTTTAAACTCCTCATCAGAGTCCGTATTTGACAGTTGCCTTGACAATTTCAAAATTCTGTCTCTGACTCTGGTATTAACCAATTTGGAGTCTTTTCCGTTGCCCACATATTCAAATATTGCCTTTAATAGAATATTATCAATATTTGGAGTAAAATGAAACAGTTTTCTAAATATTTTAAAATCATGTAATGCAAAAGTATTGATACTGCCTGTAGTCTCACCGATAATTTCTGTAGCCTTTGAGTAGACATTTTCATTATATGCAAGTGCAAGTGCCAAGATATTTTCCCAAAGATTGCCGTCCAAACCATATTCTCCGGCAACTTCAAGCAGACCTGAAACAGTCTTACTTATATCAGGACAGCCTTTATTTAAAGTACAAAATGCCCTTATAGTATCCTCAAACTTCAAATTCCTATATAATATCAAATCATCAATTACACTGTACATATATACTCCTTACTTTGTTGAACAATAATTGCCTAAAACCTTTAAAAATGTAATTTTTTTCTTCAGTATCTCAAGTACATTTGAAACATTTGGCGAACTTAAATTTCCCTCAATATCAATAAAGAACCTGTACTCAAAAGTCTTTTCAGGTATCGGTCTTGATTCCACTTTCACAAGATTTAACCCGTTAAGTACAAAAATACCTAAGATATTGTAAAGCATACCTTTTTCATGTGGCAGCTCAAGTATTAAACTCAATTTATCGGAAGCTTTTGAAAAAATCTTCTCCTTACTTAATACTACAAACCTTGTGGTATTATTGGTGTTTCTATTGATTCCTCTATCCAAAATTTCAAGACCGTATAGATCCGCCGACAGTTTGGAAGCTATAGCGGCCTGTGAAATATCTTTGTCATCTCTTACCTTTTTTGCGGCAACGGCCGTGTTTAAAAAACTTATCTGGCTCCAGTTTGAATGCTCCTTCAGATAAGCACCACATTGCATAAGTGCCTGTGGATGTGAATATATGGTCTTTATATCACTAAGCTTAGCTCCTCTTACTCCCAAAAGGCAGTGACTTATATTAAGGTCATATTCCGCCACAATCACAACATCCTTTTTTAAAAGCAAGTCATAGACATCACTTACTATTCCGGCTGATGAATTTTCAATAGGAATTATACAATATTTTGCTTTGCCTTTTAACACCTCATTTATCGCATCTTCAAAGGTATTTACATTCTCCGCCTCTACATCAGGGAAAAGCTTTCTTGTAACTATATGTGAGTATGCACCTTCCACGCCTTGATAAACTACTCTTTTTATATCAAGATCCATATACTCCTTACAACTGAATCCGACAGGTCTGTCATCATAGCTTATCTCTGATATAAGCTTTGAAAGTTCTCTCTTTTTATCTATCAGCCCTATTATATCCTTATCAATCTCATCCAGTTTCTCTTTTATATCTTCAAGTTTTTGCATATTACTTATGAGCTTTCTTTTCTTTTACGATATTTTCAAGCATATCTACTATCTTACTTCTGGTATATGCTCCAAGCTTTTTCTTTTCGTTATCAGTTAATTCATCTATGATAATAGGATTTCCATACTCTATTATCACTTTGCTCTTTTTCATATAAGGCAGATGTTCTTCCCATATCTCATAAGTACCGTATATTGCTACAGGCACTATAGGTACCTTGCCCTTTTCTGCAATCTTTAAAGATCCTTCTTTAAACTCTTTTACATTGGTGACATCGGGATTCATATTTCTGCCGCCTTCCGGACAAATCCACACTGAAACACCTGACTTTACTTGATCAATACCCTTTAATATAGTTTTCAGCCCCTGCTTGATATCCTTTCTGTTTAAAAACAGACAATTCAACAAATCCATCCACTGTTTAAGCAGCGGCGCATGAATCATTTCATATTTTGACACAAATCCAAGCGGTTTCTTTGTATATCCATAGCCTGTAAGAATATCAAAATAGCTTCTGTGATTACTTACAAATAATACTCCTCCGTTTTCGGGTATATTTTCACTTCCCCTGACCTCTACTTTTGAACCTGTTATGAATATCATCAGTCTAAACACCGCACTTACCATACCCTGTGCGACAGATGTTGAAATATCAGGTCTGAACTTCCTTACAATTAATAATATAAGCATTGCCGGTATAAACAGTACGAGGTACAAAAACAGTCCAAGTGCTACTAAAATAAACTTTATCATATAAAACTTCCTCTCATTATAGTAATGGGCTTAGGAGCCTGCTCACCTGCTCCTTTATTCTTTGCAGTAGTGAGCGATTCTTATACATTTCAAATGTGTACTCCTTTGAATCGTAAATATCTCTCATGAAATTATCTTCAAGTTCCCCTGTGACTTTATCGTCATAGATCATGGCATTAACCTCAAAATTTAATTCAAAACTTCTGATATCCATATTTGCAGTTCCGACACAGGATACTCTGTTATCCGCCATCACAGATTTTGCATGCAGAAATCCTTTTTCATAAGTGTAAACCTTTCCACCCGCCTCAAGCAGTGTACCCGCCCAACTAAGAGTAGCCGAATATACAAACGGATGATCAGGCATACATGGTATCATAAGCCTGACATCCACACCTGATCTGGCTGCTATATTTAATGCACTCATAAAAGCTTCATCAGGTATAAAATATGGCGTGTGAATATACACATGATCCTTTGCATGGTTGATAATCTCTATATAATTGTCTCTAATCAGCTTAGTCTCCGAATCGGGACCGCTGGATATTATCTGCATTCTAAGAATATCATCACCGTTTTTAGGAACAATGTTCATCTCCTCAAGCGGCTTAAAATATCTGTCAATGTCAAATATATCTTCCTTAGTGGCATAATTCCAGTCAAGACCGAATCTAAGTTCAAGCCCGTTTACAGCCTCACCCTCTATTCTTAGATGAGTATCTCTCCAATGTCCGAACTTCTTTGATCCGTCCACATACTCCTTTCCTATATTGAAGCCGCCCACATAGCCTATTTTGCCGTCAATAACAGCTATCTTCCTATGGTTTCTATAATTTATACGAAAGTTTACCTTACCAAGTGCAGCCGGAAAGAATATACCTATTTTGATCTTATGAGCCTTCATATTGTCTAAAATTTTTTTTGACATAAATCTGCCGCCCATTCCGTCAAACAGTACTCTTACCTCCACTCCTTCATCGGCTTTTTTTATAAGTTCTCTTGATATATTTCTAAAGAGGTAGTCATTTTTTATTATATAATATTGTAAATGAATATACTCCTCGGCATTTTTTATATCATCAATCAGTGCATCAAACTTATCATTGCCGTCTTTAAATACCGTCAAAGTATTCTTCATGGTCATAAGTGAGCCGCCCGACATCAGATTGTACTGCATCTGCCTTTGATAATCCTTTGTATAAGGATCGTTTAATACCCTTTCATTGTTGGCAAAAAACTTTTCCTGTTTTATGGCAGCCTTTCTTATACTGTCCTCAACATTTTTTATCTTAAACATTTTAGACTTTCTGTAGTCCTGACCTATAAGCAGATACAGTATAATACCGACTACAGGCAGAAAGTTCAGTGCCAAAAGCCATGTCCACACAGTCCTCGGTTCTCTTCTTTGGAAGAAAACAATTACAACGGATAATATTAAATTCAAATAAAACAAATGCACAAAGGCAAAATGTCCGGTCTTAAAAAATTCAAACATAAAACTCCTACTTGAGAAATTCTGATTTCTTAAAATACAATCCGCTTCATTATACCACAAATGTCTAATTTTGGTATAAAAAAAAGAGCCGGTCTCCCGACTCTTTAAACATGTCACAACTTATTTTTTTACAGTCGCAGTAAGCTCATTATAAGGATCAAGGTCAATATATATAATATCCTTTGCCCTAAGCTCACCGTCAGAAAGTATCAGCTTTGCAACCATTGTCTCTACATTCTTTTGCAGATATCTCTTTAACGGTCTGGCACCGTATGCAGGGTCATAGCCGTTGTCAATAATATAATTCTTGGCGGCATCACTGAGTTCTACCGTAAGTTCCTTATCCTTAAGCCTTAAATTAAGCTCATCAATAAGCAGACTTATAATACCGCCTATATTGTCCTTTGTAAGAGGCTTAAACATGATAATCTCATCAAGTCTGTTAAGGAATTCCGGCCTGAAGCTGTTTCTAAGCTCATTCATAACCTTATCTCTGGCATTATCACTGATATCACCATAGGTATTGATACCGTCAAGCAAATATGCCGAACCGATATTTGATGTCATAATGATGATAGTATTCTTAAAGTCTACTGTCTTACCGAGAGAGTCTGTAACTCTACCGTCATCCAATACCTGTAAAAGTACGTTAAATACATCAGGATGTGCCTTCTCAATCTCATCAAAGAGTACTACGGAATAAGGCTTTCTTCTGACCGCCTCTGTAAGCTGACCGCCCTCATCATATCCTACATATCCCGGAGGAGCTCCTATAAGTCTGCTCACGG